>Ga0157370_10010027_pt1 | contig 10023 bp, 8 predicted proteins | sample C35metaG_FD_113463 | JGI IMG/M metagenome (GOLD analysis project Ga0157370, IMG submission 113463) | Corn rhizosphere microbial communities from Kellogg Biological Station, Michigan, USA - C3-5 metaG | ecosystem: Host-associated > Plants > Roots > Rhizosphere > Soil | place: USA: Michigan... | reverse complement strand
GGTCGTTCAATCCATCGTTCTTCACGTCCTGGAACACGCCGACGATCGTGATCGGCGTCGGCGACGCGACCGGAACGATCGGATTGCTCAGCTCGATGCGCGCGCCGAGGGGATTTCGGTTAGGCATGTTCCGGTGCACGAACGACTCGCTGACGATCGCGACGGCGCGGCCGCCGGCCACATCGGCGCTGCGAAAATCGCGTCCGCGCAGCAGTCGGGTGCCGTATGCCCGAAGGTAATAGTCGTCGGCAACGGTGAAGAACGCCGTCGGCCGGTCCTCGACGCGGGCGGGCGCTTGTCCCTCGATGGAAACGGTCTGCAGCCACCGCGCCGCCGCCGGTGGATAGCCCATGGTCACGGTGGCGGCCTCGACGCCCGGCAGCGTCCGAATCTGGTTGCCGAGTTCGTCGGCGAACCGCGCGACTGCCGCCGGGTTGCGATAGCGAGCGGGCGGAACGTACAGCTGCGCCTTGAACAGGTGGTCTGCGTCGAAGCCGAGCTGCTGATGCGTGAGGTGCCTGACACTCTGGGTGAGGAGCGCCGTCGACGCGGCGAGTATGAGCGCGAGCGCGATCTGGATGACGACGAGCGCCGAGCGCGCGCGCCGCTGTTCGCGCGAGACCGTTCCTGTGCGGCCGCCGCCACGCAACTGCTCGGCGATCTCGATGCGCGAGGTCGACCACGCGGGCCACACGCCGAAGACAGCCGCCGCAGCGAGCGCCACCGCGAGGGCGAAGCCGAGCACGGTGGCGTCCACCGACAATCCGGCCAGTTGCGGAAATTTTGCCGGATGCCATCGCGAGACCGCGGCACAGCCCGCGATCGCGATCAGGGCGCCTAACGCCCCGCCGCCTCCGCCGAGCACCACCGTCTCGATCAGCAGTTGCCGTACGAGCCGGCCGCGGCTCGCGCCGAGCGCCGTGCGCACGAGCATCTCGCGCTGCCGTGCACCGTGCCGGGCGTGGAGCAGGCTGGCGAGGTTGGTGCAGGCGATGAGCAGGACCAGGGTCACCGCACCGCCCAGGATGCCTAACACAGGATCGAGCGGTCCCGCGCGGGTGTCGGCGAGGGGCGTCACCGTGAGGCCGTACGGAGCGTCCGTCGGGTAGGTGCGCCTGAACTGCGCCGCGAACCGCGCCACCTCGGCGCGGGCCTGGGCGAGTGAGACTCCGGGGCGGAGGCGCGCAATTGCACCATTGCCGGTGGCGCCGCGCCATGCGCCGGCGGGCGCGACGGCCGGCAGCGCCCACGGCGTCCAGATTTGCGCCGCCACCCCACGGGGACTCAGCCACGCCACATCGAGGTCGGGCACGACACCGATGATCGTGTACGGCTCGTCGTTGATCTGCATCGTCGCGCCCAACACAGTTGGGCTTCCGCCGAAGCGTTGTCGCCAGAACGCGCGGCTGATCACGGCCAGGTAGTTGCGAGCGGGCTGCTCTTCATCGGGCGTGAACAGGCGGCCGATCAGCGGCGTCACGCCCAATGTCCTGAAGTAGTCCGTCGACACCAGCTCGACCAGCATGTTTTCAGGGCGCGCTCCCCGGCCACCCACGCGAACCGTTTTGGGCCACTCGTCGTAGGGGACGACGTGCTCGAACGAGCGGGCCGTTCGCGCGATCTCCTGCACATCCCACTCGGACGGACTGCCCACCGCGACGCCGTTGCGCGTCGAGACGAGACGCACGATTCGCTCCGGCTGCGGAAACGGCAGCGGCCTGAGCACGACGGCGTCGACGATGCCGAAGATGGTCGCGTTCGCGCCCACGCCTAACGCAAGAGTCAGCGTCGCGACGACGGCGAAGGTTGGCGACGTGCGCAGCGTCCGCCAGGCGTAGCGGAGGTCCTGGGCCGCCTGATCGAGCACCGTGCGGAGCACCGACATCGCGCGCAGCTCCTCACGCAGGTACGTGAGGTTCACGGCACGCCGCGGGCGACCGCTGTCCCGCCGCCCGGCGCTCTCGCAGGCCCGCTGGCGGAATTCGAGCTCGGCGTAGTGGCGCATTTCGTCCTCGATCTCCCGATCGAGGTCGGCGCGGTGGAATGCTGCGCGCCACCGATACCTCAGTCCATCGATGAACGACACCGATCGCTCCTACGTGGCGCGCAGCACACGGCGCATCGCGTCGACGAACCGCTCGAACTCACTGGTCTCGCGTCCGAGCTGCTTCAAGCCCGTGCGCGTGATCGCGTAGTATCGAGCGCGGCGGCCGGTCGGCGACTGCTGCCATTTAGCGGTGATCCATCCGTTGCGCTTCAAGCGTTCGAGGGCCGGGTAGAGGGAGCCCGGGTCGGCCGTGAGCACGCCGCCGGTGAGGCGCGCCACGTGCTGGGTGATGGCGTAGCCGTGCATGGGCTGCAGGCTGAGCGTGCGGAGCACAATCAGGTCGAGCGAGCCGTGCAGCAAGCCGGTCTTGTCGCGGGGCATCTGCGGTTCCGACATATCGAGAGCCGAGTGGTTACCTCTCGATTATCGATACATCCGGGCGCGCGGCGGCGCAAGGGCCGTGACGCGACCTCAGGCGCTGTGTTCGCCGGGCCACGATCAATCGCATGGCGAGCGAGCGCACGCGTCGGCCAATGCGAAGGGCTGGCGCGCCGGCAATTCGGCGGCCTGCGCCACCTGGCGGAGCGCCGCCGGCGGCCGTATACTCGCTTAGTGAGAGGAACATCACGCCAGCCCTGAGACGGCCACAATGTCCACCAGCTCCGCCGACATCATCCGCGGCACCGCCGACATGCTGATCCTCAAGCTCCTGGACGTCGAGCCCATGCACGGCTGGGGCATTGGCCAGGAGCTCGAGCGCCGGTCCCGAGCCGCGCTCCGCATCCAGCCCGGCGCCCTCTACGGTGCCCTCCATCGGCTGGTGCGCGAAGGCTGGGTGCGGTCGTACTGGCAAACCACCGAGAACGCGCGGCGCGCGCGCTACTACGCGCTCACGCGATCGGGAAAGCGCCGCCTGGACGTCGAGACCGAGACCTGGCATCGCCTGGCCGGCGGCGTCGCGCTCATCCTTGCCACGCGCTAGGGAGACACCATGCGACGGATCATTGCCGACGTGCTGTTCCGCATGCGCGCGTTGTTCGGCACCCGTGCCCAACGCGAGCTCGATGACGAGCTGCGGTTTCATCTCGAGATGGATGCGGCGACGCTCCGCGCGCGCGGCATGCCGGCGGCCGATGCCGAGCGGCTGGCGCGGCGGCAATTCGGCAGCCTGCGCCGAGAGGCGGAGCAGGTGCGGGACGCCTGGGGCGTGTCGCTGGCGAACGAGTTCGTCGCCGATGTCCGGCACGCGCTGCGCCAGATGCGGCGGCGAGCGGGCTACACGGCCATCATTCTTCTGACGTTAGGCCTGGGCATCGGCGCCACGGTGGCGCTGTTCAGCGTGGTCAGCGACCTGCTGCTCAAGCCGCTGCCGTATCCCGAGGCGGATCGCATCCACGTGTTCTGGAGCGACTACGACTGGCGCGGCGAGGAGTACGACTTCGTGCGCCAGCGCCCGGGCGTCTTCCAGCACCTGGCGGCGTTTTCGACCAACGGTGCGCCGTACCGGCCTAACACAAACGGCGCCGATGGCGCGCGGCTGCTGCCGTTCGTGGTCGCCACGTCCACCTTGTTCGATGTCCTCGGCACCCGGCCGATGCTCGGCCGCCCGTTCGACGCCGCGGAGGACAGGCCGGGCGCGCCGCCGGTGATCGTGATCAGTTATGGCATGTGGAAAACGGACCTGGGCGGCGAACGGCGGGTGATCGGACACCGGATCATGCTCGACGGCGAACCGGTGACCGTGGTCGGCGTGATGCCGCGCGGATTCTATTTCCCCACGCCGGACATTCGCGCGTGGCGTCCGTTGGCGCTCGACCCCAAGAGCCCGATGTACACCAGTGGGTATCTGACCCTGATCGGGCGAACCGGAGCGGGCGTGCCGCCGGCGCTCATCGAGAGCGACGTCCGGCGCATCGCGCGTGCGTTAGGCACCAGGTTCACGTATCCCGTGGCGTGGGACAAGACCAGGAATCCGTACGTGCTGCCCGTGCGCACCTACCTCCTGGGCGACGTCCGCGACCCGCTCGTGCTGCTGCTCGCGGCGGCGACGCTGCTGCTCGGCATCGCGTGCGCCAACGCGGCGTCGCTGATTCTCGCCCGCACCAGCGACCGCGGCGGCGAGATGGCCATGCGGCGAGCGTTAGGCGCGGGGCAGTGGCGGCTGGCGCGGCAGGTGCTGGCGGAATCGCTCGTGCTCGCCGCGGCGGCGGCAGTGCTCGGCGTCGCCGTCGCGACCGCCGGCTTCCGGGCGCTGGTCGCCGTGCTGCCGCTGGCCCACGGCTTCGCCGGCACCGTCGCCATCGGATGGGCCACCTTCGCGTCCGCGTTCGTGCTCGCGCTCCTGATCGCGTTGCTCGGATCCGCGGCGCCGATTCGTCGGCTGGTGGGCAGCGGCGCCGCCGTGAGCCGCGAGCGAAGCGAGGAAGGCCTGCGCCGAGGGACGCGTCGGATTCACGGCGCGCTCATCGTCTCCCAGGTCGCATTCGCCGTGCTGCTCGTCGTCGGCGCGACGCTGCTCATTCGCTCGGTCGACAACCTGCGCTCGGTCGACATGGGATTCGATCCGCACGGCGTGTCGACCTTCACGCTCGTCACCAGCGACAACATGACGCAGGCGTCGGAAACGCGTTTCTTCGACGCGGTGCTGGCGCGGGTGTCGGCGCTGCCCGGCGTTCGCGCTGCCGGCCTAACGAACAGGTTGGCGCTCCGCGACGAGGGCTACCAGGGACCGATGGGGATCGAGGGCCGCCCCGACCTCGACGGCAAGAACCGTCCGAACAGCCTCTATCGCACGGTCACCCCGGGTCTCTTCGCCGCGATGGGGATGCGCGTGATCGACGGCCGCGGCATCGACTCCACCGATGTCATGGGCAGCATGCCGGTGACGGTGATCAGCGAGTCGTTCGCGCGCCGCATGTGGCCGGGACAGAGCGCCATCGGCAAGCACATCTATTCCGGTTGGTCGGGCAAGATGGTGGCGCTCACGGTGGTCGGCGTCGCGCGGGAGACGCGGATGACCACGGTGACCGGCGACCTACCGTTCACGATGTTCGTCCCGCGGGCGCAGCAGGCGACGAACTCCGGGGGCGTGCTCGTCGTGCGGTCATCGACACCGCCCGCGTCGCTCATGCCGGCGGTGCAGCGTGCGATCGCGGAGATCGATCCGCAGGTAGCCGTGGCGCGCGTCGAGACCATGGATGAGGTGGTCGCCGCGGCGTTGGCCGAGCCGCTCCGGCTGCGGTTCTTCCTGACGGTGTTCGCGGCCATCGCGCTCGTGTTAGGCACGATCGGCGTCTATGGCGTCGTCTCCTACGCCGCGTCCCGCCGGCGCGCCGAGTTTGCGATCCGGATGGCGCTCGGCGCAACGCCGAAGCGGGTGCTGGGAGAGGTGGTCGAGCGTGGGCTCGTGCCCGTCGTCGGCGGCGTGGCGATCGGGATCGGGGCGGCGGTGGCCGTGAGCGGCCTGCTGCACCGCTTCCTCTTCGGGTTAGGCGCGACCGACCCGGTGAGCCTTGGCGCGGCGGCCGGCGTCCTGACGGCGGCGGGCGTCGTCGCGGCACTGGTGCCCGCGGTGCGGGCGGGGCGGACGAGTCCGGCGGAGGCGTTGCGGGCCGACTAACGGATTGGACTTCGGTCGACGCGCCCCTCTGCAATTTGCCCGTCCCGCATCGAGGCGGTTACCATTGAGACATGGACGCCACGCCGATCGCTTGTCGCCTGACCCCCGAGGAGCTGCGCCGCGCCGCGGGCGAGCTGCTGCCCGGCTTGCTGCGCAGCGCGCGCACGGTAGCGACCGCCGACGCGGCGCTGCGCCTAACGTTCGACCTGACCGATGGCTCGATCGCGCGGATCGCATCGGTCATCGAACGCGAGCGCCGCTGCTGTCCGTTTCTCGATTTCGTGCTCGAGATCCCGGCGGCCGCGGACTCCGTGACGCTCACCGTGTCCGGACCCGACGGCACGAGCGAGCTCTTTCGTACCCTGGCCGCGGAGTTGGACCGCGGCCCGGCCACGTCGGCGGGATAAGCGACGCCTAACGGCCGGCAAAGAGCCGCGCCACTGCCGCCCGGCGCCGCCGGCTCACCGGCACGACCGCACCGCTCGTCAGGACCAGTTCCACGCGACCGTCCCGCCGCCGCAGCGCGGCAACGCGATCCACCCGCACGATGTACGAGCGGTGCACGCGTACGAACGCCTGCGGATCGAGCGTCTGCTCGAGCGCATCCAGCGACGTCCGCACCAACTGCCGTTTGCCGCGGGCGACGACGGCCGCGTATACGTCGTCGGCCTCGATGTAATCAACCGATTCGAGCGGAATCACGAGATCGGCGGTTCCTACCCGAGCCACGAGCGGGACCGCCGCCCGGGCGGCGGCGCGCTCGGGCAGCTGCCTAACCGATAACCGGCGGCGCACCCGCTCGAGCATCGCGTCGAAGCGGGCCTCGCTCAGCGGCTTCGTCAGGTAGTCGGCGGCCTCCACCTCGAACGCCGGCAGCGCGAACTGGTCGAACGCCGTCACGAACACGATGATCGGCCGATCGGCGTTCCACCGCTCGCGAGCCACCTCGAGTCCGGTGCCGAGGGGCATGCGCACGTCGAGCAGCGCGAGGTCGGGTCGCATCGATGCCAAGGCGGTGCGCGCCTCATCGCCATCGCGGCACTCGGCCACGATGTCGACATCGGCATGACGAGACAGGAGCTGTCGCAGCGCGCGCCTCGAGAGCTCCTCATCGTCGGCAATGAGCGCGCGAATCATGACGCGGACGCGACCGGCGCGGCGCGCGTCTGCGCACGAGTGAACGGGATCGCGATCGTGACGTGCACGCCGCGGCCGTCCGCGCCGGATCCGACGGTCAGCGTCGCCCTCGCGCCGTACAGGTGCTCCAAGCGGCGCCGCGCATTGGCGATGCCGACGCCCGAGCCGTTGCCTGCCGATGACAGACCGCGGCCGTCGTCGCGCACCGTTAGCACGAGTGATCCGCCATCCACGGACGCGCCGATCGCGATGGCGTTGCGCTCGCGTCCGTACAGCACGCCGTGCTTGAGGGAGTTCTCGACGAAGGGCTGCAGGATGAAGACCGGCACCATGGCGTCGGCGGGCGCGGTGTCGGTGTCGAACGTCACGGCCAACCGGTCGCCGAACCGCATCTGCTCGATGCGCAGGTACTGCCGCACGAAATCGAGCTCCGAGGCCAGCGTGGCCTCGTTCGCGTCGCCGGCGTTGACCGTTGCGCGAAGCACGTCGCCGAGCAGGGCCAGCGCGCCTAACGCGCGCTCCGTGTCGCGGTCGCGCACCAGCGCCATCACCGCGTTGAGGCTGTTGAACAGGAAATGCGGCTGGAGCTGCATGCGCAGCGCGCCTAACTGCGCCCGCCGGAGCTCGGCTTCGAGGGCCGCGGCCTCGCGCTCGCGTTCTCTGAGGCGCGCCGCGTTGCGCCACGCATAGCCGGCGATGACGATCGCGAAGTAGACGAGCGTCGTCGCGGCGAGGCCGCCGAGGAACCATCCGCGGGCCGCGGCCCACAGTCCCTGGCTCGACGGGCGCGCCCATGCGTTCACGAGCGCGTCGGCCAGGGCCAGCAGCGCGCCGGCGATGAGGCTGGCCAGCACGTGCACCGCGACCGACGCCGCCGCGAGCGGCCGCCGGAGAGGAAAGCGTTCGGCCAGTGCCAGGATGGCTGGCGTTAGGAGTGCCCAGCCGAGCCATTGCGGCGCCTCGCCGATGAACGCGCGCCAGGCGGGGATCGGCCGGCCCGCTTGCGCGGCGAATATGACTGTTTCCGCCGTGGACAGCAGCGTCGGGATCAGCCAGATCGCCGCGATCTGCCACGTCGGTATCCAGCGATGTTCCGCGTTCGCGCGATGCGACGGGCGCTCGGGACTCATGGCGATCATGATCGGTTGGGCCGGCGCGCGGTGCAAGGGACTCGCGACCGCTCGCAACGGCAAGTGCACCGCTCGCGACAGCGCGCTTGCGGCGCGGTGCTCGGCGCGCATGAATTGCCCGCCATGACGCCCTTGCTCCTGATCACCGCGCTCGTGGCAGCGCTCGCCGACACGAGCGGATGTCGCCCTGTATCCGGCCTCGACGCGCACGCGCTGCTCGTTCGCGCTGCAACCGCGACGGGTCTCGACACCGCTCGGCGCACCGTGCTCCAGGTGCACGGCTACGATGTCGTGCAGCACGCATACGAATCCGATCGCACGTATCCGCCGTTTCTCGCCGAAGTCCAATCGCTCGATGAGTGGTTCGATCCCGCATCCGGCGTGCAGCGTACGACATCGCACTCGACCATCGGCGGATACGAGTTTGGTCTCGCCACCATCGGCGACGAGCACGCGTCGTATCTCGTGCGCGACACGGCGCTCGTGCCCAGTCCTGCGGTGCACGGCGCGTTGTACCAGACCAGGCCGCTCGATGTGTGGGCAGTCCTAACGGACTGGCTGGCGGCGACGGACGTGCGCGTCGCGGGACGATGCACGTACCGTGACTACCCGCGCATCGTCCTCACGCGACGCGGTGTGCGGGGACCAGAGCAGTTGTACCTCGATCCCAAGTCGGGCTACCCGGAGAAGCTCGACCGCGAGGAGCCGCACTACCTGTGGGGCCAGGTACACGTCGAGCTCGTGTGGTCGACGTGGGATCGCGTCCAGGACGCGCACCTTCCGGGCGCCGCCTTCCGTATGGAAGATGGCGAGACGGAGATCGCGCGCGTTTTTGGCGTTAGGCGCCTGGTGCCGCGCGACAGCGCGCCGTCGCTGGCCGTGCCGGCGCACGAAACGGCGATGACGCCGGCGATCGCCGCGTTCCTGGCGCCGAAGCGTCCGGATACCGCGCGTGTGAGCGACAAGGTGTTCGTGCTGCGCAACGCCGGCTACGGCGAAGTCGTGGCGCTGGATCGCGACACCGTGTACGTGTTCGACGCCACCCAGGGCGAGGAGCGCGTGCGGCAGGATTCGACGTGGATCGCGACGCTGTTCCCGGGCCACCATCCCATCGTGGTGGTGGTCACCGATCTCGCGTGGCCGCACGTGGCCGGTGTGCGCGCCTGGGTCGCCCGCGGCGCGACGATCGTCTCGCATCGCGCATCCCGCGCATTTCTCGAAAAGGTCGTGAACCGGCGTTGGACCCTCGCGCCCGATGACCTCGAGCGCCATCGCTCGCACGCCATCTTCCGCTTTCGCGCGGTGAGCGACTCGATGTCGTTGGCCGGCGGCGATATCGACGTGTTTCCGATCGATGGCGCGGCGAGCGAAGTCGCGCTGGCTGCCTTCATCCGGCCGGCGCGGTTCCTGTGGGCCAGCGACTACATCCAGGACCTGAGCGCGCCAACCCAGTACGTGGACGACGTCGTGGCTGCCGTTAGGCGTACCGGAGTCAGGCCGTCCAAGGTCGCAGCCGAGCACGCCCCGCTCGCCGACTGGGCCCGCGTGTCGGCGCTGGCAGCGCCCGTCTCGTCGCCCTGAGCAGGGCGAGGCGCGGGAAACTTCGGCCCGGCGACCGGTGTACCGAGCGGATGCCCTTCGTAACGAGGTCACCCGTGCGATTCCTCCTGTGCGCCATGGCACTCGGCGCGGTAGTCGCCTGCTCGCCGTCCAGTACGTCTCCCGTCGAGCCGTCGGTTGCCGGTGTGTGGTCGCTCGACTCGGCCACGATTTTGTCTCCGCAGACGATGCACTTGTCGCAGCACGATGGTGCCGTCGCCGGTACGGGCTCGTCGATGGGCGTCGATGTGCCGATCCAGGTCGACATCAGCGGGAGCTTCAGTCCGCCCACCGCGACAAGTCCGCCCCTGCTGTCGCTCATCTTCCAGTTCGAGAACGGGGGCGGGATCACCGGGCAGTTCACCGGAACGCTCAACGCACCGAATCACATCCAGGGCTCCGTCATTTTCTACGGGATCGCCCAGACGCCGCAAACGGCCACGGCGTCGTACACCAGGCGGTGATCGCCGATCCGTTAGACAGGCAGTCGT
>Ga0157370_10010026_pt1 | contig 10023 bp, 7 predicted proteins | sample C35metaG_FD_113463 | JGI IMG/M metagenome (GOLD analysis project Ga0157370, IMG submission 113463) | Corn rhizosphere microbial communities from Kellogg Biological Station, Michigan, USA - C3-5 metaG | ecosystem: Host-associated > Plants > Roots > Rhizosphere > Soil | place: USA: Michigan... | reverse complement strand
CCCGATTCGAACCGAGGCCGATTACGAGGCCGCCCTGAAGGCGGTGTCCGCGCTCGTCGACATGGATCCTGCTTCAGGCACGCGGGAAGGCGACGAGTTGGAGATTCTAGCGATCCTCGTCGAGAAGTATGAGGCCGAGCACTTCCCGATGGCGGCGCCGAGCCCGATCGAGGCGATCAAATTTCGGATGGAACAGGCGGGTCTGTCGGTCTCCGACATGCAACCGTACATCGGGAACAGCAACCGTGTGTATGAGGTGCTCGCGGGCCGGCGCGCGTTGAGCCTCGCTATGATCCGCAAGTTGCACGATGCGCTGCATATTCCCGCCGACGTGCTGATCGGAACCGCGTAACTGCAACGTCGGCAACAGTCGTCGAAGCGCCGCAGACCTTCGCAAGTAAACCAATGAACATTGGTATATCCGCCGCCGCCGATTACGTGACGAGAGGCGCGAGGATAGAGATGGGTAGGCTCGGCGTCATCTTCGCCTTCCGGCCATAAAGAGACAGCTGCGTCCCGAACAGGAATGATGCCTGACCGCGCAGGATCAGCCGGCCGCAGGTCACGTCGGCGGTACCGCGCAAGGGCTGCACAGACGGGCGTCGTCCCCGATGGGTGTTCTTGGCTGGATCATGCAAAATACTCGGCATCTAAGATGCGGAGGCCACTCGTGGGCGTTAACTTCGATTTGAATGACTTGCAGGCGTTTCGCGCGGTGGTCGAGCTGGGAAGCTTCCGAAAGGCCGCGGAGGCGGTCAGCATCTCCCAGCCGGCCTTAAGTCGTCGGATCGACAAGCTCGAGGAAGCGCTCGGCGTGCGTCTCTTCGAGCGCACCACGCGTAGCGTCACGCTCACCACCGTCGGCCGCGTGTTTGCTCCGAGCGCCGAGCAACTGCTCGATGATCTCGACGTCGCGCTGCTCGGCATCCGTGATGTTTCATCGAGCCGCCTGGGTCATGTGACCATCGCGTGCGTGCCTTCGGTGGCCTACTACTTTCTGCCGAACGTCATCGCGAGCTATCATCGCCGCTTTCCACGTATCCGGGTCAAGCTGCTCGATTCGAGCGCGAACGAGGTGCTTGGCGCCGTCATCAGCGGCGAGGCTGATTTCGGCGTGAGCTTCATGGGCAGCCAGGAGTCCGAGATCGAGTTCAAGGTGCTGCTGCAGGAGCGGTTTGTTGCTGCCTGCCGCCGCGACCATCCCTTCGCGCGCAAGAAGCGCGTGACCTGGAACGAGCTTTACGAGCATGAGTACGTCTCTGTGGACAAGACTTCCGGTAACCGCCTGCTCCTGGACCAGGCGCTCTCGGCCGTGGCACCTCGTGCGCCGAGCGTCTGCGAGACGCGCCACGTCACGACCCTGCTCGGGTTGATCGAAGCGGGACTCGGTGTCGCCGCGGTGCCGTCGATGGCGATGCCCGGACATGATCACCCAATCCTCACGAGCGTGCCGCTCGTCGATCCGGTGGTAAAACGGCGCGTGGGGATCGTGAGACGGCGCGGACGGCCGCTAACGCCTGCCGCGCAGGAGTTTTACCGAACGATCATCGAGAGCAAGCGCGGCGGCGTCGCGAACGACGATGTGAAAAGCGGTGATGTGAACACGAAACCCAAGACAAGCAGGAAGACGGCATCGTGACGGCGGCAAGGCCGCTTCGATTGCTTTACGTGCAGGTCTTGCTGGCCATGGTGCTCGGCATGACCCTGGGCCACTTCTGGCCGCAAGCGGGCGCGTCGCTCAAGCCGCTCAGCGACGCGTTCGTCGGCCTGGTGCGGATGATGATCGCGCCGATTGTCTTCTGCACTATCGTCTCCGGCATCACGTCGCTCGCGAGCGGCACGACTATCGGACGCACGATCCTCAAGGCAGTGGCGCTCTTCTATTGCCTGACGTCCATCGCGCTCGTGATCGGGCTCGCGACCGCTTACGTACTGCGCCCCGGCGCGGGCATGCACATCGACCTGCGTCACCTTGACACGAGCATCCTCGGGCAATATGCCGTAGGCTCGCAGCCGCGCGGGCTGGTGGAGTTTGCGTTGAACGTGATCCCCGAGACGCTCGTCGGCGCATTCGTGAAGGGCGAAGTGCTGCCAGTGCTTCTGCTTTCTCTGCTCTTCGGCTTCGCGTTGAGCGCCAACCCGCGTGCGGGACGGCCGGTGCTCGAACTCATCGACGGGATCGCCAACATACTCTTTCGCATGCTCGCGATGATCATGCGGCTTGCCCCCGTCGGCGCGTTCGGCGCGATGGCATTCACCGTGGGCCGCTTCGGGATCCGCTCGGTCGGCTCGCTCGGCATGCTGATGGTGTCCTTTTACGTGGCATGCCTGCTGTTCGTTGCGCTCGTGCTCGCGCCGCTCGCGCGGCTGCACGGTTTCACGCTCTGGCGACTTTTGCGCTACCTACGCGAGGAATTGCTCATCGTCCTCGCAACATCGTCGACGGAGCCGGTACTGCCGCGCCTCATCCTGAAGCTGGAGGCGCTCGGTTGTGACAAGGGAGTCGTGGGGCTTGTACTACCCGCGGGCTATTCGTTCAATCTGGACGGCACCGCGATCTATCTGACGCTCGCCTCGCTGTTCATCGCGCAGGCGTGCGATGTGCCGCTTTCCGCGCCGCAGATCGCGACGATGCTCGCCGTCATGCTGCTCACTTCCAAAGGCGCGGCCGGCGTGTCCGGCAGCGGGCTGGTCGCGCTCGTCGCTACGCTCACGGTGATCCCCGATCTGCCCGTTGCCGGAGTGGCCGTGTTGGTGGGCATCGACCGCTTTATGTCCGAGGCGCGTGCCCTGACGAGCGTGATCAGCAACGCTTGCGCGGTGATCTGCGTTTCGTTGTGGGAAGGTGCGTGCGATCGTGCGCGTCTCGCGCAGATGCTCAGGGTGGGCGAGCCAGGCCGCGAGGGCGGTGCCGATGACACCGAGGCTGACGGGAAGGCTCTCTGAGGCAGGCCTTCCCGTCGTTCTGCCTCAATGTGCGGAGATGGAATCGAGCCCGGTCGATTTCACTTCGACTTGTACGCCGGGTGAAGCGAGATAGTCGAGAAGCGCCTTCGCTTCCTTCGGATGCTGTGCGCCGACAGGGATGCCGGCGGCGAAGCGCGTGACGGACTGCAGAGACTCGGGAATCTTTCCGACGAAGGTCGCGCCCTGGACGGGCAGCAGCTCGCTCACCTGCTGGAAGCCGATTTCGTAGTCACCGCTCGCCACCACCGACGCCACAGGAATCCGGGGGATCATCTTCGCCTTCGACTTGACCTGATCCTCGATGCCGAGCTTTTTGAACAACTCTCGCTCGATATAGACGCCGCTCGCGCTGTCCGAGTAGGCGATCGACTTCGCATGCAGCAGGGTCTGCTTGAGGCCTTCGGCCGAGCCGATGTCGGGCATCGCCGCACCTTTGCGCACGACCATGCCGATGCGTGAATCGGCCAGCTCGACCCGCGATCCCGGGACGACCTTGCCTTGCTTGATCAACTCGTCAAGTGCGTAGCCGACCATGATGACGGCGTCCGCAGGCTCGCCACGCTCGAGCCTGTTGGGGATCGCTTCGGGCGATTTGCCCATCGACGGGCCGAGCGCGGTTTCGAGCGTATTGCCCGTCTGGGAGGCGAACCTGGGGCCGAGCACCTTGTACGCGGCGGTGAAGCCACCCGAGCTCATGACGTGCAGGTCGGCGGCCTGCACGTTCGCCGCAGCGGCCGAGGTTGCGACGAGCACCGTCGCGCAAAGTTTCAGAAGCAGGTTTCTCATGGTTGTGGTCGTGCGAGGTTGTGTGTGTTCGGGCGCATGCGGGTCGGACTGCGCATCAGTGTGCCGGCGTCAGCGTCACTGCGCGGCGGCCATAGAGCGCGAATGTCGCCAAAAGGGCGCACGCTGCGGCGAGGCTCATCCAGTAGCCGGGTGCGGCCTTGTCGCCGGTCAGGTGAATGAGAGCCGTCGAGATCGCGGGCGTGAAGCCTCCGAACACGGCCGTAGCGAGGCTGTAGGCGAGCGAGAAGCCAGCAACGCGTACCTGCACCGGCATGACTTCCGTGAGTGCCACGACCATCGCGCCGTTATAGATGCCGTACATGAACGAGAGCCAGAGGAGGACGAGCAGCATGTTGACGAAGCTCGGCGCGTGAGCGAGCAGCGACAGCGCGGGATATGCGGTCGCGATGGCTAGCACCGTCATGCCGACGAGGAGCGGCCGGCGGCCGACCTTGTCGGAGAGTGCCCCACCGATCGGCAGCCACACGAAGTTCGACACGCCGACGCACAGCGTCACAAGCAGACTGTCGGCGGTGCTCAGGTGCAGGACCGTCCTGCCGAAGGTCGGCGCGTAGACCGTGATCAGGTAGAAGCTGGTGGTGGTCATCGCCACCAGCATCATGCCAGCGACAACGACGGTCCAGTTCTGGACCAGCGTGCCGAACACTTCCTTCATGCTCGGACGATGCTGGCGCGCCTTGAACTCCTGCGTTTCCTCCAGATTGCGGCGCAGCATGAAGATGAACGGCACGATCATGCATCCGACGAAGAACGGTACGCGCCAGCCCCACGCGGCGATGGCCGGTGCGCTCAGCCATTGATTGAGCGCGAAGCCGAGGCCCGCAGCGACGACGATCGCTACCTGCTGGCTCGCGGACTGCCAGCTCGTGAAGAAACCTTTGCGGCCGGGCGTGGCCATTTCGGCGAGGTACACCGACACGCCGCCCAGCTCGGCACCCGCCGAGAAGCCCTGTAGTAGCCGCCCGAGCAGCACGAGCGCGGGCGCCAGAAGTCCGATCGTGGCATAGCCCGGTACGAACGCGATCAGGATGGTGCCGCTTGCCATGATGGCGAGCGTGACGATGAGGCCCTTGCGGCGGCCGACGTCGTCGATGTAGGCGCCGAGCACGATCGCGCCCAGCGGCCGCATCAGAAAGCCGGCGCCGAAGACTGCGAACGCCATCATCAAGGAGGCGAACTCGCTCTCGCCCGGAAAGAAGATGTTGGCGATCTGCGTGGCGTAGAAGCCAAATAGGAAGAAGTCGAACTGCTCTAGGAAATTCCCGGCCGTTACGCGGAAAACCGCTGCGGCTTTTGAATGTCCGGTGGAAAGGCTAGACGAGGGGTGCATCGAGGTGTCTCCTGAAATCCAGAAAGTACGCGGCCGGTCCGGCGATTGTTGTTTTGATCATGTTCGCCCCGAGCGGGCCAAACGATAAGTGCAATTTTCGGAACGATTGATGTTCCGTCGTTATCAATCGAGGCTCGTCAACGGCGCCGCGTCGTTGCCATGCGAGCGCGCGTCGGCGGCCGTCACAGGCCCATGGTTACGCCACGAAGTGGCACTGCGAAGCGGCAGTGCGTGTGTCCATATTGCGTCCGCGGTTCAAGTGATCGTCGATTTCCGCGGCGCAGCCGAGCATGCGCGGATAGAGAAAGATCGTGAATGCGGCCGTTTCGAGATCCGCCTCGCTGAATTCTCCGCGCCTGAGCGGCTTCCACAGCATCTTGAGCAGCAGCGCGGCGACCACAGCGTCGACATTGACGCAATAGACGTTACGCGAGACGCCGGCGTCGAAAAGCGCCTGCACGAGCAAGCGGTAATATGCATGAAACGCGTTGTACTCGCCGCGGGCTTCATAGAGGTTGGCAATGAAGATTTCGCGCGGGTCGTGATTCACCGGCTTGTCTTTGAAGACCGGATGATTGACACCCGGAAGCTTGGCAATGTCGAGGCTGCCCGCGTGCTTCTGGCGCGCCTTGTACTGCGCGTAGCGCTCGGCAGAGCGGCGCGCGAGCGCTTCCAGGTCCACGCCATGGTGCGCATCGGCAGGATCATCGAGGCCGCTGCCGCGGAACGCCTCGTTGAGGAACGCGATGCCTTCGTAGCCGTTGCCGCCATGGGTATAGCCGGTGTGCGTGAGGAACCCCGCCAGCGCCTTGTTCAACTGGACGCGCTCGGGACTCTCGGGGCCATCGGCGGATACCGCGCCCTTTGCGCCCTGTGCAGAAATAGCGCCCGGTCCGTTTGTCAGTAACAAGCCGACGAGGGTTTTGAAGGCGAACAGATCGTCGGCCGTGGGTTTCAGGTTGAGGAGCGCCGCGAAGGCGATCTCGGTCAAGGTGCATTCGCCGAGCAGCGTTTGGGTGGCGAAGCCGCAAAAGCCCTCGGGGCCGTGGTGCGACGCGTTCGCCGAGGCGCCGATCATCGTGCCGAAGAGCTTCGTCCACCACGGCAGACTTTCCGCCGTCAGACGGGAGATGCGCTTGCGCATGAGCGGGCCCCAGGCGAGCGTCGTCGTAATGGCCGCCAGTACGGCTTCCGAACGCGGGTGGCCCGGGCCGCAGGACAGCCACCGGATGATTGCCGAGCTCACGCCCCGGGCGGCGAGCCCCGCGAGCATCGCTTCCGCCTTCGGGTCGGGTTCATCGCAGAAGAGCGCTGCGCCGCCGGTGCTGTCGACGGCAGTCGCGTCGAAGGTCTCGTCGAATGCGTCCGCGAGCCTGGCTGCCGAGAAACGGTCGATCATGAGTGCTGCCGCTTCGCGCGCGGCGCGCTGACGATTCGGCCCGATGATCGCCGCCGCGGCCGCGAGCACCGCGTTGGGCGCATTGCCCGCATCGCGCGCGGCTTGCGCGGCCGCCAGTTCCGGCGTGCCGTGCAGGTTCACCGCCGCGCCAACCGCCACGTCGATGAGCTTCGCGTCGTTCGCTCCGCCGAATTCGTGCAGCAGCGCGAGACAGGCATTCGCTTCGAGCGAGTGCGTCGCCGCTTCGAGCATCGACACGCCGTGCAGGCTGCTCACCTGCGATTTCGCGTCCATCTGCGAGGCGCCCGACGCATCCTTCAACGGCTGGCGCGGCGGCACTGCGCCTATATGGCGGTTCACTCGTGCCACCTGCTCGTTGTACGGCGCGACCGCTTCCACCACGGGCAGGGCGAGTTCGTCGGGCAGTGCGAGACCCTGATCCGAGCCGAACCACGGCTTGAGCGCAAGGCTGCCTTCGGGCTCGAAGTCGGGCATCGTCGCGTTCTCGCGCATCACCGCCGTGAGTGCCGCCGGAATATGCGCGATATTCGTCACCACTGCGCCCCTGGCCGAGCAGCACGGATCGTCGGGCGTGAAGAGCCGGTCCACGCCGAACTTCTCCATGAACCAGCGCTCCTTTGCGAGCGCATCGTCGGCGCCGCCCGCCATTGCCCCTGCATGGCCCACCGCGCGGGTGAGACGGCTCTTCCAGCGGCCCACCACGCACGCGACTACCGGTTTCGAAAATACGGCGTCGGCCTCGTAGTAGCCGCCCGGCTCGCAGTACAACACGGCGGCCTTGCTGCGCGCGTCGTTGGCGAGGGCGAATGCAAATTCCGGCGCCGCATAGTGGATGTAGACATCCTTGCCGCTGGACACGACCGTCGAGGTGCCCCATCCGCTCATGCGCAGATATTGCGCGATGGTGGTGCTGAACCCGCCCGAGTTGGAAAAGATCGCGATCGAGCCCTGCCGCAAGGTCGCCCCGGGATCATCGCCGCCGAGCGCACCGCCGATGCGCACGCGCTGCCACGAATCGGCGACGCCCAGTCCGTTTGCACCAAAGATGTCGATGCCGGCCTGCTGGCCCATCGCGCGAATCTCCCGCGCGTCGTGCACGGAAATCTTCTCCGTGATGATGAAGATCTTGCGCAGATCGGGATTCACGCGGATCAGTTCGGCCACGCCGTCGCGCGCGGCCGACGGCGGCAGGTACACGACGCCGCAATTGAATCGGTGCCCGGCTTCGAGGCCTTCGCGCACGTTGTTGTAGACGGGGATGTCGCCGGCGGGTGTCGCGAGCATCTGTCCGCCTTTGCCGGGAGCCGTGCCGAACACGACATTCGTGCCCGAGAACGCATGACTCACCGGGGTCACGTCCGATGACTCGCCACCCAGAATGTTGAGTACGCAGACGCGGTCTTCGCGCGTGGCGATATGTGCGAGCGACTGGATGCCTACGAAATACCTGAAATGATTGTTTCCTTGCTTGACCACGTCGATCTCCTTATGCCTCTAGCGCGTCTGCTTGCGGGTGCGCCTCGCGCGCGCCGATGCGCGCTGCGACTTGCACGCGTCCGCCCGATTGCATCCACGCATCGGCCTTGCGTGCGTACTGGATCACTTCGCTGATGTCGGAGTCGAACCCGAAGAGGCGATAGGGCAGGCCGAGCGAATCACAGGTGTCGCGCAGCGCCGACATGCCGCGCACGAGGTTCGGACCGCCACGCCCGAGGACGACATAGAGCGGCGTCGGACCGTGCTCGCTGAAGTGCTCGCGCAGCGCATCGGCCATCGCGCGCAGTGTTTCGTAGATATCGGTGTTGTTGGATTTGCCACCAATGATGAACAGTACGTTCGACTGCTTCAGCCAATGTCGGAAGCAGATGCGCGCCACTTCCTTCATCTTTTCGTAGGGGGGATTGCCACCGAAATCCGACGAGATGATGGCTGCGTCGCCCAACATCTCCGTAACGAGCGAGTTCGCTCCGCCACCGAAGGTGGGCGCGAGAATCGTTCCCTTGTCGTTGATCACGTAGACATCGCTTTGACCCTGGTGGGTGCGAAGCTGATTGATTTCCTGCTCGAAGTCCGAGTAGTCCGCCGCGAACAGGTGAGCGGGTAGGCCGAGGCGCGAGAAGCGCGGGTCGTCGCGATCGAATCCACATTTAAAGTCGCAGGCGACCGGTGTGAGGCGCCCCTTCTTGTCCTCGCGCATGCGGATCGGATTCAACTCGAGCGTCGTCATGCCGAAGTCGTGAAAGAGTTCCCAGAGCTTCGGCAACTGCTGTACGAGCGGGGAGATGATCTCGCGCGGAGCGCCGATCTCGCTCAGCGCATTTGCGACGACGAAGGCTTTGAGCCCGGTCAACGCATCGAACGGCACCATTGCGACGTGCTTCGGATCGACCTCCTCGATGTCCATGCCGCCCATGTGCGACAGTGTCATGGTGGGAGCGCGGAAGCGAGTGGAATCGGTGATCGAGAAGTAGACTTCGTGTTTGGCCGGTATGCCCGCTTCGAACGTCACACCGTTCGCCTTGGCCTTCGTATGCCCCACGGCATGCTCGGCGAAGTAGAGTCGCTCTTTCTCGGCGAGCGCAGTCTTGAGGTCGGTCGCGCGGCCGAGCAGCCCGGCCTTGCCCTTCTTGCCCACACCGCCCTTGAATACGGGCTTGATAAAGATCTGCTTATGACGATCGATGAGCGACTTAATCTCCTCTTCGCTCGCCCCAGGGCCCAGCACTTCGCTGGCCGGAAATCCGACGAATTGCAGCAGGCGCGCGCCGTGCAGCATTCCAGTGATTTGCATATAAAAGTCTCCTGACTTCCATCGTGATATGAACTGAAAGCGGCTTTTTGCCCGGGGCGTGACCAGTGCTGCGCTTCGCTCGCAGCGTGGGCTCTTCTTCTATGCGCTGTTCTGTCGAACCGATTGCTCGGGCTTCTGTGACAGATGGTTGCGCATGAAGATCAAGAGTAGAAGTGCAATTTTTGGAAGTATCGATGCACAACTGTTATCAATGCGAGTAGCGCGATCGCTCGCAGGACAGTCTCAACGAGTCTCTATTTAGGGGCGCGACGGGTGCGGAAAGAGCATTGTCGGGGCTAGCACAGCGCTCGAGAGGGATCCGAACTTCTGCAGCCCGACGTGCGTCCTCGCGCCGTCTCAGAATGCATGACGCTGCTCGCTGGCTGGCAGCGGCTGGCGCAACAGGTCGACTTCCCGGTCTACATCGAGACCCACCGGGACCGCATGACCACGGACCTGTATTTCACGCTCGACCTGCTCGACGCATGGCCCGATCTGACGCTGCTTGGGGACATCTCGCACTATCTCGTCGGACGTGAATTTGCGTGGCCAGTGTGCGACGGGCAAGGCAAATCATAGGAAGATTTGGCTCGGAGGAGACAAACATCGACATCGATCTTGTTGTCGCCTCCAACCATGAGCTCTCCGACCATGAGTTAATCGCTCGAGAAGAATCGACAGGGAGTCCGCGGGGCGGCCAGTGCATTG
>Ga0157370_10010024_pt1 | contig 10024 bp, 10 predicted proteins | sample C35metaG_FD_113463 | JGI IMG/M metagenome (GOLD analysis project Ga0157370, IMG submission 113463) | Corn rhizosphere microbial communities from Kellogg Biological Station, Michigan, USA - C3-5 metaG | ecosystem: Host-associated > Plants > Roots > Rhizosphere > Soil | place: USA: Michigan... | reverse complement strand
TTCGCACATCGTCTATTGCGGCGATAAGGGAATCCTGCGCGCCGACTACCTGATCGACGACAACCCGCGTCAACTGCGCCGCTTTCACGGCGAAGGCATCCTCTTCACCTCGCCGCACAACCTCCGCGTAAAAGGCTTCAAGCGCGTGAAGGACTGGCTTGATGTGGAGAAGCTGTTTCTGGGGTAGAAGCTGATCGGATCTGGACTTCATCAGTTCAATCTATGGATGCGGACGAACATGCGCCATTTCATGGATTGCCGTGAGCTGAAATAGCGCCGGTTGCCGGAAAGGGGAGTGTTGCGCCGGTGTTGGCCTTCATTTCAGAGGCCATCATTAGAATGGCACTTATGCATACGCCAAACAATACCTGAGCATCATCCGCACTTAAAGTGATCTCTGGATGAAGAACTGGGTTTCGATATTGTTCACGAATATGATCCAAATACCCGGTCACTTTGGCGCTAGCATTTTTGGATTTTAAACCCTTGATATAGGACCCCCAGTTTCGGGACTTCTTCGCAGGGGTAGTTCCCACAACGCTCTCGTAGTATTTCCTGATGACGGCTTCGGTCGCCCGAAATAGATGGAATCCTGCGGCTGTAAAATTATCGAAAAGCAAGCATCTCCCAGCCTCATCTAGTTCTGAAGCGGCAGATTCAGGAATCTCCTTGAGTACATTACGTGGAAGCTCCAATCGTGCCGATTGCATCAGCACTGAGGTTTTGTGAGTGCCCTTTGGAGAAATCCAGTATGTGTCCGAGTTGGACAGTTCCGCCGACAAGATTGTTTCGAACGCTTTGGCGGCATCCCTTATCGAGTACACAACGAAACCGAGGGGTTGTTCTTCTGTATTGGGGTCACTGTGGACTTTATCGAAAGCTTCACCAAAATCATCTGGCACAACTTCTTTTAGTTTCAGATACAAATCGTTTGCGGCAGAATGGCAAACCTCTAACGCACGTTGGTTAAAGATGTTCTGTAATGCAGTCTTTGCGCTCATCCAGGCGAACCAAACCTCGCTGTACTTTGCGCTGTCAGGAACGCCGGTCAGGGGATGAACGGCAACCGCAAGCTCGTAGACTTGAAATTCATTGACGCGAAACATGTACCTTTCCTTTACCGGAAAGGATAACAGTAGAAGGACTTATGTCTCCCGCGTAGGAAATCACCCTCCATTACCAGAATTCATTTCCGTCAGGCGTAGAGTGCGGCCTCGAACTGCTCCAGCGCCTCTTCGGACCAGGCGTGAGTGGACTTGCGCCAGGTGTCGCCCTTCTCTTCAAGGAAGTTGGGAAAGTTCATGCGGCAATAGCCGGCACGGGCCTCGAAGTCGTAGAGGGCCTGCGGCGTGCCGTCGAGGTAGAGGATGGCCTTCAGGCCATCGCGCGACCACTCGACCGTGGCAATGCGCTGCGGTTCGGGGCGCTTGAGTTCGGCATCGCTTTTGGCAAGCGCGGCGACGTTGTAGATGAGCATCGCGTCGAGGATGCTGTGCTCGTGCTTCTCCTGCGAGCGGTCGCAGGCGTAGAAGTAGCCCGCAACGCCCTCGTCCTCGAAGACGACGGTCCAGGGGACGATGGGCGAATCGACGGAGAGGAAGGCGCGGCCGGGCGTGAAGGAGAGCGACTGCATACTCTCACGATACGATAAAGGCTGGGACTTAGGGGCCAGGGAATAGGGACTGAAGAATCTGGAGGAGTTGGCGGTGCGCGGCAGATGAGGTTCTGGAAGATTGAGATTGGCCGTCCACAGCGGTTGGCCGCGCTACTGCTGCTGCTTTTTCTGGCCGAGTGCCTGTGGGTGGTGCACCGGCAGGAGCTTTCGCCCGCCGACTATCGCTACGCCATGTGCGGCCGTCAGATGTGGGAGCGCCCTTCTCCGCTGGCCGGATACTTTACCACCTGCGGCAACATGGACGGCGACGGCACGTTTGCCTATCGCGCGGCCGGGCTGCCGCTGACTACGCAGCGACTGGTGATGCTCGGCGTGGACTATTTGCGCAAACCAGCCGACCGGCTCTACACCAACGGCACGCTGAACGGCTCCACCTGGGAGGCGCGGCACGAACTCTTCAGCGTGAAGTATCTGCTGCACCTGCCGTTTGTGTTCTTTGCCGTGTGGCTGGGTGCGGGGCTGTGGTGGGTCGCGCGGCGGCTCTTCGGCAACGAAGGCGGCTTCTTCGCGCTGGCGCTCTACTGCTTCTGTCCGGAGGTGGTGCGCTCGGCGGTTGCACCCAACAACGACATGCTGGCCATGTGGGGGCTCTATGGGCTGGTCTATACGGCGATGGGCGTGGCCCACGCCATGCAGGGACCGCGCCGGAAGTGGCGTCCGCGCATCGCGCTGCTGATTGTGGCGATGGGGCTGACAGCCACCGCGCACATTCTGGCGGCGATCATCGGCTGGCTGGCCGCACTGGTGCTGATGCTCTATCTGGCGGAGCGGCGGCGCAGCTACGTGATGGAGGTCCTCATCTACTCCGCAGTTGGGTCGCTGGCGGTTCTGTTTGCCTCGTATGCGTTCCGCCCTGCCCCGTTCAGTTATATATTTACCGGCGGTTCGGCGCGGTTCTGGTTCTCGACGGACAGCTTCCACCGCTTCTTTCTGGGGCCGCAGAATGCGCCCATCGCCGTGGCAGCGGCCGTTGCGGTGTTTCTCTTCCTTACGGTGAAGCGATGCCGGTACTTCGGCAACTTCGTCCCGCTGGTGATGACGGCGCTGCTGTTTCCGGTCATCACGACCCAGACGGTTTCACGGCCGTGGCTGTGGGCGCTGCCGTTTCTGTTCACCTTCCTCGGAGGCGTCTTTGCCGATGTGCTGGAGACGCGGCAGCGAAAGCTGTTTCTGGGGCTGGCCGGCGCTATCCTCCTGACCCAGGCGCTTGTCTGTATAGCAGTGCTGCCAGGCATTGCACAATGACCGGTTCGCGGTAAAACTTTGCCCGCACTTTGGACCGGAACTCCTGCATAATGAGTCGGCGTACCTTGCAAGCCAGGCCGCGTTTTGAGGATGGATTTTTCGGAATGAAGACCCTGCTTCGCTCTGCCTGCGGCGTGTCTGCCATTGCTGCTTTGCTGTTTGCCGGCGGTTGCCGTAAACACCGCGAGACACAGTACGCGCAAAACCTCCAGCAGTTGGTGGCGAAGAAGACGCTTCTTCCCGAGAAGGTCAATACGGCCCAGGTTCCCAACCTGCGCTGGCCCAACTTTTCTGACTACGCCCCCGCCGTGCAGGCCTTCTACGAGAACCGAGGCTATGCCGTGGCATGGACCGAAGACGGTGTGCCGACAGCAGCGGCGCGTGGCTTCATCGATGCGTTTCAGCACGCCGACGCGAAGGGTCTGTTTCCGGAGGACTACGACGCTTCGCGCTGGGCCAGCCGTATCGAGGCGCTCTCGGGCAAGTCCGCCGATGCCATCTCGCTGTTCGATGTCGCCATGACCGTGAACGTGATGCGCTACCTCTCTGACCTGCACATGGGCCGGGTGAACCCTTCGCACTTCAGCTTCGATATTCCCGTCGCGGACAAGAAGTACGATCTGGCAAAGTTTGTCGCAGACAATGCGGTGAACGCGGCTGATGTGCCCAGGCTGATTGCCTCCGTCGAGCCGGATTCGGACGAGTATCGCGCCACCGAAGCTGCGCTGGTGCGCTATCAGGCGCTCGCCAAACGGCAGGACGAAGCAGGCGCAAAGCCTCTGCCGATGGTGAAGAAGACGGTCGCGGTCAGCGGTGTTTATCCGGCGGCTGCTGAGCTGCTGGCGCGATTGCAGTTAGAAGGCGATGCCCCGGCAGATGCTGCGCTCTCCGCAGATCATCCCGAGCGGTTCGACCAGACGCTCTCCGACAGCGTAAAGCACTACCAGCAGCGGCACGGTCTCGAAGCCGACGGTGAACTGGGGCCCGCGACCATCCGCAGCCTGAACGTTCCCCTCGCGCGGCGCGTGGCGCAGCTTCAGGACTCGCTCGAACGATGGCGGTGGCTGCCGGAGCCGTATCTACATCCCCGGCTGATGGTGAACCTGCCGGAGTTTGTGCTGCGCGGCTATACGGCGGAAAACAAACTCGATTTCACCATGAAGGTGATTGACGGACAGGTGAAGGACGACCATGAGACGCCTGTCTTCGCCCGCATGATGAAGTACCTCATCTTCCGTCCCTACTGGAACGTGCCGGTGGACATCGCGCAGAAAGACCTGGTGCCGCACATCGTCCAGGACCCGGACTATCTGGAGTCGAAGGACTTTGAAGTGACCAACCGCCGCGGCGTGGTGCAGACTTCGTACACTCCGCAGCAGGTAGACCGGGGACACTTTCTGGTACGGCAGCGTCCGGGGCCGAAGAACTCGCTCGGACTGGTGAAGTTCATGTTCCCCAATCAGTACGACGTTTACATGCACTCGACGCCCGAGGTCTATCTGTTCCAGCGCACGCGGCGCGACTACAGCCACGGCTGCGTCCGCGTACAGAAGCCGGCGGATCTGGCCGCGTGGGTGCTCCAGGGACAGGGCGACTGGGACCTCGACAAGGTGAACGACGCCATGAACGACGGCCTGGACAACCACACCATCGTGCTCAAGACCCAGTTGCCCGTCGTCATCTTCTACCTGACCGCGCGCGTGGACGAAGACGGCCAGGTGGACTTCTTCGACGACATCTATAAGTACGACGCGGATATGGAAAGCGTGCTGGCGAAAGGCCCGCCCTACCCCATCAAGCCGGAGCCGATTGTGCCCAAGACCAAGCCGGGCCACACGATTTAGGGAGTGTGGTGAGTCAGAAGTTCGTGGCATCCTTTGCGAAAAGCAACCGCAGGTCCTTCGACTCCGCAAACCGCACAAAACGCGGCTTGCTGCGCTCAGGATGACAATTTTATTTATGTTGTGAACTTCAGACTCGGGACACTAGACTGTTGCGCATGAGCGAGAGCGGATTTGATCGGAGGGTGGATGCCTACATCGCCAACGCCGCGCCGTTTGCGCAGCCGGTGCTCGAGCATCTGCGTGAGCTGATGCATCGGGGCTGCCCTGAAGTGGAAGAGACGGTGAAGTGGAGTATGCCGTTCTTCCTCTATCGTGGGCAGATTCTGGCCAACATGGCCGCGTTCAAGCAGCATTGCAGCTTCGGCCTGTGGGGCGCGGAGGTGGCCGCGACTATGAAGCAGGACGGCGCTCTGGGTACAGAGGACGTGGCCAGATGGGTCAAGATCGCCAGCCTGAAAGACATGCCCAAAGACAAAGCAATGCTGGGGTATATCCGGCAGGCGATGACGTTCGTGGACGGCGGCGGCAAGACCTTCCCGAAGCGAGACAAGGCCAAGGCAAAGCCCGAGGCGAAGGTTCCCTCTGAGCTTGCCGCTGCTCTGAAGAAGAACAAGACTGCGGCCAAGGTGTTCGCCGAGTTCAGCCCGGGCTGCCGCCGCGAGTACGTCGAGTGGATCGCCGAAGCAAAGCGCGAGGAGACGAAGACCAGGCGCGTGAAGCAGGCCGTCGAGTGGATTGCCGAGGGTAAACAGCGGAACTGGAAGTATCAGGCGTGCTGAATGGAACTGCCGGATTACGTTGCCTTCAGCGGTGGCCCGAGTAGTTCCATGCCTGGCGCAGAGGGGCGTGACCGCATGGCTGGAGGTCAGACAAGAGAGAAGGCACGAAGCACCTCATACTGTGCTCCTCCAGGCAGGGTGAGGCTCTCGTAGAGGCGGAATTCATGCACCTCGAATCGCTGATGGAAGGCAGGGTTCGACTGCTCGTGCTCATTCAGATGGACACGGCCTTTGCTGCGTGCCAGTGTGATGTGCGGCGTGCAGGGACGCTGTTCGCGCGGGATGCCGCAGGTTTCCATGGCGCGGAAGACCTGCTCCGCGAAGCTGAGCAGCGCGGGTGAGGGTTTAGCTTGCGCATAAAGGATGCCTGCGTTCGGGAAGACACCGACACCTTCAAGTTGAAGATGAAGCGGCGGCGAATTGAGCAGCGCCAGCGCCTGCTCGATGGCGCCGAGACGATCGGGCGCGACCTGACCCAGGAAGCTGATCGTGAGGTGCAGGTTCTCGGGAGGCGTCCACCGTATGCGGGAACGTTCGCCTGCTGCAACGAGCGTGGGGGCCGCGCGTGCAAGTCTTTCTGCCAGCTCCGGCGGTAAACCGATGCCGATGAACAGCCGCATGGCTGTGAGGATACGCCTGCCACGGCGGAGCGCCCTGATCGCGGGTGCGGGTTCGAGTGCGCTCCGTCGTGTTGCTTAGCGCAGACCGCCGGCGGCCTGAACGAGCGAGCCGGTAATCCAGCGAGCGTCGTCGGAGGCGAGGAAGGCGACGACCGATGCGATGTCGTCGGGGTAGCCGATGCGGCCAAGCGGCGTCTCCTGCACGGCCTGGTTGATGAAGTCCGAGCCCTCGAAGCCGCTGGACTTGAAGCCCTCAGTGACAACAGGGCCGGGGTTGACGGCGTTGACGCGGATTTTTTTTGGCCCAAGCTCTTTCGCCAGCACGCGCGTGATGGCATCCACCGCGCCCTTGGTGCCGCTGTAGATCGCAGAGGCCGGCGGCGTTGTGTCGCTGACAATCGAGCTGATGTTGATGATGCTGCCGCCTTCGGGCGGGAAGAGCGCCGCGCCTGCCTTTGTGGCGAGCAGAAGCCCGGCGACGTTGGTGCCGAAGATGCGCTCGATCTCCTCTTCGGTAATCTGGTCGAGCGGTGCGAAGGCATACACGCCTGCGTTGTTGACGAGGATGTCCACCTTGCCGAAGGCCTTCCTGGTTTCGCTGAAGAGTGCGTCGATCTCGGCAGCCCTGGCCACGCTGCCGCCTACGGCAACAGCCCTGCCCCCTGCCTTGGTGATCTCGGCCACGACCTTGTCCGCGGCCTCTTTGCTGCTCGCGTAGTTGACTACGACGGATGCGCCTTGCGCGGCGAGTTCCCTGGCGATGCCCGCGCCGATGCCCTTGGATGCTCCGGTGACGACTGCTACTTTACCTGCAAGCTTTCCCATGTCCCTGCTCCTTTTGACGTTTATCGAATAGTTCGATAAACATCGAAATAGATGCCGGGACTTCTGGCAGGATTCAGAAGTTTCTACAGCGACGCGAGGCGGGCGACGTAAGCCTCGAAGACCGGGCGGCACACGCGGAGGTTCGCTCCCCGTCCTTCGCGCTCGACCTCAACCAGGCCGGCTTCGTTCAACTCTTTGATGTGGTGCGAGATGGTGGCCGGGCTGATGACTTCGTGCACCTCAAGCCGGCAGCACGCCATCTCCCCGGCGGCGGCGATCTGCCGGAGGATGGCGTAGCGGCGCGGGTCGGCGAGCGCGCGGCTGATGGCGGTGAACTGCTCGTCGGTGAGGGTGATGTTCTTACGGGGGCCTTTGGTCTTCATGGCATCCACGATGCTACGCCGCGGGCTTCGCTGTGTCGGCGGACTTGCCGAGCCGCCGGATGTAGTCGAGGTAGACGAGCGCAGCGGGTGAGTAGCCGCTGGGGTCGGCCTGGGTGAAGTCGCCGGTGAGCGGATCCATCTGCTGCCGGAACTCGGTGTGGCGGCTGATGGCTTCGCACCACTGCCGCATCATGTGATCCAGCGCGTCCTGCTTGCCGTAGTAGGCCATCCAGCGCGGCGCGCGCAGAGCGGTCAGCGCCTGCGTGGCTCCACCCCAACTGTTGCGCGGAATGGGCCGCACGAACGAGGGGTCGTCCATGGCGATCGAGGGCAGCGGGTACGGAGCCCAGAACGCCTTCGGGTTGTGAATCTGCCGCGTCCAGACGGCCTCGAAGATGGATTTGTCGCGCGAGTTGTCGGTCTTGAGAACGTGCTCGCCGAGCACGCGCGTGATGACGTCGCCGCGCACACGGACGAACTTGTTCTCGGCGTCGAGATCGTAGAAGGCGGCGTCTTTGGGGTCGTAGAGCTTTTCGATGATGAGGTTGCGGATGATCTCAGCATCGGCTTGCCAGCGAGCGGCGGCGTCGTGCTTGCCGAGCGCAGTGGCCATGTGCGCCAGCGCAACGCGCGCTCCGTAGACAGTAGCCGAAAGATCGGGGCACAGACGCGGCATCGAAGGAAGATCGGGGCACTTGCGCGCGTCGGCGTCGGGGCAGCGGTTGGGGATGCCCTTCCAGCGCGGACTGTTGTCGTGGCCCGTGTCGTAGGTGCAGAAGCCTTCGACAAGCCCGGTCTTGCGCGTGTCGCGGTAGCGGCGCAGCCAGGCGTCCCAGCGGGAGCAGGCTTTGTATGCGGTGACGAGCAATTCGTCGTCGCCGGTAAGCTGCGAAAGCTCCCACGCTGTCGCGGCGATGGGGACGACCATCTGAATCTGTCCGTAGCCTACGTCGGACATTTTGATTGCGGCGGGAATCTGGCCTGCGGAGTCAGAACCCTCCGGGCGCTGAAGCGCGAAGAACGCCATGTGGTTGTTGCGCGCTGTATCGAGCGGCGTGGGCTGGCCCGGCTGCTGCGGAATGTATTGCGCGAGCGTGCCGTAAACGAGACCCTCGTGCGGGCCGCACTCCTGCCAGATGCCCGGATATACAGCGCCTTCGATGAGCACCGGCTTGCTGTAATGCGGCAGCGTGCGGACATTCCCGGCAAGCGTGGTGATAGCGGCGTCCCACGTGCGCTGCCAACGTGGGTCTTTGCCGGGAAAGCTGGGGACAGCGGGTGCCTTGGCGGGTGTAGTCACCGCGCCGGTCTGGGCAAGAGTCGCGCGCGGCAGCACGGCCGCTCCTGTAGCGAGCGCGGCGAGTTTGAGAAATTCTCTGCGTTCAAGGGCGGGCTGGGAAGGATTCTGGCGAAACATGGTTAAGACAAGTTTAGACTGTGCGGCGGACCAGAGATTGTAGACTGGCAGGCGATGGGTGAACCCGAGCAACTGAGAGACGAGGCAGAAGAGCGGTCCTTTGACAGCTCCGAGCAGGAGATTGCGCTGTTCCGGCGCAGGCTCATGGGCTGGTATCGGAGCCATGCGCGCGACCTGCCGTGGCGCGGCGTGGACGACCCGTACCGAACCTGGGTCTCCGAGGTGATGCTACAGCAGACGCGCGTGGCCGCTGTGCTGGAGCACTATGAACGATTCCTGAAGGTATTTCCCACGCTGGTCTCGCTGGCGCTGGCGCCGGAGTCGGCGGTGCTGGCGGCGTGGTCCGGCCTGGGCTACTACCGGCGCGCGCGGATGCTGCATAAGGCTGCAAAGTTCATCCTGCGCGAGCGCGGAGGCGTACTGCCCGCCACCTCAGCCGAGCTGCGCACGCTGCCCGGAGTGGGCGAGTACACCTCCGCCGCGATTGCCAGCATTGCGTTCGGAGAAAGCATCGCCGTGGTGGACGGCAACGTCGAGCGCGTGCTGCTGCGCATCACTGGCCGCGATCAAGAAGGCACCGCTGCCGGACGCGCCTTCGTGCAGACTCAGGCTGCCGCGCTCGTGCCGAAGCGCAAGGTGACGGGCACGATCAATGCCGCCGGAGACCACAACCAGGCGATGATGGAGCTGGGCGCGACCATCTGCCTGCCGCGTGCGCCGCTGTGTCTACAGTGTCCGCTGTATGCCATGTGCACGACGCGCGGCGAGCATCTTACACCAAAGAAACGTGGCCAGCGCAGTATGCCAGCAGCCTATCTGCTGAGCCTGCGCAAGCGCGGCACGCTGACCGAGGTGCTGCTCGAACGGCGCGCTGGCGATGCCAGCCTGATGGCGGGCATGTACGAGCTGCCGCCGTTGCCGCAGGATGCGGTCGCAGGCCGGGAGCCGCTGCTGCGCCTCCGCCACTCCATCACGAACACAAACTATTATGTGCAGGTGTTCGCTCCGCGCGGAACGGAGGACCGCGCCTTGCGGCGTGCCGTGCCTGCTGCGAAGAGCGACCTGTTCTGGACACGAACCAACCGGCTGGCGCAGGAGCCGCTGACTGGACTGGCGCGCAAGGTGCTTCAGCGCCTCAACGTGATGGAGGTGACGCCGCTCAGGCTGCCCGAACCTGCCGTTCCGCGTTGAATGCCGGCGCGACTAAACTGGATGCCCGCACATCTTGCGGTTTTC
>Ga0157370_10010023_pt1 | contig 10024 bp, 7 predicted proteins | sample C35metaG_FD_113463 | JGI IMG/M metagenome (GOLD analysis project Ga0157370, IMG submission 113463) | Corn rhizosphere microbial communities from Kellogg Biological Station, Michigan, USA - C3-5 metaG | ecosystem: Host-associated > Plants > Roots > Rhizosphere > Soil | place: USA: Michigan... | reverse complement strand
TGCACCTATGCCAATTCGCCACCGCACGATCGCCGATGACGAGTGTTCCTTGCTGGGGATCTCGTCGAGGAATTCCTTAGCTTCTGACAACCATGCAATTCGAGGGCGACGCGCGGACCGTCTCGCGCGCGGGAATCAAATTCATCGCCGCGGGCAGCGGATTGCACCGAGTCTAATGTCATACGTGAATTTGCCCGTTACCAAACAAGCGTAGCATAGCGTTCTGTTCAGGCGGACGCGGTCAACTTCCCGACGGTGAGCGCGCGCGACCGTGGCTAGATCAGCATACTTCGATCGAGTGCCGCGCCGCCGGACCGGACCAAAGGCGCGCGAAGACAGGCCGCCGACCCAAGGGGTCCGTAAATCCACGCACAGCAACTCAGCACCGACCGCTTGCCGTTGGGCACCACGGACGCGAAAAACGAAGAGGGTCTCGGGTCTCTAACCCCGAGGCGCAACGAGCGCGCGAAACGGCGGGTAGGTCAACAACTCACGAAAATCTGGGTTGGTGAGGAGGACCGTGGGCTGCCAGTTGGTGCCCATCGGCATCTGACGCAGCAGTTCGACCGTGCGCGCTTTCATTCCACGAATGGCGGCAATGTGGGCCAGCATGAACATCGAATCGGAAAACCGGTTCGCAGGTTCCGCGTGCGACAACAGGTTCCTCATATGTAGCGCCGCAGCGGCGCTGTCACCCAGTCGCGTTTCGATGCGCACGAGGCTCCGTTCGAGATTCCAGATCTGCCCGTTGGTGAGCGGCGGTGACCCGGAGAGGAGCCGTTCCGTGGCGCCCTTTGCCTCGCCCCATCGTCCCTCGGCGTAAAGGCAATCCGCGCGCACCCCCAAGTTGTAGCGCTGTTCCTGTGTCACGGTGGCCGGCGGATCGATGGCCGCAAGGCAGCGATCGGCTATCTGTCGCGCGAGCTGCGGATGTCCGTGCGCCGCCGCCGCGTGCAGAGCTGACTGGAGAATGGCACCAAGACGGGTACCGAGGACGGGTGGGTTTGCAATCAGGCTGTCGACGACCCGCACGATCGTGCTCGAATCCCCAAGTCCCGCGAGAGCCACGAGTCGGAAACCGATGTACAGGGCGGTTCCCGGATCCCGTTTCTCGGCCGCCTCCATGTCGCTGAGCTCAGTACCGTAGTGGCCGAGCGCGTCCTCGTCGGCGGCGAGGCTTTGGACGTACGGCCACCACCCGCGCACCCAGCCATGTTCGGGATCGAGCTGACGGAGGAATGTCAGACTTTCCTTATAACGACTCAACTGTCTCGCCGTGAAGGCTGCTTGATAGGCCCAACTGGATCGGGGCGCAAGCGCGGCGGCGCGGCGTGCGGCCCGAAGTGAGCCCTCTGCATCACCCGCCTGCAGTCGTTCGAAGAACTCGACGCCGTTGCGATCGAGCTCTGAAAGGCGTTCGTGACGACGATCCAATATGCCGATCAGTGAGTCGACGGCGGTCAATCTGCCGGCATTCCGGTACTCGTACATGAGCCAGATGTACGGCAAGGTCCAGGAAGAGTCGGCGCGTATTGCCGCCTCGAAGTTCGGAGCGGGGTTGCATGGGTTAAACACACCGACGCGGCCCGATCGAATGTAACAATCCAAACCTTCGGCGTAGGCATGGTAGGCTATGAGCGATGGCGCGGGTGTCGAACGATCGACGAGCGATTCGACTCGGGGATCCACGAGCGTCGCGAACGCTCCGGCCACCTTGTCTCGCAGCAGGGCGAGGGCTCTGGAATAATCGGCCGTTGGGACCGCGATCTTCGGCAGCGTTCGCACGAGCCGGGCGTTCACGGCATCCTCGATCATCACTTGAACGAAGAGTGAATCTGGAGTGCGGTAATAGCGGCCCAGCACCAGCGTTTTCGCGTCGACGTCTACCGCGATGCGATGAATGTCGCGTGCGGACGCACTCCCCGTGTCGCTCTGCGCCAGCCGCACTTGCAGTCCCGCCGCCGTTTGCGCGTCCACGACATCGATCAATCCCGTTTGGGCGAGTCCACTCGCCATCCAATCGGCCGCCAATCGGCCGAATGGTGCGGCAGAGGTATCGTGGCTCTCATCGCGGAGCGGCATCACGAGCACGCGTCCGATGTTCAGAGTCGGTTCCGGGTCATCGAGACGGGCCGAAGCAGATGCTGCGCTGGCACTGGCTGGAGTATCCCGTCCTATAGCGAAGGCCACTGAAGACAGCTTGGTGGTTGTCATCGCCGCCCCAGAGTTTCGCTGCCGTGTGACGAGACGACCAAGGGCTATGACTCCGACAATGCCAGCCCCCGCCAGCAGAATCCGTCGCCGACGTGCGAGTCCGCGGAAGCGTGGTACCTGTGCCAGACCGCTCGGCCAGGGCAGGTCGGGTTGCGTCTCGAACTGCCCGCTCGCTCCGGCATCCGCCTCCCCCGGCACTTGCTGTGCGCCATCAGGACGCATCGCACTAGCCACGTGTCTTGTCGCGCCTGTCGGCGCTGCGAGAAGTTGCTCGGCAGATGCGAGAACACCGTGATCGGGTTCAGGACCTCGTTCCGCGGGGACCAACTCTGCGTGCACGCGCGCATGACGAATCGCCCATTCACGGTCGGGCCGTAGGATCATCCCCTGTCGCACCACCGCGGCGAACTCCACCAGCGACGCACCCGGCTCGAGACCGAGATCGTGGCGCAACAGCGCCCGGTGTGCGCGATAGTGCGCGAGCGCGCCTGCCGGGTCGCCCGACGCGACCAGCGCCGCCATCAACTCGCGCGCGGCCCGTGAATCGGTTGGGACCAGACTCGCGCGACGCCGCCAGAATCGCACTGCGGACACGTGATCTTGGGCGGCGGTAGCGCGCGTCGCCAACCGCTCGAGAGCGTCGCCCTGCAAGTGCTCGAGTCGCGACCGCTCGAGATCCACCCAACGCTCGAACTCGGGTGTGTTCTTGAGAAACACGCCCTCGAGAAAGGGCCCAGTGTAGAGTCGCGTCGCCGCGTCGAGATCGTCTGCGGCGATGCGTTGCTCGAAGTCGACCACGTCGCACGCGAGGACATCTGGATTCACGCGGAGCTCGACCGTCCCGAGCAGGAGATCGGGAGCGGTCAATTCGCGGCGAAGCACCGAAATCACCTGACTCAACGAGTTTCGGGCGCGGTCCGGCTCACTCTCAGGCCAGAGAAGCGCAACGATGGTGTCGCGGCTCAACCCGTGGCTTCCATTGATGGCGAGCAACGCGAGTAAGGAGAGCGGACGACGGTTCGCCGTCGCGCCACCTAGTGAGCCGGCGTTCTCGATCGATAGCCCGCCCAACGTTCGGAGTCTGAGCATCCCTCAGGGCGTTGCAGACGTTGCGCTGTGACGCTGCTACGCTAGCGCCGGGCCCGAGGAATCGCAAATGCCCCGACCCCGCCGTTTGTCACAATAGACTCACGTTCAAGCTCATTTTCATCCGTTTCTCAGAGTCGTCTCAGAGCGGCATCATGCCGTCGGCGCAGATTGGCCGTCCTCTGCTTTGTCAAAGAGGTCGACCGAATGCATTTGATCCACGGAATGACGATCGCGCTCGCCGTGGCGGGCACGGTTGCGGGCTGCGCCTCGAGCGCGGCGAGCGCGCGCGGTGGGGCCGACCGGATGCGGGCGAACACGGTCGTCACCACGCAGGAATTAGACAGTATTCCCCAACGAGGTTCGCTCCTGGACGCTCTGAAGCGACTGCGACCCGACTGGCTCATGTCGCGCGGCGGGACGCCGTACGTGATCGTGGATGGCGCCCCGCCGACCGAGCTCTCCTTCCTAGAGACGATCCCGGCGTCCACGATCCGCGAGGTACGGATCGAGCGAGCATCGTCGAGTGTGGGCCACTCCGCGATTGGCCCGAACGGCAGGGTGGTCGCGGGCGACATCATCGTCGTGACAAGCCGGCGCTGACGCGGCGGATAATTTGTCGCTCAATGCGCCTGAAATTCATCTGCTGGATGTCGAAACCCTCGTCGCGTTCGCGCGCGCCGCTGTCGCTGGCGAGTTCCCGCGAGATCGACGATCGCCCATCGAACATAGGGGACGAGATTAGCGACGGACGCGCTACCGATCCCCATCCCACTCTGGTTAGTTCGGAAGAAGCGGCCCTGCTCGCGGTGAGCGATCTATGGCTCCCAGTCATCTAGCGACACGAAACGACCAGAGCGCGGGTCACGGACTTCAAACTCGATGATGGGGTGAATTTCCCACAGCGTGGCGCGCGTCTGGTGGTACGTTTGAGTTCCGTGAGGACGCTCGTGCAGTTGCTCAGGATGGTCTTCGTCAAACATGAGCCAACCGCTCACACGAACCGGCAATCCACTACGCGCGACACTGCGCAGCCACTGTCCGCGAGCCATTGTGGTGGACGTTACGCACTCGGGGCGTCATCTCGACAACAATCGCGCGGGACCTGTCCTGAGACTTCCCGGGCGTGAGCCAAATATGGAAATCATTGTCCCGAGGTTCATGCTCGCAGTTGGTCGACTCAGGCCCTCGGGATTCGTACCGTTCACGGTAGTGCTGGTGCGACCGTCCACGGTAAGGTACGTACCTGTTATCGACCGCGCTGTTTCGTCAAAGCCTTGAGTCGCGAGCGGATTGAGATGCAATTCGGCCTCGTGCTTATCGGGCCTCCGAACACAATCAGAAGTACGGCATCCTGAGGGATTTCATACAGGGCAGAGGCTCGATCCGCCGATCTTCCTCCCGATGGATGCCGGACTCTAGAACCACGAAGGGGCGCACGACGGACTCAGCGTCCATGCCCAGCCCAATGTCAGTACGGCAGCGATCGCGATCAAGCTAGCGCGCCGCAGCGATCGCGTAGTCTCGCATCGCGGCGCCGCCTCGGCCCTGGGCCTGTTCGACGTCGCCGAGCCACTCATACAACTGTCGCACGTCGCGGTGCCGGCGATCGACGTGGCGCTCCATGATCGCGATGGCGTTGCCGAGCACCGAGTCGGCGACGGCATAGTCGCCCTCACGCGAGTGCAACAGCCCGATGACGCCCATCGTTCGGGCTATTCCCACGCTGTCCGAGCGAACGACCTGTTCGCCGATGCGGAGGGCGTCCGCGAGGACGCCGGTCGCTTCTCGAAAACGACGCCGGTCGATCAGCACGCGAGCGAGGCCGATCTCGACGCCAATCACGTTCGCATGATCCTTCCCGCGCAAACGCCAATTCATTTCGAGGGCCTGCCGGAACAGTGGCTCCGCCGCATCGAGCTTGCCCGCCTCATATAGGAGCCCCGCGACTTGAGCCGCCGCGTTTGCGGCGACAGGATGATCGTCTCCATAGGCCCGGCGAAGAATGGCCAGACGTTGTTCGTTCAGCGTGAGCGCCTGCGCTGTGTCGCCGCGTCGCAGCAGCAGCCCGCTCAAGTCCCCAATCGCTTGCGCCACCATTGGGTGGAGGTCGCCAAACGCCTTGCGCCGAATCGCCAGCGCGCGCCGATACAGGGGCTCCGCTTCCGCGTACCGCCCTTCGTCCTCGTCGAGAAGATACGCGATCATCAACGCGGCCCCCGCGACCTGCGGGTGATCCGGACCCAGTGCGCCCTCTGAAACCGCGAGGCCCGTGCGAAACTCACGCTGGGCCTCATCCAATCGTCCCTGCCGGCGGAGTCCCGCGCCAAGAAGGATGCGACTATATCCCGTGAGCGAATCGGCTGGGCCGAGCGAACGCACGCGAAGCGCGAGTGCGCGCTGGTGGTAGCGGACGGCGGCGTCGAGATTCCCTCGAAACGTGGAGATGCTCGCCAGTTGATGAAGCACCACGGCAAGAGCTGGGTGTGTCGCGCCAAGAACACGCTCCTCGATCACCAGCGCTTGGCGCGCGGAGGAATCCGCAGCCTCGAACCTTGCAAGGCCGATGCGGGCGTCGGCCAACTCTTCGAGCGTGCCGGCGACGCCAAGCCGGTCGCTTGCGGCACCGCCATTCGTGCCGCGGCGTAGATCGAGCGCGCGGCGAAGCGCCGAATCCGCCGCGCCGTATCGGCCGAGGCGCTGATACAATCGCGCGGTGACCTCCAGCATTCGCGCGTGATCGTTGGGCTGCCCGCGGAACCGCTCCAATCGCGCCGTGGCGCGTCGCACCAAATCTTCCGCCGTCAGCGTGTCGCCCCGCGCCTCGGCCGGATCGCTGGCGTCGAAGAGTTGGAGCAGGAAGTCGGTCACCGCCTGTGCTTCGTGCGACGCGACTTCGGCCCGGTCTCGCTCGCCACTCGCACGCCGCGCCTGTGCCAGCGACAGGACGGAGCCGACGATGAGCGTCAGTCCCACGGCGAGCGTCGCGATCGTCTCGATGCGATGACGCTTCACGAACCGCCGCACTCGGTAGCTCGTCGTCTGGCGACGCGCGAGCACAGGGTGTCCTGATAGATGCCGCCTCGCGTCCTGCGCCAACTCCTGAGCCGACGCGTACCGCGCCTCTGGTTCCTTTGCCAGCGCTCGAAGCACGATCGAATCGAGATCGCCGGCGAGCGCTCGTCGCAGCCGAGGATCGCTGACTCTCGCCGATGGGCGCACCGGATCGACGTCGCAGATGATTCGCTCCACCTCCGCGGGCGACCGATCACGCACCTCGTAGGGCCGTTCTCCCGTTAAGAGCACGTATAGAAGAACGCCGAGTGCGTAGACGTCGGTAGACGCGCCCACTGCTTCGCCGCGCACCTGCTCCGGAGCGGCGTACTCGGGCGTCATCGCCGACGCATACGGCCGCGTCGTGACATCGCCAGCGCGCGCGACAGGACTCAAGAGCTTTGCGACGCCAAAGTCGAGCAGCTTGGGTCGACCGTCGGCCGTGACGAGAATGTTCGATGGTTTGAGGTCGCGATGGACGATAAGATGGTAGTGCGCGTACTGAACGGCGTCACAGACCGCCGTCACGAGCTCGAGGCGCTGAGCAGTCGAGAGTGCGCGCGCCGCGCAGAAGCGATCGATCGGCTCGCCGTCGACGTGCTCCATCGCGAACCAAGGAACACCGTCGTCGGTGACTCCGCCGTCGACGAGCCGGGCGATGCGCGGATGCTCGAGCAAGGCGAGGATGCGCCGCTCCTCGAGAAAGCGCGGCACGAGGTCGACGATGCCCCTCTGACGAATCAGCTTGAGCGCGACGCGCTGCTCGAACTGCCCGTCGTCGCGCTCGGCGAGGAACACCGTGCCCATGCCACCGTGTCCGATCTCTCTAACGATGTGGAAGGGACCGATGCGCTCGGGTGCGGCGTCGCTGCCTAAGCGGGATGGGTCCCCGAGCAGCGGCGCCGCGATGTCGAGGGCGGGCGACTCCAGAAACTCCGTCGCGGCATGGTGCGCATCGAGCAGGCGTTCGACCTCGCCGCGGAGCTCCGAGTCGTCGGCGCAAGCGCGATCCAGCAGCTCTTGCCGCAGCTCGGATGGTTGGTCGAGCGCAGCATCGAAAACGCGATCGATCTCTCGGAGTCGGTCCGGTGTTGTCCCACGCATGCCGCCTCGCATGCCGCGAATGTGGCGGCCGTTGGGGAAAGCGCAATACGCCGTGGCCGGTTTGACCGGTCGATGTCGCGTACAGTGGGAGCAAGGTCTCGCCTGAGGGATCGCGCGACCACCCATCATCGCGAGCGGAGTGTCGACCGCTCCATTCAATAGGAGGGTAGTGTGGCCTTCCCAGCTCCTCGCAGATCCCGAATGCGCAACGCCGCGTTGGCGTTGGTACTCCTCGCCGTGTCAGCGTGTGCGACCGACGGTCCCCTTTCGCCCGCAGCCGCGCGCCCAGGCTCGGCGCCACTTGCGAGCAAGCAAAGCACGACGAGCAGCACGATGCTCTTTTGGGGCGATGTGCCGACCATCGCGGGAGACGCGATCGACCACGTCTTCGGCATGAACGACGACGGTACTGGTGTCCGGCAGCTGACGACCACCTTTTCGCGCTACGCCTCATGGGCGCCGGACGGCAAGAACATTCTGTTCAGCAAGGCGAACCCGATCGACGGCTTCCACATCAGCGTCATGAATGCAGACGGGACCGCCATCACCGACCTCACAGTTCCGCCTTCGGGATGCTCGGACGCCCGTCCGCACGCGCTCGGGAAACAAGTCGTGTTCGTGAGGGGAGGCGGCGTCTGCGCGGAGTTCGGGCTTTTCCTGATGAACGCGGATGGCACGGGGCTCACGCTGCTTGACGACAAGATCGCCGGCGGCGGTGACCCTGCGCCCTCTCCCAAGGGTGGGCGACTCGCCTACCAGCGGATGGACAACGACATCTGGCTTCTCGACCTCGGTACGAGCGGGCTCACGAATCTCACAAAGACAGCCGGTGGCTCCGACCCATCGTTTTCTCCCAGCGGAAAGCAGATCGCATTCGTCCGCGGAGTAAGCATCTACATCATGAATGACAACGGAACTGGCGTGACCCAACTGACGTCGCCGCCGGCGGGTTTCATTGACGACGTCCCGCGATGGTCCCCCGACGGTAAGAGCATCGCGTTCACGAGATACCTGGATGGAGACGTTATCAGTGGGGCCGACATCCTCGTGATGAACGCAGACGGCACGGCCGTCACGAACCTCACAGGTCAGACGCTCGGAACCAACCACAACGCGTTCATCTCCGCCTGGGCGAGGTAACAAAAATGTTCACGGATTTAACTCAATTGCGCGCGCGCGTCGGTCACGCGCTTGTTCTCGCCGCCGTAGCGAGCTTCGCCGCCTGCACGAATGACGAGACCACGCCGCTGCGCTCCGCACCCGGCGCTCCGCGGCGCGACGTCACGCCGACGATCGTCGTCACGAACACCAACGACGCGGGCGCCGGCTCGTTGCGCCAAGCGATCGCCTCGGCGACCGATGGCGACGTCATTGGCTTCGATGCGTCGATCGCCGGACAAACGATCACGCTCTCGACAGGACAGCTTCTGATCTCCTCGGCGTCGACAATCCTCGGCTCGCAGACGAAAGGGATGACCATCAGTGGGGGCGGAGCTTCGCGCGTGTTCGAAATCCAATCCGCTGGCAATGTGACACTGCGGAACCTGAGCATTGTCAATGGAAGCGCGAGCTTCCCCACGAGCGGGGGCGGCATCGCTCTCCTAACTGGGAACCTCACACTCGATCACAGCTTGGTTTCGGGCAACAGCGCGGGCAGCCCGTTGGCCGGCGGCGCGGGCGGCGGAATCTACGTTGATGGTAACGCCACGTTGACGGTCACCAACGCGACGATCACGAAGAACTCAGCGGAGCTCGGTGGCGGCATATATCTCAATGCGGGCACCGTCGATGCCACGAACCTTACGATCACGAACAACGCAGCCCACACTGGAGGCGGCGCTCGCTCGAACGGCCCCACTGGCACCGCATTCACGTTGCGCAACTCCATCGTTGCACTGAACAGTGCCGGCGGCGACTGCGCGTTCGGCGGTCCGCTGACCCTCGCAGGGACGAATCTCATTGGGGACACCTCATGCGGATCCGCCGGCTCCGGAATCATCGTCGCCGATCCCATGCTCGCAGCGTTGGCCGACAATGGCGGACCCACTCAGACCCAAGCCTTGCTCGCCGGAAGTCCAGCGATCGACGCGGCGACAAACTGCACGGTCACCGACGATCAACGATACGTCGCGCGTCCGCTCGGCGCCGCATGCGACATTGGAGCGTACGAGTTTGACAATCGTCCGAAGGTCACGATCGCCATCGACGCCAACGGCACCGTGAACCCGTCCACCGGCGCTGCGCTGATCACCGGCACCGTCACGTGCTCAGCTCCTGTGTCAATCCAACTCCAGGTCGGTCTGGCGCAGGATCAGAAGGTCAGGCGCGCAACGACAACGGTGCAGGCCAGCGACGTCACCACCATCGCGTGCGTGACTTCCAAACCGTGGAGCATCATACTCACGCCGTCGAGCGGTGCCTTCGTGAATAGCGCGGCCTCAGCCACCGCGAATACGGTCAACCCGTCGGGTCAAATCGTTCCGGTGTCGGCGGCGGCGACCGTCAAGCTGTTCTGGGGACACACGTAAATCACCTGTGACGAGTCTCGTCGTCGACAGCACGCTTC
>Ga0157370_10010022_pt1 | contig 10024 bp, 9 predicted proteins | sample C35metaG_FD_113463 | JGI IMG/M metagenome (GOLD analysis project Ga0157370, IMG submission 113463) | Corn rhizosphere microbial communities from Kellogg Biological Station, Michigan, USA - C3-5 metaG | ecosystem: Host-associated > Plants > Roots > Rhizosphere > Soil | place: USA: Michigan... | reverse complement strand
CTCACGGTCATGGTCGGTGGCGATGCGTCCGTGCTCGAGCGCGTCCATTCCGTGATCGAGACCTTCGGTCAGAAAATTGTCCACTGCGGCGACGTCGGCGCGGGCGACACCGTGAAAGCGGTGAACCAGGCCTTTCTCGCCATCCACCTCCTGTCCGCCGCCGAGGGGCTCGCGACCCTGGTCAAGGAGGGCGTCGATCCGTCGAAGGCGCTCGAGGTCATCAACTCGTCCAGCGGCCGGTCCAACTCGTCGATGAATCTCATTCCGGAGCGCGTGCTCACGCGCGCCTTTCCGCGCACGTTTCGCTTGGCGCTCCTCGAGAAGGACATCGGCATCGCCGCCGCGATGGCGCGCGAGAACCGCGTTCCGGCGCCCGTCACGCAGCTCACCGCCGACGTGTTCCGAATCGCCCGCGGCGAGCTCGGCGAGATCGCCGACCACGTCGAGATCGTGAAGCTGGTCGAACAATGGGCCGGAGTGGAGATCGCATGAGCACCACGTTGGCCCACGGCGCGTCGACCGTCATGACGGTCGAAGGCATCCGGTTGCACTTTCCCGCCCTCGAGCGCGTGCATGGCGGCAACGACGTGGCGTACTTCGATGGACCGGGCGGCACGCAAGTCCCCGTGTCTGTCGTCGACGCCATGGACGACTACCTCTTCCATCACAACGCCAACACGCACTGGCGCTACCCGACCAGCGAAGAGACCGACGCGCTGATCGCCGGTGCGCGCGAGGCGCTGGCGGATTTCGTGAACGGCAAACCCGACGAGATCGTCTTCGGCCAGAACATGACGACGCTCACCTTCCATCTGGCGCACGCGCTCGGCCGGCAGTGGGTCGAGGGCGACGAGATCGTCGTCACGGAGCTCGATCACCACGGCAACGTTGCGCCCTGGCGCGCGCTGGAGAAAGACCGCGGCGTCACCGTGCGCATGGTCAAGATGCGCACCGAAGACGGCCGGCTCGACTGGAGTGACCTCGAGGCGGCGATCACGCCGCGCACCAAGCTGCTCGCGATCGGCGCGGCGTCGAACGCGCTCGGCACGATCACCGACGTCGCGCGCGCGACCCAACTCGCCCACGCCGCCGGCGCCCTCTCTTTCGTCGACGCCGTGCACTACGCCCCGCACGTGCTCGTCGACGTGCAGGCCATCGGCTGCGATTTCCTCGCCTGCTCGGCGTACAAGTTCTACGGGCCGCACTTGGGCGTACTGTGGGGCAAGCGCGCCCTCATCGAATCGCTCGACGCGCCGCGGCTCGAGCCGGCGCCGCAGGAATCGCCCGAGCGGCTCGAGACCGGTACGCAGAATCACGAGGGTATCGTCGGCGCAGCGGCGGCGGTCGAGTTCCTCGCGTCGCTGTCGCCGGGGCATCGCGAGCAGCCGCGGCGTGAATCTCTGGCGGTGGCCTTCGCGGCGCTGCACGCCCGCGGCATGTCGCTCCTCGAGAAGTTGTGGAATTCGCTGGCCGAGGTTGACGGGCTGACGCTGTACGGGCCCAAGCCCGGCACGCCGCGCACGCCGACGCTGTCGTTCACCATGCGCGGCCGCCGGACCGACGACATCGCCACGTCGCTCGCCAAGCGCGGCGTGTTCGTATCGAACGGGGACTTCTACGCGGCAACCATTGTCGAGCGGCTCGGATTGGTGCCCGACGGGTTGTTGCGCGTCGGGTGCAGTTGCTACACGACGGAGGCTGAAGTGGACCGACTGATCGAAGGAGTGCGCGCGGTGGCGCGCGGACAGACGTGACCGGTCGCGGATTCGTCATCGGCGCGGCGCTGGTCGCCGTCTCGACGAATCCGACGCTGGCGCAGCGGGCAAGCGGGATGATTCGCGACGGCACGACGGGCGAGCCGGTCGGCGGAGCCGTCGTCGTGGTGAGCGACGCCACCGGAAAATTTCTCGCGCGCTCGATCGCCGGCGCCGACGGACGCTTCGCTGTCCCACGTCTGGCCGGATCGTCGCGCCTGCGCGTCGTGCGCATCGGCTACCGGCCGCGCGACCAGGCGCTCACCGGTGCCGCCGCCGACAGCTCGATCGACGTTCGCCTGGAGCCGATTCCCGCCGCGCTCACCACCGTCACCGCCGCGAGCCGTCGCGTTTGCCCGGGCGAGCTCGGCGACAGTCAGGCGCTGGAGCTGTGGGAGCAGGCGCGTGCCGCCCTGTTTGCGGCCGTCGTGTCTCGCGAGGCACACCCGGCCCGCGTCCGCCTGCGCTCTTTCGTCCGAATGCGCGAGCCGGTTCGCCGGCGGATCGAATTCGATTCCGCCGCGACGAAGGACGTGACGTCGGACCGCTCCTACGTCGCCGGCCGTCCGGCGTGGGCGCTCGCCGCCGACGGCTACGTGCTCGACGAGCCCGGCGGCTCGCGGCAATACTTCGCCCCGGACGAGGATGTCATGCTCGACCCGAGCTTCGCCGGCACGCATTGTCTTCGCGTCGTCGCCGGCCGCGACGATCACGGTGGCGAAATCGGCATCGGCTTCGAGCCGGTGGAGGACGCACGTCGCGACACGATCGTCGACATCGGCGGCGTGTTGTGGCTCGACCGATCCAAAGTTGCACTACGCTCATTGGAGTTTCATTACACCCGGCTCGAGCCGGTCGCTGGCGACTCCGGCGGCGACCTGACGTTCGCGCTGGCGCCGAACGGCGCGCCGATGATCGTGAAGTGGGTGATCCGCTCGCCGATCATCGCGACCGACGCCCTTCCGGCGCCGAATGGCGTTCGCCGGAATCCACTGCCGCGCGCGCGGCGAACCAACGTCCGCCTTCTCGCCCTCGAAGAGACCGGCGGCATGGTCGACTCGGCCGTGTGGCCCGACGGCACCGCGTACCACGGCGATCTGCCCCGCGCCACCGGTATCGTCGTCGACCCGGCGGGCGCACCGGTGCCGGGTGCACGCGTCTGGCTCCGGAACGCGCACGACACCGTCACGACCGGCGCCGACGGAACGTTCAACCTTCCTTACGTCAGGCCGGGGTTCTACGTGCTGCTCGCGTCAGATAGCGCGCTCGCAGGCGCCGGCTTCAGCCGCACGGTGCCGGTCGTGGTTCCGCTCTTTTCGCCCAGGGAGACCCACTCCCGCCTGTCGTATCTGCCGCGGCTGGACGTGTTCCTTTCCGTTTGTCCTCCGAAGTCGTATCGCCCCGGCACCGGCGTCTTGCTCGTGCGGGTCGTGGATGGCGACGGCGCGGCGCTGCTCGGCTCCCGGATCGAAGTCGAGACGAGGCAAATGATCGCCGGAGCCGATACGACCACCCGGGCAATTCACCGATCGGGGAACGTGGACGAGGACGGCCGCTTCATCGTCTGCGGTGCCGCGCTCGACCAGCCATTGTTCGTGCGCGCAATCAATGGCACGGACGGCGCAACGGCGGTCCTTCGTGAGTGGACGGACGAGGTAATGACCCTGACGCTCGTGATCAAACCTTCGGCGCGTTAGTTGGGCTTCTTCCGCGACACCAGCGTTTTCTCGAGCCCCGGCGTGTACACGTCGTAGATCGACCCCGGGTTCCACATGACCCAGCCGTCGTACCCGGAATCGTACACAGCCTGCTTCTCCGCTTTCAATTGTTCGGCGCCGTACGCCGGTTTGCCGAGCGTGAAGGCCTGCAGCCATGGGCGGATATGCTCCGGCTCCGTGATGCCGAGCTTCTTGTCGCGCTCGCGCGCCCGCTTGATCGCGGTGGTGATCACCTTGTACGGGTCGGCATTCGGCACCGCGATCCCGAACGAACCGTGTGGGTAGTGCGACGGATACACCATCGGCAGCACGACGTCGACGTACGGTGAGATCTTCTCCCAGTCCTGCCCCACCTCGAGCGGCCCGCCTACCGTCGTCACCAGCCCGAAGATGTCGGCCGTCGAGCGGACGCCGAGCTTGTTGAGCCGCGTCTTTGCTTCCTTTAAATAGGCGGCCAGGCAGTCCGGCTTCGACAAGCTGTCCGATCCCGGGAAGACTTGCTTGGGCAAGCTCGGGTACGGCTCGGGAAAGCGGATGTAGTCGAACTGAATCTCGGCGAAGCCCATTTTCACCAGCTCTTCCGCGACACCGATGTTGTACTCCCACAGCTCGCGGTGGTACGGATTCACCCAGGCGATTCCTTTCTTGTCGCGCCAGATCGAGCCGTCCTCGCGGCGAATCGTCCACTCGGGATGCTCGCGCGCCGTCACGGAATCCTTGAACACCACGAGGCGCGCGATCGGAACGATCTCGTGCGCCCTGAGCGTGTCGAGCAGCGACGCGACGTTGGCGACGCTCGCATGCCCGGCGTTCCGGGCGAATACCGGATTCGCCGACTTGTAGTTCAACCCGAATTCGTCCTTCATGTCGATGACGAACGCGTTGATCTCGGTCGAGTCGGCGGTCGCGATCAGCTTGGCCATCCGCCGCTTGCTCTGCGACGCCCAGCGATTCACGTACAACGCGCGAATGACGGCGGGCGCCGTCGAATCGGTGGCGGGCCGATGCTCGACGCCGGCGCGATCGGGCGAGACGCTGTCGGCCTTCTTGTCGACCGAAACTGATCCGGCGGCTTGGGCAACCGGAGTGGGAGCGTCCGCCTTGGCGGGCGTCGCCCTCTGATCCGCGTGCTCGGCGGCTGAGCTACAGGCGGCGACCAGCAAGAGCAAGAACGAAAAACGGCGCATGGTTGTGTGGGTGGCTGGTGTAATCTAGTCCGAGCGGCGTGCAGTATATTTGCCACGATGCTCCCGCCCCGTCTCGACCCTCGCTCGCTCACGGTCTTCGTCGCGTCTCTCGCCGTTGTCGCGTGCGCCGCGCACGGCGCGCCCGATGCGCGGTCGACTCCGCCGCGCGGCGAGCTCCTGGTGAGCAGCGCCGATTCCACGTTCTGGATCAGCACCGCCGCAGGCAGGGTAGACACGCGCGCGGCGCCGCTCATGCTCGCGCGCTACAACGGTCGCTTCTACGAGCTGTTCACCGCCGATGACGACTTCTCTTATGAGGACGCGCTTCTCCTCGGCGAGCGGCTCTATCAGCGCGACCTGCTGACCGGCGACAGCACCGTCGTGTTCACCGACACGGCGGTCGCGCGCGTTGCTTCCGCGTACGCCCGGGCGCATCCCGACGAGCGTCCGCTCGATCCGGACGAAGACGGCGCGGATGACCCCGCTACGCAGGCCACCGCCGAAGTCGACGTGCTCGGCGTGTTCGGCCCGTACGTCTCATACGAGTACCACTTCGACGTCGCGCAGCCTGGCCGCGCGCCGTGGCACTCGACGCGACGCGGCGTGCTCGACCTTCGCTCCGGCAAACAGACCACTGTCTCCGACCTGTTCGGCTCGCCGGCCGCGGAACGAGTCGAGGCGCTAGGCCGCCGCGTCTATGAAACGGAGCGCGACTCCGCCGTGCGCGCCCGCGCCATGCTGAGCGGGCGGGATCGGCGCGCCGCGGCGGCGCTGTCGCGTCTTCGCTTCGACGAGCACAGCTTCATCTTGTCGGACGTCGGCGGCAAACCCGCGGTGAGCTTCGGCGTCCCGGCCGAAGGCGAGGGATCGGTCGGCGTCCTCGCGCTCGATCCGCTGCAGCCCGATTCTGTTCCACCAGCGTGGTGGCGCGACGTCCGCGCGGGCGTTCCAACGACCGACGAGCAGGGCAATGACCGTTGGCAGGGCGCGGGCTATCAGCTCATCGCCCGCTACGACACCAGCGGTGAAACGGCGCGCCTCTCGATCGCCGACTCGGCGAAGCGCGAGTGGCCGCTGATCACGATCATGGCGCCGGTGCACCGGGTCGATTGGCTCGACCGTCCCGCGGTGTCCGCGGCCGACCGGCGCGCGCTCACCCGCGCCTTCGACGACGCGGCGAGCTACGGTGAGCCGGCGCGTGTCGCCGCCGCGCCTGCGGCGACCATTCTCTCTCTCGTTACCCGCTCAGGCACTTCCCATGCGTCAGTCCAAGCCCGTCGGCGACAGCCAGCACGAAACCTCCGAGCTCATGATGCCCGGGCACGCGAACAACCTGGGGCACGTGTTCGGCGGCGTGATTCTTTCGATGATGGACAAGTGCGCCGCGATCGCCGCGCTTCGTCACACGCGTACGTCGGTGGTGACGGCGTCGATCGACCGCGTGGACTTTCGCGAGCCCATTCATCTGGGCGATCTGGTGGTCATGCGGGCGAGCGTGAACTACGCTGGGAGAACGTCGATGGAAGTGGGTGTGCGCGTCGAGGCGGAAGACTTGGCGACGGGCAAACGCCGTCACACCAACTCGTGCTACCTGACGTTCGTTGCGGTTGATCGAAACGGTCGTCCCATCGAAGTCCCCGACGTGATTCCCGTGACCGAGGACGAGTTGCGCCGGCACGCCGCGGCCGTGCAACGCCGCCGCCGGCGAAACGAGGAACGACAGGCTGAAGAACGAGGCCGGATCGAGGGCTGACCGTCCGCGCATTCCGCCGGAGCGTCTCACAATCTTGTATTCTCAGAGTATGCAGCTCTTCACGGTCGACCAAGCGAACCGCACGCTTCCTCTGGTTCGGAAGATCGTCGAGGACGTGGTGCGTCAGCATCGTCGCTGGCGCGAGACGATCCTCGAGCTCGATCTCGTGGCGTCGACCGCGCGCGCCGACGAGCCGCACGAGCGTGGCGAAGAGCTGGAGCGACAAGCGCTGACGCTGGCCCGCGAGCTCGATGGCTACCAGCGCGAGCTCGAGGCACTCGGTATCCAACTCAAAGACCCGCGCCTCGGTCTGGTCGATTTCCCGAGCGAGACCGGCGGCCGCCACGTGCTCCTCTGCTGGCGACTCGGCGAGCCCGAAGTCCAGTTCTGGCACGAGATCGACGCAGGCTACGCCGGCCGCCAGCCGTTGTCTCCCGAGCTGGTTGGCTGATTACGGAGACGGTCGGGCGTGCCCAATTAGATTGTGAGCATGAAAACTTGGCGTTCTCCCGATGGCATCGATTGGGTCGTCGACGTCGACCTTCCAGGCTCGAGCAACGCGATGGTGGTCTTCCGCCATCCGAACGGCGCGAGCGCGCGGCTCGACCGGTACAATTGGTACTTGAGCAACGGCCCTGAAGCTCGCAGCGTGACGTCGCACCTGTCGAAATCCAAGGTGCTCGACTCACTCGACGACCAGGCCCTCGCCCGCCTCTACCGCCGCTCGATGCGCATCTCGCGCCCCGATCCACTCCTCCCTGCGGCGGCGTCGAACGGCTGAATGTCGGTGGAGCGCTGGAACTACTGAAACGTCTGCACCGCAGGGGCGCTGAGACGCAGAGGAACCACCGAAAACGGCGGACCAACGCCGATCGAAAACACAGGGATCACCAAGCGTGCCGGGGCAGGGAAATAGAGTCTGACCCCATTTAGTTTCGTGGCTCAGCCGTTCTCCCGTTCCTGCCCCTGGAACGCCACGTCGATCTCCGTTCCATCTCTTCCAATGAGAGTTTCCGGAAAGACGCTTCGCGCTTCGCGCTCGAGCTCCACTGCATCGCGGGAGTAGCGGGCCGAGATATGGGTGAGCACCAGCCGGCGCACGCCGGCGGCGCGCGCGACCTGGGCGGCTTCGCGGGCAGTCGAATGACCTGTCTCCACGGCGCGCTGGGCTTCCTCCTCGCCGAAGGTCGACTCGTGAATCAAGAGGTCGGCGCCGCGCGCGGCGTCGATCGTCGCCTCGCAGGGGCGCGTGTCGCCGGTGATCACGACCGTGCGGCCGGACCGCGGCGGACCCACGAGCACCGAGGGCTCGATCACGCGGCCGTCGTCGAGCGTCACCGCCTTGCCGCGATGGATCTGGCCCCAGAGCGGCCCCTCGGGAATGCCGATCTCTCGCGCGAGATCGGGATTGAATCGTCCCTTGCGCTCCTCCTCGACGAGCGCGTAGCCGAGCGACGGCGAGCCGGCGTGGTCGACGGCGAAAGCGACGATCTCGTAGCCGGTGCGCGCCAAGCGCCGGCCCGCCTCGAGCTCCACGATCTCCACCGGAAAGCTCGTTCGCTCGAAGCCCAGCCCCTCGGCGCGTTTGAGCACGCGCGCGGCGCCGCGCGGTCCCCACAGGCGGAGACGCTCCGTCCGTCCTTGCAGCGCCATCGTACGCATCAAGCCGATTACGCCGAGCAGGTGATCGGTGTGCATGTGCGTGAAGAAGATGTCCTCGAGCGCGAACGAGATCCCGTAGCGCATCATCTGGCGCTGCGTACCTTCGCCGCAGTCGAACATCAGGGTCTCGCCCTCGCGATGAATGGCGAGCGACGAGACGTTGCGTTCGACGGTCGGGCGCGAGGCCGACGTTCCGAGAAGACGAATGCTGAGCGACATGGCGCGGAATATAGTCGCAGCGTGGACTGCTTTTTGCGGCGCCGCCTGACCGTATGCCGAAAGCCAAACAACGCAAGCGCTCCACGTCTCGACGGCCCAAGCCGCCCTTCAAGCCGCAGCACCAATCGCGGCCCGGATTGGAATCCAAGATGTCGCCCGCGCCCCGCTTCGAGGCGCCGGACTACAAGGGATCGGGACGATTGGACGGACGTGTGGCGCTCGTCACAGGAGGCGACTCCGGCATCGGACGCGCCGTGGCCGTGCTCTACGCGCGCGAAGGCGCCGACGTCGCCATTGTCTACTTGCCCGAGGAACAGGGCGACGCAGAAGTGACGGAGAGCACAGTCGTCGCCGAAGGGAGGCGCTGTCTGTTGATTCCCGGCGACGTGCGCGACTCGAGCTTCTGCGAATCGGCGGTCCAGGCGACTGTCGACGCCTTCGGATGGATCGACATTCTCGTCAACAACGCCGCGTACCAGCAGCATCAAACGTCGATCGAGGACGTGACCGACGACCAGTTCGAGACTACTCCGCCACGAAAGGCGCGATCCATGCCTTGACAAAGTCCCTGGCACAGAATCTTGTCGATAAGGGAATTCGCGTGAACTGCGTGGCGCCGGGGCCGATCTGGACTCCACTGAACGTTGCCAATAAACCAGCACCCAAGGCCGCGAAGCATGGGCACGACGTGCCCATGAAGCGGCCAGGTCAACCAGAGGAGGTCGCGCCGACGTACGTTTTCTTCGCTTCAAACGCCGATTCGAGCTACATCACGGGCGAGGTACTGAGTTTGCTGGGAGGAGAGACCACGGCGGGATGAGCGCGGGACGGTCTCGCGTGGCCCTCCGACGTTTCGACGTTCCACCGTTGCACGCTTCGGCGCGCAGTTTGCACTCGTTTTCATTTTGGCCCGGGGGGGCCGGGGATCACACGGCGTTCCAACCCGAACGCATGCTCGGGAATGAACGTCTCGGATCGGAAAGAGCCAACTCTTTAGGAGGAGCAGGATGCCGAATAGACCGGGCAACGACGATCGCATGACGGGCGGAGTTGGCGACCGCGGCGCGCAGCGAGACGTCTCGGGCAACAGCTCGCGAGGCAACGGTTCGCAGCAGAGCGGATCGGGACAGGCACGCAGCCGAAGCAACCGCGGGTTCGCCTCGATGGATCGCGAGAAGCAGCGCGAGATCGCGAGCAAGGGCGGACGTGCCGCGCATGCCAAGGGCACCGCGCACGAATTCGATTCGGGCGAGGCGCGCGACGCGGGCCGCAAAGGCGGCGTCGCCGTGAGCCGGAATCGCGAGCACATGGCGGCCATCGGACGCCGCGGCGGCGAAGCACGCGGCCACTCACGCTCACATTCGAGCGCGCAGACCAACACCGCCGCCGAAGAGAACGCACTCGAAGGCAGCGTCCAGAACTCACGCGCCGGCGTCAACGCCGATCGCCAGGTGGCGATCGACAAAGAGACCGAAGGCGTGGGCGTCAACACGCAGGGCACGCGGGGCGGCACCTCTTCGGTCGGCGGCGAGCGTCGCCCGCAAGGCAACGAGGGGTCGTCGCGCAGCGAGAGTTTCGGGAACTCGTAAGCACCACCACGCACCACCACGCACCACCGCGCACCGACGCCGGCGCGCCCACATGACAGCTCGCTGACGCCCCACCGCCACGCACCACGCGAGGGGCGCGGCGAGCCGCTTTATCGCTTTTACCGCTGCGTCAGCACCTGCT
>Ga0157370_10010019_pt1 | contig 10025 bp, 7 predicted proteins | sample C35metaG_FD_113463 | JGI IMG/M metagenome (GOLD analysis project Ga0157370, IMG submission 113463) | Corn rhizosphere microbial communities from Kellogg Biological Station, Michigan, USA - C3-5 metaG | ecosystem: Host-associated > Plants > Roots > Rhizosphere > Soil | place: USA: Michigan... | reverse complement strand
GTATATGATTTGGGACCACTTACAAAAAAGGGAGCATCATTTTTAGTAATGGCTGTTGCAGGTGGTGCATTTTGTCCACCGGTTATGGGGCTTATTGGCGACAATTTCGGCATGTCTATAGCCTTTGTAATACCAATGGTATGTTTCGCATTTATTGCCTGGTACGCCATTAAAGGGATAGGAAAAAAAATAGAAGCAAAGAACATCGCTCTGCAACATCATTAACAGAGATTAAAATTATAGGCTGATGAAAAATAACGATAACAGACGGTCATTTATCAAGAAAGTAGCTATTGGAGGAATAGGGCTTACGACTATGCCTTCAGTAATGATGGCTGAAGCCAAGCAGGAAACGTTTGATAAAGAAATTGAAGCATTGCAAACATCCCAAAAACCGGACGGAAAGAGTGGCAAAAGAGGTTACAATAGCAGCTATAAAGAAGAACACCTGAGAAGGGTTGCGTTTCCGATAGGTGGTTTGGGGGCTGGTATGTTCTGTTTAGAAGGTAGCGGAGCCGTATCTCATATGTCAATACGGAACAGACCTGAGATTTTTCATGAACCCAATATGTTTGCTGCCATTGCGGTAAAGGGTGAGAAAATTGTAGCCCGAGTGCTGGAAGGACCAGTTGAGGAATGGAAGATGTTTGGTCAGCGCGGTACAGGGAATGGAGCTAGCGGTGCTAATTATGGACTGCCAAGATTTAATAGTGCTGTATTTTCTGATCGGTTTCCATTTGCAACAATAGACCTTGAAGAAAAGGATATTCCTTTAAAAACACAAATTATAGGTTGGAGTCCTTTTATTCCAACTGATGAAGACAACTCGGGTTTACCCGCTGGTGCTTTGGAGTATAAATTCACAAATAGCAGTAATGAAGCCATTGAAGCAGTATTTTCTTATAACTCGAGAAATTTTGTGTTGCAAGGCGGACAAAAAGGAGCGATTAAAAAGATGTCTAACGGCTTTATACTCTCGCAAGAAGGAACAGCAGATAAACCGCATTTGAAAACTGATTTCGCCATTTTTACCAATGAACCTGCAACAGTAGATTATTGCTGGTTTAGAGGTGGATGGTTTGATCCGCTAACCATGGTTTGGAACACTATTAAAGAGGGGAAGGTTAAAGCTCAGGAGCCAGACTCAGATGCACCCGGTGCTTCATTATTTGTTCCGTTTAAACTTAATGCCGGAGAACAAAAAACAATCAGACTCATGATGGCATGGTATGTTCCAGATTCAGATCTTCACATTGGAGATGTGGTTGTTGATCCAAAAAAGGCAGATTCGGCAGAATGTTGCATAACTCCATCAGCCGCTGGGCTTGAAGATAGGTCAAATTACAATGCTCCAAACTATAAACCTTGGTATAGCAGTAAATTTAAAAGTATTGAAGAGGTATCCGATTACTGGAAAGATGAATATGATGAACTACAAAATAAGTCAACTGTATTCCGTGATGCCTTTTATTCGAGCACTTTACCTGCAGAAGTAATTGAAGCGGTTGCTGCTAATCTTACTATCCTTAAATCTCCAACCGTATTAAGACAATTTGATGGTCGGCTATGGAGTTGGGAAGGATGCGGAGATGATGGAGGCTGTTGTCATGGCAGTTGCACCCATGTATGGAACTATGCACAGGCAATTCCTCATCTTTTTCCATCTCTTGAAAGGAGTTTGAGAACTACAGAATTTTGTGAAAATCAAAACTTTGACGGGCATCAGCAATTTAGAGCAAATATGCCTATAAGTTCAGCCAAACACGATTTTCACGCTGCTGCTGATGGTCAGCTTGGAGGAATTATGAAAGTATACAGAGAATGGAGGATTAGTGGTGATGCTGCATGGCTAAAAAAAATGTACCCAATGGTAAAGAAAAGCATGGATTATGCAATCACCACCTGGGATCCTGGAAATAAGGGTATTATTGAAGAACCACACCATAATACCTACGATATTGAGTTTTGGGGACCTGACGGGATGTGCACGAGTTTTTACCTGGGAGCACTAATAGCATTTATTAAAATGGGCCAGTTCCTTAAAAAGGACATTTCAAAATATAAAGCACTTTACACCGCCGGTAGAAAGTTCATGGAAACGGAGTTGTATAACGGAGAATATTTTAATCAGAAAATACAATGGACTGGCTTAAAAGCACCAAATCCGGTTAACGAAAAATCTTTTGCCACTCAGTATACTGCCGAAGCACTGGAGATCTTAAAAATTGAAGGTCCAAAATACCAGTACGGAACAGGCTGCTTGTCTGATGGTATTCTTGGTGGATGGATTTCCAGAATGTGTGGACTTGAAGAACCATTGGATATTGAAAAGACCAAAAGTCATTTATTATCTGTTCACAAATACAATCTGAAATCAGATTTAAGTGACCATGTAAACCCTCAGCGCCCATCATATGCCGCAGGGCACGAAGGAGGCTTACTACTCTGTTCATGGCCTAAAGGGGGAATGCTTTCTTTGCCTTTTGTTTACAGCAATGAAGTATGGACGGGAATTGAATATCAGGTTGCCTCTCATTTGATGCTTATGGGCCAGGTAAATGAAGGATTAGATATTGTAAAGGCTTGTCGTGACCGGTATGATGGACGAGTTCGTAACCCTTTTAATGAATATGAATGCGGACACTGGTACGCAAGGGCAATGTCTAGTTATGGTTTGATCCAGGGTCTCACTGGTGTGAGGTACGATGCCGTAGATAGAACTTTATACATGGATTCTAAAGTTGGAGATTTTACCAGTTTCCTTTCTACAGCAACAGGATTCGGTACAGTAACTTTTAAGAATAATAAAGTTTCTTTAAATGTTGCTTATGGTAATATACCAATAAAAAAGGCTGTAATAGCTGGTAAAGAAACGCGCTTATCCTGATATGGTTACATTAAAATTAGAACTATGAAATTATATCTTGTAGGTGGTTTTTTGGGCAGTGGTAAAACAACTGCTATCCTGAATGCATGTACCCAATTGATAAGGCACAAGGTTAATGTTGGTGTGATTACCAATGATCAGGGCGTACAATTAGTGGATACAAGGTTTATTAAATATGCCAATGTTCCTGTTATGGAAGTTACAGATGGTTGCTTTTGCTGCAATTATAATAAGCTTGATGATCTTATTGAAATTTTAAAGCTAAAAGATAATACTAAAGTGATATTTGCTGAATCTGTAGGCTCCTGCACAGATATGATAGCAACAGTAGTGAAGCCTTTACAAGAATTCCGCACGGATATAGAAACTATAATTTCTGTTTTTGTTGATGCAAATGTATTGCCAAATATACTCCAGGGGACGGCTTTATTTGTAGACAGTGTAAACTATATTTATAAGAAGCAAATTCAGGAAGCCGATATACTGGTAATAAATAAGATTGATACATTAAGCAATACAGAACTTGAAAAAATGGAGGTATTGGTTACCTCCAAATATCCGGAGAAGACAGTTTTATTTCAAAATTCCCTGGATGAGGCTAGCATTAATGAGTGGTTGACTGCACTGAAGGGCACCAAAATAACTTCCAGAGATTCTTTAGACATAGACTATGATGTGTATGGTGCCGGAGAGGCGGAATTAGCCTGGCTTGATTTAGAAATTGAACTATTTTCAGCTAATAATAATGCATTTGGAGAAGCAACAGCATTGGTTAACGCAATTCATTCAGCGATAATGGATGATAAATTAAGTGTTGGTCATTTGAAGTTTTTTATTGACGATGGTTTGAAACAAGAGAAAATAAGTTTTACAGCAGGAAGTCAGTCTGCACTAATTACAAATAGAAAAGACGTTTCAGCAAAAGTTGATATTCTTGTTAATGCAAGAGTACAGGTAGCGCCAGAGCGTCTCGAATTTATTGTGTTAAGTACGATTAAGGAAATGGAAAAAAAGAATGAATATAAGGTAGTTCAAAAAGGAATTTCATCCTTTAGACCAGGCTATCCAAATCCCATTCATAGAGTACTTACCTAATTAAAGTGAGCTTATGATGGTTGAGGAGAAAACAGTAGTATCTATAAGATACAAAATGAAAAATAGTAAAGGAGAGGTACTTGAAGACATCTTTGATAGCTTGCCTATTAGCTATTTACATGGAAAAGGTTCAATACTTCCTTCACTTGAGCAAGAGCTGACTGGCCTAAGTGAAGGAGAAGAAAAAGAGATTTTTTTATCAAAGGAAAATGGCTTTCAGGATTTAGATGATGATTTCCATATCCTCGTTGTTATTGATAAGGTTAGATATGCCAGTGATGAGGAACTGAAAAATGGAATAAATCCACAGCTACCGGAAGACTATTGTGGCCCCGATGGATGCTGTTAGAAAGGATTTGAAACGAATACTATAAAAAGAAATACTTTATTAATGAAATCAAAAACACTTAAAATAAATCGTACGGATAATATAGAGGTAGCATTATCGGATTTAAAAGCAGGTGATGTGGTGAATAGTGATGCAGGGATTTATGAGCTGGTAACAGATGTGCAGGCAAAGCACAAATTTGCTACAACAGACTTACAACCGGGTGATGATGTGATTATGTATGGGGTACTTGTAGGCAAGGCAACAAAGATCATTAAACGAGGTGAAGTAATTACCACAGGTAACATTAGCCATGCTTCTAATAACTATAAACTTAAAGAAAGAAAAACTGACTGGGAAGTACCTTCAATATCTGCATGGGAAGATAAGACCTTTATGGGATATCATAGAGACAATGGTACTGTAGGTGTGGCAAATTACTGGCTAATTATCCCTCTTGTATTTTGTGAGAACAAAAATGTACAGGTTATACAGGATGCCTTTATGAAAGGATTAGGCTATAATGATAGCGATTCATCATATTATAATCAGGTACAGCAATTGGTCAAGATGCACAGAGCCGGAATAGCAAGAGAGGATATTTTAAATATTGATTTAAATGCTTTAGATACCGATATAAAGGCAGAGGATAGAGTTTTCCCAAATGTTGACGGAGTTAAATTCTTAACACATTCATTAGGCTGTGGCGGTACAAAAGATGATGCCATTAACCTTTGTGGCTTACTTGCCGGTTATATAACGCATCCTAATGTTGCTGGAGCTACTGTATTAAGTTTAGGTTGCCAGAATGCGCAGATATCACTGTTGAAGGAGCAAATTGCTAAACGAGATTCTCAGTTCAGCAAGCCTCTATATTGTTTTGAGCAACAACAGGTAGGAACTGAAGCTGATTTAATGAAATTGGCCATAAAGCAAACATTTGTCGGCCTTATGAAAGCCAATGAAATTAAACGCAAACCTGCTTCTTTAAGTAAACTTTGCATAGGGTTGGAGTGTGGCGGTTCAGATGGTTTTTCTGGAATTTCTGCTAATCCGGCTTTAGGGTATACTTCAGATTTATTGGTTGCTTTAGGTTCCTCGGTAATTCTTTCTGAATTTCCGGAGCTATGCGGTGTTGAACAGGAATTAAGCGATCGCTGTATAGATGAAAATGTAGCCCAAAAGTTTATGACCCTAATGACCGCTTATCATGAAAGGGCTAAAGCGGTAGGTTCTGGTTTTGACTCAAACCCATCTGCGGGCAATATTCGTGATGGTTTAATTACAGATGCAATTAAATCTGCAGGTGCAGCTAAAAAAGCTGGAACCTCACCAGTAATTGATGTTCTTGATTATCCTGAACAGGTTTCTAAGCCGGGCTTAACGTTGCTATGCACTCCTGGTAGTGATATAGAATCTACAACAGCTGAGGTGGGAGCCGGAGCTACGCTGGTGTTTTTTACTACAGGCCTGGGTACACCGACAGGTAATCCAATTGCTCCGGTGGTAAAAATATCGACAAATACCACGCTATACAAAAAGATGAACGACATAATTGACATTGATGCGGGTACTATAATAACCGCTGAAGAAACGATTAAACAGGTAGGAGAACGTATACTCGATTACATTATTGAGATAGCAAGCGGCAAGATTAAGGCAAAGGCTGAAACACTTGGGCACAACGATTTTATCCCCTGGAAAAGGGGGATATCCTTATAATAAGACAGACAATTTCAAATTAAAACGGATACTATAGATCATGAAATTATATAAAACTAAACGAGGTGCTATTTTGCATAGCGATAATGGATATTGTTTAATTGATACTGATTGGGATACATTAATTAATAACGACAATCTACATCAATACTTACTTGGTATATTAAACACAAATCCTGAGTCTTTACAGGAAGATGAAGCATTAACCATATTAGAAAACGTTATTGAAGCACCAATTGGACAGCAGGAAGTGTGGGCCGCTGGAGTAACATATTTGCGTAGCCGTGATGCGCGAAAAGAGGAATCTCAGGATTCTGGCGGAGCGAGCATGTATGATAAAGTTTATGATGCAGACCGACCTGAACTATTCTTTAAATCATTAGCCCATCGCGTAGCTGCCCATAATGAGCATGTGAATATTAGAAAAGATTCTACATGGAATGTACCGGAACCTGAGCTAACATTGTTTATCAATTCATCAGGAAACATACAGGCCTATACTATTGGAAATGACATGAGTTCCAGAAGTATTGAAGGAGAAAATACATTGTATTTGCCACAGGCAAAGATCTATGAGAGAAGTGCTGCACTTGGACCATGTTTATATGTACCTGAAAAACCAATATCAGATAAAACAATGATAGAGATGGTAATAAAGAGAGACAGTAATGAAGTTTTTCGTGATTCAGTTTCTATAAGCAGAATGAAACGTTCTCTTAATGAGTTGGTTAGTTATTTGTATGCTGAATGTGACTTTAAAAAAGGCTGTTTTTTAATGACCGGTACTTGTATTGTGCCTCCTAATGATTTTACTTTGAATGAAAACGACGAGGTTAGTATAAGTATTGATAATATTGGAACATTAACAAACCACATTGCTATTCGTTTATAAAATAGTTTTAAACTTTATAAAATATGATGTCTATTACAGGTGAGAATTTTATTGGAAATATTCGAAGTGGCAAAGGAGGGGAGAGTTTTCAGGCTTTCAATCCTGCCGGGAATATTTTAATATCAGATAAGTTTACCTACGCAACAGAAGATGAGTTTGAGCAAGCATTAACACTAGCACAGAATGCTTTCGGAAGCTACAAAAACACTTCAACAATTAAGCGTGCCGAGTTTCTGGATGCAATTGCCGAAGAGATAATGACACTAGAGGAAACATTAATAGAAAAAGCAGTTACAGAATCGGGCTTGCCCATTGGTAGAATAACAGGCGAAAGAGGTCGTACTTGCGGCCAACTTAAAATGTTTGCCCAATTACTACGTGATGGCTGGTATGTGGATGCAAGAATTGATACTGCACAACCTGAAAGAGCTCCATTGCCTAAATCGGATATCAGAAGAATGCTTATTCCAATTGGCCCTGTGGCAGTTTATGGTGCAAGTAATTTCCCTCTGGCTTTTTCAACAGCCGGTGGCGATACGGCTTCAGCACTTGCTGCCGGATGTCCGGTAGTTGTAAAAACGCATCCATCTCATCCGGGTACAAGTGAACTGATATCTTATGCCATAATCAAGGCAGCTAAAAGAACTGGAATGCCTGACGGGGTATTTTCGGCTTTAAATCTAAATAATGATAAATCAGTAAAACTTGTACAACATCCAGTTATAAAAGCAGTTGGCTTTACAGGCTCCAGAAAGGTAGGGATGGCTCTTTTTAATGCGGCAGCCAACAGACCTGAACCCATCCCAGTATATGCAGAAATGAGCGCAATAAATCCGGTCATTTTAATGGAAGACGCATTAAAAACCAGAGGAGAAGCGATTGCCAAAGGATTAGCAGGTTCAGTAACTATGGGGGCAGGGCAGTTTTGTACTAATCCTGGCTTAATATTGCTTGTTGAAAGCGAGGCAGGTACAAGTTTTTTGAATTATTTTTCGCAACATTTTGGTGTAATTGAACCTGCAACAATGCTAAACAAGAATATATGTGAATCATATTCTAAAGGCATAGAATTAACTAAAGCATTAAAAGGAGTTAATGTTTTGGCTGAGGGAGAAAAGTTAGCAAATAACGACAGAAACGAAGCCAGGCCGATATCTTTTATAGTTTCGGGTGATGATTTTATTGCAAACAAGCAGTTAAACGAAGAGGTTTTTGGACCAGCTACACTTTTTGTATTGGTAAAAGATACTTCGCAACTTCATTATGTTTTAAACCAGTTGGAAGGACAACTTACTGCAACTGTTCAGGCCGAGCCTGGGGATGGAAACAATTTAGTTTCCGTAATAGACATTATTACTCAAAAGGCTGGCCGCGTTATCTATAATGGTTTCCCTACGGGTGTAGAAGTTTGTCATTCTATGCAGCATGGTGGACCTTTCCCTTCAACAACTGACGGAAGATCAACATCTGTAGGTACAGCAGCAATATATCGTTTTTTAAGACCTGTATCTTATCAGGATATACCAGATAAATTACTTCCTGAAGCATTACAAAACGGTAACCCATTGAGTATTTTGAGGTTGATAGATGGATCATGGAAAACTGATTTAATACCTTAACTTCGTGCTTATTTTTAAGCTATGAATTGGGAAAAGTTATTGTCATCAAAACGATGGGGAAATGAAGATAGGTTTACTGGAAATCAAAAAGAAGCACGCTCTGAGTTTCAAAGGGATTACGACAGGATCATATTTTCATCGCCTTTTAGAAGATTACAAAACAAAACCCAGGTATTTCCTTTACCAGGCAGTGTGTTTGTTCATAACCGACTTACACATAGCCTTGAAGTTGCAAGTGTTGGACGCTCATTAGGGACCATCTTTTACAATAGGGTAAAGGATTCTGACAGTAATATTGACGAAACTTGTCCGCTGCTTTGTGAAATCGGAAATATTGTTGCTTCTGCTTGTTTGGCGCACGATTTAGGTAATCCGGCCTTTGGTCATTCCGGTGAATCGGCTATATCACATTATTTTAATAGTGGCGATGGAAAGGTATATGAGGAGCAGGTAACTAAAGCGCAATGGGAAGACTTAATTCATTTTGAGGGGAATGCCAATGCTTTGAGAATATTAACCCACCCCTTTGCCGGAAAAGGAACAGGAGGATTTGCGTTAACTTACTCTACACTTGCGGCAATAGCTAAATACCCATGTGCATCTATTGCAGGGCATAATAAAAAGAATATTTATACTAAAAAATATGGTTTCTTCCAATCGGAACAAAGTGGATTTGAAAAGATTGCTGCCGAGATGGACCTTATTAAAGTTCAGGAATCGCCGTTAATTTATAAGCGTCATCCACTTGTGTATCTAGTGGAGGCAGCGGATGATATTTGCTATAATATTATTGATCTTGAGGATGCACATCGTTTAAAAATACTTTCGTATAAGGAAGTTGAGACTTTACTTTTGCCTTTGTGTAATGATGGTAAGATGCTATCAAGACTAGCTGAAATGGAAGATGATGATGCAAAGATCACTTTGATGCGAGCAAAATCTATAAGTACATTGATATGGCAATGCTCAAATGTATTTTATCAGCAGCAGGAGTCAATATTAAGTGGTAATTTCAATAAAAGCCTGATGGACACTATTGAAGAGCCATTCTTATCAGTAATGAAGGAAATAGAACAGATATCGATTAAGAAAATCTATAATTATTCTTCAGTAGTGCAGATTGAAGTAGCAGGTTATCAGGTTATGGGCGGGCTTTTAGAAGAGTTTATTCCAGCCTATCTGCAAAATGAATCCAAATACCATAAGAAGCTGGTTGAACTGATACCTAAACAATTTTTAACACAGAAAGATGACGTTTATTCTAAAATCCAAAGTGTATTAGATTTTGTTTCGGGAATGACAGACATTTATGCTGTTGAACTATTTAGGAAAATAAAGGGAATATCATTTCCTTCAATGAGTTAACAATAGGATGGAAGTTACAGATATACTTATTATAGGGGCAGGACCAATTGGTATTGCCTGCGGGATTGAAGCTAAAAAGGCTGGTTTATCATATATAATTATTGAAAAGGGATGTCT
>Ga0157370_10010018_pt1 | contig 10025 bp, 7 predicted proteins | sample C35metaG_FD_113463 | JGI IMG/M metagenome (GOLD analysis project Ga0157370, IMG submission 113463) | Corn rhizosphere microbial communities from Kellogg Biological Station, Michigan, USA - C3-5 metaG | ecosystem: Host-associated > Plants > Roots > Rhizosphere > Soil | place: USA: Michigan... | reverse complement strand
CGGGCGCTCCGCGCCGAAGGCATGGACCCGCAGGTCCACCTTTGACGCCAGCACGCGGCTCAGCTCTGCAACGTGGACACCGGCGCCGCCGTATATCTCCGGGGGAAATTCTTTTGTCACAATATCGATACGCACCCTCCCAATGTAGTGTCTTCGGAGACGTTGTTCTAGTGTGAAGGTGTTCCACCCGTCCACGGGGCGCATTTCCTTGCAACATTCAAGCTGTCGGAGGTTGTCACATGTCGGTCAAGAAAGTTCTGGCGATAGTTTTGGCGGGCGGTGAGGGCAAGAGGTTGATGCCCTTGACAGCAGACCGCGCCAAGCCTGCAGTCCCCTTTGCGGGATTCCGGCTGGTCGATTTCGCCTTGTCAAATCTTGCTAATTCCGGGTACTTCAGAATTGTGGTGTTGACGCAATATAAGTCGCACAGCCTGGACCGCCACATCTCCGAAACGTGGCGCATGTCCACGCAATTGGGCAATTATGTGGCGTCCGTGCCGGCACAGCAGCGGCGCGGCAAGAGCTGGTTCCTGGGCAGTGCCAATGCCATCTACCAGTCGATGAACCTCATCGGGGATGCGGAGCCGGACATTGTGGTGGTGGTCGGAGCCGACCACGTGTACCGGATGGACTTTGAACAAATGGTGCAAAGCCACATCAAGTCCGGGGCCCGGGCCACCGTGGCCGCCGTGCGCCAGCCCCTTGAAATGGCCAACCAGTTCGGCGTCATCGAAGTGGACACCTCCTTCGACACCGGCGTGGTCGGGGCACACAAGATCTCCGCCTTCGTGGAAAAGCCGGAATCCACGCCCGGACTCCCCGAGGCGCCGGACCAGTTCCTGGCATCGATGGGTAACTACGTGTTTGACACCGATGCCCTGGTGGAGGCCCTCGAGCAGGACGCCGCGAAGGCGGACACCAAGAACGACATGGGCGGGGACATCATCCCCTACTTCGTGGATCGCGACGAGGCATTCGTCTACGACTTCAGCACCAACGACATCCCGGATGCAACCGACCGGGACCGCAACTACTGGCGTGATGTGGGCACCATCGACTCCTACTACGAGGCCCACATGGACCTGATCTCGCCACTGCCAATATTCAACCTGTACAACCGGGCCTGGCCCATCTTCACCCGGAACACAGTGTCGCCGCCGGCAAAGTTTGTCCACGGCGAGCACAACTCCATCGGCACCGCGCTGGATTCAATCGTGGCCCCCGGCGTGGTGGTGTCCGGCGGCGTCGTGGAAAATTCAGTCCTCTCCAACGACGTGTTCGTGGGCACCGGAGCCCGCGTCCAGGACTCAGTGCTCATGGACAAGGTCATGGTGGGCCGCGGGGCCGTGGTGCGCCGGGCCATCATTGACAAGAACGTGAAGATCCCGGCGGGCGCCACCATCGGCGTGGACCATGAGCTGGACCGCGCACGCGGATTCACCATCACCGAATCCGGGCTGACGGTGTTGTCCAAGGGGCAGGTGGTCTCTCCCCCGGACGCTGCCGAACTGGCGCTGGCCAAGGCGGCGGCCGCCGAGCTGCCGGCGGCACTGAAGCTGGCCATCCACGACGACGCCGCCCTCGAGGCAACCATGGACAAGGTGGCCGGCAACCAGCTGGAAGCGGCTGAATCGGAATGTGGCGGTGAACCGGCTAAAATTGCGGAGTGACTGCCGCTGAACTGACTCCCGAGGAAATCCAAAATTGCATCAAGGTTTTGGAGAATATTCATGTTTACGACGAAGAAAATCCGGACTATATACGTATTCGCCGTGCCACGGGAAAAATGTTCAAGGCTGTCAAGCGATATCGCAGAAATGTTAAAAGGGATGCCGTCAATGATGCGGACCGGGCGGTAATTGCCAAAACGGCCACGGCAGCACCGGACCGAATTGATGATGAAACCCGGGGCAATAAACTCAAGCCCTCGGCAACAGGCGGGACGGCGGGGACGCTTCTGCGTTCCCGCCCCTGCTACATCTGCAAGCAGCACTACACCGAGGTTGACGCCTTTTACCACCAGCTCTGCCCTGACTGCGCCGCCTTCAACCATTCCAAGCGCGACGCGCGGACCGACCTCAGCGGCAAGCGCGCCCTGCTGACGGGGGGCCGGGCCAAAATTGGCATGTACATTGCCCTGCGGCTGCTCCGCGACGGGGCGCACACCACCATCACCACCCGCTTCCCGAAGGACGCGGCCCGCCGCTATGCGGCCATGGAGGACAGCGCAGAATGGCTCCACCGCCTGCGCATAGTGGGCATTGACCTCAGGGACCCCTCCCAGGTCATGGCACTGACGGATTCCCTGGCCGAGGCAGGGCCGCTGGACATCATCATCAACAACGCCGCGCAAACCGTCAGGCGCTCCGGCAACGCCTACAAGCCACTGGTCGACGCCGAGCTGGAGCCGCTGCCCACGGACACCCCCATGCCGGAGCTGGTCACCTTTGGCCACGCCCACGACAAGCACCCCCTGGCCCTGGCCAGCCAAATGTCCGAGCTGCCCCGGATGGGAGGGGACGAAATTGCCGCCCTCGCCCTGTCCATGGGATCGGCGTCGCTTGAACGGGTTGCCGCCGGCACCGCCATCGACGCCGGCGGCCTGGTCCCCGACCTGGCCGCAATCAACAGCTGGACCCAGGTGGTGGACCAGGTTGATCCGCTGGAAATGCTCGAGGTCCAGCTGTGCAACGTCACGGCCCCGTTCCTGCTGGTCTCGCGCCTCCGCCCGGCCATGGCAGCCTCCCCCGCCCGCCGCAAATACATCGTGAACGTCTCCGCCATGGAGGGCCAGTTCTCCCGCGCCTACAAGGGCCCCGGCCACCCCCACACCAACATGGCCAAGGCCGCCCTGAACATGCTCACCCGGACCAGCGCCCAGGAAATGTTTGACGCCGACGGCATCCTCATGACGGCCGTCGACACCGGGTGGATCACCGACGAGCGCCCCCACTACACCAAGGTGCGCCTCGCCGAGGAGGGCTTCCACGCCCCCCTGGACCTGGTGGACGGCGCCGCCCGGGTCTACGATCCCATCGTCATGGGTGAATCCGGCGAGGACCAGTTTGGAGTCTTCCTCAAGGACTATCGGCAGAGCCCGTGGTAACGGCCGCGGACGGCTGGCGGGCAAACACAGCCCGGCTGCTTCCAGGCCTGGCGGCGGCACTCGCCGCCGTCGGCGTCGCCTTGGCAGTCCACCAGGTGGTACCGATGCTGCCCGCCATGACCATCGCCGTCGTGCTGGGAATTGCCGCGGTCAACCTGCCGGGCACCGCATCGCTGTGCGAGGGGCCCCTGCGGAAGGGGCTGAACTTCGCCGGCAAGCACCTCATGCGCGTTGGCATCATTTTTCTGGGCCTCAAGCTCAGCCTCGGGGACATTGCGGCGCTGGGCTGGGTGAGCGTGGCGCTGATTGTGGGCGTGGTGCTCCTGAGCTTCGCCGGCACCTTTGCGCTGGGCAAGCTGTTCAGGCTCGACGGCGACACTCCGCTCTTGATTGCCACGGGCTTCTCCATCTGCGGGGCGTCCGCCATTGGCGCCATGGCCGCAGTCAAGGGAACCAAACACAGCGACACCGTGCTGCCCGTGGCCCTTGTCACGCTGTGCGGCACGCTGGCCATCGGCGTGCTGCCACTGCTCATGCACCCGCTGGGCCTGACCGCGCTCCAGTTCGGCCAGTGGGTGGGCGCCGGCGTGCACGACGTCGGCCAGGTGGTTGCCACGGCACAGACGGCGGGGACGGTGGCCTTGAGCGCCGCCATCGTGGTCAAGCTGACCCGCGTGGTGCTGCTGGCGCCGATTGTCGGTGTGGTGGGCGGCCTGGAACGACGCCGGCACACCCGCCTTGCGCTGGCCGCGGGCGCCCCGGACGACGGCGCCGAAAAGCCGCGCTTCCCACCCGTGGTTCCGCTGTTCGTGATCGGGTTCTTGGCGATGATCGTGCTGCGCACCACAGGGCTGTTGCCCCACGCTGCCATTGAGGCCGGCTCCGTTGCGCAGGACGTGGCCCTCGGTGCGGCCCTGTTCGGGCTGGGGGCATCCGTGCGGGTTCGCCAGCTGCTGCACACGGGAGCCCGGGCCACCGTCATGGCGCTCTGCTCCTGGGCGCTGATAGCTGCACTTGCCTTTGGCGCCGTCCACCTCATGGGGGCGTAGGCGGGGCAGCCTGCAGGCCGGCGCCGGGCCGGCGTCCCGACGGAGGCGTGGTTGAATGAAACGGTGTTGAATTCTAATCTAAGCCGTGCCGAGGCAGCCACGCGCAAAGCCCTTCTGACCGTCCACCACTACGATGTCTGCGTGGACATCGGCAACGCAACACGCCTTGCCGAACCGGGCTTTCAGACCAGGAGCACCATCGCCTTCAGCGCGGCCCGGGCCGGCTCCGAAACCTTCCTTGACTTCATCGGCCTGGGCGTTGAATCCGTGGTCCTGAACGGGCATTCCCTGGACCTGGACACGGCTGTGGACGGTGCCCGGATCCACCTCCCGGGCCTGGCCCTGGACAATGAAGTGACTGTCACGGCAACCGCAGCCTATTCCCGCTCCGGCGAGGGCCTGCACCGCTTCGAGGATCCCGCCGACGGCCTGGTCTACACCTACACGCAGTATGAGCCGGCGGATGCCCGCCGCGTTTTCGCCAACTTGGAGCAGCCCGACCTGAAGGCCCCCTTCACCTTCCACGTCACGGCCCCGGCGCACTGGGAGGTGGCCTCCAACCAGTCCGTCACCGGCTACGCGGACACCGCCATGGACGACGGCGGCAATCCTGTAACGGGGACCTGGGACTTTGCCCCCACGCTTCCCATTTCCACCTACATCACCACCATCCTGGCCGGGCCGTACTTCAAGGTTTCCGACCAGTTCAGCATGGTCTTCGGGCCCGACAGCGCCCACGCCGGCAGCGAACTGGAAATCCCGCTGACGGCCTATTGCCGCAACTCGCTGGCGGCCAATTTTGACACGGACCCGATCTTTGCCGTGACGAAGGCCGGGCTGCAATTCTTCAACGAGGCCTTTGACTACCCCTACCCGTTTGGGAAGTATGACCAGGCCTTTGTGCCCGAATACAACCTTGGCGCCATGGAAAACCCGGGCCTGGTCACCTTCACGGAGTCCTACATCCACACCTCCCGCGCCACGGACACGCAGTACCAGCAGCGGGCCAACACCATCATGCACGAAATGGCACACATGTGGTTCGGGGACCTGGTGACCATGAGTTGGTGGGACGATCTCTGGCTCAAGGAATCCTTTGCCGATTTCATGGGGCACCTGGCCGTGGCGGAGGCAACCCCCTGGGGCGAGAAGTCCTGGACCATGTTCGCCAGCCGCCGCAAGGCGTGGGCCTATGTCCAGGACCAGCTCCCCACGACCCACCCCATCGTGGCCGACATCCCCCACCTCGAGGCAGCTAAACAAAACTTCGACGGCATCACCTATGCCAAGGGTGCCTCGGTGCTCAAGCAGCTCGTGGCCTATGTGGGGCGGGAGGCGTTCATGGCAGGCTCCCGCGGGTATTTCAGCGCCCACGAGTACGGCAACACCTCATTGAAGGACCTCCTGGCCCCCCTCGGAGCGGCATCCGGGCGTGACCTGTCCACCTGGGCCGGCGACTGGCTGCAAACCGCCGGCATCTCCACCCTGACGCCTCGCATTGAGCTTGCCGACGGCAAGATCAGCTCCGTGGTGGTGGAACAGGAAGCCACGGACCCGGTGACGGGCCTTCCGGCGCTTCGAACGCACCGGCTCGCGGTGGGGCTGTTTGGCTGGGACGACGCCGGCCGGCTGGCCCGGACCCACTCGGTGACGATCGACGTGGCCGGCCCGAAGACGGAAGTGCCCGAACTTTCCGGCCTCCCGGCGCCCGCCCTGCTGGTGGTCAACGACCAGGACCTCAGCTACGCCAAGGTGCGACTCGACCCAGCATCCCATGCCACGGCCCTGGAATCCCTCGGTGCCGTGGCGGATCCCCTGGCCCGCAGCCTGGTCTGGTCATCCCTGTGGAACTTCGTCCGGGACGGGCTGGTGCCTGCCCTGAGCTACGTGGACGCGGTCAGCCGGCATGCGGCGGGAGAGCCGGACATTTCGCTTCTGCAGTCGCTGGTGGACAACGCCCGGTTTGCTGTTGCCAACTACTGCCAGCCAGGCACCCGCGGCGAGGCCCGCGCAGGGCTGCTGGCCGCCGTCGTCCGTCACCTGGAAGCGGCGGAGGCCGGCGGCGACGAGCAACTGGTGTGGGCCCGCACCCTGGCCGCGCTGGGGCGCGGTGCCGATGCCGCTACCGGCAGGATTCGCGAGCTGCTGGACGGGGTGAAGGTGCCGACAGGGCTCAACGTGGACAGCGAACTGCGCTGGCTGCTGTGGCAGGCCCTCGCGGCCCGCGGGCAGGCCACCACCGGCCAGCTGGATGCCGAACTAGCCAAGGAAACGACCGCCGAGACGCGCGTGGGCCGGCTGACGGCGTGGGCCAGCTTCCCCGACGCCGCCGTCAAGGCCGAGGCGTGGCGCAGTGCAGTGGACGGCAGTGAACTGACCAACGAACTGCTCAGCGCCACGCTGGAGGGCTTCATGGTGGGCGGGCACAGCCTGCTTCAGCCCTACATTGAACCGTACTTTGCCGCGCTCAACGGGTTCTGGGCGGAGCGCAGCATTGAAATTGCCGGGCGGCTGGTGCGCGGGCTGTTCCCCGCCCACCAGGACCTCGCGCCGGGCACGGCCCCCACGGACCATCCCGTGGTGGCCCGCACCGACCTGTGGCTGGCCGCCAATGGCGATGCGGCAACCGGCCTGCGCCGGCTGGTGGTGGAGCAGCGCGACCACCTGGTCCGTGCGTTGTCGGCCCAGGCGGTTTCCGAATAGGGGCCCGGCAGCCGGGGGCAATGCCGGCCGAATACGGCGCTACGGCAGTGCGCCCCTGCGAATGAAGCGGATGCCGGCCACGGCCATTCCCAGGGCGGCCAGCGTCCAGGCCGCCACGGCAATCCAGTCGGCCCACTGACCCAGCGAGGCCACCAGGGGCATGCGGTTTTCGTGGCCAAAGTGGAACGTGGCCACGGAGAACATGCCCAGCGGGAAGACGATCGACCACAGCGCCGTGACATACTGCAGGGGCTCCCGCCGGACCAGGTGCCGCCATATGCCAAACGCGACCAGCAGGGGAACCCACCACAGCCCGAAGGCCCACAGCAGGTAGCTGATGCCCCCCACCGTGGCTGCGGCCAGGTCGAGCACGGGCACGCCCGCGGGCAGGTTGAGAATCATGGAGCCGGCCAGGACCGAAATGGCCGTGGCGCCCATGAAGATCCAGTTGGCAGGCACAATGCCGCCGTGGTTCTCGCCGCCCGTGAGCAGACGCAGCATCACCAGGGTGGTCAGCGTCAGGTAAAGCATGATGCCGATGCCCCAAAAGGCGACGGCGGCGTCGCTGAGCAGCCGGATCGAGGAGTTGTCCACGGCCAGGGTCGCCGCGACAACGGACAGCGACTGCGTGGCCACCACCCACAGGAACCAGGTGCCGTCCACGGGCAACAGCCGTGGCAGCAGCCCCGCACCGCCCCCGCCCTCCCCCATCTCGGTCCGCAGCATCATGGACAACGGGATGCCATAGGCGAGGAACAGCCACAGGGGGATGCTGGCCAGTGCCAGCGCCCACGTCACGCCCGGCAGGGTTGCGTGGAAACCGGTGCCGACCACATTGCAGGCCGCCACCATGGTGAGGTAGCCAAAGCCCACGTGCGGGTCGCGGAAGTCCGCCACAGCCCCTGCCCGGTTGGTGGCGAGCCGGCCCACCAGCCCCACCGCCAGCACCGCCAGGGCGGCGGCCGCCAGCCACAGCAGTGCCCGGGAAAGCGGCACCCACCCTGCGTCGCTGAGCGCCTGGGCGACAATTCCGGTGGCCATGACAAAGGCGAACGCCGCCGGAGGCTGGTGCCGCAGCCAATGCCGCAGCAGCGTTCTGGCAGACGGCGTGCGGGACGGCCCCGGATGATGCGGTACGGCCCCTGCCTCCGGGCCCGTCACGGGATCCTGTTCAGCCACGCGTCGGTGCCAAACTTGCTGTCCACCAGCCGTTCCGCCTCCTCCAGCTCAGCGGACGTGAGCACGGACGCCTGGGCGTTGTAGCGCTCCCGGAACGTTTCCATCATGCGGGCAACAATCTCGGCACGCGGCAGGCCGGTCTGGCGCCGCAGCGGGTCCACGCGTTTCTTGGCGGAGCGGGTTCCCTTGTCGGAGAGTTTTTCCTTGCCGATCCGCAGCACCTCCACCATCTTGTCCGCATCAATGTCATAGCTCATGGTGACATGGTGCACCATGGCGCCGTTGCCGAGCCGCTTTTGTGCGGCCCCGCCAATTTTGCCCTGGTCCGTGGCGATGTCGTTCAGCGGCACGTAGTACGCCGTGATGCCGACCGACTCCAGCGCGGCCATGACCCACGCATCCAGGAACTTGTAGGAATCCTCAAAGCTGAGTCCGTCCACCAGGCTCTGGGGCAGGTACAGCGAGTAGGTGATGCAGTTGCCCGCCTCCATGAACATGGCGCCGCCGCCGCTGATCCGCCGCACCACGTTGATCCCGTACTTTTCGACGCCCGCCGGGTCGAGTTCGTTGCGGACCGACTGGAAGCTGCCAATCACCACCGAGGGTTCGTTCCAGTCCCAAAAGCGCAGGGTGGGGTTGCGCCGCCCGGCGCCCACCTCCCTCGTGAGGACCTCGTCAAGGGCCACGTTGACGGCCGTGGGCAGCACGGTCGGGGCAATGATGTCCCAGTCGTGGTCCAGCCAGCTGCTGGCCTTCGCCAGCGCCCGCCGGACAGCCACTGAGACAGCCTGGGCGGAAAAGCCAAAGAGCACGACGCCGGCCGGCAGCGCCGCCGTGATGGCCTCGGCCAGCGCTGTGGCCGGGAGGTCCGCGGGAAGTCCCGACAGGGCCGCGTTGATGTCATCGAGGGCCTCGTCGGGTTCCAGGAAGAAATCGCCGCTGACCGAGACATTCGCCAGCAACCCGGCCACCACGTCCAGATCGACCACCACCAGCTTGCCGCCGTGGACCTTGTATTCGCCATGCAGTTGAGGAGCCATGGCCTTAGTTTCCCAACTAATGGGGCGCGAGTGCAAAAACGGCGGGCCCAACAGCGCAAAAGGGCCCGCACCATCCGGTGCGGGCCCTGCAGGAACGTGCCTGCCATGCTGTGCTTCTGTAAGGAAGGCTTACTTCTTGCCGAAGTTGGCGAAGCGGGCGTTGAAGCGCTCCACGCGGCCGGCGCTGTCCATGATGCGCTGCTTGCCCGTGTAGAACGGGTGCGACTCCGAGGAGATTTCAACGTCGATGACGGGGTAGGTGTTGCCATCTTCCCATTCGATGGTCTTGCTCGACGTTGCGGTGGAACGCGTCAGGAACTGGGTGCCCGAAGCCAGGTCGTTGAAAACGATTGCTTCGTACTTGGGGTGGGTATTCTGCTTCACTGTCAGCCTCAAAAGGTAATCGCCTGGTTTTTGCCAGACTGATGAATGTTATGGCCCGGGGGCCAGCTACACACTTTACCGGTCCCCGGGCCCATTCTCCAAGCTGGGCGGCGGATTCCACGACCGGATGGCTGCCAGCGCCTGGTCCGCATGAACGAACATGTCGGTTTCGCTGGACACCGCGAACTTGACGGCCAGCTGCGCGTCAAGGACGAAGGTGGCCCGTTTGGTGGGCAGGTTTCGCGCCAACAAACGACGCCGGACGCCAAACTGGTCCGCCACCTCGCCTGCGGCGTCGCTGAGCAGCGGATAGCTGAAGTGGTTTTCCGTGGCGAATTCGCGCTGCTTGGCAGGGGCGTCGTTGCTGATGCCCGCAACCGCTGCCCCTACGCTGGCGAATTCCCGCTCGAGGTCGCGGAAGTGGCAGGCTTCCCTGGTGCAGCCGCCGCTCCCGGCGCGCGGGTAAAAGAAGAGCACCAGCAGCCCGCCAGCAGCGAGCTCGGAGAGCCTGCGCGGAATTCCGTGCTGGTCCGGCAATTCAGAGTCGGCCGCGACCTCAGCAAT
>Ga0157370_10010016_pt1 | contig 10026 bp, 7 predicted proteins | sample C35metaG_FD_113463 | JGI IMG/M metagenome (GOLD analysis project Ga0157370, IMG submission 113463) | Corn rhizosphere microbial communities from Kellogg Biological Station, Michigan, USA - C3-5 metaG | ecosystem: Host-associated > Plants > Roots > Rhizosphere > Soil | place: USA: Michigan... | reverse complement strand
CGGGAAAGATCCCAATAAAGACCAATCCTATTTTTTGTGCCAGCTAAGCCAGGAGCAGCTTGCTAAAGCCATTTTCCCCATTGGGGATTTATTAAAATCTGAGGTGAGGGAAATAGCGCATCAGGCAGGTTTATCTACCGCAGAAAAAAAAGATTCACAGGGATTGTGTTTTATCGGCAAAGTGGACCTGCCCACTTTTTTACAACAGCAACTTCAGCCGCAGCAGGGTGATGTGATTGAAATAGATTCCGGTTTGGAAAAATTGCAGACATACCATCAGATACCAGCCACAATAGATTATGCTGAACAATTGGCCATGCCCTTCACATTTCTGAAAGAAGAAGGAATTAAAGTGGGTGAACACCAGGGAGCGCATTATTTCACCATCGGGCAGAGAAAAGGAGTGGGGATAGGGGGGAGGCCCAATCCTTCTTTTGTATTGCAGACGGATACTCATCAGAATATTGTCTTCTCGGGACAATCGGGAAACCATCCGGGGCTTAACCGGCGCGCTTTAAAAATTCATCCCGGCGAAATACATTATGTGAATCCGGATTATGAATTACCCGTGGGTGAATCCGGTGAATTCAGTGTACGGATACGCTACAGGCAACCGTTGCAAAAAGCCACTTTAATAAGAAAGCCCGACGCGCTGTATATTTTATTTGATAAGCTTCAGCGGGGAATCGCATCTGGTCAGTTTGCGGCCTGGTACAAGGGAGAAGAATTGATAGGTTCGGGTGTAATTGCCTGACCTGCTTTGTTTAATAAACCTTTCTAAGAAGAGTTCGTTTCTAATATTGAAAAAACCTGCCTTATCTTTTCTGAATTTATCTGACTTGAAAGAAGGTAATTCAGGCAGGAGAACAATTAGATTTTAAAAAAAAAAGAAAATACAACAAAGAGACATATGAAAAAAGGCTGCCAGATAGCAGCCTTTTTTTTATCCTGCGGTAAAGTAAGCATATTGCCGGTAAGGCTTTTTAAGGCTTATGATGAATATGCTGCCTGTGAATTTGCTTGTTTGCACGTTTCAAAGGGTGTTTTACCCCATCATGCTTTAAATCTTTTACATCACCATTAATGTCTTTTTTGTCTCCTTTAATGTCTTTTGCTTCCGCTTTCGCCTTCACTTTATCATGATGTTTTAGTTCGTACGTTTTCAATTTTTTATCATGGCGTTCGTCCCTTACATCTTTACGCAAATCTTTCATGTCTTTGTGTTTATCTGCACTTGCAGTGGTTGGCGTGGTAGTTTGTGCGAATGTACCAGCGGTAAGCAGTCCGGCGAAAAGCGTTAAAATTACTTTTTTCATTTTTTTGTTTTTTAATTAATAGATGGTTGTTTAGGTACTAAGAGTTTAGAATCCCGGTTTCGTTTAAATCAGTGTTATAAAATGACAGGAAGATGTCAAATTGAAATAAAGTAAAAGGTGGATGCCTGCAGAAACAACAGGATATTTGAGTATTTTGAGCATTTTTTTTTGATTAAAATGTATAAGTAATGCCGGCCGACCAGAAAAAAATATTGCTTAAGCTTTCGGTCTTTTCCCTTGTGGCGGAACTACCCGAGGGCTGTGTGACTGTTATTACTAATACGTTTGGATTAACAGGCAGCGACAGGGCAGGTGTAATATCGAAAATGAATTTGCCCCATGAATAACCTACCGGCATACTGAATTCATAATCCATTATTTTAAATTCGGATGCATTTGGCAAATACGCCTTAATCCTGGGAACAGCCTGGTTCTTTTTTTTTGTTTTAAATTTTCTCTTCGCATAATAGGAACTGTAATAATTCTGGGTGCCTGCATTTATTAAAAAAGAGGGATTAATTTCAAAATTGTCATCCATGAAAAAAAAGGAATGTCCGATTCCAAACGCCGCATAATAATCATCAGTTGTATTAAAAGCAATTCCTCCCTGCGCTACAGGTTTTATAAAACCGAAATCGTAAGACAATGTTGCGTTGAGGCTTCCTTTGGTTTCTGCCCTTACATTTTTACTTTGATTGTTATAAAAATCTTTTTCAGCCGATAAAATTCCCGAAAACTTATTCATTGTAAAGGCATATCCGGCTTCTATTTCCACAAGGTCAGCACGGCTATTACCGGCGCTGACCAGGTAAGAAAGAGAGGCGCCTGCATACCACCCTGATTTGTTATAATAATTAAAAGATGGGGTCAGGTACGGAATTTTGAGTGAATCGTGCCTGCCCAGATAAACGTCATTACTTAAGTAACTTAACCCTGCTTCAAAATAAGACTTATCAGGTTCGTTGCTTTTTGTTGAATCCTGAGCTTTAGCGCCAGGAAGCAAAGAAAAAAAAGTGATGCAAATGAAAAGGCTGCGATAAATTATTTTCATAAATTCTTTCAATTGGTTGTTACGCCTCAGCGGTAAATATTTTGTTTTGATATCAAACATGCCGGATGGTATTAAATTTATTTTTCCGCAACAATTGACAATAAAATGAGAGAAGGTTTAATGAGTAGCCTGAAATATGACTCATTATTTACAATCGGAAATCAGGAATATTGATGAACTGAAATACCTTGTATAATCATAAAAGACGATATCCTGCGAGATTGGTTGGTGAAAATAACAGCAATAATTTTGTGTAAACGCTCAATAACACAGAATGGATATTGGCTCACATAAACTTTCCATGTCATCTACCCGGCTGGAAACCCTGGGCGACGGTATTTTCAGCGTAGCCATGACCATACTGGTTATTGAACTCCGGCTTCCGGATGTGAGGGGCAATTCAGTTAATGAATTTATGCAGGCTTTATATGAAATCAGGCATCAGCTGTTTTGTTATTTCATCAGTTTTATTATCCTGGGCATTATGTGGTATGGGCACCGCATGGTTTTTGAATACATTTCCAAAACCAACCGGTATTTTATTTTCCTTGGTATTTTATTTTATATGGTGGTTTGCCTTGTACCTTTTAGCACCCGGTTTTTAGCGGTCAACACATTGCGGTGGTTTAGCATACTGATGTATGGCTTGAATCTCAGCTTGTGTAACCTTACTTTATACTGGCAATGGATGTATGGGATTCGCAGGCCATCGTTGCGCACACGCGAATTGCCAGCCGAAGTGAAAGCCGAAGCGCAGAGATTGTTTTTGATATCGCCTGTTATGTATTTTGTAGCCATTGCATTTTCATTTATTATGCCGCTCGTGAGTATTTTTATTTTTTTTATTACTCCTTTACTTTATCTGGTGCCAAATAAGATTGATAAATATTTGCCTTGAGGTGATGAACTATTCAACTTTCGGCTACACCGGATTAAAATCCATTGCTATAAGATGTACCGTTCCTGCGGAACTTGCCGGCATGGATAGATTATTACATCCGGAATCGTACTGTCCTTCAACTTTCAACTTTCGGCTACAACCAAATATTTACCGTTCAGGCGTAAGACGAGTTCCCTGGCCGTGTAACAACCTTCAACCTTCAACCTTCAAAGAGTAGATAGATTTCCCCATTTTCAGATATAGAAATGAACCTAATATGCAAAAAAAAGAATGATAATTTGTTGTAATCTGGCACGAAAGTATCATACAAATGGTGGCATTGAAAACAGGTTAAAATATGCCTCAAATTTTTAGAAATATTTCTAAACCATATAAAAGGAGGTTATTATGAAAAGTACAACAAGATGGCAGGATTGGATCATTCTAATTGGTGGAATATGGTTATTTATTTCACCATGGCTGTTTGGCTTTAGCCGTACCAATTATTCCGGGGATGCGTTTATAATGGGAATACTTCTTATCATTTTTTCCCTTTGGGCCATTGGTAATAAAAGAATCTGGGAAGAATGGGTATCACTTATCATCGCTGCCTGGATTTTCATTTCTCCCTGGGTTTTGGGTTTTGCCGGCGCGCCTGATCAATGGAATTTCTTCATCGTAGGTGGCGCAGTATTTATCCTCACCATTTGGGATTTGGAACTTTACAGCAATGCACACAAGCATCCATCTATTCCTGCTACCTGATCAATTTATTTATAGAAATAAATTGTAAACGAAAGCAGGCCTGAAAATGACCTGCTTATTTTATTACCTGCCAGAGAATTATTTTTCGGTGGCCGGTTTATTCACCGACGAGATGATGATAATCTGCCTATCTCCTGTAGCAATGGATTTTAATCCATTGTAAAAAAAAGTAGCAATGGGTTTAATCCGTTGTAAAAAAAGCAATCATTCCAATTCATTATAAAAAAAGTTAAGCCATGTTAAAAGATAGAGAATATCTTTTCCACATTGCTCATTGCATGATTTTTAATCTGTATTTTTAAAACTGCATTTACAGGACATTTATTGTGATATATTATTCGTCTCCTTTTAAAGTACCACCTATAACAATTAAATTGACAACATATGGGCTTATTTAATTTTTTCAACAGGAAAAATGGTGTTCCGGATCACCTGAATGGAGCAGACTCAGCTCAAAAGCTTTCTGATACTCACCAAGGGGTGTTTGTTGAAAAGGATAAACAGTTAAACTCCGGTTCTGCTGAAAACCATAGTTCTTCCTCTTCGGAACATGGAATTAACCTGCTGTTTCAATTTCTCGAAAAGAATTATGAAAAGAAGGGCTACGATGATGCTCTGATGAATCCGGATAATACCCACCTTGAACAAAATATCGCTGCATTAAAAAATGAGCTTGAAAGAACCATCAGAAAAGTAAAAACCTTTTATGAAGATTTTATCAGGGAAATTAATTTTCACATCTCCAGCCGCACCAGGAGCGGCATGATAGACACCGTAGAGGAATTGAATGCAAAAAAAGAAACCGCCGAAAGCCATGTGCGGCAGGTGCTGGAGATTGAACAGGAAGCAAATGAAAGCAGGGGAGTAGCCCAGGGTATTGTATTAAGCTATACGCGGGGATTCAGAAATGGCCTCGCAGCAATTTCCCATCATTCAATCATGAACAGAAACTTTTAAAAACATTCTTATGAAAAACTGGTGGATCCGCTTTGGATGTTTTTTGACAGGTTACAATTATGGTATCGTAAGAAACTCCAGCGAAGTAGCTGCTAAAACAGTGAAGCGATATACTTCTGCAATGTTGATCGTATGCATTTTATGGGCATTTATCGGCTATTGCTTTACGCGCCGGTATTTGCATGGCGGAATTTATGGCTCCATAGCAGGAGCGCTCATATTGATGATCATTATTATCCAGATTGAGCGGCAAATCATCTTGTCTATCAATCCTACCTTCTGGCTTTATCTCGCAAGAGGAATCATTGCCTGCACCATGGCCATTATTGGCGCTATTATTATTGACCAGATTATTTTTAAAGAAGATATTGATTTGGAAAAAATTAATTCTATTGAAGAAAGAGTAAGAAAAGCGCTGCCACCAAAAACGGAAGAGCTGCGCAATCAGATTGCTTCCCTCGATTCGGCGATCAATAAAAAAGAAGAAGAAAGACTTGGCCTAATTAAAGATGTGGAGGACCATCCGACTACTAAAATTTTTTCTACCCAACCAGCAGTCAAAACTGAGAAACGAACCATGATTGATTCGTTAACCGGCAAACCCATCGTTACCGAACGTTCAACGCCGCAGATGGTAACCGTTACTTCAAATATGCCAAATCCACAGATTGAAATGATCGCCCCTCTTGAAAGAACCATCAGCGAACTGAGGATGCAAAAGTTATCCAAAGATTCCGCACTTTTAAATATCAGGCCGGCCCTCGAAAAAGAAATCAGTTCCAAGGTTGGTTTTTTGGATGAACTGGAAGTGATGTATCGTTTGATAACCCGGTCGAATGTAGCCCTGATTGTTTGGTTGCTTTGGTTCTTTTTTCTTTTCGGATTAGAAATGCTGGTTTTGATCAGTAAGGTAAATGAGAAAGAAACCGATTATGAAAAAACCGTTAAGCATCACATGGCCTTACAGGTAAAAAAACTGGAAGCGTTTGCGCGGGCTTCTGAAGGGGAATAAAGTGTAAAACCAGCCTTTACATGATTGGTGTTCCCAGCAGTATTGTACGGAGATTACCTCCGGCCCGGCGTTCTGATCTTCAACTTTTTACCGGCAGCGTTACACAAAACTCAGAGCCATTACCTTCACTTTTTACGTTTATCGTGCCTCCATGGCGCTTTACAATTTCTGCTACTATATAAAGCCCCAGTCCTAAACCCGGAAATGTCCTCATCCGATCATTGTTTATCCTGAAAAAACGGCCAAAGATCTTCTCCTGCATTTCTTTAGAAATACCCATTCCAAAATCCTGCACACAGATGGTAACATTTTGGCCATCTGAAGCGGAAGTAATTATTATTTTATCCGCTCTGGGCGAATATTTCATAGCATTGGAAATGAGGTTGGAAACTACTTCTTCGATTCTTTCTTTGTCGGCTGTTATCTTTTTTTGTGATTTCAGCTTCAGCACTATTTTATGTTTATGGTTGTTGATGGCAGCGGCCTTCATCTCATCAACTGTTTCGCGAATCAGCTCGTCTATATCAAATTCGCTTTTATTAATCTGCATCTGGCCCTGCTTGATTTTTGTTATATCCAGCAGTGTATTAATCAGGTTGGTAAGTTTTTTCGTTTGTTTATCTGCCTTATCAATTATCTGAATGGTTTGCTGATCTTTTGATGAAGCAAACATTTCCTGCAGAATATAAATATAACCGTTCAGGGTTGTGATTGGAGTTTTCAATTCATGGCTGGCAATACTGATAAAATCGTCCTTTTGCTTTTCTTTTTTCTTCTGGTCTTCAATTTCAGTTTTGGTACCTACCCAGCCGGTTATTTTTCCGGTGCTGTCTTTTTGCACAGTGGCCTGGCTTAGAAACCAGCAGTACTCGCCATTGTAATGACGAATCCGGGTCTCTATTTTAAAGTTTTTTCCTTCATTTACAGATTGCTGCCATTGTCTCATCATTTTTTCGAGGTCGCCGGGATAAATATATTGGTGCCAGCCATCATCTTTTACCTCATCAAATGTGAGGCCTGTATAGTCAAGTAAATACTTATTGAAATAATTCAGTTTTCCGTCGGCCTTAGCTGTCCAAATCATCACAGGAACAGTATCGGCAAGAAGCCTGAATTTGGTTTCGATTTCATGCGATAATAATAGCTTTTCCTTTTCTTTAATGTCAGTAATATCTTCTATAGCAAGAAGTATTAATTGTTCTGTATTTTTATCATTCGTGATTTGTTTTGCATTCAACAGCATCTGGCGCTTTCCAAGCGATTTAAAATGAAGCTTGATTTCAAAATCGCTAACGATTGTTTTTTCAGGAAGAATCCTGTTGAGCACGCTGCGTAATTCTTTATTGTCCCATTGGTGGTTTTGCAGTTCATAAAAAAGCTGCCCTTCGGTTTCATGCTCAGTAAGATTAAATTTTTTATAAAAAGAGGCATTTGCCGATTTTATTCGAAGGTTTTTATCCATGATAACGAGCGGCTCACGAACCGTAGATACAATACTTTCTGCATAAAGGCGCGCATCATTTAGCTGTTCCTGCTTGTCGAGCAGTTCCTGGTTGATAACGGTCAGTTCTTCGTTTCCCGATTGCAATTCTTCTTTGGAGGTTTCCAGTTCTTCATTAAGGCTTTGCAATTCTTCGCTGCTGCTCAGCAATTCTTCGTTGGCGCTTTGCAATTCTTCATTGGCGGCTTCCTGTTCTTCGGTAATGCTGCGCATGTCATCGCGGCTTTGTGCCAGTTCTTTTTCTAAATGCTCTATTCGCTGCAGCGCTTCATTCAGTTTAAACTGCTGCCTGGAATGGTCTTTTTTATTCCCTTGCTGCAAAAGGGGTGATGGAGGGGTTTCATTGAACAGAACCAGGAAATGCGGGTCAACGGTGTTGTCAAGAGGCACTACTTCCAGACTGGCAGACAGTATCTGGCCATTATTCTTTACAGGAATATCCTTTTTTGTAAATGTAGCTTTGCTTGCTCTTGCCTTATGAACGGCATTCCGTAATTCAAACCCCAATCCATCTTTGGCCATTTTAAGCACATTGAATGTCGGCTTACCCGGCGGGGTTTCCAGGAAGGGAGTTATATTTCCGTGGATGTGTACAATATCCATCTGCTCATTAATGATCACGCCGGCAGGTGTATATTTAGAAAGTAAAATAGCGTCAGCGCTTTTTCTAAAATCGTTTGCAGGCGTTTGAGAAAGCTCCGCAGCTTTATCTTTTTTAGCCAGCATCTCTTCGCGGTGTTCGCCTATAGCAGGCATGAAGCTGCCATGCACGGACTTGCGTGAATAAATTTTTTCGGGGATGGCAAAAGGCGCAAATAATTCAGCCACCTGGCTGGTGGTTTCAGATTTGCCAAGCATCAGGAACCCGTTTTCGTTGAGCGAATAATGGAAGGTAGTGAGCGCTTTTTTTTGCAAATAAGGCTCCATATATATGAGCACATTGCGGCAGCTTATGAGGTGAATATGCGCAAAGGGCGGGTCTTTTAAAAAATTATGCACGGCAAAAATACATACATCACGAATCGTTTTATGCACCAGGTAGTTTCCATCTGTTTTTGTAAAATAAGTCCCAAGCCTGTCTTCAGAAACATCTTCTACCTCTGTTTTAGAATAAGCAGCGGTTCTTGCCTTTGCGATGGCTTTTTCTGAAATATCGCTCGCAAAGATTTGGATCTGGTTCGCAGAAAATTTATTGCCCAGGTATTCGTGCAGACAAATGGCGATTGAGTAGGCTTCTTCGCCGGTGGAGCATCCTGCCACCCAGATTCGAATGGGGTCATTGCCGGTTTTCTTTTTGTAAATGGCAGGAAACACCCTGTCTTTTAAGGCCTGGAAAGCTTTAGGATCGCGAAAGAAAGAAGTAACAGGAATGAGTAAATCGTTGTAAAGATCATCCTGTTCTGTTTTATTGTCCTGCAAAAATTTATAATAATCAGAAAGGTTTCTTTTTTGATGAAGGGCCATTCTTCGCCCGATGCGCCGCTGTATGGTAGCTTGTTTGTAAAACGTAAAGTCCACGCCACGGCGCTGCCGGAGCAAAGCAATAATTTGCCGGAAAACGTGTTCATCATCTTTATTCGTTTTCTCCTGTTCTTTCTTTAAAGTTGGTTTTCTACCCACGCCGTCTATCTGTAATAACTGACAGGGCATTTTTTCCGGTGGCAGGATAAAATCAACTGCATCCGCATCTATGGCGCTTTGCGGCATATCGGCATAAGCTGCAGTTTGGGGATCCTGCGCCATAGTAATTCCTGCATTTACTTTTATCTTTTTCAATCCGAGTGTACCATCAGTACCCGTGCCTGAAAGCACAATGCCTACGGCTAATTCTTTATGAACTTCGGCCAGCGAAGTAAAAAAAACATCAATAAGCAGGCTGGTTTTTACATGATCGCGGGGTGTAAGTTTAAGCACACTATCTGAAGAGATCAGAATTTTATTGGAAGGAATGACATAAATATTATCAGGCGCCAAATGAATGTCGTCAGTTATTTCATGTACGGGAACCGGCGTTACCTTTGAGAGTATTTCCGTTAAAAGGCTTTCATGGGTAGGCGCCAGATGTTGCACCAATACATAAGCCATTCCTGAATTTTCGGGTATGGCGCTGAGGAGTTTTTTAAAAGCCTCCAATCCGCCTGCCGATGCGCCGACGCCAACAACCGGAAAATCCTGTTTAGACGCGACGCGGGGGGGGGGGGGCGCTTTTTGTTTTTTTTTTGATAATGGCATTAATTATTATTCGGGAAAAGACGCTTATCAAAATTAAGAGAAAGTTTTTGATAAAGCCTGCACTTTTTTTTATTTCCTGCAGGATTTTTTCAAATTTGCGCAGATTTATTTTTTAGATTTTTTCATTGAAATAATATTAAGAATTAACCCGGAAACAGCAACGCCGGCTATCAGATAATTATAAATAAGGATTTCGTTTTGATTAACCTTTTTAAGATTCATAACCACATTTATCAAACTGTAAACACCTGCCCCAATCCAAAAAAAAATCCCGTATTTAGGATTTCCTTTATTCATTATGATATCGGCCCT
>Ga0157370_10010014_pt1 | contig 10027 bp, 8 predicted proteins | sample C35metaG_FD_113463 | JGI IMG/M metagenome (GOLD analysis project Ga0157370, IMG submission 113463) | Corn rhizosphere microbial communities from Kellogg Biological Station, Michigan, USA - C3-5 metaG | ecosystem: Host-associated > Plants > Roots > Rhizosphere > Soil | place: USA: Michigan... | reverse complement strand
TGTGTTGCTGGTGTCAGGGGTCATCGAGGCCTTCGTGACCCCCTCGCCGCTGCCTACATGGTCGCGCATAGCGATCGGTGCGATCGTCGAAATCGCCTTCCTGGCTTATGTTTTCGCGCTCGGACGACGGGCAGCGCTCGCCGGTGAGATGGGTGACATCGGTGAATGGCTGCGTGCCGATCCGGTGGAAGCGGCTGGCTGATCAAGTCCGGCGGCGCAGGTCCTGCCTCTTCACTCGGCGAGGAGCACGGGCCAGGCACCCGCTACAGGCGGCCCGCGGCTTTCAGCGACAGGTACGCATCGGCGACTTTGCTGCCGAACTCGTCGGGCGGCCCTTCGACCACATCGACCCCGAGCCGGCGCAGCAACGCGCCGACGCGTCGAGCCGATGCCATGGTTTGCTCAGCAGCGGCTGCGTCGTATACCGCTGCTGCGTCGCTGTAGTCGCCGGCCATCGCCAGCACTGCAGGGTCGGTGACCGAAGCAACCATCACCATGTGCCGGGCGGTCAACGATGGCAGCACCGGCAGGATGCCCTCCGTTATTGCCGCCTCGTCGAGCGTCGTGAACAGCACTACCAGTGCGCGATGCCGAGTGCGGCGCAAGACCTCGGCCGCCAGTCGGCGTCCGTCTGTTTCGACGAGCCGCGGCTGCAACTCGGCCATCGAGCCGAGCAGTTCCGGCAGCGCGTCGCCTCCGGTCGGGGAGCTGCGCATCAGCATCCGCGCACGATCGTCGACCGCGAGCAGATCGACGTGGTCTCCGGCCTTCGATGCGAGGGCGCCGAGCAACAATGCGGCGTCCAACGCGGAATCGAGCCGCGAGCCGGCGCCGAGCCGGGCTGCCGACGTGCGGCCGGTGTCGAGCACGAGCACCAGCCGACGGTCACGTTCCGGCCGCCAGGTGCGGACGACGACCGCTGACCGCCGAGCCGTCGCGCGCCAGTCGATCGACCGGGCGTCGTCTCCTTCGACGTACTCGCGCAGGGAGTCGAATTCCGTTCCGTGGCCGCGAATTCGGGCTGCGCTGCGGCCGTCGAGCAACCGCAACCGAGACAGTTTCTCGGGCAGGTACCTCCGGCTCGGAAAGGCGGGCAGCACTCGAAGACTCCAAGGCGCGTCGTGGTTTCCCTGACGCGCGGCGAGCCCCAACGGTCCGACGCTTCGCACGCTGACCCGGTCGGCATGCAATTGCTTGCGGTGCGTCGGATGCAGTGCGGCCGATAGCCGCCGCCGTTCGCCGGCCGGCAGGTCGATTCGCTGGCGCGAGGGCGAAACCCGAGCGCTCGGCGGCCACGCGTCACGCAACACCCCGCGCACCGGCCGGGTGCCACGGTTCACGACAACCACGCCCACCTGCGCGATGTCGTCGAGCCGGCGCGCAGTATCTCCATATCGAGACACCTGCAACCGCCGAACGCTCCCGGCAAGCAACAGGTCGAAGATGACGCCGATCAACAGCGCGCCCTCGGTGTAAAGCACCATCCAGCCGCCCAGCGGCGCGACGAACACGACGAAGACGCCGACGAGCGCGACGATCCCCGCCCGTCGCGTCAGAGCCATCGAAGCGTCACCGCGGAACGGCTACCGACGAAAGCACGCTGTCGAGCACGGCGTCGGTGGTCGCGCCTTCGAGATCCGCCTCGGGCCGAAGCGACAGCCGGTGCCGCAGGGTCGGGCGGGCGAGCGCTTTCACGTCGTCCGGTGTCACGTAGTCACGGCCCGACAGCCACGCCCACGCGCGTGCCGTGCGCAGCAGCGCGGTCGCGCCTCGCGGCGATGCACCGAGTGAGACGGACGGCGACGTGCGGGTGGCCCGGCACACGTCGACGATGTAGCCGAGCACCTCGGGAGCGACAGTGACGCGTGCCGCGGCGGCTCGCCCGGCTGCGAGGTCGCCCGGCCCGGCAACCGCGCGCAAACCGGCCGCCGCCAGGTTTCGAGGATCGAAGCCGCCTGCATGCCGGTTCAGCATGCCGACCTCGTCATCGCGCGCGGGCAGCGGCACGTTGAGCTTCACCAGGAACCGGTCCAGCTGCGCCTCGGGCAGCGGATACGTGCCTTCGTATTCGACCGGGTTCTGCGTAGCGATGACCATGAACGGCTCGGGCAACGGGTGCGGTGTGCCTTCGACCGAGACCTGCCGTTCCTCCATCGCCTCGAGCAATGCTGCTTGGGTCTTCGGCGGGGTTCGGTTGATCTCGTCGGCGAGCAGCAGGTTCGTGAAGACCGGGCCTTGCCGGAAAGCGAATTCCGCCGTGCGCGAGTCGTAGACGAGTGATCCGGTGACGTCGCCGGGCATCAGGTCGGGCGTGAACTGAATGCGTTTCGTGTCGAGCGATAGCGCCGCAGCGAGCGACCGCACGAGCAACGTCTTCGCGACGCCTGGCACGCCCTCGAGCAGCACGTGCCCGTCGGCGAGCAGCGCGATCACGACACCGGTGACGACGGAGTCCTGCCCGACGACGGCCTTCGCCACCTCTTCGCGGACAGCGACAAATGCCTGCCGTGACTGGTCGACCGTCGTCGCGCTCACCGACGCGCACCCTTCGTGAACCCGGAACTCATGAACGCAGAACCTCCCGCTCGAGAGCAGCCAACTGCTGTGCCAGCAACACGAGTTCATGGTCGTCGGCCGGTGCTGCACCGTACAGCAGCGCCGCGACGTTGGTTGAAGCGCGGCCGACGCGGGTCGACACGGCGTCGGTCAATGCGTCAGAACTCACGCCGGCCCCGAAACCCAGCCGCCGGGCGAGCCGGTCGCGCGCGCCCGACCGAAGGGCGGCACTCGCGCGGTCGAGCGCCCGGGCCCGCCGGTAGAGACGTGCCCGGCCGAGCACGGTTTCAGCTTGCCGGACGACGACGGGCAATGTTTCCGGAACCAGCCGCCCGAGCCGACGGCCGCGCCACAGCGCAATGACCCCGACCGCAATCGCCAGTTGCAACACTGCCCACTTGAGCCGATCGGGCAGCAGGCTGGTCAGGGTTGCTTGTCCGGTCGAGCCCGACGACGGTCCGATGACGGGCGGCGCCAGCCACACGACGTCCGGGTTGGTGCTGAGCAGGCCGAGACCGAGTGCGGCGTTGCCGTCGTCCGCCAGCTGGTCATTGGTGAAGGGCCGCGCGTCGCCGACGAGCGTCACTTGCCGGCCGTCGCGGGCGAAGGTGACGACGGCGCTGCCGTCGGCGAGTGGATAGCAGCCGGTTCCGCCCGGCGGAGTTTGGTAGGCGTAGTTGCCGGTGCTGATCGAACCCGCCGTCGTCGCCGCGGGCAGGGAGCACGACGGCGTAACGGTTTCGTCGTCGAAGGCCTGGCCGCCGGGCACGACGCCAAGGCCGAGTGCGCCGAGCTCCAACGGCCCGGCTTCCATGACGACGAGATCGGCGTGCGTCGCCGCCAATGCCGAGAGCGCCGAATCGTCGAGGCGCGCAGGATTCACGACGACGAGCGTCGTACCCGAGATCGCGGCGGACTGCGCCGCCGCCGCGGTGGTCACGGTGTCGACGTGCACGCCACGTGCGTCGAGCAACGCGGCAAGCGCATGCGTGCCGTTGGGCTGATAGGAGCGCGGGTCGAGATCGCCGTTGTTGCCGCCCGAACCGAGCAGCCCGACCACGATCGCGACAACGATGCCGAACAACGCGACGGCGACCACGATCCGGTATCGCCGCCAGCGCTGAGGAAATGTGGCATCGGCGCTGGTGACTCGTGGTTGGTCAAGCTCCGCGACCGCAGTCATACGCTGCTCGCCAAGGCGCGGTGTGATCCGGCCACCCGTGCATCGAGCCGGCGCAGCAGCTCCTCGTCGTCCGGTGTCGCCGCGCGACCGCCGTACCAGATCGCGTCGAAGACGGACGTCGCGCGCCGCACATCATCAGCAATGCCAGGTAATTCTTGCGATGTCTCGGTGCACAGCTCGGCCGCTGTGCGCCCGGGCCGCGGATCGATGACCCCGCGCTGCTCGAGTTCGCGGGTGGTTGCACGCAGCCACTCACGAACCGCTTCGGCCCACCGGCTCTCGCGCGCGAAGGTCTCGGCCCGTGACCGATGATCGCTCGCCGTCGCAACGTCTGCTCCGAGGATGGGCTGCGGGGCGCGCGCCGACCGCCGCACCCGGCCGACCCGGACGGTGATCAGCACGATCGCCAGAGCAACGAGCACGACGATGACCAGCAGCCCGATTCCCTTGCCCGGCGAGTGTCGTGCCGCCGCCTCGAGGGCATCGGCGAACTTCCTCACCACCCATCGGATGACCCGCGAAGCGATCGACGGATCGCCTCGGTGGTAAGCCGCTTTCGACAGTTCGAGTTGTGCCGCCGAACGGGCGCCGTCGCGAGTGATCGGCGGGGGTGTCGGCGGTGCCGCCGCAATCGCCACCGAGGCGAGAAGGACGCCGATCACAGCGACGAGTTGGGGCCGCCGGTCGCCGCAGCGCCACCGCTACGAGCCGCTTGCGTGAGCTGGATGTCGAGACCTTCAGCTCGCATCCGCCGGTCGACGTAGATCAAGGTGAGGACGGCGGCGAACAGCGGCTGGGTCAGCATCCAGACGATGCCGCTGCCGATCGTCGCCAACGCCAGCGCGCCCGTCGATGGCGTATGTCCGTTGTTGAACGCGGAAAAGCTCGACAGCCCGAACGGCACCTCGAGTACCGCGGCGGCGATGCCCACGATGAGCGTCGCGAGTGCGCGCAGTCCCCACGTGCGCCAGAAGGCTCCACGCACTAGTCGCCACGACCGGCCGATCGCCCGCCCGGCTCCGATGCGCTCGAGCACGAATGCGGGCACCGCGAGCGCGAGTTTGCCCCACAAGTAGACCGCCACACCGATCATCGGGATGATGCCGAGCGGCCCGACGATCAAGAACAGCACCGGCACGTACGGCAGCACCCCGGCGAGCACGCTCACGACGAGCAGCGGCCACCAGCGCCGCCCGACCGCGGCCAGCGTCTCGCGGCCGTCGGCGCGCTGGCCGAGCACCGCCTTGCCGACGACATGGGTGACCACGCCCGCCAGCAGCGCCGTGAAGATCTGCCCGATCACGAAGGACAACACGAACGCCGCAACCCCGCCGCTCGTGATCACCAGGCGGGTGCCGTCTGAGCTTCGGGGTAGCGAGCTGCTGATGGTTCCCCCGACGTCCGACAAAGCCCACCCGAGAAGGAGCCGCACCAGCTGGACGAGCACCGCCAGCACGAACGCGAACCCGAAGACGATCTTCGGGTTGCGCCGGATCGTCGCGAAGCCGCCGTCGAGGATCTCGCCTACCGACAATGGCCGCAGCGGTACGACGCCAGGTTTGTAGTCGGCCTGTGGCGGGGCTCCCTGCCAGGCACCCCAGGCGGAGGGCGGCGGCGCCGGCGGCGGGGGAGGTGCGGACGGCGGCGGCCAAGTCGAGGGTGGCGGTGCGGAGGGCGGGGGTGGAGCGGACGGTGGCGGCCAGCTCGGTGGCGGCCAGCTCGGGGGAGGAGGCGCGGACGGCGGCACCCAACCGGGTGTCTCATCCATTCGATTTCTCCCGCTCCGAGCAGATACCCAGCCCTGATTTCGCGCCCTTCATCGTGCCACGAACGCGCCCGCCGGCGCGGAGATCAGACGCAGATCAGGCGGAGATCACGCGCAGCCCCCACGAATGGCCTCGAGGTGAGAACATCAGGCTCATGAAGGGACGTGTCCTTGTCGTCGACGACGACACCGCGCTCGCAGAGATGCTCGGCATCGTGCTGCGGGGCGAAGGTATCGAGCCGTTCTTCGTCTTCGACGGCGACAAGGCGCTGGCCGCGTTCCACGAGACGAAGCCCGACCTCGTGTTGCTCGACTTGATGTTGCCCGGTACCGATGGCATCGACGTCTGCCGGCAAATTCGCGCCGAGTCGGGCGTGCCCATCGTGATGCTCACCGCCAAGAGCGACACCGTCGACGTCGTCGTCGGCCTTGAGTCGGGTGCTGACGACTACGTCGTCAAGCCGTTCAAGCCGAAGGAACTGGTGGCCCGGCTGCGGGCGAGGCTGCGTCGCAGCGACGAGCCGGCGCCCGAGGTGATCGCGATCGGCGACCTCACGATCGACGTCGCCGGTCACTCGGTGAGCCGCGACGGTCAGCAGATCCCGCTCACCCCGCTCGAGTTCGACCTCCTGGTGGCGCTCGCGAAGAAGCCGCGGCACGTGTTCTCGCGCGAGGTGCTGCTGGAGCAGGTGTGGGGCTACCGGCACGCGGCCGACACCAGGCTGGTCAACGTCCACGTGCAGCGGCTGCGCTCGAAGGTCGAGCGCGACCCCGAGCGACCAGAGATCGTCGTGACGGTTCGCGGCGTCGGTTACAAGGCGGGCCCGGCCTGAGTCAGGTGAGCAGTTCGAGCAACGCCCCGCAGGGCTCGGCGCAAGCGGAGTCGACGAGCACCGGGCCGGCGCCGGTCCCGTTCCACATCGTGCCGACCAGCATGGGACGCCGGATCCGCCGGATCCTGCGCCGCATCGTCACGCGCTGGCGGCGATCCATCCAGATCCGGGTGGTCAGCACCACCTTGGTGGTCTCGGCCATCGTGGTCGCGTTGCTGGGCTTCATCGTGCTCGAGCAGGTGAAGTCGGGGTTGCTGGAGGCGAAGCTGCACTCGTCGTCCAACGAAGAGTTGAGCGGGCGCGGCACGGCGCAGCAGATCCTCAGCCAGGGCAGTGGCCTGAACGCTTTGCAGACCACGGTGCAGAGCCTCATCTCGCAGCAATCCCGGCGCCAGGCAGGCAGCTATGAGGTGGTCGGTTTCGTCGAGATCGGCGGCAAAGTCTCGACGTCGCAGCCGGCGAAGAGCCCCGACTTCGAAGCGAGCAGCATCCCGGCCAACCTGATCGATGCGGTGACCAAGGGCAACCTGGAGTATTACTACGCCTACACGAAGATGTCGTTCACCACAGGTTCCGACGTGCCTGGCCTTGCGATCGGCAGCTCGATCACCGCGAACAACAACCGCTTCCAGATCTATTACGTTTTCTCGCTGCAGCAAGAAGAGCAGACGCTCGCGCTGGTGTGGCGCACGTTGCTTCTCAGCGGCTTCGCACTCGTCATCCTGCTCGCCGGCATCGCCTGGCTGGTGACCCGCCAGGTGGTGACGCCGGTACGCATGGCCGCCCGCATTGCCGAGCGCCTCGCTGACGGCCGGTTGCAGGAACGCATGCGGCCCAAGGGCGAGGACGATCTCGCGCGCCTGGCGGCGTCCTTCAACAAGATGGCCGAGAGTCTGCAGCGGCAGATCCGCCGCCTCGAAGACCTGTCGCGCATCCAGCGCCGGTTCGTCTCCGACGTCTCGCACGAACTGCGCACGCCGTTGACGACGGTGCGCATGGCGGCCGACGTCCTGCATGAGGCGAGGCACGATTTCGACCCGGCGAGCGCACGCTCCGCCGAGTTGTTGCAGACCCAGCTCGACCGATTCGAGTCGCTGCTCGCCGACCTGCTCGAAATTAGCCGGCACGACGCGGGCGCGGCATCACTCGAAGCCGACGCGATCGACCTGCGCGACCTCGTGCGGCACGTGGTCGACGCCACCGAGCCGCTGGCCGCGCGACGCGGCAGCTCGGTGCACCTGCACCTGCCCGAAGAACCGTGTATTTGCGAGGCCGACGGCCGCCGGGTCGAGCGCATCCTGCGCAACCTGCTCGTGAACGCCGCCGAACACGGCGAAGGCGAGCCCATCGACGTCTACGTGCTCGGAAACCGTGACGCGGTTGCGGTCGCGGTTCGCGACCACGGCATCGGCCTGCGGCCGGGCGAGGCCTCGCTTGTTTTCAACCGCTTCTGGCGAGCCGACCCGGCTCGTGCGCGCACGACGGGCGGCACCGGCCTCGGGTTGTCGATCGCATCGGAGGATGCGCGGCTGCACGGCGGGCGGCTGCAGGCATGGGGCGAACGAGGCAACGGGTCGCAGTTCGTGCTCACCCTGCCGCGACGGGTGGGCTCGTTGTTCTCGACCTCTCCGATCCCGCTCGAGCCCACCGACGCCGATGTCGAACCGGCACCGGCCACCGAACCCGAATCGGCCTCGGCCGCGCGTCGCACCGACATGAGCCCGCTTTCGCCGTTCAGCGCCGTGCGGGGGCGTCGTGACTAGGCGCCGGTTCGCGCAGCTGCGAGCAGGACTGCCGATTCTCGTCGCTGCCGGAGTGGCGCTCGCCGGCTGCACAACAATCCCGACCAGCAGCGGCGTGCACGCAGCCGGCGCGGAAAACGCCGCCAACCAAGACCAGAACAAGGTCGTCGTGCTGCCGCAGGGGCCGGTCGAAGGGGAGACGCCGACCGACATCGTCGACGGTTTCCGGTTCGCCAGCGCCGACTCTGCCGACCTGAGCATCTCGCGCTCGTTCCTCGCCGACCCGACCTCGTGGCAGCCGAACCAGGGCGTTCGGGTCATCGACGAGCAGAGCAGCCCGGCGACCTTCACGCCGGCCGGTGACCAGGCGAAGGTGCGCTACGTCGACAAGTGGATCGGCACGATCTTCCCCGACGGCACGTATCAGCCGACCAACGGCGACCAGACTGTCGACTACACCTATGAGCTGGTCAAGGACGCGAAGTCCAAGGGCCAGTGGCGGATCACGAACCCGCCACCGTTTCTGATCCTTCCGCCGAGCCGCATCAACGGCAACTACAACCTCGGCTACGTGTACTTCTTGAGCCCGCGCAACGACCAGGTGCTGGTGCCGGTGCGGGTGTTCCTGCCCGTCAGCGGCACCGATCCGGCACGCGAGCTGGTGCTGCAGTTGCTGCAGGGGCCGCCGAAGTGGCTGAAGGACGCCGGTGTCACGAGCGCGATCCCGAGCAGCACCCAGCTGCTCGGGGTGACCCAGTCGTCGTCCGATCGCGTCGTCACAATCGACCTGTCGCCGGAGATCGCGAGCCTCAGTGCCGCCGATCGCGACGCGGCGTCCGCGCAACTCGTCTACACCTTGCAGGGCTACGGCAGCGGTGAGTTCAAGGTCGAGGCCGCCGGCCAGACCGTCGACAACAGTCATCACGTCACGCTTCAGTCGACGAAGACCTGGAGCGCGTTCGATCCCGACTCACTCGACGCGGGCTCGTTCTACTACGTCGGGTCTGACCACAAGCTGCGTTTTGCCAGCGGTTCGACGGTTCCGGGCGATGCGGGGAGCGGTGCGCTGAAGATGGTCTCGGCAGCCGTCGCGCCCAAGCTGCCGAACAGTCCCGGACCCGACCTGCTCGCCGGTATCGATTCCGACGGCTCGACCCAGCACCTCTACGTCGGCACGCTGTCCCAACCAAAGCGCATCGAGTTCGGCGCCTCGTTCACGACGCCGTCCTGGGACATGTTCGGCAACGTGTGGACCGTGCGCACCCAGACGGCGGCCAGCCCGCAAGAAGTCAGAGTGAGTCCGGTCACGCAGGCTGGCACGACGAAATTCATGACCGTCGGCGACAAGGAACTCGCTGCCTCGCAGGTGATCGAGACGCTGCGGGTTTCGCGTGACGGCACGCGGGTCGCCGTCATCGCGAAATCCACGGCCGGTACGCAGTTGTTCATCGGTCACGTGGTGAAGTCGGCGGCGGGCGAATCGATCGAGGGGTTCTATCCGGTCGCGCCGTCGCTGGTGCCGGTCACGGACGGCGTGGTGTGGGCGTCGTCGACGAAGCTCGAGGTGCTCGCAACGGCGTCCGGCGCGAGCAGCCCGTCGGTATGGAGCGTCGACGTCGACGGCTGGGCCCCGACTCTGACCCAGGTTCAGACGCCGCCCGTCGACATCGTCGCGATCGCCAAGGCGCCAGGGCAGCCGCTCGTCATCGCGACGAAGACCGGCCAGCTCGAGGTGTCGCGCAACGACGTCTGGCAGGTGGTCGGTTCAGGCTCGGCGCCGAACTACCCTGGCTGAGCCTCGCTGCCCTCCCGCGGTCCACCGCCGGCGTTAGAACAATCCCCAGCCTGGACGACGTGGCAGCGTCCGGACCGTTGCCGCCGCAACGATGAACGGCATGCTTCGATTGCTCGCGGCCGGGGCGCTCGACCTGATCGCGCCCGCGACCTG
>Ga0157370_10010013_pt1 | contig 10027 bp, 10 predicted proteins | sample C35metaG_FD_113463 | JGI IMG/M metagenome (GOLD analysis project Ga0157370, IMG submission 113463) | Corn rhizosphere microbial communities from Kellogg Biological Station, Michigan, USA - C3-5 metaG | ecosystem: Host-associated > Plants > Roots > Rhizosphere > Soil | place: USA: Michigan... | reverse complement strand
GAGGCCGGCAGGACGGTGGGGGCGGTCGGCTTTGCGTTGTTCGACGAAATGAAATCGCTGACGCCGCTGTTCTCGCACTATTCGCGCGTGCAGGAAGAGCTGATCGCGGCGCGCCGATCGCTCGCGCAGGCGAGGCGCGCCAAGTACACGCTGGCGAGCTTCGTCGGCACGAGCGCGGCGAGTCTCGAAGTCAAGCGCCAGGCGCGCCGGGCTTCGTACGTTGATTCGCCCGTCCTGCTGCTGGGCGAAACGGGCACGGGCAAAGAGTTGCTGGCCCATGCGATTCATGGCACGTCGGTGCGTGCGAAAGGCCCTCTCGTCACGGTCAACGTGGCGGCGATACCCGATACGCTGCTCGAGGTCGAGTTCTTCGGGGCGGCGCCCGGCGCCTATACCGGCGTCGAACGGCGCGGGCGAGTGGGCAAATTCGAGCTGGCCAACGGGGGCACGTTGTTTCTCGACGAGATCGGCGATATGCCCTTGCCGTTGCAAGGCAAGTTGCTGCGCGTGTTGCAGGACCAAGAGTTCGAGCCGCTCGGTTCGAACCGTATCGTACGCACCGACGTGCGCATCGTGGCGGCCACATCGGCTGACTTGCCCGCACTCGTCGCCGCCGGCCGCTTTCGCGCCGACTTGTTTTATCGGCTCAACGTCCTGACGATTCATGCCCCGCCGTTGCGGGCGCGCCGCTCGGACATCGAGGCGTTGGCCTACGCGATCTTGGAGGATCTTTCCATACCGGGCCGAGGCGGGCATGGCCGACACTTCGAATTGCAAGACGACGCATTGCGCCTGCTGGCGGCGCACGATTGGCCCGGCAACGTGCGCGAGCTGCGCAATACGCTCGAGCGTGCGGTCATGCTGTCCGACACCGAGCGAATCGATGCTCGCACGCTCGCGCCGTTCATCGGCGCGGCGTCGTTGCCGTCGGCGGGATTCGCGGCGGCCTCGGACGGGCTCGATTCCACGGGCGCACCGGCAGGCGCCGTCGATTCCTATACCCAGGCGATGGCCGATTTCGAACGGCGTTTCTTGAGCGATGCGTTGCGTGCAACGGGCGGCCGGGTGGCCGAAGCCGCGGCTCGGATCGGAATGGGACGCGCCACCCTTTATAAAAAGATTGCGGCGCTCGGGATCGTGGTTTGAAGAAAGCAGGGCGATGGGTCCCATAACAAGACATTTGCCCGGTCGCATCGGCGTTATGCCATGGCATACTCCGGCCATTCGAAAAAGAACGTCAGGCCAAAGGAGCTCGTTCAATGCAATGCACGTCTTGGTTTCAATTGCCCGCGAGGGCGTTGGCGCGCGCCGTGACTGCCGCGTCGCTGGGCGCAGTCACGCTGACAGGGTGCGGCGGCAGCGCTCCGCTCTTCACGCGCGATGGGCGTCCCACGACAGCGGTCCAATGCTCGGCCGCCGGTCCTTGGGCGAACTGCATGGATCATGCACGCGGCATCTGCCAGAGCGATATCGATGTCATCGATCAATCGAGCCAAGGCGGCGTCAATAAGTTACTGTTTGCTTGCAAGGCCAAATGAGATGTGGGCATTAGCCGTGGCAGGCTGTATCGTGCAGCGGCCGAAGATCGCCGAGGTCCATAGCTTGCTCTTGCCTTTTGCAATAGCGGCTTCGGCGATTGCACTTTTGCCCGAAATGGCAGTCAGAACGCTGTGATAGTCACCCAATCAATCAAGTCGTACCTACTAGGAGGCGCATGTCTATGCCAACGTACCGGCAGTTGACCGAGCAGCTTGCAAAAGTTCAAGCTCAAATGGAAGCCGCACGCGAAAAGGAGCTGACCAGCACCATCGAGCACATCAAAGCGCAGATCGCGGAATACGGCATTACGGCCGAAGAGCTCGGATTTTCCAGCAAGCGCACGGCAGCGCGCAAGACCGGCGGATCGGGCGGTTTGCCCCCGAAGTACCGCGATCCCAAGACCGGCAAGACGTGGACGGGACGCGGCCGCGCCCCGGCGTGGCTCGGCAAGCGGCGCGAGAAGTTTCTGATCGAGCAATAAGCCGGCGCAAAGTCGGCGGTCAGCGCAACTCGCGCCCGCCGGGGCGACAGCCGAACCGAATTCGCGCAAGCGTTTTTTGTTCGGCTGTCGTTTCGTTCAGCATCGGCGCCAGCGCCAGTTTTAAGGCAGTTCAAGAAAAACGTCGAATTCGAAATAAATATGGCTCCGATCGCACGAAATCTGCTGGGAATGGTTGCGCTATTAGCCATCGCGTTCGTATTCTCGAGCAACCGTCGCGCAATCCGGCCACGCACGGTGGCGGCGGCGCTGCTTGCACAAGTGGCCATCGGCGCATTCGTGCTATTCGTACCGTTCGGTAAAGTGGTGCTTGCCGATATGGCGGCCGGCGTGAATCACATTCTGGACTACGGCAATGCCGGCATCGAATTTCTATTCGGCGGCCTGGTGCAATCGAAAATGTTCGCGCTATTCGGCGATGGTGGGTTCGTCTTCGCCGTGCGGGTGTTACCGGCCATCATTTTTGTGACCGCTTTGATTTCGGTGCTTTATTACCTTGGCGTCATGCGCTGGATCGTGATCGTCCTCGGCACGGTGTTTCAAAAGCTGCTCGGCGTATCGAAGCTCGAATCCTTCTCGGCTGTCACTACGATTTTCCTAGGCCAAAGCGAAATGCCGGCCGTCGTCAAACCCTTCGCACGCGATATGACGGGAGCGGAATTGTTCGCGGTCATGTCGAGCGGAATGGCCGCCGTGGCCGGTTCGGTGCTGGCGGGCTATGCGGGCCTTGGCGTGCGCATCGAATATTTGCTGGCCGCCTCGTTCATGGCCGTCCCCGGAGGCCTCCTCTTCGCGAAGATCCTCCACCCGACCACGGAGGCGACCCGCGTAAAACTCGACCAACTCAGTTTCGACGAGCGGCGCCCGGCCAATGTGATCGAAGCGGCCAGCTCCGGCGCCGCCGTAGGCCTGAAGATCGCGGTCATGGTGGGTGCGATGCTGATCGCGTTCGTCGGATTGATCGCGCTGCTAAATGGTTTGGTCGGCGGCGTCGGCGCGTGGTTCGGCCACCCGCACGTTTCGATGCAATCGATTCTCGGCGTCGTGTTCGCGCCGCTCGCTTACTTGATCGGCGTGCCTTGGAGCGAGGCGATGGTGGCCGGCAACTTCCTCGGCCAAAAGATCATCCTCAACGAGTTCGTGGCCTATGCTTCGCTTTCGCCCTATCTCAAAGATGCGGCGAGCGTGGCTGCGGCGGGGCTGCCGATGTTGACGCCCCGCACGCTCGCGATTTTGTCCTTCGCGTTATGCGGTTTTGCGAATTTTGCATCGATCGCCGTATTGACCGGCGGTTTCAGCGCCGTTGCGCCGGAGCGCCGCTCGGAAGTCGCGCGTTACGGGCTGCGCGTCGTGCTGGCCGGAACGCTCTCGAATTTGATGAGCGCAACGATTGCCGGTATGTTTTTGACGTTACATTGAGCGTCGAGCCGATCGCATGAAGAAGGAGTGTCCATGACGTTGGAGCAATTGCTGGAACGGGCGCGCACCGCCCGCGAAAGCGCGTATGCGCCGTATTCGAAGTTCAAGGTTGGCGCGGCGTTGCTGACGAAGGACGGGCGCGTCTTCGCCGGTTGCAACGTCGAGAATGCTTCGTATGGTCTCTGCAATTGCGCGGAGCGCACGGCGTTTTTCAGCGCCATCGCGGCGGGTTGCCGGCGCGACGAATTCGCGGCGCTCGCGGTGATCGGCGATACCGACGGACCGATTGCGCCGTGCGGCGCTTGCCGCCAAGTCATCATCGAACTGGGCGGGTCCGACCTGAAGATTCGGCTCGGCAACTTGCGCGGCGATATGCGGGACACGACCGCGCGCGAGCAACTGCCCGATCCCTTCTATCTTTGATTGAATATGCACAAAGTCATCTACGATACGGATCCCGGCGTCGACGACGCAATGGCGCTCGTTTTTCAGGCGCTGCATCCGCAAATCGAACTGCTCGGCGTGACGAGCGTGTTCGGTAATTCGACGATCGAAATCACCACACGCAATGCGCTGTACTTGGCGGGGCGTTTCGCGGCCGGCACGCCCGTTGCCCGCGGGGCGGCCGCGCCGTTGCGGCGTGCGGCGCCTGCGCCCATCGACTGGATTCATGGCGGCGACGGCCTGGGCAATACCGGGCTTAGTTCGAATGACCGAAGCCCGCTCGATCCGCGTCCGGCGCATCGCTTCATCATCGATATCGTGCGCTCGCTGCCGCGCCAAGTGACGCTTCTGGCCGTGGGTCCGCTGACCAACCTCGCGCTTGCGCTCGGCGAAGATCCCGAGATCGCTTCGCTCGTCAAACAGGTGGTCGTGATGGGTGGCGCGTTTGGCACGAACGGCATCAACGGCAACGTATCGCCGGCCGCCGAAGCGAACATGCTGGGCGATCCCGATGCGGCGGATATCGTCTTCGGCGCGCAGTGGCCGGTCGCGATCGTTGGCCTCGACGTGACCGAGCGCACCATCATGACGACCGAATATATGGCTCGGCTGCGCGACGAAGCAGGCGAGGCGGGCCGTTTCGTCTGGGATGTTTCCCGGCACTACGAAGCATTCCATCAGTCGAGCGCCGGGCTTGCCGGCACCTATGTGCATGACTCGTCGGCCGTCGCGTATCTGCTTGCGCCGCAACTGTACACGACGAGAAGAGGGCCGGTGCGCGTGTTGACCGACGGCATCGCCGCCGGACATACGCTGCAAAAGCCGTTGACGTTTGCCGTGCCCGCGCCCGATTGGGACGATCGTCCCGCCTGCGACGTGTGCGTCGAGGTGGACGCGCAAGAGATGCTCTCGCTCTACGCGCGGACGTTGACCGGCAAGGCTTGAATGCAATCGGGCGTTGGCGAGCGCGTTGCGCCGGTGCGCCTGGGATTTATGCGGTCGCTGCCGGTTGCTCGGGGCCGAAGAAAATCACCCACGTGCTGAAATCGGCGGTGAACTGCTCGAACCGATGCTCGACATGAGCCGGAACGAACAGCAGATCGCCGCTTTGAAATTCGGTGCGCTGCCCCGCGCGCACGAAGACGCCCGAACCCGACGCAACGAGGTACAACTCGTCGCGTGTATGCGGCGACTGCGTATCGATTTCACGCGGTGCGAATAGCTCAACCGACACGTCGGCGCGCTGAAACAGCACGGCGAACGGTTGTGGCAAACCGGACAGCGCATGCGCGGCATCGGTTTGCGCGATGCGCAGCACGTCGTCGGGGATGGGGTTCATGGCAACTCCTGCGCGGGGAAGGAAAAGCGTTCGCGGATATTCTGGCCCGTGCGCCGCGGATCGACCATGTACAGTTGCGCGATATCCTGTCGCGCCAGTCACGCGTGCGGCGCGCGGCCAACCGACCCACGATCACGAGCGCGGTCGCCGATAAACGCTCGCAGCGCGACCTTGCTTGCGGCCCGATTCGCCGCTCCCGAAAAGCCTCACCTTAGACCGTGAATCGCGTGCGCTGGCGCCGCTATGCAGAAGGCTTTCGGGGCTGGCGCCGGCGCGTGTCCCGAAAACGCTCACCTTTCGAAGGGCGCCGCCGCCGAAAGTCCGTGCGGTCGCACCGCTAAACCCGCGCGTTACCGCTTACGGCTACGTTGGGCCGATGTCTTCTCCTTGACTTTGGCGCCGCTCGTTTTGCGCACCGGCGCGCGTGTCTCGCGTTCGACGGCCCACAAGTGCAGCAACGCACGCGTGTTGGCAAAGATCGTTTGTTTGACGAGCTCGATTTTCTCGGCGTCGATCTTGGACCATCCGAGCAGCGTCATCACGCTGCGCGGCGCCATGTGGAACGACATGAATTGCCCATGTAGCGCGAGCAAACGGAGGATGGTGAGCGGATCGTCGGCAGCGGTGCCGCTGATCTTCGCGACGAGCGCCGTCGCTACCTTGTTGAGCGGCCCACGCACCCGGCTCTGAAAAATCTCGGTGGCGATGGGAGGCTCCTGCCCGCCTTGCTCGCGAACGAAGAAGAGCTTCAGGGTGGGGGCGGACGGTGTCGTGAGCGCCTTGTCGATCATGACGTTCTGAATACCGACGAACGCTTCGATCAATTCAGCCACGTTTTCCGTCGAGCGCAGCGTGTCCGCAGCGTGGCGCACGGCGGGCTCGAATACGCCCCACACCTCGGCGGCGAGATGTTCGGCGCAGGCGCGATAAACGCCTTCCTTGTTCTCGAAGTAATACTGCAGCGCCGGTGCATTGACGCCCGCGCGCGCGGCAATCTCGCGCGTGGAGGCCGCGACGAATCCATGCTCGCCGAACAGCTCGATTGCTGCATGGATGATGCGAAGGCGCGTTTCCTCTCCGCGTGCGTAGCCGCTTTCCGTCGAACGGCGAGGGCGCTTCGTTTCGCTCATGGTTGCTCGTCAATCTTTCCAAACGACTGCGGATAGTACACCCGTCAGAAATATATCACTTGACACAAATTTTCCAACTGGAATAATTGTGCCCGCATTGCCTCATAGGATTCCCTGAACATGTCCACGACTATCGACGCGCGGCCTCGCGGCGGCACGCAGCAAGAGGCGGGCGCCGATGACCCGCGGCGTGCGCGCCGTCGCCGCCGCTGGCTCATTGTTTTGCTGATCGTCGCGCTGGTCGCGGGTTTGGCTTGGTTCGTCCATTGGTGGACGGTCGATCGCTTCATCGAAAGCACCGACGACGCCTATCTGAAAGCCGACAACGTGACCGTCGCCCCGAAAATCAGCGGCTACGTCACCCAAGTATTCGTGCGCGACAACGAGACCGTCGCCGCGGGCGCGCCGCTCGTGCGCCTCGATACGCGGCAGTACGAAGCCTCGCTCGCGCAAGCGCAGGCCACGGTCGCGGCCCGCGAAGCGGACCTCGCGCGAGCCCAAGCCGATTTGAAGCAGCAGCAAGCGGCAGTCGTGCAGGCCCAGGCGCAAGAAGAAGTGGCGCGCGTCGCGGCGCGCCATGCGCAAGACGACGTAGCGCGCTATGCGCCGCTGGCGGCCACGGGGGCCGAGACCGGCGAACGGCTCGCGAGCCTCGTCAGCACGCGCGATCAAGCGCACGCAACGCTCGCGGCCAATGCCGCCGCGGTGCGCTCGGCGCAGACGCAAATCGATGCCACCTCTGCTCAAATCGCGCAGGCCCACGCGCAGGTGGAAGCGGCTCGCGCGAGCTTGCGGCAGGCTCAACTCGACATGAACGACACCACGCTGTATAGCTCGATCGCGGGCCGCGTCGGCGATCGATCCGTGCGTGTGGGCCAATACGTGCAGCCCGGTACGCGTTTGCTGACTGTCGTGCCGGTGCGGAGCCTGTATCTCGAAGCGAACTTCAAGGAAACGCAGATCGGCCGCATGCGTCCGGGGCAGCCGGCCACGCTGCACGTCGATGCCTTGCGCGGCGTCGATTTGCACGGCGTCGTCGATAGTTTTGCGCCTGGAACGGGCGCGCAGTTCGCTTTGCTGCCGCCGGAGAACGCCACCGGCAACTTCACGAAAATCGTCCAACGCGTGCCGGTGAGGATTCGCGTCCAAGCCGATGCGCAAACGCGCAGCGTACTGTTGCCGGGCTTGTCAGTGACGGTCGATGTCGATACGCGCGGCGCCGCGGCCGACGATCGACGCCTCGCAGCAAATAGCGGTCATGGCTGAGACGACCTTGCCGGCGAGCGCGGCGGGCGCGCCCGGCCATCCCGAGCGCGCCCGCGCGGTCGATTGGATCGCCGTGGCGGCAGGCTCGCTCGGTGCATTGATGGCGACGCTCGACATTTCGATCACGAACTCGGCGTTACCGCAAATCCAAGGCTCCGTGGGTGCGACCGGCACCGAAGGCACGTGGATTTCGACGGGCTACCTGATGTCGGAGATCGTCATGATTCCGCTCGCGGCGTGGCTCACTCGCGTATTCGGCCTGCGCAATTTCTTGCTGACCAATGCCGCTTTGTTCATGTTGTTTTCGATCATGTGCGGCGCATCGCATTCGCTCGAGTGGATGATCATCGGCCGTGTGGGACAGGGCTTCACCGGCGGCGCGATGATCCCCACGGCGCAGACGATCATCCGCACGCGGTTGCCGCGCACGCAGCTTGCCGTCGGGATGACGATCTTCGGCTTGATCGTGCTGCTCGGACCGTTGCTCGGCCCCGTGCTCGGCGGCTGGCTAGCCGAAAATGTGTCGTGGAAGTGGTGCTTCTTCATCAACTTGCCCGTTTGCATTGCGTTGCTCGCCTTGCTGATTGCGGGGCTGCCCGCCGATCCCCCGCATTGGCATGAGTTCATCAATGCCGATTGGATCGGGATCGTCGGCCTGTCGATCGGCCTCAGTTCACTGACGCTCGTGCTCGAGGAAGGGCAGCGTCACCAATGGTTCGAGTCGAGCGAGATCGTCACGTTCGCCGTCATTGCCGCGCTCGGTTTCATATTGATCGGTATTTCTCAATTCGTCGCGCCTAAACCCATCATGCGGCTTTCGCTGTTGCGCAACGCGCGATATGCGAGCGTCATCGTCATCGTGTTCGCCGTGGGTGCGGGCTTATACGGTGTGTCTTATCTCGTGCCGCAGTTCTTGAGCTTGATTTCGGGCTATAACGCCGAGCAATCGGGCGACATCATGCTGTTCTCGGGCCTGCCCGCATTCATGATGATGCCGATCCTGCCGCGCCTGCTAGGCAAGGTCGACTTTCGGTTGCTGGTCATCGGCGGGCTCGCTTGCTTCGGCGTCAGCTGTCTGCTCGATACGAGCTTGACGGCCCAAAGCACAGGCCACGACTTCGTTTGGTCGCAGCTGATGCGCGGGGTCGGTCAAATGTTGGCGATGATGCCGCTCAATCAGGCGTCGATGGCGGCCGTGTCGCGCGAAGATTCGGGCGACGCCGCGGGGCTCTACAACATGGCGCGCAATCTGGGCGGCTCCGTCGGGCTTGCGATCATCGGGGTCGTCATCGATCGGCGCAATGCCTTCCACGTCGCTGCGTTGCGCGAATCGGTGTCGGGCAATTCGTTGATCGGTCAAGAGCGTATCGCCGCCAGTGCCGCGGGCTGGTTCGCACGAACGGGCGATGTCGCCTATGCGAAGCTGCAGGCGCTGGCGCAGTTGGCCGCGCAAATTCAGCAGCAAGCGGCGGTCATTACGTACTCCGAAACGTTTTATTTGCTTGCCACTGCGCTGCTCGCCTGCATCCCGCTCGCGTTATTGCTCAAAACACCGGCTGCTCAGCCGGGCCGCCCGCCTTCTTCGGCCGGGCACTGACTTTACTGAACTCGATTATGTCGATGCGTCGTTCCCTCCGATCCGTGGCGGCATGGTGCGTCCCCGCCGCACTGTGCGGGTTGGCCGCTTGCACGGTAGGCCCCGATTACCGGGGCGCGCCGCCAATCGCTGCCGATGCGTTGAAGGCGCCGGCATTCGTACGTGCGCCGTCGTCGGGCGTCGTCGCCACCGAGCCGAGCGCCAGCGCCTGGTGGCGCACGCTGGGCGATCCGCAATTGGACGCGCTCGTCGAAGCGGCGCTGACGCACAATCCGGATGTGCATGCGGCGCAGGCTCGATTGCGCGAAGCGCGGGCGCAGCTTCTGGGGCAACGCGCGAAGGCGCTGCCGAAGGCGTCGGCCGACGCGGCGGCCGTGAGAATGCGCAGCCCCGATCTGTCGCAGCTATCGTCGGGCGGCAACGGCGGGGGGCGCGGCCCGCTGCAGCTGTACACGGCGGGCCTCGATGCGTCGTGGGAGATCGATCTGTTCGGCGGCACGCGTCGTTCGATCGAGGCGGCGTCGGCGCAGGCCGACGCGCTCGATGCGGATCTCGCCGATACGCAGGTGTCGCTTGCGGCCGAAGTTGCGCAGGCCTATGTCGACCTGCGCGACGAGCAGCAGCGGCTCGTGCTTGCCCGGCAATCGGCCGACCTGCAGCAGCGCATGCTCGTATTGACGCAAGCGCGCCGGGCCGGCGGCACCGCGGCCGATGTGGACGTCGAGCGTTTGTCGGGCCAAGTCGAAACGACTCGGGCCGCGCTGGTGCCGCTCGACGAGCAGATCGCCGAATCG
>Ga0157370_10010008_pt1 | contig 10029 bp, 2 predicted proteins | sample C35metaG_FD_113463 | JGI IMG/M metagenome (GOLD analysis project Ga0157370, IMG submission 113463) | Corn rhizosphere microbial communities from Kellogg Biological Station, Michigan, USA - C3-5 metaG | ecosystem: Host-associated > Plants > Roots > Rhizosphere > Soil | place: USA: Michigan... | reverse complement strand
CTTTGGGGAAATGGTGCGTGCTATGTCGGAAGCACCGGGGCGATTGTTCAGCTTTCCCATGGAAGCCAATCCGCTACGATCAGTTCGGCCTGCCCTGTGCCCTCAAGCGGTGACACGATCCAATTGAGCGTTGTAGGCACGCTGTATACCTGCAGGGACGTAACCACGGGGGCCGCGAGTTCTATCAGTGTCAGTGCGCCCACAGAGGGATATCCCGCGTTTCTGCTGGATCGGACCTCAAGCAACGCCTTCAGCCTAGGAGCGTTTCAGGCAGATTGCTTGCCTTCCTGCAGCCCGGCATCCGCGCAGTCCACTCTGATGATTGGCAGCTATGCTACGGGCGCTTCAAACCCTGGCTTTGCGAACTCTGCACTGGCGTATGTGCCGAATAGCTCGGCCGTGAACAACGGAAGTACCACCACATACGGAGGCGATGACGACGGTGGCGGACATCCGTCGCTTGGCAGTTCAAGCTCTGTTGCCCATGCCCCAAACGGAGCGCCTAACTCTCCGGCGGGTGACTACTTCTACACGACGACGTTTACGGTCCCACAAAACGTCCAGGCTAGTAGTGCAAAAGGCGAAATTACTCTGCTGGCTGACGATACGGTATCGGTGTACCTGAATGGGACACAAATCGTAGGTTCGACTGGCTCTGGAGGCGGATGCACAGGCTACGTGCCGAACTGCGTCACCCCGACCACGTTCCAGTTTTCGGGAGCGGTCAACGGGCAAAATGTATTGAGCTTTGATGTGAAGGAAGTCGACGGTGCAAATGAGAACGTCGACTTCCTCGGCTACGTGGCGTTTCAAGTGCCTTCTGTTAGTGTGACGCCGGGCGCTGTGTCCCTTAATGGCGGGCAGACACAACAGTTCGCTGCGACCGTGAACAACAGCACGAACCCGGGCGTGACTTGGTCTGTTTCTCCGACTGGGGCAGGCAGCATCAGTCCCTCTGGTCTATACACAGCGCCGGCAACCATCACCAACCAGCAGACAGTCACTGTAACTGCGACCAGCCAGGCCGACACCTCCCAATCGGGTTCCGCGATAGTGACGCTTGCACCTCCCGCTTGCACACCAAGCGGATACACCTACGCGCACGCGATTGTGATCGACCACACGAAAGTTCCGAATAGCGATCAAACGAACTTCCCGTTCCTGTTCAACACGACAGATCCCTCGCTTGCCACAACAACGAATGGTGGGCATGTCGCGAACCCAAATGGTTATGATATCGCCTTCAGCACCGATGCGGCTGGAGCTCATCTGCTGAATTACGAGATCGAGAAATACAACCCAACCACCGGCCAGATAATCGCGTGGGTGAACCTGCCGACGTTGTTTCACACCGCTGACACCGTTCTCTACGTCCTGTATGGAAATGCCGCTATCACTAGCTCACAGCAGAATCCGGCTGGCGTGTGGGGCAGTAGCTATGCGGGCGTATGGCATTTTCCGAACGGCACCGTCTTGTCAGCGAGCGACTCTACCACAACCGGCAACAACGGAACGGTCAAGAGTGGAACTTCCGCAGCGGCTGGATTGATCGACGGCGGAGCCAGCTTCAACGGCACAAGCGCAGCGTATATATCGCTGCCATCAGCCTCAAGCGCGTGGAATTTCTCGGGCGATGTCACATTATCGGCCTGGGTAAAAACCTCGAGCACCGGGATGGATGTCATTCAATTGCAGAATAACAATCCACTGGCCTACTTGGAAGTCGGACCGACGACTGTCGGCGGAAGCGCAAACAAAGCTGTCGCTTATTTCCGCACGAATACCGGAGGGGTCGTGGTTGCCAGCGGCACGATTACAGTGAGCGACGGCCACTGGCATAATATCCAGGCCGTCAGGAAGACAGGAGATGCCGTACAGATTTACGTAGATGGGGTGCTGGATACGACGACGACGTATACGGATTCCGGTGCCATCGATGCTTCAGGGTCCGCTGGAGTGAACATAGGCGGCTTGGGTTCTGGTTATAACTTCAATGGCGTACTCGATGAGGTGCGTGTGTCAAACGTCGCGCGCTCGGCTGATTGGATCGCGGCGGAATACAACAACCAAAGCTCTCCCTCAACCTTCTTCATCTTGATTGGAGAAAATACCCTCGGCCTTACCCCAAGTGTAATCGGCCTCTACGGTTCGCAAAGCCTACAGTTCAATGCCATTCGGTTGGCAGCCTGCGAAGGGACACTAACCTGGAGTGCGTCTCCCGGTGGCATCGGAACCATTAACTCCTCAGGTGTTTACTCCGCGCCTGCTACCATCTTCTCACAACAGCAGGTAACGATCTCCGCAACTCCACAGGCAGGGGGATTCAGCCCAGGTACTGCTACGGTGATCTTGCTACCTGACAATGCGCAGTCGCGCATCTCGTTGAGCACGGCGATGCCTTCTCCCTACTCGATTGGATCAACCCAGACTTTTGTGGCTAAGCTAACTGACCCCGCTGGAACACCTCTGCCGGGCAATGCTGTTGGGTTCAGTGTCAATGGAGTCAACGGCTTTATAAAGAGTGTGATTGCAGATGCTAATGGCGTCGCTACTCTTACCTACACAGGTGTTAACAGTGGCACTGACCAGATCCAGGCATCCGCCGTAGTGAACGGACAGCAAGCAAAGTCGAACGCCTTATCCGCCACGTGGACCGTGCCCGTTACTGCGAACGGACAGTACAGCCTTACGATTGCGCCGAGTGGTCCGACCCCGACTCTCGGGCTTACAGGACTTTGCGGAGCCTTTACGGACAGCAGCGGTTCTGTTATCGAGGCGATCTCAATAGGCGCGAAGCCAAAGATATTTACAGTTCCGCTCGGCGCAACTCAGTTGCAGCTAGGAATTGATGACGACAGATTTGGGGACAACGGGGGTAGTGGCTTCTTAGTCGATGTAGACAGTACTCCTGTAACGGTTTCACCTACGGCGATGCCTTGGCTCTGGGCAACGGGGGGGCTGAATAGTAATCTCCCCTTTGGTATCCAAGATGGAACGAATCCTGTTGTTGCAGAAACAAATCTTATTGCAGGACAAAATATTGCAATTGCCTATCAAAGCGGTACGGTCAATGCGGGGCCGGGATGGCCTACTGTAAACGCAGACGGTGACTCGGCCCTCATAACAGGAACGTCGCTGGGCAGCACACATACACATCATCCAACAAACTACATGTTTGACTTGACACTTCCAGTTGGCCAGTCAATCCAGTTTACAGCGACGCTGGACAATGGGACAGGTAATCCGGTAAGCAGTACTCCTGTGAATTTCAACGTCACTGGGGCGAATTCACAAACTTTGTCGGCAACAACTGACTCCAACGGGGATGCAGTGGTGTCTTACGCTGGTGCAGTTGCCGGAATCGACACGATCCAGGCACAGGCCACTCCCGCTGGAAGCAGCACTGTCTACTCCAGTTCTACGGACTTACTTTGGACGCCAGTGCCGGGTCAAGTATCCGTAACTCTGGTGATGACACCCGCGTCAATGCCACCTCAGACTGTAGGAAGTAGCACCACATTTATCGTGCTCGCTCGGGACGCATCGGGGAATCCTTTGGCGAATACCGAAATTAACCTGGCGATATCTGGAGCCGAAAATAGGCAATTGCAAAGTATTACCAATGCGAGCGGTCAGGCCCAATTCACCTACCAAAACAATCATGCGGGCACCGCCAGCTTGGTGGCCGTTGCTCTGGTTGACAATACGGTGGTTTACTCAAACACTGTAACCGCAACCTGGGTGACAGCGAGTTCCGGAGGAAGCGGAGGCTCTGGCACTGCCACACCGATCAACATCAATATTCAGGCAAATCCGACGGTCACCTTGCCGAACGCCCTGCAAATAAGCGCGACGGTAACTGACAGCAGCTTGCCGCCCGGAAACTCGCCAACGCTCTCATGGAGCCAGATCGCTGGGCCAGGTACAACGACATTTGGAAATACTGCACAGGCGAATACCACCGCAAGCTTCAGTACGGCCGGCAATTACATTCTTCAGCTCAGCGCAAATGATGGCACTAACAGTGCGAATGCTCAAATAGAGGTCGCCGTAAACTATACTTCAGGAACGCAGGGCTGGATTGCGAGCCCTGTGACGGGCTCAACAGTGACCGGTATTGTGCCCGTTACGGTTTCCACAGGCGAGACTATCTCAAGTGGTCGCCTTATATTCTATTCCGCGACTGATCCATATGCTGAGAACCCGACAGTTCTCAATCCTAACGTTACCGGGACAGGGCAGATCGGTACATTTGACACGACCCGTTTGCCCAATGGTTCCTATTACATACAGATGGAGGCAACCGACTCCACCGGTCAATCGGAGTACAGCGTCGCTCTAGTGACGGTAGTGGGTCAGTACAAACCGGGTCGCGTCACTTCGACGGTCACGGATCTTGTAGTCCCAGCGATGGGGCTTGCGATAAACATCCAGCGACAATATGACAGCTTGAATGCAGGCAGTAGTCGCGACTTTGGGTATGGCTGGTCTTTAGGAACAACCGTCGACCTTTCAGTTGATTCTTCCTATAACGTGAGCTTTACAATTAATGGTCAGCGCAAAACGTTCTACTTTACTCCGCAGTTCTTCTTCTTTTTCCAGGGATACGTCGCCAGCTACACCCCTGAACCAGGGCTAGCAGGGACGCTTACTCCCGATATGGACATATCTAATTGCCCGTTTGGCTACGTCGTTCACGACGGTTCGCTCTGGCAATGCGCAGGGGGAGGTCTTTACGCTCCGTTAGCTTATGTGTATACCGACTCATCCGGCACCAGCTACACGATCAGCGCGAGTGGCGCATTGCAGTCGATTCGTGACATAAGAGGCAATACACTCACGGTCACGCCGAATGGGATCACCAGTTCGACGGGGCTCTCCGTACCGTTTGTCCGTGATTCGGCAGGACGCATTACGAAGATCACTGATCCAGCGGGCAACGTCTACTCGTATTCCTACGACGCGGCCGGAAATCTCGCGTCGGTGACCTATCCGGCTGTGACGCAGCCGAGTACTTACACTTATGATTCGAATCACCTGTATTTGAGTGGAACCGACTTCCGTAACAATCCGCTGCCGACAGTTACGTACTATGGCTCAAGCGATACAGATACCAGCGGGCTTCCGCTGAACGGCCGCCTGAAGAGCGTGACCGACGCGCTGAGTCAGACCACGAGCTACGCCTACGATCTGGCCACGAACACGACCACGGTCACGTATCCGGCAGACCCCAATGGCAATGTGGGTACAGCCACGATGGTATACGATAGCTTCGGCGACCTTACGAGCTCGACCGATCCTCTGGGTCACAAGACGACAAACGTCTACGATTCGAACCGGAACCTGCTGTCGACAACGGACTCCTTGAATCACACCACGAGCTACACCTATGACTCAAATGGCAACCGCACCTCCGTCACCTATCCGCACACGGCGATCAGTACAAACACAAAGAGCACGACCGTTTACAATCAATACAGCGAGCCCACGTCCACCATGGACGAGTTGGGTAACCTGCGCACGTTCAACTACGACGTGAACTACAACCCGCAGTCGGTAACTGACGCGCTGGGCACGCTGGCCAGCTTCCTCTTCAATCCCAACGGCACGATGGCCGCTGGAGCGATTGGCTATGACATCACTTCCGCTCCGTCCATGGCCAGCCAGTTCGCCTATGATGCAGACGGCAACCTTACCAGCCGCACGGACGCTCTGGGACGCACGACCTCCTACACCTACAACAGCCTGGGGCAGAAGACGTCGATGACGATCCCGGTGCCTTCCGGCTCCAGCGCCTCCGCTGCGACGACCACCTACAGCTACGACGCGCTCGGCAATCTAACCCAGACAGCCGCGCCTCTTGGCAGAACGACTGGATCGACTTATGACGATAATGGTAACAAGGTCACCGATACCGATGCCCGCGGCAACATCACCCACTACACCTACGACGCCCTAAACAGGCTTATCCTCACCACCTATCCGGACAGCACAACGTCCAGCAAGACCTACGACTTCCGCAACAACGTCGTCAAAGAGACCGACCAGGCGGGCAACGTCACGCTCAACGGTTACGATCTGGCTGGACGACTGATCTCGGTTACGCGGGGCTACGGCACATCGAACGCCGCCACAACGAACTACACCTACTATGAAGACGGGCGCCAGAAGAGCGAGACGGATGCGCTTGGCCACACCACTACCTATACCTACGACGCGGCCGACAACCTGCTCTCGGTCTCCGGGCCGCACGGCAGCTTCCAGTATGGCTACGACGATGCCCGCAACCGGGTCTCGATGACCGACGGCAACAGCAACACGACGCAGTACAAGTACGATGCCCGCAAGCGGCTGACGAAGACCATCTACGCCGACGGAACGTTCACGACCGACGCCTACGATGGGCCCGGCAATCTGATCTCCGTCACCGACCAGGCCAACCATACCGTTCAATACACCTACGACGCGGCCAACCAGTTGCATTCTGTCATTCAGGCCAGCAGCCCCGATCCATCGAACAACACGACCGTGGCGGGCCATGACGCCGATGGCAACCCTATCTCGCTCGAAGACGCAAACGCGCACACGACCTCCAGCAGTTTCGACCTGCTGGGCGAGTTGACGGGCAAGACCTTGCCTGACGGTACGCTGACCGAGAGCCGCGGCTACGACCATGCGGGAAATCTCACCTCGCTCACACACTTCAACGGCAAGACGACCACCTATACCTACGACAGTCTGAACCGGCTATTAAGCCGGGTTCCGGACCCAACGACTGGCGAGCCGACGGTCAGCTTCACCTACACGCCCACGGGCAAGCGCCAGACCATGACTGACGCCAGCGGGACGACCACGTACAGCTATGACAGTCTGGACCGCCTGACGTCCAAGGCCACACCGGAGGGCACGCTCAGCTATACCTACGACGCGGTGGGCCATCTGGCCTCGATGACTTCGTCGAACCCCGGCGGGGTGTCCGTGAGCTACAGCTACGACAGCCTGAACCGGCTCAGCACCGTGGTGGACAACCGCCTCGCGGGGTCGAACACGACCACCTACAGCTACGACACGGCGAACAATGTCGTGACGGTGGCGTATCCTAACGGCGTGCAGACACAGTTCCAATACGACACGTTGAATCGCGTGTCGGCGCTTGCGACACAAACCACCGGATATAGTTACACGCGCGATGCCGCCGGCAAGCTGACGAATGCGCTCGAATTGAGCAGCCGCTCGGCCACCTGGAACTACGATGGAATCGATCGGCTGACCAGCGAGGGTATTGTCAGTGATCCCAACGGCAAGAACGGGACGGCTACGTATGGACTCGATCCGGTGGGCAACCGCACATCGGCTTCTTCGTCTATCTCCGGGCTGAGCCCAGTCGGCGGAGCGTTCAACGCCGACGACGAATTGGCTTCGGAGACTTACGACTCGAACGGGAATGTGCTGACCTCAGGCGGCAAGGCATTCTCGTATGACTCGGAGAACCATCTGCTGTCGATGAACGGCGGCGCGGTCAGCCTGCTCTATGACGGCGACGGCAACCGCGTGGCCAAGACCACGGGCGGCGTGACAACGCGCTATCTGGTCGATGACCTCAACCCAACCGGCTACCCGCAGGTAGTCGAGGAATTGACCAACGTGGTAGTGTCGCGGACGTATACCTATGGTCTCCAGCGCATTAGCCAGTATCAGATCGTCAACAACGCGTGGACGCCGCGCTTCTACGGCTACGACGGCATGGGCAGCGTGCGGCAACTCACCAATTCCGCAGGAGCCGTGACAGACAGCTACGATTACGATGCCTTCGGAAACAAGCTCAATTCAACCGACACCATTTTGAACAACTATCTCTACCGTGGCGAACAGTACGACCTCGACCTCGGCCTTTATTACCTCCGCGCCAGATACTACAACCCACTCACCGGACGGTTCATGTCCCAAGATCCGAAGGTCGGGGAGATCAAAGAGCCGCAGTCGCTGCATAAGTATCTGTATGCAGGCGGCGATCCAGTGAATAGAATCGATCCGCATGGACGGGCTGACACGGCTGACTACACTTCCCTCTTGCAGAATGAATCATGGAAGACGCAACTTGAAATGCGGGCGACGGCCTATGCAGTAAGGGTTGAGCTTTGTGTAGACGCTGTCATGCTTCAATGGGCATTGTCGGGAGGCGTGATGACACCAGTGTACTTCGAAATGGTCGTGGCTGAGTGCAGAGAGATTTAGGCAGGGCCTTAGGATTTGTCGTTGCTAGCGAACCTTGTTAGTACCGAGGCCAAGGACGGAAATGGACTTACAAACGGTAGTATCCCACTTCGGAGGTATCCTCGAATTCGCAGAGCGTTGCTGCGTTAGCCGAGATTCATTGGACTACACTCTGTGCGAATTATCTGCGATGCAGCACGCGTACATGATTCGCGCGTGCATTGACGAGTCTGTTGGGATGCAGCTGGCTCACGTCTTAGGTTGCGAGGTAGTGGCGGACTATCCTGGCGGCCAAAGGGGATTGCCGAAGCCTGATGAGGCAGCGGTTCCAGCACGCGGCCTTTTCTCGGCTGTTGCTTCAAGGGACACGGTGGCAATCCTGAGTTCGCTTGAGGGAATGGGTGTCCTCGCGCTTTGCCCGATACCTCAACAGCAGATTTCGGAGATGGAACGTATCGTCGGGGGGGTGATCGGACGCGCAAAACTGGTGTTTCTGGTCGAATTATCATTTTTCGCCGCTGAAATTGGGGATTACGAGAGGGCGACCAAATACGCCTCGGAAGCTCACGATTTCCGGCCGGTCGCGTGGCAACTGTATAGCCTCAGCATAATAGAGGGACTGGCCGCATTGGACGCTGGCAAAGAGGACGAGGCGATCCAGTATCTCCGTAAATCTATTGGCGCCTGCATGACAGATGTGCGCTCCTGTCTGGCGTGCGGCATTAGTGAGCCAAACTTCAGGCTTGCGGAGAAGCTTTTCGAGCGCGGAGAGAAAATCGAGGTGTTAAGACACCTGTCAGATTGCAAAGATGTATGGCCGTGGCCTCAAATTGTGGAGTGGATTCGCATGATCGAGAGCGGTGGAAAGCCGGACTTTATGATAAATGGGACTTGGCGGCTTGCAACGCAATGCCGGAATGCACGGCTTGTTGATTCAGGTCAAGACCTAGCAGAGTCATCTATGCCGCAATCCCGAGACCAAGTCATAGCAGAGGTTAAGAGGATGCGCGCAGAATTCACACTTCCAAAAAATATCTCTGTGCCGAGTTCTGCAAGAACCAGTTGGCCCGGTACCGAGTAGTGGGACCAACCAACATGGATGACCTCGTCCTGTGGCGGGTGGCCCGTAAGCGTCCGGTGTTGCTTTCAATTACCCACAATTCATCTCTGACTTCGTGCGGTTATTAATTAATTGCATTCAGCCTCAAGTCAGGTACTTACGGCGGGGAGCGTGCGTGGCGAACGTAAGCGTCGACGGACGGCCGTGGTTGCGTGAGGTCGTGTCCGCTTCGCTCGAAGTGGACACGACCTGTACATTGAAGCGGACACTTCATTTGCTGTGTGGAGCGTTGACCTCGTCGGTGAAGATGTCTTCGGTGAGTGCGAGGCCGATGGCATAGTCGAGGCGAGTGAGAAGTTCGGTTAGGGTTTCGCCTTCGCGGCGAATGAGCATGGCCAGGCAGGTGTGTCCATCGGCTGCGGCGGCGACGCAGCCAACCGGTTCGAGGATGCCCAAGGTGATTTCGCCGTCGTCGATGAAGTCAGCAAGGTTGGGCAGCAACTCGGCTATAGGATCTTTGTCGGCTGCGCTCTCGTCTATGCCGCTGCTTCGACGGCGGCTGGCGGGTTCTTTGCGATGTGCCAGGGCAGCAGTTCCTCGATGCGGTTGATGGGATGGTCGTTGATGCGCTCAAGCACGTCGCGCAGGTAGGCTTCGGGGTCGAGTCCGTTGAGCGTGGCGGTTCCGATGAGGCTGTAGAAGACGGCGGCGCGTTCGCCTCCGGCATCTGAGCCGGCGAAGAGGTAGTTGCACCT
>Ga0157370_10010005_pt1 | contig 10031 bp, 8 predicted proteins | sample C35metaG_FD_113463 | JGI IMG/M metagenome (GOLD analysis project Ga0157370, IMG submission 113463) | Corn rhizosphere microbial communities from Kellogg Biological Station, Michigan, USA - C3-5 metaG | ecosystem: Host-associated > Plants > Roots > Rhizosphere > Soil | place: USA: Michigan... | reverse complement strand
TGGGGCAGGCGGTATATGTCTATGTCCGGGGCAGAGCGTGCTGCGGTTCTTGCCGCCATCCTTCCTTTCACGATTTGTCCGCGTAGCGGGCGAGGGCGCGGCGCGCCCGTGCCTGTTTTTGCTCTAGCTCGTTTCCCCGCTGACCCGCTCTTCGAGGTCTCGCAATTCGTAGAGCGGTCGGGTTGCGCCTGGGCGTTCGTCGCTGCGGATCAGGTATTTTCGAGCTTCGCCGCTGTAGCACTGGAACAGCCACAGTGCACATTCGAGCGTGCGGGCGCTGCACCGGTAGCCCGATGCCGTGTAGATCGTTCCGTTCTCATCGTAGGTCCAGCCGTCCAAGGGCTTGGGCATCTCCTCGTACCTCACCGGCATACTCCTTGCTTGGGAACCGCTGGGGGTGACGTGATGCGATGGCTCTACTACTCGGTGACTTTGCTGGCGACGCTGGTGGCGTGTTGGCTGTGGCTTTTCATCTTTTCTCAAAGCCGTGCAGGATCGGTGCCAGTGCCTGCGCCGGCGGTGTTGCCGCTTCCGCCTGTGCTTCGCCCGGCCGCTGCTGCCTCGGTTCGTGGATCTGCGGGTGACCGGTTCTTCTGCCTGGCTGGCTTTGTTGCGCGTCAGACCGGTAATAGTGTCGAGACGCTCCTGGTGGACAACCGGCCTGTGCCGTGCCCGTAGAGCCGTCGAAGTAGCCCGATGATGTATTTGACACAATAGGCATTTGCATCAATCAAAGAGGGACCCAAGCCAAAGCCTTGAGCGGCTCTTCGCGCTCTTTGGCTATCAGTATGGGCCGCTTCCCCTGTCGCTCCCGGACTGGATTGGGCCGAGTTAGTTCGGATGAATGATCGGGTGCTCGCCGCCTGAGCTTCCGGCAAAGTGTCGGTCGAACTCATCGGCCACGCTGGGATCGGCAAGGTCCGGCCAGTGGTCCGCATCGAAACCTGGCGCGTCCCTGAAACGCTCCCTTGGGACGTCGAGAACCAGGCGTTCCTTTTCCGAATCGACGCGGAACGCATTCCACGGCACCGCGAACAACTTGTTGCCGAACCCGAGAAGGCCTCCGAAGGTCAATACGCCGTACGCGCGCTTGCCGCTGGCCGTGTCGATCATGACGTCCTTCAGGTCTCCGAGGGATTCGTCCTGCGGATTTCTGATGTCGGCGCCGATCAGCGTGGATGCTGAAAGAAAACGGGAAGAGAGGAATTTGACGGATTCGGCCATGTGCTGTGCTCCTTGCGTGGTGCGGATTGCCTCCATGCTTGCAATCCAGCAGTCAGGCTATCGCCGGCGCACTGAACGCGACCGCTACCCGGTGGGCTGGTCGGCCTCGGCTCTTTCCCGGCCCGCACCATCGCCTCGGTCCCGGGTGGCCGATATTCCACATCTCATTCCGGAAGTTTGGTCAGTACCTTGCCGCGGTGCGCGGCGACATGGTCGGTCTTGTCGCTCTTGATCTCGTATTGCGGATCGTCGGGACTGGCACGGTGGGTATGGCCCTTGTAGTCGAAGTCACGGGTGTGGACCTTGATGATCACGCCGCTGACGTGACCGGCTTCCGAGTTCCACTTGACGTGGTCGCCGACCTCGAATCGGACGCTGTCGGTCTTGCTGGTTTTCCTCGCCGGCATGACTCTCAAAGCTCAGGCAATCGCCTGGTCCACGACTTGCTGCGCTTCCTCAAGAATAGATTGCAAATGTTTGTCATCCCTGAAGCTTTCCGCGTAAATCTTGTAGATGTCCTCGGTACCGGACGGACGCGCGGCGAACCACCCGTGCTCGGTGACGACCTTGACGCCGCCGATGGAGGCCCCGTTGCCCGGCGCTTTGTCGAGCATCCGGACAACCGGACTGCCGGCGAGGTCCTTGAGCTCCAGCTCATCAACCGTCAGGCTGGCCAGCTTCTGCCTCTGCTGGTCGGTGGCTGCAGCCTCGACGCGATCGGTGAAGGGGCGCCCGAGTTCGTTTGCCAGCGCGTCATAGCATTCGCCGGGATCGCGACCTGCCCGCGCCGCGATTTCGGCGGACAACAGCGCCGGCACGATGCCATCCTTGTCGGTGGTCCACACGGAACCGTCGGTGCGCAGGAACGACGCGCCTGCGCTTTCCTCGCCGCCGAAACCGAGCGAACCGTCGGCCAGCCCCGGCGCGAACCATTTGAACCCGACGGGCACTTCGTACAACTTGCGTCCGGCTTTCCTGGCCACACGGTCGATCAACGCAGTGCTGACCACGGTCTTGCCGATTGCGACCGACTCCGGCCAATGCTTCCGCTCGCGGAACAGGAATTCGATCATCACCGCGAGGTAGTGGTTCGATGGCAGCAATCCCGATGAGCGGGTCACCACACCATGGCGGTCGTGGTCGGTGTCGCAGGCAAACGCGACATCGAACCTGTCCTTCAACGCCAGCAAGCGTCGCATCGCGTACTCGGACGACGGATCCATCCGGATCTTGCCATCCCAGTCCACGGTCATGAAGGCAAAGCGTGGATCGACTTCTTCGCTGACCACGGTCAGGTCGATTTTGTAACGGTCCGCGATCGGCGCCCAGTAATGCACGCCTGCCCCGCCCAGCGGATCGACGGCCAGCTTCAAGCCGGCGCTGCGGATCGCATCGAAATCGATCACGCTACCGAGATCGGAAACGTAGGCATCGAGATAGTTGTGGGTGCGCGTGGTCGCCGCCGCGCAGGCTTGCGCAAATGGCACGCGCTTGACGCCCGCGAGCCTGTTTTCCAGGTAGTGGTTGGCCTGATCCTGCACCCATGTGGTGATTTCCGTACCAGCCGGTCCGCCGTTCACCGGGTTGTACTTGAAGCCACCATTGTCGGGCGGGTTGTGCGATGGCGTGATCACGATGCCATCGGCGAGCCCCGCTTCGCGCCCGCGGTTGTGCACCAGGATCGCATGCGAGATCGCGGGCGTCGGAGTGAACTCGCCGCCTTTCGAAGTCACCACCTCGATGCGGTTGGCGCCCAGGACCTTGAGTGCGGATTTGAATGCGGGCTTCGACAACGCATGCGTGTCGAAGCCGATGAACAGCGGCCCGGTGATCGATTCCTTCGCCCGGTAATCGCAGATGGCCTGGGTGATCGCGAGGATGTGCCATTCGTTGAAACTGCCGTCCAGCGACGAGCCGCGATGTCCAGAGGTGCCGAATGCGACCCGTTGCTCCGGGTTGGAGGCATCTGGACGTATATCCGCATAGGCTGCCAGAAGCTTGCCGATATCGACGAGGCTGCTCTTCGGCGCAGGCTTGCCCGCGAGCGGACTGATCTTCTCGCCACTCATCGACTTGCCTTGCGGGCGGCCCGATAGCGACGGATCAACGTGTTCGTTGAGCTGTCGTGTCCGAGCTTGGGCTCATCCGAATCCTGCAATTGCGGGATCAATTTGTTCGCAAGCTGCTTGCCGAGTTCGACGCCCCACTGATCGAAAGAGTCGATGTGCCAGATCGAGCCCTGGGTGAACACGCTGTGTTCGTACAGCGCGATCAAGGCGCCCAACGAATGCGGCGTGAGGTCGTCAGCTAGGATGGTGTTGGTGGGCCGGTTGCCCTCGCAGACCCGGTGCGGCACCAGCCATTCCGGCGTGCCTTCCGCGCGCACCTGCCTTGGCGTCTTGCCAAACCCGAGCGCCTCAGTTTGCGCGAATAGGTTGGCCATCAGCAGATCGTGCTGGCCGCCCAGCGGATTCAGCGGGTGCATGAACCCGATGAAGTCGCAAGGGATCAGGCGCGTGCCCTGATGGATCAACTGGTAAAACGAATGCTGGCCGTTGGTGCCGGGTTCGCCCCAGTAGATCGGGCCAGTTGGGCAGTCGACGCGCTCACCCGACAACGTGACGTGCTTGCCGTTCGATTCCATCGTCAACTGTTGCAGGTAGGCCGGAAAGCGCTTGAGGTATTGCGCGTAAGGCAGCACAGCGACAGTTTGTGCACCGAAGAAATCGTTGTACCAGACGGCCAGCAGGCCGAGCAGCAACGGCAGGTTTCGCTCGGCGGGTGCGTTCCTGAAATGCTCGTCCATGGCGTGGAAACCCGCCAGCAAGTCGCGGAAGGCTTCCGGCCCGATGGCCAGCATGGTCGAAAGGCCGATCGCCGAATCCATCGAATAGCGGCCACCGACCCAGTCCCAGAAGCCGAACATGTTGGCGGTGTCGATGCCGAACTTCCCGACTTCCTCCGCGTTGGTGGAGACCGCGACGAAGTGTTTCGCGACGGCCGCCTCGTCACCGAATTTCTGCAGGCACCAATCGCGTGCGGCGCGCGCGTTGGTCAATGTTTCCAGCGTGGTGAAGGTTTTCGAGCAGACGATGAAAAGCGTTGCCGCGGCATCGAGGTCGCGCGTGGCTTCCACGAAATCGGTGGGATCGACATTCGACACGAAACGGAAGGTCATGTCGCGGCGGCTGTAGTGCTTCAGCGCCTCGTAGGCCATCACCGGCCCCAGATCGGAACCACCAATGCCGATGCTGATTACATTCTTGATCGCTTCGCCCGAATGCCCGCGCCATTCGCCCGAGCGCAGCTTGTCGCTGAACGCGGCCATGCGGTCGAGCACGTCGTGGACTTCCGGCACCACGTCCACGCCGTCGACCAGGATGCGTTCGTTGCTGGGCGCGCGCAGCGCAACATGCAGGACGGCGCGCTTTTCGGTCTCGTTGATCTTGTCGCCGCGGAACATCGCGTCGCGGCGATCGAACACGCCGCGCGCCTTCGCGAGTTGCTGCAACAGGCGCAATGTTTCGGCGGTCGCGAGGTTCTTGGAATAATCGAGATACAACCCCGCGCCTTCGATGGCGAGCCGCGCGCCACGCTTCACGTCGTCATCGAACAGTCGCCTGAGCGTGGTACCGCGCAATGTTTGCCAATGACGTGCCAGCGCTCTCCATTCGGGCGTTGAGCGCAGCGACGGTGCACTCATGCGCGCGCTCCCTGCCCCGTGGCCTTGGCCACCGCGGAACTTTTCTGGCTGATTCGTTTCAGCAGGTCGTTCCACGACTTCACGAACGCCTCGGCGCCATCGCGTTGCAGCTTGCCGGCCAGCGCGGCGTCATCGATGCCGGCCGCCTTGAACTGGGCAATCACCTTCTCGCAATCGCCGCCGTCCTTCGGCATCGCACCACGCAATTTCCCGTGGTCCGCGAACGCCAGCAGCGTCTTGTCGGGGATGGTGTTGATGGTGTCGGGCGCGGCCAGCGCCTCGATGTACAAGGTGTCGGAGGCCTTTGGATCCTTGGTGCCGGTGCTGGCCCACAGCAGGCGCTGCGGCTTCGCGCCAGCGGTAACGATCTTCTTCCAGCGCGGCGTTTCGCGCAGTTCACAGTAGGCCTTGTAGGCGCGCTGCGCGATCGCGATGCCCAGGCGATCCTTCAATTCCGTCGGCACCTTGTCGGCGACGGCCACGTCCCAGCGGCTGACGAACAACGAGGCGACCGAATCGATGTTGGGCGACTTGCCTTCCGCAATGCGGCGCTCGATGCCGCGCATCCAGGCTTCGGCCGAGGCGAGGTACTGCTCGCGCGAAAACAACAAGGTGACGTTGATCGGCACGCCGCGATAGATGGATTCCTCGATCGCGGGAACGCCTGCGGGCGTGCCCGGAATCTTGATGAACAGGTTGTCGCGGCGTCCCTTCCCGTGCAATGCAATCGCGGAGTCGATCGTCGCCTGCGTCTCGTCGGCAAGCAGCGGCGAAACTTCCAGCGACACGAAACCGTCGAGACCATGGCTTGCCTCGTGCGCCGGTTTGAACAGGTCCGCGGCGCGGGTCAGGTCCTGCAACGCCAGCGCGAAGAACAGGTCCTCGCCCTGCCGGCCGTCGGCCAGCAATTCCGCGATCGCATCGTCGTAGTCGCTGCCGCCGGAAATGGCCTTGTCGAATATGGACGGATTGGAAGTCAGGCCCGTGACGTCGTACTCGGCGATGTATTTCGCAAGCGTGCCATCATTGAGGATGCCGCGGGTGATGTTGTCCAGCCAGATGCTCTGGCCGAGGTCGTGCAGTTTTCGGGTCGGGTTCATCGTTTCACTCCGCGGCGGTTGCCGGTAGCAAGGGAGAAAGAAAAGAGTCGGCATCGAGGCCGGAGAGCCCGTCGATGCCGTTCAGCGCAATTTGGGCTGGCGGATATTCCTTGAGCGCAGCCGGATCGTTGGCGTAGTGACCCTGGCGCACGAACACGGTGGTCAGGCGATCACGCCATTGGCGCTTCATGCCGTCCAGCACGCGCAGCTTGTCCTCGATCATTACGTAGTGTTTCGCGGGAAAGCGCCTGGCCACGTCATCCAACATGCGCTCCTTGTGCACGTAGATCAAGACCCTGCCTTCCACCGCGTCGGCGATGCCGGACACGCTGACCTTGCGCGGTTGCAGCACCACGTCGCCATCGGACAGCACCGCGCATGTACCGAATTGCGCAAGATGCGCAATCGCATCCAGCGCACCGGGATAAAGCCGCGCGGCGAAGTCGTATTCCAGCAGAAATGCCGCCAGATCCTGCGCGCGCAGTTCGTCGCCACACCCCAGCCGGAACTGCTGGATCGCGCCGAGGTAGTCGGCGTAACCGAGCTTCTGGCGAAGGGTTTCGTAGATTTCCCAATACGTTTTCGCAGCTTCCGCGCCGAACACGTCGGCGACGTGCTTGTCGAGATCGTTCTGCACCCGGTCATTGTCGAGCAGCGTATTGTCGACGTCGAACAGGAAAATGATGGGGGCGGCTTCGCTCATTGGGCAGGCCCGGACGGCGCGTCCAGCTCGGGATCGTTCCAGCCGCCTGCGTCCGCGATCAACGCGTCGGCTTCCTTCGGCCCCCAGCTTCCCGGCTTGTATTGGCGCACCGGCACTTTGTCGCCGATGATCGGATCGAGCACGCGCCAGGCTTCTTCCACGCAGTCATCCCGGGTGAAAAGCGCCGAGTCGCCGTCGATCGCATCGCCCAACAGGCGCTCGTACGGCGCCATCGCCGTGCGCACGTGCCGATGCGCGACCAGTTCCACCGCATGGCCCTTCATCGCTTCGCCGGGCTCTTTCACCCGCGCGCCCAACGAAATGATGACGTCGGGACTCAGGCGAAAACGAAAATGGTTGACCGCGCCGTTCGACGGATCGTCGAACACCTGCTGCGGCGGGTTCTTGAGGCGAACCAACACCTCGGTGCACTTCACCGGCAATTGCTTGCCCGCGCGAATGAAGAACGGCACGCCGGACCAGCGCCAAGTATCCATGTGGATGCGCAGTGCGGCGAATGTTTCGACGGTGGATTTTTTCGTGACGCCGGGCTCCCTCAAATAACCGTCGAATTGCCCGCGCACAACGTCCTCGGGCTTCAGCGGGCGCATCGAGCGGAACAGCCGCAGCTTCTCGTCGCGCATCGCGTCGGCGCCGCGATTGGCGGGCGGCCCCATCGCCAGCAGCGCCAGGACCTGGAACATGTGGTTCTGCACCACGTCACGGATTGCCCCGACTTCGTCGTAGAACTTGCCACGGCCCTGCACGCCGAAATCTTCGGCCATGGTGATTTGCATGCTGGCGACGTGGTCGCGGTTCCAGATCGGTTCCAGAAAAGCATTCGCGAAGCGGAAATACAGCAGGTTCTGCACGGGTTCCTTGCCAAGGTAATGGTCGATCCGGAAGATGTCGTGCTCGCGGAAGAACCGGTGCAGCGCACGGTTGAGTGCGCGCGCGGACTGCAGGTCGCGGCCGAACGGTTTTTCCACGATCACCCGCGCGCCTTGCGAGCAGCCGGATGCCGCGAGACCCTTCACTACCGGCACGAACATGCTCGGCGGGATCGCAAGGTAGTGCAGCGGATGCTGCGCATCGCCGAGCGCCTTGCGCAATTTGTCGTAGGTTTGCGCGTCGCCGTAATCGCCGTCGATGTACTGCATCTGCTTCGACAGCTTCGCGAACGCCGCCTTGTCGATGCTGCCATGTTCTTTCAGGCTGTCATGCGCGCGCTCGCGCAACCGGTCGATGGTCCAGCCCGAGCGCGCCATTCCGATCACCGGCATGTCCAGCTTGCCGTCCCTGATCAGCGCCTGCAGGGCCGGAAAGATCTGCTTGTAGGCGAGGTCGCCGGTGGCGCCGAAGAACACGAAGGCATCGGACGTGGCGGTGGGCATCAACTCGGCTCCTTCTGCAGCGTGACGCGGACGCGATGGGCCGAGCCGTCATCGATCAGTGCGACGCCGGCGCCCGAACCCTGCAACGTTACACCATCCACTTCGATCGCGGCCACGCCACGGCACACGTGATGCGGATTTTCAATCTCGACCCGCCAACTCGTCCTGCCACGGCGATACGTCAGTGCAAAGCCTTTCCATGCATGCGGTATGCAGGGGTCGATCTTCAGACGATCGCCCTGCAATCGGAAACCAAGAATCCATTCGATGGTCGCGCGATACAGCCAGCCGGCCGAACCCGAATACCAGGTCCAGCCACCGCGGCCCGCGTGCGGCGCAACCGAGTAGACGTCGGCGCATTCGACGTAGGGTTCGACCTTGTAACGCGCACACTTTCCGGGCGAATCCGACTTTCTTATCGGATCGAAGATCTCCAGGAGCTCGCCAGCCTTGTCGCCGTCGCCCAGCATCGCGAATGCAATCAGCGACCAGATCGAACCGTGCGTGTACTGCCCGCCGTTCTCGCGCAGGCCGGGTGGATAGCCCTTGATGTAGCCGGGATCGTGCAATGTCTGATCGAAGGGCTCGGTGAACAACACCACCACGCCATCGTTCGGCCGCACCAGATGTTCGTTCACTGCGCGCATCGCGCCCTCGGCGCGTTCGGGATCGCCACGACCGCTGATCACCGCCCAGGATTGCGCCATCGATTCGACCCGGCACTCTGTGTCCGCCGACGTGCCGAGCGGCGTGCCGTCGTCGTAAAACGCGCGGCGGTACCATGCGCCATCCCACGCCTTGGTTTCCAGTGCCAATTCCAGCGCGCGCGAATGATCGCGCCAGCGCGACAGGCGCGGATCACGACGACCCTCGGCGAATGGCGCGAAGTCACGGATTACCTTGATCAGGAACCAGCCCATCCACACGCTCTCGCCCTTGCCGCCCGCGCCGATTCGGTTCATGCCATCGTTCCAGTCGCCGGTGCCCATCAATGGCAGGCCGTGCATGCCGGTCGCGAGGCTCACGTCGATCGCGCGCGCGCAGTGTTCGAACAGGGTGCCGGTTTCCGGGGACTTGTCGGGTTTGAAAAAGTTGTCGGCCTGATCGGGCTTCAGCGCGTCGCCGCGCAGGAACGGCACACGTGCATCGAGGATCGCCGTGTCGCCGGTCACTTCAAGGTAGTGCGCGACGACGAATGGCAGCCACAGCCGGTCGTCCACCATGCGCGTGCGCAGCCCCCGGCCCGACGGCGGCAGCCACCAGTGTTGCACGTCGCCCTCTTCGAACTGGCGCGATGCGGACAACAGGATGTGTTCGCGTGCAATGTCGGGTCGCGCGATGCACAGGGCCGCGACATCCTGCAACTGGTCGCGATAGCCGTACGCGCCGCTGGCCTGATAGAACGCGGTGCGCGCCCACACGCGGCAGGCCAGCACCTGGTACGGCAGGCAACGATTCACCAGCAGGTCGATCGAACGCTGCGGCGTTTCGATCTGCAGCGGCGCGAGCACGCCATCCCAAAGTTCGCGCGTTTCCTCGAGCCTCGCATCGACATCTGCCCGCCGATAGCGTTCGACCAGCGCCTGCGCGCCGGCGCGGTCGGCGCCCTCGCCCAACAGGAACACCAGTTCCGCGGACGCGTCTGCCGCGAGTTCCACGGTGGCGACGACAGCGCTGCGCGAGCCCGAGCCATTGCCCGGTTGCGCCCCGTCGGCAGTGCACGCGATGAACGCCACGGCTGATGAGAATTCCTCGCGCCATGCGTTGCAGGCGAACACCGCGGCGCGAGCGGGATCCGATTCGACCCGTGTGGTCGGTCGCGCGTCGGTGCCGATCGGACCGAGCATCCAGGCGACCACCTGCGCTACCGCGATGCGGCGTGTCCGACCGCTGCGGTTGCGCAGGCG
>Ga0157370_10010002_pt1 | contig 10034 bp, 9 predicted proteins | sample C35metaG_FD_113463 | JGI IMG/M metagenome (GOLD analysis project Ga0157370, IMG submission 113463) | Corn rhizosphere microbial communities from Kellogg Biological Station, Michigan, USA - C3-5 metaG | ecosystem: Host-associated > Plants > Roots > Rhizosphere > Soil | place: USA: Michigan... | reverse complement strand
GTGGTCGCCAACGTCGCCGACGATGTCGTGGTGATGTATCGCGGCAAGGTGGTCGAGTCGGGTGACCTGCACGACATCTTCCGCGACCCGCAGCATCCCTATCTCAAGGCGCTGCTGAATGCCGTGCCCCGCTTCGACATGAAGCCCGGCGAGCGGCTCGAGCCGATCCGCGAGATCAAGGCCGCGACCGGGCATCTGCTGCAGCAGAAGCCGGAGGTCGAGCCGGCGCCGACCTTCAATGCCCAGGCACCCGTGCTGAAGGTCCGCCACCTCTCCAAGACGTTCAAGATCCGCAAGGCCGACACGCTGCTCGAGCAGCTCATGGGCGGGAGCACGGCCCGCGTCGTGCACGCGGTGAACGACGTGAGCTTCGACGTCGAGCGCGGCGAATGCCTGGGGCTCGTGGGCGAATCGGGCTGCGGCAAGACCACGCTCAGCAAGATGCTGATGCGCGGCATCTCGGCCGATCGCGACGACCGGACGAGTCGCGTCGTGTTCGACGACTGGGGCCGCAAGACCGACGTGCTGACGCTCGAAGGCGAAGCGCTCGATCGCTTCCGCACCAAGCTGCAGTTCATCTTCCAAGACCCGTTCGGCTCGCTCAATCCGCGCATGACGGTCTATGACATCCTGGTCGAGCCGCTGATCATCCATAGGGTCGGCGACGAGGCCTATCGTCGGGAGATGGTGGGCGAGCTGATGGAGCTGGTGGGGCTCGACCGCCGCCAGCTCAGCCGCTATCCGCATTCCTTCTCGGGCGGCCAGCGCCAGCGCATCGGCATCGCGCGGGCGCTGGCGCTGAGACCCGACATGGTGATCTGCGACGAGCCGGTATCCGCGCTCGACGTGTCGATCCAGGCGCAGATCCTCAATCTCCTGAAGGACCTGCAGAAGAAGCTCGGCCTCACCTATCTCTTCATCAGCCACAATCTCGCGGTCGTAGACTACATCGCCGATCGCGTTGCAGTGATGTGTGCCGGCCGCCTGGTCGAGCTGGCGCCCGCCGGCGTGCTGTTCCGCAACCCGCTCCACCCTTACACTCGCGCCCTCGTCTCGGCGGTGCCGTTCCCCGACCCCGACCAGCGGCTCGACCTGGAGGCCCTGATGGAGGGCAAGGCGTCCGATCCCAAGGCGTGGCCGGCGCCCTTCACCGACACGGGCACGGCACCGCTCCATTGGGTCGAGATCGAGCCGGGCCACCATGTGCGCTTGATGCGTGAGGCGGCCTGACCATGCTGCACTATGTCGCCCGACGCCTGCTGTTGATGATCCCCACCCTCTTCATCATCAGCCTGCTGGTCTACATGATCATCAACATGCCGCCCGGCGACTGCGTGACGGCGCAGATCGACGAGTTGCTGGCGCGCGGCGACGCCAATGCGCTCGCGCGCGCCGACGAGCTGCGCGCGCTCTACGGTCTCGACCATTCCGTGTGGTATCGCTATTTCCAATGGTTGGGCGGCATCTTCCGCTGGGATTTCGGTCTGTCCTGCCAGGACACTGTTCCGGTGAAGGATTTGATGGGCGAGCGGCTGGCGCTCACGATCGTGATGGAAAGCTGCACCATCATCTTCATCTGGACCGTGTCGTTCGTGATCGGCGTCTATGCCGCGACCCACCAGTACAAGCTGGGCGACTATGCCGCCTCCTTCGTCGGCTTCCTGGGTCTCGCCATTCCCAACTTCCTGCTGGCGCTGGTGCTGCTCTATGTCGGCAAGGTCTATTTCGGCGTCTCGATCGGCGGCCTGATGGATCCCGAGTTCATCGAACAGCCATTGTCCTGGGCCAAGGTGACCTCGGTCGCCCAGCACCTCGTCATCCCGACCATCGTCATCGGCACCGCCGGCACTGCCGGCATGATCCGGCGCCTGCGCGCCAACCTCCTCGACGAGCTGCAGAAGCAGTATGTCGTCACCGGCCGCGCCAAGGGCCTGGCGCCCCTCAAGCTCCTGGTCAAGTATCCGCTGCGCCACGCCATCAATCCGTTCGTCGCCGATATCGGCCACCTCCTGCCCGAGGTCGTCTCGGGATCGGTGATCGTCTCGGTGGTCCTCTCGCTGCCGACCATGGGGCCGATGCTGCTCACCGCGCTCAAGACGCAGGATGTGAACCTCGCGGCGACCTTCCTGCTGTTCGTGGCGGTGCTGACGGTGATCGGCATGCTGATCTCCGATCTCCTGCTGGCGGCGCTCGACCCGCGCATCCGCTTCGGCGCGGCGGGCGAGAAGTGAGGGAACGATGAGCGACACCGTTCCTCCACGGTCGCGCGAGAGCGCACCGCGCCGCACGCCGCACTTCGTAAGCCGCGAGCCATGGGATCCCTACGTCGCCGACAAGCTGGGCGCCGACCAGGAAAAATACTACATGGCCGGCCAATGGAAGCTGATGTGGTGGCGCTTCCGGCGGCATCGGCCGGCGGTGGTATCGGCCCTCTTCCTGGCGCTGATGTACTTCTCGATCCTGATCTCCGAATGGATCGCGCCCTACGACCTGCACATGCGTCATACCCGGTACATCTTCGCCCCGCCGCAGGAGGTCCATCTCTTCCACGACGGCCGGTTCATCGGTCCTTTCGTCTACGCCTTCTCCGTGCAGCGCGACATGGACACGCTGCAGCGCGTCTTCAAACCCAAGCACGACGAGCCGCAGAAGCTGCGCTTCTTCTGCCGTGGCGAGCCCTACAAGTTCTGGGGCCTGGTGGAAGGATCGTTCCACCTCGTCTGCCCGCCCGAGGACGGCACGTTCTTCCTGTTCGGAACCGATCGGCTGGGCCGCGACATGCTGAGCCGCATCGTCTATGCCGCGCGCGTCTCGCTCACGATCGGCATCATCGGCATCGTGCTCTCGTTCGCGCTGGCGCTGATCCTGGGCGGGCTGGCCGGCTACTATGGCGGCTGGGTCGACCTGGTCGTCCAGCGCATCACCGAGATCCTGAAGAGCTTCCCGCACTTGCCGCTGTGGCTGGCGCTGTCGGCGGCGCTGCCCGTCACCTGGTCGCCGCTGCTGGTCTATTTCGGCATCACGCTGATCCTGGCGCTGCTCGACTGGCCGGGCCTCGGCCGCGCCGTCCGCTCCAAGCTTCTGGCTCTGCGCGAGGAAGATTATGCGGTCGCGGCGCAGATGATGGGGGCGAAACCTGCGCGCATCATCGGCCGCCATCTGCTGCCCGGCTTCATGAGCCACCTGATCGCCTCGGCGACGCTTTCCATCCCAAGCATGATCCTGGCCGAGACCGCGCTGAGCTTCCTCGGGCTGGGGCTCAGGCCGCCCATCACCTCTTGGGGCGTCCTGCTCAACGAGGCGACCGACATCAATGTCGTCGCCGTAAACTGGTGGCTGATGCTGCCCGTCGTGCCGGTGATCTTGGTCATCCTGGCCTACCAGTTCATGGGTGACGGCATGCGTGACGCGGCCGATCCTTACGCCTAGGACATGGCGTTTCGGCTAAGCATCTGGAAAGTCGACTGAATCGGACAAAGTCCACAAACATTCAGTGTGATTAAAAAATCACACTTCCGCCCTATTTGGGTCTAGCGACCGCCACCCCGGCTTTCCATGTTCGGGTTGTATCTCCCCCGAACGTGGTCCCCCCAAAGCCACGTTCAGCCTCTTCGGAGGCGTTCGGCCGTCCTGTCATTCTCCCCCGACAGGACGGCCTTTTCTTTTTTCGGCCCGCGCCGCTGCCTGCATGGGCTGCCGCCCGCATGGTACGAGGGCGGCACATGATCGCTACCGTTCTCGAAGTCTCGGACCTGGCCTGTCGCCGCGGTGGGCGACGGGTGTTCGAGGGCCTTTCCTTCGCTCTCGGCAAGGGCGAGCTGCTGGCGCTGACCGGCCGCAACGGCAGCGGCAAGACCACGCTTCTGCGGGCGCTCGCGCTGCTGGTTCCAGCTCGGGCAGGCGCCATTCTCTGGCAGGGCGAGGACGTTCGCACGGATCGGGAGGCCTGGCACCGCGGGCTCGCCTGGCTCGGCCATCAGGACGGGTTGAAGAGCGATCTGACCGCGGCCGAGAACGTCACGGTCGCCGAACGGCTGCACGGCCGGTCCGCTGAGCCCGGCCGCATCGAGGCGGCGCTTGCGGCGTTCGACCTCGTTCGCCTTGCCGACCGGGCGGTACGCACCTTGTCGGCCGGCCAGCGCCGCCGTGTCGCACTGGCGCGCGTTTCCGTCTCGCAGGCGCTACTGTGGCTGCTCGACGAGCCGCTGAACGCGCTCGATGCGCCAGCACAAAAGGCCTTGCACGAGGTGCTTTCGCAGCATCTCGCCTCGGGCGGCATGGCCATCGCCGCCACTCATGCGCCGCTCGTAGCCGCGCGCACCCTTGAGCTCGCGGCCTGATGGGCGTCGCGGCGCTTTTCCTGCGCGATCTGCGGCTGGTTTGGCGGCGGCCGGGCGATGTCGCGGTCGTGTTGGCCTTTTTCGTGGTGGCGACGGTGCTGTTTCCGCTCGGCATCGGGCCCGAGTCCAACCTACTGGCGCGCATCGCCGCGGGCGTGCTGTGGGCGGCGGCGCTCTTTGCCTCCATGCTCTCGCTCGACCGCCTGTTCGCGGCCGACTACGAGGATGGGTCGCTCGACCTCCTGCTGTTGGCGCCGTGGCCGCTCGAGCTGCTGGCGCTCGCCAAGTGCGCCGCCCATTGGGTCGTGACCGGGTTGCCGCTGGCGCTGCTGGCGCCGCTGCTCGGCGTTGCCTTCGGCCTCGACGATTCGAGCCTCGGCGTGCTGGCGCTGACATTGCTGGTCGGCACGCCGGCGCTGTCGCTGATCGGCGGGCTTGCTGCGGCGCTCACTCTGGGGGCGCGACGCAGTGGCGCGCTGCTGGCGCTGCTGGCGCTGCCGCTCTGCGTGCCCACCTTGATCTTCGGCGCCTCGGCGATCGAGGCGACCGCGACGGGAGAGAGCTTCGTGGTGCATCTGGCGATCTTGGCAGCCCTGGCGCTGGTCTCGCTGGCGACGCTGCCCTGGGCGATCGCCGCGGCCTTGCGCCAGGCCGGCGAGTGAGGCGATAGAAGGCGAGGACCGACGATGGCAGCCCTCCATTTCCTCGCCAACCCTGCGCGTTTCCGTCGCTTCAGCCAGCGCGTGCTGCCGGCGCTCTGGATCGTGACGGCGCTGGCGCTGGCGATCGGCCTCTATTGGGGGCTGGTGATCGCGCCGCCCGACTATCAGCAGGGCGACACGGTCCGCATCATGTTCCTGCACGTGCCCACCGCCTCGCTGTCGATGGCGGGCTATCTTTTGCTCGCCGCGCTCGGCGCCTCGCTTCTCGTCTGGCGCCATCCGCTGGCGGCGCTGATGGCGCGCGCGACCGCGCCGGTGGGTGCGACCTATGCCGCCGTCTGCCTGATCACCGGTTCGCTGTGGGGCCGGCCGATGTGGGGCACCTACTGGGTGTGGGATGCGCGGCTCACCTCGTACCTGCTGCTGTTCTTCCTCTATCTCGGCCATATCGCCCTGAGCCGCGCCTACGACGACTCCGAGCGCGGCGACCGGGCGGCCGCGATCCTGGCGGTTGTGGGGGCGATCAACGTGCCCATCATCAAGTTCTCGGTCGATTGGTGGAACACGCTGCACCAGCCCGAATCGATCCTGCGCCTCGGCGGCCCCACGATCGATCCCTCGCTGCTGTGGCCGCTGCTCTGGATGATGGGCGCGATGGCGCTGCTTTTCGTCGCGCTGGTGCTGCTGCGCACCGAGACCGAGATCGACCGCCGTCGCCTTGAGATCGCCGAGAACGAGGACTAGCGGCTCCCCATGGATCGACGCGGCCGCTGGCTTTTTCTCGGAATCAATCTCGCGGCCGTTCTGGTGGGCGTGGCGGGATTCTTGGTCTATCGCAGCCTGCAGCCGGCGCCGGGCAGCGACACGCATCTCGAAGGCACGATCACCAGCCTCAAGAGCTACGACCTGTTCGATGACATGGGCTATCTCCTGAAGCCCAACCAGCGGGTGACGGCGCGGCGGGTCGCGCCGGGCCGGACGATCTACGACGTCACCTACGGCATCGGCCCCGACGGCTTTCGCGTCATGCCGCCCAATCCCGCCGATCCTGACGCCTGCGTCGTGCTGTTCGGCGATTCGAACACCTTCGGCATCGGCGTCCAGGACCATCAAACCTATGCCTGGCAACTCGCCGAGCGCGGCAAGGGACGGCTGGCGGTCTACAATTTTGGCATCGGCGGCTCGGGCCCGCACCAGATGCTGGCGGGTCTGCAATCCGGACGCTTCCAGAAGATCCTGCGCTGCACGCCCACGCACGTGATCTATTTCTTCATCGTCGAGCATATCGGCCGCGTCACCAGCCGACTCGCGCCGTGGGATCCGCACGGGCCGCGCTATCGCTTGGGCGCGGACGGCAAGCCGGTGCGCGACGGCAACTTCGACACCAGACCACACGATCCGCTCCCCGATCTCGACGAAGGCTTCCTGGGCTGGCGGCGTTTCGTCTATGGCGTCGACCGCTTCGGTACGCGGGCGGAGACCGAGCTCACCGCGGCGGTCATGATCGAGGCCGCGCGCGAGATCTGGCGCATCGCCCCCAAGGCCGAGTTCCATGTGCTGTTCTGGACCATGGTCGACGACAAGCGGCTCGACGAGCTCGCCAGAGACCTGACATCGGCCGGCATCGTGGTCGATCCGGTGCAGCGGATCGTCCCTGACTATCGCCAGCACCAACTGCGTTATGTCATCGGCCGGGAGGACGGCCACCCCAAGCCCGTGACGCATGACAAGATCGCCGACTACATCTTGACGCAAATCGTGGCAAAGCGCCGCTCGGCCGATGCTTCCTCGGCCCGGCCGGTTGGGCTATCCCACGCGCCATGACCTTGCTGGCGTCCGGCTTCTTCGCCATGGGTGGCTACGGCGCCTTCATCTGGGGCGCCTACGGCGCGGCCCTCGTCGCGATCGGCGGTTTGGTGCTGCTGTCGGTTGGTCAGCACCGCAAGGTGCGCCGGGCGCTTGCCGCGCGCGGGCTGGAGCGCAGGCGGTGAGGCCCAAGCGCAAGCGGCTGTGGCTGCTGGTGGGATCGTTGTGTGTGCTGGGAGTGGCGGCGGCGCTGGTGCTGTCGGCGCTCTCCGACAACATCGTCTTCTTCTATTCGCCCAGCCAGCTTGCGGAGAAGCATCTGTCGCCGGATCGTCGCTTTCGGCTCGGCGGCCTGGTCGAGAACGGCAGCGTGCAGAAGGAGGGCACCGAGGTGCGCTTTCGCGTCACCGATCTCAGGAAGAGCGTCGAGGTCGTCTATCGCGGCATCCTGCCCGACCTCTTCCGCGAGGGGCAGGGCGTGATCGCCGAAGGCTCGCTCGGCGCGAACGGCATCTTCGTGGCACGCGAAGTGCTGGCCAAGCACGACGAGAAATACATGCCGCCCGAGGTGGCCAAGGCGTTGAAGGAGTCCGGTCGCTGGAAGGAAGGCGAGGGGACGGTGAAATGACGGTGCGCGGCCTTCGCGTTATTTGTGTCATCCCGAGCGTAGCGAGGGATCCTTGGCCGGCGCCACGAAAGATCCCTCACTTCGTTCGGGATGACACGGCTCTTCGCGAGGGGGGCGCTTTCGCATGATCCCCGAGGTGGGCCACTACGCGTTGATCCTGGCGCTGGCGGTGGCGCTGGTGCAGGCGACCTTGCCGCTGGTCGGCGCGTCGCGCGGCGACATCCGGCTGATGGCGTTGGCGCGCACGGCGGCGCTCGCACAGGCCTTCCTGATCGTCGTTTCCTTCGCCGCCCTCACCGACGCCTATGTGACGTCCGACTTCTCGGTCGCGACGGTCGCCGCCAACTCGCACTCGGCGAAGCCGCTTCTGTATAAAATCAGCGGCGTGTGGGGCAATCACGAAGGCTCCATGATGCTCTGGGTGCTGATCCTGGCCGTGTTCGGCGCCGCAGTCGCGCTGTTCGGCGAGAACCTGCCCGACTCCTTGCGCGCGCGCGTACTCGCTGTCCAAGCCTGGATCGGCGTGGGCTTCCTCGCCTTCATCCTCTTCACCTCGAACCCGTTCCTGCGCCTCGCGCCGGCGCCGCCCGACGGCAACGGCATGAATCCGCTGCTGCAGGATCCTGGCCTCGCCTTCCATCCGCCGCTCCTCTATCTCGGCTATGTCGGCTTCTCGGTGACCTTCGCCTTCGCCATCGCCGCGCTGATCGAAGGCCGGGTCGATGCCGCCTGGGCGCGCTGGGTGCGGCCGTGGACGCTCGCCGCCTGGTGCTTCCTCACCCTCGGCATCACGCTCGGGAGCTGGTGGTCCTATTACATCCTGGGCTGGGGCGGCTTCTGGTTCTGGGATCCGGTCGAGAACGCCTCGCTCATGCCTTGGCTCGCCGGCACCGCGCTGCTGCATTCGGCGATCGTCGTCGAGAAGCGCGACGCGCTGAAGAGCTGGACGGTGCTGCTCGCCATCCTCGCCTTCTCGCTGAGCCTCCTCGGCACCTTCCTGGTGCGCTCGGGCGTGCTCACCTCGGTGCACGCCTTCGCCCAGGATCCGGCGCGCGGCATGTTCATTCTCGCCTTCCTGGTGGTGGTGATCGGCGGCGCGCTCGGCCTCTACGCCTGGCGCGCGCCGACCCTGCAGCCCGGCGGCCTGTTCCAGCCGGTGAGCCGCGAGGGCGCGCTGATCGTGAACAACCTGCTGATCTGCACGCTCTGCGCCACGGTGCTGCTGGGCACGCTCTATCCGCTGTTCCTCGATCTCGTGAACGGCGCCAAGGTCTCGGTCGGCCCGCCGTTCTTCAACGCGACCTTTGTGCCGATCGCCTTCGCGCTGTTCGCGGCGATGTGCGTCGGCCCGTTCCTGGGCTGGAAACGGGCCGAGCTGTGGCCCGCGCTGGTGCGCCTGCGCGCGGCCTTCGCCGTGGCGGTGATCGGCATGATCCTCGCCGCGACGGTGATCGATGCCCACGCAGCGCTCGCCGCCATCGCCTTCGGCTTCGGCGTCTGGCTGATCCTGGGCAGCCTGCTCGAATTCGCCGACCGCATCCGCCTCGGCCGCACGCCGTGGGCCGAGACGCGGCGGCGGCTCGCCACCCTGCCGCGCGCCTCGATCGGCATGACGATCTCCCATGCCGCACTTGGCTTCGTCGTGCTGGGCGCGGTCGCGACCTCGGCGTGGAATGTCGAGCTGATCCGCACCTTCAAAATCGGCGACAGCGCGCCGTTTGCCGGCTGGCAGGCGACGCTCACCCACGTCGAGCAGCTGCGCGGTCCCAATTACGATGCCGAGCGCGCCACCATCACGCTGACACAGGACGGCAAGCCCTATGCCGTGCTGACGCCCGAGCGGCGGATGTTCCGCGTGCAGCGGCGCGAGACGGCCGAGACCTCGATCCGCACCAACTTCCTGCGCGACGTCTATGCGACCCTGGGCGAGGGCGATGCGCAGAAGGGCTGGACGATCCGCCTCTACGACAATCCGCTCGCGCCCTGGATCTGGCTCGGCGCCGCGCTCTGCGCGCTGGGCGGCTTCGTCTCGCTGTCCGATCGCCGCCTGCGCGTCGGCGCCCCACGCCGCTCGCGTGTCGTCGCGCAGGCCGCCGAATGATCGCACAGTCCCATAGGTGTCATCCCGAGGTCGAAGATCGAGGGATCTTTGAGGCCGCGGGAAAGATCCCTCGCTGTACTCGGGATGACACGGAATTTGTGGATGCGGTCGGTCGATGAAATCGAACCGCGTCCTCTATCTCCTGCCGCTCTTGACGCTGGTGATCCTGGCGGGGTTCTTCGGCTGGTCGCTGGTGTCGGGGCGCGATCCGGCGTCGATCGGCTCGGCGCTGGTCGGCCAGCCTGCACCGCCGCTCGAGGCACCGGCGCTGCGGCCGGGCGAGGCGGCGCTCTCCGACGCGCTGCTGCACACCGGCAAGCCGGTGCTGGTGAACTTCTTCGCGAGCTGGTGCGCGCCCTGTCTCGCCGAGCAGCCGCTCCTGGAGCGGCTGGCCAAGAAGGAGGGCGTCACCATCATCGGCGTCGCCTGGAAGAACAAGCCCGAGGAGGCGCGCGCCTGGCTCGACCGCCTCGGCGATCCGTTCCGCCAGGTCGGCT
>Ga0157370_10009999_pt1 | contig 10035 bp, 7 predicted proteins | sample C35metaG_FD_113463 | JGI IMG/M metagenome (GOLD analysis project Ga0157370, IMG submission 113463) | Corn rhizosphere microbial communities from Kellogg Biological Station, Michigan, USA - C3-5 metaG | ecosystem: Host-associated > Plants > Roots > Rhizosphere > Soil | place: USA: Michigan... | reverse complement strand
AGCCGAGCGTTCGCGTGATCGTCCGCTAGCCGCTCCGGCATATGGTGCAATGCAACCAGCCCCGCAGCGGCCAGAACACCGGCCTGCCGCATTCCTCCGCCCAGCGCTTTGCGGAAGATACGTGCCTGCTCCATCGCGATTTTGCTCCCCACCAGCATCGATCCCGCGGGAGCACCCAATCCTTTCGATAAGCAGAACATGACCGTATCGAAGCCGCTCGTGAGTTCCGCGACTCCAACGCCAAGCGCAACGGCGGCATTAAAAATGCGCGCACCATCGAGATGCACCGGTAATCCGGCAGCATGCGCGCCGTCGCTTATCTCCCGCATAGTTGCCAGCGGCGTGACTGTTCCGCCGGCCATATTATGCGTGTTTTCAATGCAGATCAGACCTGTCTGGGCGCGATAGTAGATTTTTGGCGCGATCGCCTGGCTGATTTGCTTCCACGTCAGAATCCCTCGTTCGCCTGCAACCGTACGCATCTGGCACCCGGAGAACGCGGCGGCCATCGCCATCTCCCAATCCAGCACATGGGCTCGGGCTTCGCAGATGACCTCCTGACCATGTTTCGTATGCAGCCGGATGGCGATCTGGTTTCCCATCGTTCCGGTCGGCACAAAGAGCGCCGCCTCTCTGCCAAACAGGGCGGCTGCATCCTCTTCCAGGCGGTTGACCGTAGGGTCTTCCCCATAGACATCGTCCCCCACCTCCGCGGCAAACATCGCGTCTCGCATTGCTGGAGTTGGCTTGGTTACGGTGTCACTGCGGAGATCAATCATAACGTACTTCGCTCCTGTCCTGATTTACGCAGCAGAATCCAGCAAGAGGCGGCTGAAGACCTCATTTGATACCATTCGCCCCTGTGCAGTCAGGCGCACGCGATCAGCCGTAAACTCCAATAGTCCAGCTTCGCTCACCTCGAGCAAAGCTGGCATCGTGCCCTGCAGCATCGCTTCTCCAAACTCGGCTCGCAACCTCTCAAGATGGACGCCCTCATTCAGGCGCAAACCGAGAAAGAGAGACTCTTCGAATGCCTGTTCCATGCCGATGACATCGGAGCTCGAATCGGTTGCGGGTCGCACACCGGATGGAAGCCCGAACGCCACTACCGGCCCTGCTTTGCCCAGATAAGCATCCAGATCGCTCGTATTCGCAAACCGTACAGCATCGCCGCCGGTCGGCAGCATCGAATGCGCATCCAGCCCAAACCCGATATAAGGCTGCCGCTGCCAATACTTCAAATTGTGGCAGGACGCATGCCCTTCCTGGGCAAAATTGGATATCTCATACTGCCGCAGGCCAGCGGCCGCGAATGATTCGCACGCCATCTGGTACCACTCCGCAGTCTCATCCTCGGAAGGAACAGCCGATGCATGGTAGCGCTCACCCTCGGCGAGCACTTCCTTGCCCAATCGTGACTCCTCATCGACCTCAAGCATGTAAACACTGGCGTGGGGCACGCCGCTCGCAAGCGTCTGTTCGACTGAATGCAGCCAGCTCTCCTTCGTCTGGTAAGGAAGCCCGGCAATCAAGTCGATATTGATGTCCCCTACCCCAGCCTGGCGCATTCGTGCAATCTCCGCCACACATTGGTCCCGAGTATGCAAACGTCCCACCGCTGCCGTCTCGCGGTCAACAAACGACTGCACCCCGAAGCTGACCCGATTCATGCCCTGCTCCAACAGTTCCGTCAGTGTCTCATCCGCAAGTTGCCCCGGCGCACACTCCAGCGTTATCTCGGCATCCGAATCCAGGTTGAACTCTCCCCGTAGGCTCCGGAATATCTGGCGGAACTGCGATGCCGTAAGCAGGCTGGGCGTACCGCCGCCAAAGTAAATGGTATCTACCCGTTCGGGCAGGACCGCTCCCATCTTCCCTGCCGCAGCGCGTCCTGCTTCAATCTCCCCACAGAGACGGTCTACATACTGCTGCATCCGCTCGGCGGCGAACACCCCCGAGGCAAAGTTGCAAAAGGTACACTTTGCCTTACAAAATGGAACCGAGATGTAAACGCCAACCGGTCTGGTCATCTTTATACAAAAGCTCCGATAACAATTGTTTCATGAAGACAGATAGACAATATTCATCGAATCGCGTTTGTTCCTCAAGCATCTAGAATAGAGATAGTTAGATGGCCAAAGAAGCAGAAATCAAAAAGCCGGAGCAGGAAGCCGCCAAAAAGGCCTCGCACGATGACGATGTCATTGGCAAAGCCTACGATGGCCGCCTCATGCGCCGTCTGCTTACCTACCTGCGGCCATATAAATTGCAGACCGCCTTTTCCGCCGTCGCCATCATCTTTAAGGCCGGCACTGATGTCGTAGGGCCTTATCTCGTCAAAGTCGCAGTCGATACTTATATGACGGATACACCACCGGAGAAGCTCTCCTGGCTGGCCCATCATCTAAGCTCGCGACCGATGACCGGCATTACTCAGCTTGGGCTGCTCTATCTCGGCGCATTGCTTCTCACCTATGCCCTGGAGTTTGCACAAACCTACCTGATGCAGTGGACCGGCCAGAAGATCATGTTTGATCTCCGCAGTCAGATCTTCCGCCATCTGCAGCGCATGCATCCCGGATTCTTCGACCATCATCCGGTCGGCAAGCTCGTCACCCGCGTCACCTCTGATGTGGACGCCCTGAACGAGATGTTTACCTCGGGCGTTCTTGCGATCTTTGAAGACGTATTCGTCCTCGCATTCATCATCATTATCATGCTGCAAATGAGTTGGCCGCTTGCCCTGCTAACGCTGGCTGTGATCCCCGTCATTCTCTACATCACCCGCATCTTCCGCAATCACGTGCGGGATAGCTATCGCCGTATCCGCTCTGCTATCGCTCGCATTAATAGCTACATGCAAGAGCATGTCAGCGGTATGTCGATCGTTCAACTCTTCAACCGCGAGCAGCGCGCCTTCGATGAATTTGCCTCGGTCAACCGCCTGCACATGGATGCTTTCAAGGACGCGATCTTTGCCTATGCGCTCTACTACCCAGCCGTCGAACTGTTGAGTTCCATCGCCATTGCACTGGTGATTTGGCGTGGTGGAATCGGCGCTCTCGTCGCCGGCACTCCCCTTCCCGCCGGCCTTCCTTTTTACGAGTACCTTCTGAACCCGATGCGCGCGCCGGGAGCAGCAGTTACGCTTGGCGTTCTCATCGCCTTCATCCAGTATGCCCAGCGGTTCTTCCGCCCCATTCAGGACCTCAGCGAAAAATACAACATTCTGCAAGCAGCCATGGCGGCCAGTGAAAGGGTTTTCAAGCTCCTCGATTCGGAGCCGGAGATTCTGTCGCCTCCAGAACCAGCGCCGGGCGACAACTCCGGCCGTGTCGAATTCCGCAATGTCTGGTTTACCTATCAGGCACTTGATAAGGCACAACGCATCCGGGTGGCAACGGCGACTGACGAGGAACTTCGCGGCTATGCCGATATCGAATGGATTCTCTGCGGTGTCAACTTTATCGTCGAGCCTAACGAAACTGCCGCCATTGTCGGTCACACCGGCGCAGGTAAAACCACCATCATCAGCCTGATGATGCGCTTCTACGACATCCAGCGAGGCAGCATTCTCGTCGACGGCGTCGACGTTCGTCTGCAGGATATGCATGCCCTGCGCCGCCGTTTCGCCGTCGTACTGCAGGATCCGTTCCTCTTTACCGGCTCGATAGCCGACAACATTCGCCTTGGCTCCGCCTGGATCACCAATGAACGCCTCGAACGCGCCGCTGATGAAGTCAATGTGGGTGACTTCATCCGTTCCCTTCCCTCGCAATTCGACGAGCCCGTCCAGGAACGCGGGGCCACCCTGTCGACCGGCCAGAAACAACTCATCAGCTTCGCTCGTGCACTGGCCCACGATCCCGGCATCCTCATCCTCGACGAGGCCACATCGTCGGTCGATACCGATACGGAACTCCGTGTGCGCGATGCCCTCTCCCGCATGGTCACGGGCCGCACCTCCATTCTCATCGCCCATCGTCTCTCCACGATCCAGCGCGCCGATACCATTCTGGTCATGCATAAGGGCCAACTGCGCGAGCGTGGTACTCATCAGGAGTTGCTCACCTATCGCGGTCTTTATTGGAAGCTCTATCAACTGCAATACAAAGACCAGGAAATGCCAGTAGAGGACGTATTGCCTGCCGGACTCACCGATGCAGCCTTATCCTGATACAAATCAACGTGGCAGAAACCCGTCCATCTCCGCATATCTTTATCTCCGCTGGTGAAGCCAGCGGCGACCACTATGGCGCGCAGATCATTTCGGAGATGCGCTCGCGCCACCCTGGCGCTGCCTTCTTCGGTCTCGGCGGCAAAGAGATGGAAGCATCGGGCCTCGATCGCATTGTCCGCGCCGAGGACGTCGCCCATATGGGCATCACCGAAGTCATCCGCCACATGCCCCGTATCTATGGCGAGTACCGCCGCCTCGTCGCCTCGATCAAGAGCCGTCGACCCGATGCTGCCATCCTTATCGATTTCCCTGACGTCAATCTCCGTCTCGCCCGCGAACTCCGCAAACTGAATATTCCCGTTCTCTATTTCGTAAGTCCTCAACTCTGGGCATGGAAGCGCAAGCGTCTCCGCTGGGTGCAGCAGCGGGTCGACCGCATGATGGTCATCTTCCCTTTCGAAGAAGATTTTTACCGTGCTCGTGAGGTCGATGCCGCCTTTGTCGGCCATCCGCTGGCGCAATTATCCCTCCCTTCCAGCACCAGGGAAGAATTTGCTTCGCGGCATCATCTCGATCCCGCAAAGAACTGGGTCGCACTGCTCCCTGGCAGCCGCCGTAAAGAGATCCAGCTCAATCTTCCGGAGATGCTCGGAGCCGCCGCAGCCTTGAATTCGAGCGGAGAATATGAATTCATTCTCCCCGTCGCCTCCACGGTGGACGCATCCTATCTCCGCTCTTTATTCAAGGACTCTCAAGCCAAAATCACCTTGGTTGAGGACGCTCGCGAAGCTCTCCACCACGCCCGCGCCAGTGTTGTGGCCAGCGGTACGGCGACCGTCCAGGCCACTGTCATCGGCAACCCATTTGTCGTCGTCTACCGCGTATCTCCCCTCACCTTCGCGGTTGCTAAACAGCTCATCCGCTATCCTTCCGAGATCCCTGCCCAGATAGATGAGCACGGCAATCTGCCCATTGCGATGGTCAATCTCATCGCCGGAAGGCGCATTGTGCCTGAACTGCTCCAATCTCAATTCACGGCCGTCAACGTTGCCAAGGCTCTCCTTCCCTTGCTGTCCGACACCTCCACACGCTGGCGTATGGTCGCCGATCTCGCCGAAACTGGCAACAGGCTCCGCTTATCCGGCGCCGCTGGCCCCATTGCCCAAGTTTCCGAAGCGGTGGAAGCCCTGCTTGAACAGACCTCACCCGCAAGTGGCCGAATTTCAACCGGGAGCGTCTAACACCACGAGGCAGTACCATATTTTCTGAGGATCTTCGCCCGACATGTACCCATTTCGCCGGTATCTCCGAGTTCTGGTCACGGCCCTGCTTCCGATCTGCCTTCTTACTGTCCCGCTGTGGGCTGCCCCCGTTCAAACTCAACTACACGTTACCGGTTACGTCATTAACGCCGACCTCGACCCTGCCGTCCATCACCTCACCGCAACTGCAGCCGTTACCTTCACTGCGCTTGAAGACCTCACTTCCCCTGTTTTCGAGCTCAATAACGGTCTGAAGATCACAAAAGTGACCGATGCCAGCGGTAAGGCGCTCGAATCCGAGCGCCTTACCAATAACAGTACAGTCCGTTTCACGCTCGCCACTCCCATCCCGAAAGGGACCAGCGCTACGTATAACTTCGAGTACTCCGGCACGCTTACCGGTTCGGACACCAGCCCAGTAAGCGGAATTAAACTGGCCTCAATCGACGATCCCATTAGCATTCTTCTCTACCCTGGCGCATGGTTTCCCATGACCGGGCTCTTCACCGATCGTTTTACCGCCGAGATGCACATCCGCGTACCTTCCGATGAACGCGTGGTCGGCAGCGGTGTTGCTGGAAAGAAGCCCCTTCCCGGCAACCGCACCGAATACGATTTCAACTGGACCAAACCCGGCTTCCCCGGCACAATCATCGCCGGCAAATTCCTCGATCCCGCTTCTTTCCCCAATACCAATAACATCCATGTTTACGTTACTGAGAAACATAAGGATGCCGCCGCTGATTTTGTCAGCACCGCCACACGCGAATTTCTCTACATGTCCGGAGCCTTCGGCCAACCTGAATCCCCTATTCTCAATTTGGTCGAACTGCCGGATGATGCAGTCTCCGCCACATGGGCGCCCGAGATTGCAGCTATAGGCGGAGAGCGCATCACCGCCCGCAACGAGCAACGGCTACTCTCCAATACCATCGCACACCAATGGTGGGGCAGCGAAATCTCCCCCGCAACCCTCAACGACGCCTGGATCACGAACGGCATGTCCCGATACGCCGAACTGATGTATCTGGAAGACTCCGCCGGAAAGAACGCCTTCCAGTCAGCCATTACCGATGTCTCCGCCGGGGCTCTCGCCTACGACACCATTCCGCTTACGTCACTTGGCCGTCTCGACCCTTTTTCGCCGCAGTTCCAGTCCATGACCCTGGAAAAGGGCGCGATGGTCTTTCACATGCTCCGCTGGGAGATGGGTGACGACATATTCCAGCAATTCTTGCGCGGCTTGCTTTCCCAGTTTACGGACAAGTCCATCCGCAGCTCCGATGTTCAGACCGTCGCCGAGGCCCAGTCCCACCTGCAACTCACGCCATTCTTCTCGCAATGGACAGATGGCACGGGGGCACCCAGCTTCGGCGATAAATACACTGTGTTCCGACTTGGAAACAATAAGGGCTTCCGCACCATCGGGGCGATTACCCAGGATCTTGACCTCTTTCGCATGCCGGTCGAGCTTCGCATCGAAACCGACGGAAAAACCGAGATTCGCCGCATCACGGTAAGCGGCACCGAATCGCAATACTCTGTCGAAACCTTTGGCCGCCCACGACGTATCAGTATCGACCCGGAAAACTGGTTGCTGAAGAGCACTCCGGATCTGGCCGTGCGTGTCGCCGTTCTCCGCGGTCAGGAGCAGGTTGCGCAAGGTGATTTATCCGCCGCCCTGGTCGAGTATCAGAAAGCTCTCGACGCTAACAGGAACAGTTCCCTGGCCGCCTACCGCATCGGCGAGGTCTTTTTTATGCAGCGCAACTACCAATCGGCGGCAAATTCTTTCCGCGATGCGCTCCGTGGAGATGGCGACCCGAAGTGGACCGAGGTTTGGAGCCATATCGAGCTTGGCCGCATCTTCGATATCACCGGCCAACGTGACCGCGCCGTCAACGAGTACCGCCTCGCGGTCCAGACCAACGACAACACCCAGGGTGCAATTAACGAAGCGCGCTCGCTTATGCAGAAGCCCTACAAGCGTCCTACGCAAGACTAGGATTCTGGAGCTGCCATCAGCTAAATTTCATGAGGTGAAGCAATGCCAAAAGCTCTCTTCTGTCCCACCTGCCGCAAAGTTGTCCTCGCCGCCAACGAGGATTTTCCCTTCTGTTCTGACCGTTGCCGACTTCTGGACCTCGGTAAATGGGCAAGCGGAGAGTACAAAATCTCCTCTCCTATTCAGGATCCCGACGACCTCGAAGAACTGGCCCGCTCGAATACTCGGAATGGTCGGAATGAAGAAACCAGCTAAAGAAATGAGGAATTCTGAGTTGAAAATCGAGGTTTGCCATAGATTTGATCAGAAGCATGCGCTCTTAGCACTGATTGACCTTTCCTCGCGACCTGCAGTATATTTGAAGAGCGGGGTGGAGCAGCCCGGTAGCTCGTTGGGCTCATAACCCAAAGGTCGCAGGTTCAAATCCTGCCCCCGCAACCAGAGAACTTACTGATAATCAAAGGCTTAGGAGATTACGACTCCCGAGCCTTTTTCTTTGATAGGAGATAAGCCGACAACAAGCTCTGCATTCGCTTGGTTTTGCAGCTTCTCTACAGCTTCGTTGACGGCTCTCTCAAGCTCCGCACCTAGCGACTGTGCGGCCTCAAGATTCCGTCCCCATTCAGGTTGACCACCATACACGTCCAATGTGAACGAGCCAGTGAGCGCATGTCCTATTCGCTCCTGGATCATCTTCAGTGGGACGCAGAGGGCATCAAGCATTGCAACATTGAAGTGCCAGAAGACGCGAAACCCGGCCTGCGGGATTTCCAGCGACTTGAGCAGTGGCGTCATTTGCATTGACGGTAGGCATATTTTCCTAACTACGACAATCCCGATATCTCACTTTGAACGGCCATTTTTCTCGGTTAACTCTATGATGTGATCCACTGTTGGAGGTGGGACAAAGATTTCTGTCTTGCCGTTGGGCCAGCGGACATCAATCTGTGTGAGGTGCGTCTCCGTCCCGAGGCCAAAATGGAGACGAAGATCGCTCGAAGAGTTGTAGCTGGAGCCGCTTCGCACTTCGTCGACCCAGACACGCTTTGCAGAGCGGAGAGTGACACGCGCTCCTATGCCATCGCGGTTCGACGACGTGCCGATCAGATGGACCCCAAGCCAGTGGTTCTGATTGCTTGCAAGATTGACGAGAAGCATGGGGCGATCGCTGAGGTTGTTAATTACCGCTTCCAGGCGGCCATCGTTAAATAAATCGCCGATGGCGAGTCCGCGACTGGAGCGAGGATCGACCAGGCCAGGCCCCGATACCTTGCTGAGATCGCGAAACTTGCCGTTGCCGAGGTTGTAGTAAAGAAAGCGGGGCTCATGGTAGAGCGAGCCCAGTTTCGCGGAATCGACTTCAGGGTACACATGTCCATTGACTACCAGAAGATCGGGCCAGCCGTCGTTATCGACGTCGGTGAACATCGTGCCCCACCCGAGGGCGTCGGTGTTGATGCCGAGACCGGCGGGGAAGGTCATATCGGTATAGGTGCCGTCGCCATTGTTCCGATAGAGGGTGGAGGTGTCGTCAGAGAAGTTAGTCTTGAAGAGGTCGAGCTTGCCATCGCCGTCGTAGTCGGCTGAGGTTGAGCCCATGCCGGCCTGTTCGCGGCCATCTTCATTGAAGGCTACGCCCGCGTCAGAAGCAGTGTCGGTAAAGGTTCCATCATGGTTGTTCCGATAGAGAATGGCGGGAGTGGAGTCGCAAGCGATATAGAGATCGGGCCAGCCATCGTTGTTGTAATCGAGCGTGGTGATAGAGAAGCAATAGTGTCCATTGGTATGCTCGAATCCACTGGACTTACTCGCGTTCTCGAACTTCCCTCCACCGAGATTGTGGTAGAGAACGTTCGGTGCGCTCTCAAGTCCGCGCGGTCCGCACATTACCGGAGTCCCTTTCCAGATGCATCCTGCGCCCTGTCCCGGAGCGGGCGTGCGCGTGAGATCGAAGTGCACATAATTTGCGACTGCGAGGTCCAGCTTGCCATCACGGTCACAGTCGATGAAGGCACAGCCGGTACCCCACTCCTTGCCAGTTCCGGCGACGCCGGCCTGTTCCCCTACCTCTTTGAACGTCCCATTGCCCTGGTTGTGAAAGAGATGATTTTTGCCGTAGCTGGTGACGTAGATGTCTTCAAATCCGTTATTGTCGTAGTCGCCAACACACACGCCCTGGCCCCATCCACTCGAAATGAGGCCCGCGTTCCCGGTGACATCGGTAAAGGTGCCATCGTGGTTGTTATGGAATAGATGGTTGGTAGGCTTCGCTTCTTCGCCTGTACTCTTTTCTCCCGGGAGCGTGGTTCCGTTGACGAGGAAGATATCGGGCCAGCCGTCGCGGTCGTAGTCGAGAATGGCGACCCCAGAACCAGTGGCCTCGATGATGTAATGTTTGGCCTCAATACTTCCATTGACGTTGCGAACGGTGATGCCGGCCTTGGATGCAACATCGACGAACCATGCAGGGGGAGGATGATCGGTCGTAGCCGGGTAGGGTTGCTGCGTAAAAGCCCTGGCAGAAACGAGAACAGCTACGAACACCGGAATAGGGTGCCATCGCTTCATGGTTTCGATGACGGGGATGT
>Ga0157370_10009995_pt1 | contig 10036 bp, 13 predicted proteins | sample C35metaG_FD_113463 | JGI IMG/M metagenome (GOLD analysis project Ga0157370, IMG submission 113463) | Corn rhizosphere microbial communities from Kellogg Biological Station, Michigan, USA - C3-5 metaG | ecosystem: Host-associated > Plants > Roots > Rhizosphere > Soil | place: USA: Michigan... | reverse complement strand
CGCTTACCTAATTTCGCAACCGCTGCTACGCAGCCTCTCACTATGGAAGACGGCTGTCGTTCCAACCAACGTCATTTGCCTGCGAGTCGGGCGAAGTGATCTATTGATGTTTCATTAGGTTCCACAGGTCATCCGCTGAAGAGCCGGTGTCAAGCCGAGGCGAATTTAGGTTAGTACACCGATTCCAAAAAATCCAGATCGATCGGCTTGATGCGACAACGTGTACGAGGATCAGGTGAGCGGCGCGCAAGCCGTGCGCCCCGGTCTCACGATGGCGCTCGAAGTTGTTCGTGCTGGCGACACGCTGGTCGTCTGGCGGCTCGATCGCCTCGGACGTTCGTTGCGAGACCTGATCGATCTCGTCGAAAGACTGGATGCCCGCAGCATTGGTCTGAAGAGTCTATGCGAAAACATCGATACCGCGAGTAGCGGCGGCAAGCTGGTGTTCCATGGGTTCGGCGCGCTGGCCGAGTTCGAACGCAATCTGATCCGCGAGCGAACCCAGGCTGGATTGTCGGCCGCCAGGGCCAGGGGCAGGCGCGGCGGCCGTCCGAAGGCACTGGATGCGAGCAAGCGCGAATTAGCCTTGCGGCTTTATCAGGAGCGGGAGCACAGCATCGATGAGATTTGCCGAATGATGGGCATCTCCAAGACGACGCTATACAACTATCTGGCTGCGGCCAATGCCCCGGTCGCGGCGTAAGCAACTCCCCGTCGATTCACTGCTGCAACTGCGGCAGCGGATCGACATGCTGCCGAAGAAGAGCGCGGAACGGGCGGCGCAGATTGCGGCGTTCGGCTCACTGTACGGTGTGTCAACCGACACTGTTTATCGTGCGCTGCACGCGATCCGTCAGCCGCACGCTGCGCACCGTGCCGATCAGGGCCAACCGCGTGTGCAGCCAAAAGCCGAACTGGAACGCTATTGCGAGTTGATTGCTGCACTGAAACTACGGACCACCAACAAGCAGGGACGGCACCTGTCCACGCAACGGGCCATCGAGCTGCTGGAACAATACGGTGTCGAAACCGCGCAAGGATTGGTGCGCGTCTCTAAGGGCGTGCTGTGCAGGCCAACGGTCAACCGCTATCTCGCCTTGTGGCTGCTCGATCAGCCGCACTTGACTCGCCAGCCGCCGGCGGTGCGCTTTCAGGCCGAGTGCAGTAACGACTGTTGGCAGTTCGATATCTCGCCATCCGACCTGAAGCATATCGACGTGCCGGCCTGGGTGGACCCGGCCAAGGGCACGCCGACGTTGATGTTGTTCAGCGTGGTCGATGACCGAAGCGGCGCAGCCTATCTCGAATACCGCTGCGTGTATGGCGAGGATGTCGAATCGGCGCTGCGATTCTTGTTCAACGCAATGGCCCCAAAAGCGGAAACCGACTTCCCGCAAGGCCGACCGAAGACGCTGTATTTGGACAATGGTCCGGTCGCGAAAAGCCGCGTGTTTCAGAACGTGATGCTGGCGCTCGAGATCGAGTGGCAAACCCACCTGCCGGCCGGCAAGGATGGACGGCGCGTGACCGCGCGCTCGAAGGGCAAGGTGGAGCGACCGTTTCGCACCGTGAAGGAAGCCCATGAGACGCTGTACCACTTCCATCGACCCGAGACCGAGCAAGAAGCCAACCAGTGGCTGTGGCATTACCTGGTCAACAGTTACAACAGCAAGGGGCATCGTTCCGAGGCGCACTCGCGCATCGACGACTGGCGTCTGCACGTGCCAGCGGAAGGCATCCGTGAAATGTGCGCCTGGGAGCAGTTCTGCCGTTTTGCCCGCGAACCGGAGCGCCGCAAAGTTGGCATCGATGCGCGCGTGACGGTGGACGGCACGCTGTACGACGTCGCGCCTGATCTGGCGGGCGAGTCGGTCGTCCTGCTATGGGGGTTATTCGATACGGAGTTGTTCATCGAACACGACGGTGAGCGCTTCGGCCCGTACCTGCCGAGTTCCGGACCGATTCCCCTGAACCGATACCGCGCCTTCACACGCGGCAAGTCCGATGAACGGGCCGACCGTATCCGCGCGCTGGCGGATCAACTTGGCTTGCCGATCGCGGCCCTGACCGGTGCCGGCGTCGAACTCAGTGCGGTCAGCCCGCGTGTCGACGTACCCCGGCAGCCGTTCGACGCGGACCTGCATGAGGTTCGGTTCGCCAGCGCGATCGCGGCGAAGCTGGCAATCGCGGCGGAACTCGGGAGGCCACTGGCTACCGTCAGTGACCTGGATCGCGCGTTCATCGACGACGTACTGGCGGACACGCTGATTCGTCGCCAGGTGCTGCAACGTGTACGAGAGCATTTCCGCTCGTCAAAAGAAGCCGGAGGCCACGATGCGAGATGAGGTGATGCAGTATTACGGCTTGGCGAAAGCGTTCAAGCAGGCCGATTATCTGGAAACCGACCACGCCCGGCAGTTGCTCAAACACGTCAAGGGCGCGATTCTCGAGGGTCGGCTGATCGCACTGTGCGGCATTGTCGGGTCCGGCAAGACTATGCTACTGCGTCGCCTTCAGGAAGAGCTGCGCGAGGAGAACAAGGTCACGGTGTCGAAGTCGCTGTCGGTCGATAAACGTCGCGTGACGCTCGGCACGCTGATCGCCGCGCTGTTCTACGATCTCTCGTCGGACAAGCAGAAGCTCAAGATTCCCGGTCAAGGCGAAAAGCGTGAACGCGATCTGCGCGAGCTGGTGAAAAAGACCAGGCGGCCCGTCGTCCTGTTCGTTGACGAAGCGCAGGATCTCAACGGCAACACGCTCAACGGCCTGAAGCGGTTGATGGAAGTGGTCGAGGACGGGGGCGGCTTGCTCTCGGTCGTGCTGGTCGGACAGCCTCGGCTGCGATATGGGCTCGGGCGGCCGACGATGGAAGAGATCGGCTACCGGACCGACGTGTTCGATTTCGAGGGCGTCGCCGGCGTGCAGCGCCCCTACATCGAATGGCTGCTCGACAACTGCAGCCAGCGCGATGTCGAACCGGACTCGATCCTGACCGAAGCGGCGGTCGATGTGTTTGCCGAGAAGCTACGCACGCCGTTGCAGATTCAGTGGCATCTGACGCGTGCTCTGGAAGCTGGCTACGAGGCGGGCGAAAAGCCGGTGTCGGTGATGGTCGTGGAATCCGTGCTATCGAGGCAACTCGATGACCTGGAACCGACGCTCAAGCGTCTGGGTTTCGGCGTTCGCGATCTTGCCGAACAGATCGACGCGAAGCCCACCGAGATCCGCGCACTGTTCGACAATCAGCTTGATCCGACACGCGCGACGGAGTTGCGCGATCGAATGTTGGCTGCCGGCTTGCCCGTCTGAAAATAAAAGGACCGCATGACGACACGACCACCGATGAACCCGCGCACAATCGCCGGCGGCTTCTCGATCTACGTGCTCCCGCGCCTGTTGTTTGTCTACAGCGGCTGGTCGCAAATAATGTGAGCCGGCAAGGATGGATTGCAAGCCGACGCGAATGATTGCAAGCTCAGTCGCAACTAATGTGAGCTGGCGGTGTGCGTCAGTCGCAACTAATCTGAGCCGGAAACTGTGTCGACTGCGAGCACGCGCTCCGTGGATTGCAAGCCGCTACAGTTAGCGGCCCCGCACGCGCTCACTAATCGGGGCGCGACCGATCCCGGCTCGTCGTCTGTTAGTTGTCCTCTTGTTACAAAAAATCGAGCGCTGAACTTGCCAAGTGCACGAAACGTAATGATAATAGTTCGCATTACGTTCCTCCCCCACCTGACGTCATGATCGTTTGCGTCTGCAAGTCCGTTTCCGACCGCAGGGTCCGCGCCGCCATTGCGGAGGGCGCGGACTCATTCGAGGAACTGCAATTCGAGCTCGGTGTCGCCACATGCTGCGGCAAGTGCGAAGCATCGGTTCGGGACGTCATGGCTCAGTGCGGCGTCTGCGAAAGCCAATGCGGTGTGGAGCGCCGGGCACCGGCGCAACCGATGCACGTGGTCTTCTACGAACGCAAAGCCGCTTAACTCCTGCGTCGCCTGATCGTTTCAGAGTCTTTCGGCGTTTTGTTTCTGTTTTGTTTCTGGCTTGCGGTCGGCACAGCCGCTCACTACAGCCAGCAGTCGCTCGTTTCCCGCTAGACGCTCGAGATGCAATGGCTGATCGATTTCGTCGACGCTGTGCATCTCGCTGCTGATCTGCCGCCTATGACACGCTATCGCGCCGCGCCGCCGTCGAAGCGGCACGGCGTGCGTTCGCGCTATCATTGCCGTTTCGTCCCCTGCTATGACCGGCGTTGTGCCGGCAGTCCCATTCCGCATGCTGCATTCGCGCTTCGTCCCCGCTTTGCTTTGCGTGGCGCTCGTTCATGCGGCGTTGATCGCGGTCTTTGTCGCGACTACCCATACGCCGGCCTCACGCCGGGTCGAGGTGGCCACGATCGCGGCTCAACTGCTGCCTATGCAGCCCGACACAGCGCACGCAGCCGCGCCATCGATGTCTGCGGCCGAGCAGCCGCAGGCTCACCCGGAACGGCCCAGCACCGCTGAGCCTAACGCACACGCAAACAAGCAACCGCCGCCGCGGAAATCGCGCCCACATCCGCCCGCAACAGCGCTGCCCTCGCCTGCCACGGCACCGGAGATCGCTCCGGCAGCCGCCATCCCAACGGATCGGCCGCCGCAACCGGCGCCCAATGTACGATCGAATTCGGTGAGCGTGGCGGCACAGCCCGCCGCTGCTGCGGCCCCTGCGTCTTCTGCCGCGCCACCCACCGCGCCGAACACCATGACGCTTGCAGCACCGAAGCACGTCGAGCATGCCGACTGCCGAATCGTCAGGCCGGCCTATCCCGAGTTATCGAAACGACGCGGCGAAACAGGAACGGCAAGCGTGCGATTCATCATCGGAACGTCGGGTACCGTGGAAAACGTTACGCTAGCCAAGAGCAGTGGATTTGCGCGCCTAGACGACGCGGCCATCGAGGCGCTGCGCCAAAGCACATGCCGGCCGTATGTCGAAAATGGCTCGGCGATCCGCGTGTCGGTGGTGCAGGCGTTCAAGTTTGGACTCGACGACGACTGATCGCGCGTTGTCGACACACACAGCTTCCATGTGTCACGGGCTCGCCGTTCGATAGATGGGCCGTGCTTATCGTTTGGCCTTGAGGACGCGCATCGTCTCGGTTGCAACGACTGTGCTTTCGGTTCGGAATCGAAAAGGGACGCGTACGTTGATTAGCCCCGCCCCATGGTAAAAGGCCCCCATCGGGCGATGAGGGCCTTTTTTCGTGCGCACGCGGCGCCTTCGGGCGGCGGAACTCGGTGGCCATCGGACTGGCTCGAGTACCGCGATGCGATCGCCGTGCCCTGCACGGACCACGCTGTCGGCCCTATCGGCTTGCTATAAAAGCAGCCGTCTGGTTTCGCATTGGAGACCCCAACACGAAAGGCACTTCACTATAAGCCTCCGACCTTGCCGCTACAAGGCACGACCCATTGAAACTACTGATCGCCGACGCCGCTTAAATGACAAAAGCGATTTGTCTTGCGCGGATGACATCAACGCAGCGGCTCGGCGAGCGCGGCGGACGCCGCCAAGTTCGCCAATTGCGCAGCTCTCATCTGCTCGCGCGTGGGGCACTCGAGCATCGGGTGATTGGCCGCATCGAGTTTCTCCACGAGATAATCGACGAAGGCCCGCACGGCCGGCACCATGCCCTGCCGAGAGATAAATACAGCGAATAATTGCGGCGCGGGCAGCGTCCAGCCCGGCATCACGGGCGAGAGCTGACCGGCGCGCAAGGCGGCGCCGTACATCATTTCGGGCAATGCGGCGATCCCGATACCGTCGAGCACCGCCTCGCATATCGTCGACAAATCGGCCGTCACCAATCGCGGCTCGTGTTCATGCACATGTCGGTGTCCGTCGGGCGCAATCAGATTGAATACGTACCGCCCATCGGCGCTCGGCGTGTCCAGTGTCTCGAAGCGTCCCAGATCGCCCGGTGCAACGGGCGGCGCGTGTTGGCTCAGAAGGCTCGGCGCACCGACGAGCATCTGCTGCGTGCGCCACAGCGGGCGCACGACGATGTTCGCGTTCTCGGGTGGCTCGGATCGCACGCGCAACGCAATGTCGACCGAGTCCTCGTAGAGATCGATGACGCGATTGGTCACACGGATCGATACGCGCACTTCCGGGTAACGCGACAGAAATTCAGGGAGGATGCTCGAGAGGATCGTTTGCGAGACGGTCACCGGTACGCTGACACGCACCGTACCCCGCGGGGCGGAGCGCAGCGATTGCACCGCGTTCATGGCGGCCTGCGCTTCGGCGAGCATCAATTGGCAATGCCGAAAAAAGCCCTCGCCGGCTTCGGTCAATGAAAGCTTGCGCGTCGAGCGCTGCAGCAGCCGTACGCCGAGCGATGTTTCGAGTTCGGCTACACGCCGCGAGAGCCGCGACTTCGAGATGCCCAGCACGCGTTCGGCAGCCGAAAATCCACCGTGTTCGACAACTTGTGCGAAATACATCAGGTCATTGAGGTTCTGCGAATCGAGTTGCATGTCATCGTTCCAACGGTAGGACAATCCATTGCTCGTTCCAGGGCTAAAACGGGCGCGGGTCGATCCATATAATAGTCCTCACATACTCACGCGACGCTACGCGTCCTTCAGAGGTACTTTCATGACCACGTCTCGCACGATCCGCCACACGGTTGCGGCTGTCCGCACGGTTGAAGGAGGCGGCTTCGTCGTCCATCGGCCATTCCCGACCCGCATGTTAATGGACTTCGATCCCTTCTTGCTGCTCGATGAAATGGGCCCCGTCGACTACGCGCCCGGCCAAGCCCGCGGCGCGCCGGATCACCCGCATCGCGGTTTCGAAACCGTAACCTACCTGCTCGAAGGCAGGTTCGCTCACAAGGACTCCGCAGGTCATTGCGGCGTCCTTCGTCCAGGCGATGTGCAGTGGATGACGGCGGGTGCGGGCGTCGTCCACAGCGAAATGCCGGACCCGGAATTCGCACGGTCAGGCGGCCGCGTGCACGGACTGCAGCTTTGGGTCAATCTGCCGCGGCAAGACAAGATGATTGCACCGCGTTACCAAGAGATCGCTTCGCAGCACATTCCCACGGCTGCAACGAGCGACGGCAAGGTCCGGGTCAAGGTCATCGCGGGCGCGGCGCTCGGCGTGGAGGCGGTGATCGAAACGCGCACGCCGATCGTTTATCAGCATTTCTCGCTGGAGCCGGGCGCCTCGATCGTTCAGCCGGTTGCGCCCAGTTATCGCGTCTTTGCTTATCCGCTGAGCGGCACCGGGCGCTATGGCAACGAGCAGATAGAAATCGGCGCGCAGCACATGGTGATCTTCGGCGACGATGGCGATGCCGTCACGCTGACGGCCGGTAGCGAGCCGCTCGACGTCTTACTCATCGGCGGTGCGCCGCTGAACGAGCCGATCGTGCGACACGGTCCGTTCGTCATGAACACGGAAGAAGAGATTCGCCAGGCGATTGTCGACTATCAAGCCGGGCGGATGGGCGAAATCGCACATTGACGGGCCCCACCCATCACTCATAGGCGGCTCACCAGACAGTCATAGGCCAGTCGCAGGCCAGTCATAGGCCCGTCGAACACTGACCCGCATCCGCCGCGCGGGCGTTGTCGAATTGCGTCACAATAGCCGCTCGCGTTGCCGGCCGGCCGCGCCCACCGGGTGCGCGCGGCCGGCCGGCATACTAACCGGGAGGACAGGCATGAGCGAGCGCGTTGTCACCGCGACCATCGGTACACCCAATTATCAAGTGACGTTCGACGACGGCGCCCATCATCTGTGGCATGCCGACGAGCCTGTCTCGCTAGGCGGCGGTGACCGGGCACCTACGCCGGTATCGCTCTTGCTATCGGGATTAGGCGCGTGCACGTCCATCACGTTAAAGATGTACGCGCAGCGCAAGGGCTGGCCGCTCGATGACGTTCATGTCTCGCTCTCCATGCAAACCGGCAGCGAAGGCTCGACGATCGATCGCAAGATCGTCTTGCAGGGCGCCCTGACCGACGAGCAACGCGAGCGGCTGCTGCAAGTCGCGAATGCGTGCCCCGTGCACAAGATCTTGACGGGTCCGATCGCGATCAACACGGGGCTCACCGCCACGTTGCCGGCCACGCCGGACGGCGCGTGAGCGCCTGCCTTGCCGCATTTGAAAGCCGAAGGAACACGCCTTGAATTTCGAACATCTCGTCCAAGTCAACGATCCGCTGAACCCACTCGCGGAAACGCTCACGCGCGACCAATTGTGGGAAGGCCTCGTCCTGCGCGCCGAGCAACCGCAACTGTTCGTGCTGGGTCTCGACAGTTGCACGATCCTCTCGCGCACAGCCGACACGCTCGAGCGCGAACTGCATTACGGCCATGCGACGGTACGCGATCGCGTGACCCTAATGCCGCACGAAAGCGTGCGCTACGACATCCTCGCCACCGAGGCCTATGTCGGCGGTACGCTCACGATGAGCATCGAACAGCCCGACGACCTACAGCTTTTCCTGCGCTTCGAGTATGCGACGACGCTGCCCACCCTCGACACGGAAGACGCCCGCCGGACGAGTGAAATCGTGAAATCGGCCTACCGAGAGGCCGACATCGATACGGTGCGGCTCATCCGCGAATACGCGCGTAATCCGCAACAGCCCAGGGGCCTGCATTAAGTCGTTGCACCGCGCGTCGACCCCGTTCGATCCACGGCCATCCCCTCCGTGATGGTCGTGCCCTATCGATGAGCTATCTCAATGAATTTGTTTTTTACAATCGATAATGATTCTCATTTATGATTCGTCTTATCGAATCACACGCCGGATGCCACCAGGATGAGTGAACCCACGCGCCAAGCTACGCTCACTAAGCTCACGTTACGCGCTTCCCCGAGCCCTCTGGCTCGTTCGCGCTCGAAAGAAGCATCGCCGGCCGCTTTAGTCACGCCTCGCGCCGGCACGCGGTGCGAAGACACCCACGATTTCGCCGAGCGCACCCTATCGAGCGATCATTTACTGCAAGGGCGCAGTCACGTGTTTATCGTACACAACGGCGAACGTTATCAATTGCGCGCGACGCGCTTAGGCAAGCTCATTTTGACGAAGTAAGTACCGAGTATTGTGGGGACCACCTCCATAAGAGGTGTTGGGCAGTAGCCAGCGCAACGGCAAGCACGCGAGTCTAGACCCCCTCGTGCCCCTTTTCATAACGTTGCAGCCAGCCATGCCGCTTTTTTCGTTTCACGCCCTCTTGTCCACAAGGCAGGATCGCATCGAAATTTGCAATCACGATTCATCGGTCGAACTTGACCAAGTCCTTGAAGATCAGTTGACCCCAGCTTTTTCCGCGCGCGTGCACAAGCAGTCCACCTTCTGAAAGCCCGCCAAGTTGGATCGGCGCGAAGCCGAGTTTTTCCGCAAGCGCACCCACCTCCGATGCGGCGCCATCATCGTCGCTCGCGAGAAACACGACTCTCCTGCCACCGTGTACAGCCGGGTCCTGGCCAAGAACGGCAGCGACCAAATGATTGAAGCCTTTCACCAGCCTGGCTCCGATGAACGCCTTTGCGGCGACGGCAGAGGACGGGAGACCGTCCAGTTCCTCAAGCGGGGCCTGCGTGTTCATTGCGTCGATGATGGTCTTTCCCTTCCAACTCGGCAGCGCCTTCGCAACCTCCGTGTGCGACTCAAAACGGACAGCCAAGAAGATGGTGTCCGCCTTGGCCGCTTCGGCCAGAGTTTTGGGAATGATCATGGGGCCGATCGCGGCCGCATCGGATGCAAAGCTTTCCGGATCGCGCGTGGTGGCAACGAACACCTCGATGCCGTTGCGGGCAAACGCTTTAGCAAGCGCGCGGCCGATCGTGCCGAAGCCGATGATTGCATAGCTCATATACTCTCCTTCGATTTTTTGGCGCGGTCAGAGCTGTAGCCGCCGCTCGCTTCGATTGCCGGGTCAACGGGATCCGCGTGGATCTCGAATGCCGTGCCTCCCGCTTTCTCGATGGCCGCGACTGCCTCGTCTGCGCTGGATTTACTGGTGTTTTAGG
>Ga0157370_10009994_pt1 | contig 10037 bp, 8 predicted proteins | sample C35metaG_FD_113463 | JGI IMG/M metagenome (GOLD analysis project Ga0157370, IMG submission 113463) | Corn rhizosphere microbial communities from Kellogg Biological Station, Michigan, USA - C3-5 metaG | ecosystem: Host-associated > Plants > Roots > Rhizosphere > Soil | place: USA: Michigan... | reverse complement strand
GACAATCGGCACCTGCCAGTGGGACATCAAGCGGGTGATCGCCTATTCGACCTGCAGCCAGCTGGGCTACATGTTCGCGGCCGCCGGCGTGGCGGCTTACAACGCCGCCATGTTCCATCTGTTCACCCACGCCTTCTTCAAGGCTCTGCTATTCCTGGCCGCGGGCAGCGTGATCCACGCCGTGCATCACGAGCAGGACATGCGCAAGATGGGCGGCCTGTACCGCCGGATTCCCTTCACCTGGGCGATGATGCTGATCGGCAATCTGGCGTTGACGGGGGTGGGCCTGCCCCTGGTCGGTATCGGCCTGGCCGGATTCTATTCCAAGGACGCAATCATCAATTCCACCTATCTGGCCGGTACGGGCGTGGGCAGCTATGCCTTTACCTTGTTGCTGGTGGCGGCGGGAATGACCAGCTTCTATTCCTGGCGTCAGTTCCTGATGACCTTCCATGGCCGCTATCGCGGGCTGGACCATCAGGCCTTGAGCCATTCCGATGCCCACGCCCATGACGAGCCGGCAGACGGCGATCATGGCCATGACGGCCATCATGCTCCCCGGCTGGAAGATGTGCATGAATCCCCGTTGGTGATGCTGGTGCCGCTTGCGGTGCTGGCGGTCGGCGCCACGTTCGCGGGCATGGCCTTTACCCACTATTTCCTGGGTGAGGGCGCGCACGCGTTCTGGCGTGCCTCCGTCGTGGTAGGTACCGGTGCGGAAGGCCATCTGCCGCTGTGGGTGGAGTTTGGGCCGCTGGCCTTCACCATCGGCGGCTTCCTGATTGCCTATTATTACTACATCCTGCACCCGGAAATCGCCGCCGCGATTCAGGCGCGCCGGGGCATGCTGTATCTCTTTCTCTACAACAAATGGTACTTCGACGAGCTGTATGACTTCCTGTTCGTGCGTCCTGCCATGAAAATTGGCCGGTTCCTGTGGAAGCGCGGCGACGGGACCGTCATCGACGGGCTTGGGCCGGACGGCATCGCGGCGCGCATGCTGGATGCCACACGTGGCGCGATGAAGCTGCAGACCGGTTATGTCTATCACTATGCACTGGCGATGTTGTTGGGCGTGGTGGCGCTGGCCACCTGGTTCATGGTGACGTTGGGAGGCAAGCCATGAGCCTTCCCCTTCTGTCCCTGTGTACCTTTTTCCCGCTGATCGGCGCGGCCGCGATCCTGTTGATGCCCAGGCCCGAGAGCGCCCGCTGGATCGCGCTCACCACCACCATCGTCACCTTCATCCTGTCGCTGATGGTATGGGCGGCGTTCGATCCATCGAATCCCGGATTCCAGCTGGTCGAAAAGGCCGACTGGCTGGGCGGCGGCATCTCCTATCACATGGGCGTTGACGGCATCTCGATGCTGTTCGTGGTGCTGACCGCAGGCCTGATGCCCTTCTGCATCGCCGCATCCTGGAAGAGTGTCCAAAGCCGCGTCGCGGAATACATGGTCGCCTTCCTGGTGCTGGAGACCATGATGATCGGCGTTTTCTGCGCGCTCGACCTGGTGCTGTTCTATGTAATGTTCGAAGGCGGGCTGATCCCGATGTTCCTGATCATCGGCATCTGGGGCGGCAAGCGGCGCGTCTACGCGAGCTTCAAGTTCTTTCTCTATACCTTCCTCGGCTCGGTGCTGATGCTGCTCGCGATCATGAGCATGTACTGGTACTCCGGCACGACCGACATTGTGACGCTTCTGAATGGGGTGCATTTCCCTGTGGCAATGCAAACCTGGCTGTGGCTCGCCTTCTTCGCCAGCTTCGCCGTCAAGATGCCGATGTGGCCGGTCCATACCTGGTTGCCCGACGCGCATGTGGAGGCGCCGACTGCCGGCTCGGTCATCCTGGCGGCCATCCTGCTGAAGATGGGCGGCTACGGTTTTCTGCGCTTCTCGCTGCCCATGTTCCCCTCGGCGTCGGAGATGTTTGGTCCGCTGATCTTCACCCTGTCCGTCGTCGCGATCATCTACACCTCGCTGGTGGCGCTGGCGCAGGAGGACATGAAGAAGCTGATCGCCTATTCGTCGGTCGCCCATATGGGTTTTGTCACCATGGGCATCTTCACCCTGACCCACCAGGGTGTGGAGGGCGGCATCTTCCAGATGCTGAGCCATGGCGTGGTGTCCGGCGCGCTGTTCCTGTGCGTAGGCGTGGTCTATGACCGGATGCACACCCGCGAGATTTCCGCCTATGGCGGGCTTGTCAACCGCATGCCGCTCTACGCGGCGTTCTTCATGGTGTTTACCCTGGCCAATGTGGGCCTGCCGGGCACCAGCGGATTCGTTGGCGAGTTCCTGACCATGCTGGGTGCCTTCCTGCACAACAGCTGGATCGCCATATTTGCCACTACCGGCATAATCCTGTCAGCGTCGTATGCGCTGTTCCTGTATCGCCGCATGATCTTTGGATCCCTGGTCAAGCCGTCCCTGCAGGCGATCCAGGACCTGACGGCGCGGGAAGTCGCGATCCTGGCGCCGCTGGTTGTAATCACCATCGCGATGGGGGTGTATCCCAAACCGGTGTTCGACGTGACCACGCCGGCCGTGGCCAAGCTGATCAACGACAGCAAAATGGCCCTGGCCTTCGACCGCGCGCCAAAGCTGGCGAAAAACAGCGTTCCGGAGATGCAGAATGGAGCACGCCGGTGAGTCTTCAGACTGATCTTCTGGTTCTTCTACCTGAACTGGTCGTCGCCATCGGCGCCATGGCAATGCTGCTTGCCGGCGCCATTGGCGGGGAAAGGGCGGCCCCCGCGGTGACATGGGGCGCGGTGTGCGTACTGCTTTTGGCGGGCATCGGTACGGTGATGGGTCCTGGGGGCACCGCCTTCCACGGCGCCTTCACCGCCGACGGGTTTTCGCGGTTTGCCAAGGTCCTGATCCTCGCCGGCGCTGCGTTGTCGATCTTGCTCGCCGACGAATTCTTCGCCGAAGAGAAGGTGTCGCGCTTTGAAATGCCGGTGCTGATGCTGCTGGCCACGCTGGGCATGATGCTGATGGTGTCGGCCGCCAGCTTCCTTGCGCTCTATCTGGGGCTCGAGCTTCAATCGCTTGCGCTGTACGTCCTGGCGGCCTTCAACCGCGACAATCTGCGTTCCAGCGAGGCCGGGTTGAAATATTTTGTCCTGGGGGCGCTGTCGTCGGGCATGCTGCTCTACGGCATTTCGCTGATCTATGGTTTCACCGGAACGATCCTGTTCACCTCTGTCGCCGACGTCACCATGACCAGCGGCGCCAGCCTGGGCGTAATCTTCGGAATCGTGTTCCTGATCGCCGGTCTGGCATTCAAGGTGTCGGCTGTGCCGTTTCACATGTGGACGCCGGACGTTTATGAGGGCGCGCCGACGCCGGTTACCGCATATTTCGCCTCCGCTGCCAAAGTGGCGGCACTGTGCCTGTTCTTGCGGGCCATCCTGACGCCGTTCCCCGACCTTCTGGCCCAGTGGCGTCAGATTATTGTCTTTATCTCGGTGCTTTCGATGGCACTGGGTGCCGTCGCCGCCATCGGCCAGACAAACATCAAGCGCCTGATGGCTTATTCCTCGATCGGGCATATGGGCTACGCGCTGCTGGGCCTGGCAGCGGGCACCGCGATGGGTACGCGCGGCGTGCTGATCTATCTGGCCATTTACCTCTTTACCAATCTGGGCGTGTTCGCCTGCATTCAGGCGATGAAGCGCGGCGGCAAGGCGGTGGAGAACATTTACGATCTGGCAGGTTTGGCGCGCACCGACCTTAAATTTGCGGTGCTGTTTTCGATCCTGTTTCTCAGCCTGGCGGGTCTGCCGCCGCTGGCCGGATTCTTCGCCAAATTTTACGTCTTTCTTGCGGCCATCCAGGCCGGGCTGATTGTGCCCGCCGTGCTTGGCGTGTTGGCCAGTGCCGTCGGCCTGGTCTACTATCTGGGCCTGGTCAAGGTGATGCTTTTTGACGAGCCTGCGGCCGCTTTCGACGGCCAGGTCGCGCCCGCTACCCGGGCCATCATATGGCTGTCGGTTGCTGTGGCCCTGTTCTTCATTGTTGCCGCGTCCCCGGTTATCACTGCCGCCGATGCCGCCGCCAGGGCGCTGCTGCCTTGAACGGCTGGCCGGCCGGCTATCAGCTGATCAGGCACGAGGAAATCGATTCCACCAACTGTGAGGCGCGCCGCCTGGCCGAAGCGGGAAAGGCGGGTCCTGTCTGGATCCTGGCCCGCACGCAAACGGCGGGCCGTGGCCGGCGCGGCCGCGCTTGGCTTAGCGCCCCGGGCAATCTGGCCGCCACGCTGCTGATCCGCCCCGCGCGGCAGCCTTGCGGCCAGCTTTCCTTCGCAGCGGCCCTGGCGGCCGCCGATGTGGTCGAACACTTCGCGCCGGCCGCGCCCGTAACTGTGAAATGGCCGAACGATGTCTTGGCCGGTGACCGCAAGACGGCCGGCATCCTGCTGGAATCCGCCGGCGACTGGCTGGCGGTGGGTGTCGGCATCAACCTGGCATATCATCCTGAAGGCACCGAATTTCCTGCCACCTCGCTAGCGGCGCTGGGCGTGGCGGCGCCGTCGCCGGATCAGGCGCTTGCCATCCTCGCGACGCGCTTCGCCCACTGGTATAATGGGTGGATGAGCGAAGGTTTTGAGCCGCTGAGGGCCGCGTGGCTGGCGCGCGCCCGGGGGCTGGGCACGCCGATACGGGCGCGCCTGCCCCATGAAGAGCATGACGGCGTGTTCGCGGGGCTGGACAGCGATGGCGCACTGCTGCTGAACCAGCATGGCCGGGTGCGGGTAATCACGGCAGGTGAGGTGTTCTTCTGATGCTGCTCGCCATCGACGCCGGCAACACGAACATCGTCTTTGCCATTTATGACGGCGGCGAGATGCGCGCCCAGTGGCGCACGGTTACCCAGGTGGCCCGCACCGCCGACGAATATGCCGTCTGGCTCAATCAGCTCCTGGCGCTGAAAGGCTGGTCCTTTGCGGATATGGACGCTGCCATAATCGCCACGGTGGTTCCGGCAGTTCTGTTCGACCTGCGCGCACTCTGTCGCAATTATCTGAACTGCGAGCCCATGATGGTGGGCGATCCGGCGCTGGATCTGGGGCCGCAACCGCAAGTCGCCAGGCCTGAAACCGTGGGCGCGGACCGGCTTTGCAACACGGTCGCAGCCCATGACCGCTACGACGGCGCGGTGATCGTGGTCGATTTCGGCACCGCTACCAATTTCGACATTATCTCGGACAAGGGGGCATTCTGCGGAAGCGTGATCGCTCCGGGCGCCAATCTGTCGATCGAGGCGCTTCACCAGGCTGCCGCGCTGTTGCCGCGCGTGGCAATCCACCGCGCCCAGAAAGTCATCGGGCGCGATACCGTCTCTGCCATGCAGTCCGGAGTCTACTGGGGTTATGTCGGGTTGATCGGCGGATTGATCGACCGCATCAAGGTCGAATTCGGCGCGCCCATGACGGTGGTGGCGACGGGAGGATTGGCGCACCTGTTCCGTCCCGATCTGCCGTCGATCGACCATGTCGATCCCGATCTCACCATGCGCGGATTGATGCTGATCCATGCCCGAAACAAGAAGGCGTGATGGCGGACGGCGCGCGAGAAGACGAGCTTGTCTTTCTGCCTTTGGGCGGGTCGGGCGAGATTGGCATGAATTTCAACGCCTATGGCTATGGCCCGCCGGACAGCCGGCAATGGATCATCGTCGATTGCGGCGTGCTGTTCGGCCGCGAGTCCAGCCAGCCCGGCGTGGACATGCTGATGCCCGATATCCGCGCCCTGACCGAGAACCGCGAGAAGGTCTTGGGCATCATCGCCACGCATGCCCATGAGGATCATATCGGCGCCATCGCCCATTTGTGGCCGATGCTGCGCTGTCCCGTTCACGCCACGCCTTTCACCGCGCGGCTAATCTCCGGCAAGCTGGAAGAAGCCGGACTGTCGGCAAAGGTGCACGTCAAGGAGGTACCGGTTGGCGGCAGCCTGACGCTGGGCCCTTTCGTGATGGACTTCATCTCCATCACCCATTCGATCCTGGAGCCAAATCTCCTGGCCATCAGGACGCCTCTGGGCGTGGTGGCGCATACCGGCGATTGGAAGATAGATCCCGACCCTCTGCTGGGTGAGCAGACCGATACCGCCGCCCTGGAGCGGCTTGGCAATGAGGGCGTCCTGGCGCTGGTCTGCGATTCCACCAATGCACTGGTGCCGGGCACCTCGGGCTCGGAAAGCACGGTGCGCGAAAGTCTGGCTGACCTGATCGGCACGCTGAAGGGTCGGGTTGCGGTTACGGGATTTGCCTCCAACATCGCGCGGCTGGACAGCATCGCCCGGGCCGCGCGGCGCCACGGCCGTCAGATCGCGCTGGTGGGCCGATCGATGCAGAAGATGGTCGCAGCCGCGCGCGAGTGTGGCTACCTGAAGGATTTTCCACCCGTTCTCGACGAGGTGGAAGCGATGGAGCTTCCCGCCCACAAGGTCCTGTTGCTGTGCACCGGCAGCCAGGGCGAGCGGCGGGCCGCCATGGCGCGCATCGCCGACGACAGCCATCCCAACGTCCATCTGGCCCAGGGGGATTCGGTGATCTTCTCCAGCCGCGTCATTCCCGGCAACGAGCTGGCGATCTTCGAGCTGCAGAACCAGCTGGCGGCGCGAGGCATCGAACTGCTGACGGCGGAGGATCATCTCGTTCATGTCTCCGGCCACCCCTGCCGCGAGGAGCTGGCCCAGATGTATCGCTGGATCCGGCCCAGGGTGGCGGTGCCGGTACACGGAGAGGTCCGCCACCAGGTCGCCCATGCGCGGCTGGCGCGCGAGATGCAGGTGCCGCAGGCGCTGATCCCGCAGAACGGGCATCTGTTCCGGCTGGCGCCGGGACGGCCCCAATTGATCGACGAAGTGCCATCGGGCCGCATTCATCTTGATGGCCGGGTACTGGTGGCGGAAGGCGAGGGGCTGGCCAAAAATCGCCGGGCCATGGCCCACGCAGGGCTGCTGGTAGTGTCGCTGGTGCTGGACGGAAAGGGCCGCGTGGCGGCGCCGCCTTCGGTGCTGGCGGAAGGCATGCCGCAGCCCGTGGCCGAGGCGGTCGAGCGTGCCGTGGAGGAGGAAACACGCGGCGGCGGGCGCAACGATCCGGACGAACTGGCCGAAAGCGTGCGCCGTGCTGCCCGCCGCGCCGCCCATGACGCCTGGGGCAAGAAACCGGTAACCCGCGTGCTGGTGACGGAGGTGTAAATGGTCAATCCGGGCATGACCGCCATGGACATGAAGATCGCCGGCGGCCTGCATTATGTGGTGCTGTTCAGCGCCTATGCGGTGCTGTGGTTTCTTTGCCTTTTCTGTCTGCTGCCGGTGGGGCTGGGATCGGAGCGCGATCCGGAGACCGGCGCCCCGCTTCATCCTCAACTGGGCAAGAAGGCCTTGTGGGCGAGTGTCATTGCCGCCGTGTTGTGGGCGGTGTTCTTTGTCATTGTCGGTTTCGGCTGGCTGGAAGTTTGAACTCGCCTCCTAGCCCAGCGCGATCATCACCGCGAAAGCGCCCGCAATCAGCGCTATTCCAGGGCCGATCTGCCTGCCGCGTCCGGAAAGCAGTTTGACGCCCACATAGACGATGAAGCCCATGCCGATGCCTTCGGCGATGGAGAAGGTGAAGGGGATGGCGAGCGCCGTGACCAATGCGGGCAGGCTTTCGGTGACGTCCGCCCACTCGATGTCCTTCATGTCCCTGGCGAAAAGGCCGGCAACAAAAATCAGGGCGGGGGCGGTGGCATAGGCCGGAACCGCGCCCGCCAGGGGCGCGAAAAACAGCGCCAACAGGAACAGTATGCCCACCGTCACGGCGACCAGTCCTGTCCGCCCGCCAACGCCGGAGGCGCTTTCGATGTAGGCGGTTACCGGCGAGGTGCCCAGCACCGCGCCCAGCATGATGCCCGTGGAGTCGCTGAGCAGCGCCTTGCGGGCATTCTTCAGGCGGCCATTTTCGATCAACCCCGCCTGATGGCCCACTGCCGTCAGTGTGCCGGATGTGTCCAGCAGGTTCAGCAGCAGGAATACCAGCACCACGCCCGCCAGCGCACTGGTGGAGCTGCCGCCGGCGAAGTGCAGTTGCAGAAAGGTTGGCGCGATGGAGGGCGGCGGGGCCACCAGCCGGGTCAGGTGAGACAGTCCCAGCATGAGGCTAGCCGTGGTGGCGGCCAGGATGCCGATCAACACCGCGCCCGTGACACGCCGCGCCCACAGGGTGGCGATCACCAGAAGCCCGCCCGCGGCGATAAGCGATCTGGGATCGGCCAGGTCGCCTGGCTGCAGCAATGTGGATGGGCTGGCGACTACCCATCCCGCGCCCTGAAACCCGATCAACGCCAGGAAGAAACCGATGCCGGCGCCGATGGCGCGCTTCTGGCTGAGGGGGATGGCATTGATGATCCATTCGCGCGCCGGGCTGGCCGACAGGACGACGAACAGGATGCCCGAAACGAAAACACAGCCCAATGCCAGCCGCCAGTCGCCCGCCAGCAGCGGAACGACGGTGAACGCGAAATAGGCGTTCTGACCCATGCCTGGCGCCAGCGCGATGGGCAGGTTGGCGTAAAGGCCCATCAGCAGGGTAGCCAGCGCCGCCGACAGGCAGGTGGCCATGAATACCGCACCTTCATTCATGCCCGCGGCGGCAAGTATCCTGGGGTTGACGAACAGGATGTAGGCCATGGTGAAGAACACCGTGGCGCCGGCAACGATCTCGGTCCTGGGTGTGGTGCCGCGTGCCTGAAGATCGAACAGTCTTTGCAGCATGGGTGCCCCGCAGCCCTATCCCAAAGCAAAAGACCGGAGCACTGGCTCCGGCCTTTATCCGCTTTTGGCGGCAAACTCCCCGAACTTGGCCGTTCTTGGTTCTGGCGGCTTATCGTCTTCTTTATGGGTGTGGTTGATACTGGCTTTGGTCATAAATGTCACGAAAATCCCGGTGATGTTGCAATGCAGCAAATTCGATTTGGGGTCTTTCCGGCGGTCCTCCCGCTTGTTGCGCTTCTGCTGGGAACGGCACAGCCAGCCCCGGCGGCCGGAATAACCCACCAGGGGCGGCCCGATCCGTTGCTGGATGGCACGCCTGATGGCCCCTGCGCGGGCTTGATGCAGGGCCCCGACTACGCCGCCGGGACTGACGCGCAAGGCCGCCCCGTCGCCCCGCCGGATGTGGGCGCTCCGCCCGTGGCTCTCCCCGACCAGATAGCGGTTCCCCTTCATGCCGGAGAGGGGCGCGGTCACCATGGCAGGCGGAAAGCGACGGGCGAGGTTCCCTATGTCGGGATTGACGGCCACAGGCTGGATCCGCTGGTCAACCCGCCGGGTTGCAGGAACGGCGGGGGCTGATGCGCGCGGCCGGCGCGAGCGCTGACGCCGGCACGACGCTAACATGGCCGCCCAAGGGAGGATGCCATGGCGGATGTTGAGCAGAAGCGCGCAGGGTTTCGCGCGCTGCACGGTCAGGGATGTTTTGTGCTGCCCAACCCCTGGGACGTGGGCAGCGCCCGGTTGTTCCAGCATCTGGGTTTCGAGGCGCTGGCGTCGACGAGCTCGGGCTTTGCCTGGACGATTGGACGGCCAGACTATGGTCCTTCCCGCGACGAGACGCTGGCGCATCTGTCGGCGCTATGCGCGGCGGTCGAGCTGCCCGTTAACGCCGATTACCAGTCCGGGTTTGCTGCCGAACCCGAAGACGTCGCCGCCAATGTGGCATTGGCAATCGATGCAGGCGTGGCGGGTGTTTCCATCGAAGACACCAGGGTGGAGAGTCCGGGCCTTTACGATCTGCCGTTCGCGGTGGAGCGGATACGCGCGGCCCTTGCCGTCACACGCCGCCACGGCGCCGTACTGGTGGCCCGCACCGAGATCCTGCTACACCATCCTGAGCAGGTGACGGCGGCCATCGACAAGCTGGTGGCCTTTGCCGATGCCGGCGCCGATTGTCTCTATGCGCCGGGCGTCGCCGCCAAGGCTGACATCGCCGCCATGGTCAGGGCGGTCGCGCCAAAACCGTTGAATGTGCTGATGTCG
>Ga0157370_10009993_pt1 | contig 10038 bp, 7 predicted proteins | sample C35metaG_FD_113463 | JGI IMG/M metagenome (GOLD analysis project Ga0157370, IMG submission 113463) | Corn rhizosphere microbial communities from Kellogg Biological Station, Michigan, USA - C3-5 metaG | ecosystem: Host-associated > Plants > Roots > Rhizosphere > Soil | place: USA: Michigan... | reverse complement strand
TGCCGCGACGAAGCCCTTGATGATCACAGAGCCCATCTCCGATTGAATGCCGGTGATCGGGGCTATCAGCACACCGGCAAGTGCAGCGACAGCCGTGCTCACAGCAAAGGTCAGGGGAAACACGCGATTGACGCGTACGCCCATGAGTCGGGCCGCATCGCGATTCTGCGCTACCGCTTTCATCGCCTTGCCGATCAGCGTCCTGCGAAAGAACACGCCGAGCAGTATCATGATTGCGATCGAACAGCCGATGATCCAGAAGTATTGCGGATTGACGCTGACGTCACCGACTCGCACGGTGACGCCGTCGAGCGGTGACGGCAGCGTCGCGATATTTTCTTGCCACGAAAGCCGCAACGCGTTCTTGATCATCAAGCCGATAGCCAGCGTGGCAACGACGACGGTGAACGCGGGCGCGTTCAACAATGGCCGGATGAGCGTGCGCTCGAGAAGCACGCCGAAAACCGCCGCAATCGCCAGCGTACCGAGCAGCACTTGCCAATAGGGGAGCTTCAGGAGCGACAGGAACAGCGCTACATACGCGCCGAACGCGACCAGGTCGCCCTGTGCGAAATTGAGCACCCCGGTGCCCTTGAAAGCGAGCACCAGTCCCAGTGCGACGAGCGCGTAAATGCTTCCAATACCGAGACCGGCGACCAGCAACTGAACAAAGATGCCCAACTCCATGGAGACGCGCCCGGCGGAGCGTCAGACGCGGTCCGCCGGGGGGCAATTGCTATTGTTTCTTCATCGACGACAGGATCTCGCTCTCGTGCTTGGCCTGCCAAGCCACCGGGACCCACTTCTGATTCTTCACCACCATAATTTGCTGATTCAGGTTGCCCACGTGGTGCCAATTGGTGAAGGTGCGTGGCGACGCGACCCCGCTTCCCTGATAATCCTTCAGCGTCTCGAGCGCCGAGACAAACTTCTCGCGCGTCAGATCCGGACCCGCTCGGCGCATTCCCTCCGCGATCACATAGACCTCCGTGTAGCCCATGATGTCGTAGAGGTTGGGTCTGCCCTTCGGCGCATTGGGGAACATCTTGTTGTAAGCCTGCATGTACTTCGTCATGGGCGGTTCCGTCGAGTCGAGGTAAAGCGGTGTCAGCCACCCGCCCATGTACCCTTCGGCTGCCGGTCCTGCATTGATGATGATTGAATTGTCCACCGCGGCCGCACCCCCGAAGATCGGTTGCTTCAGGCCCAGGTCACGGATCTGCTTGATGATGATCGATACTTCCGGCGTCTGTCCGATCGCCAAGATTATGTCCGGATCCGCCTGCTTGACCTTGAGGATCTGAGGCGTGAAGTCCTTGTCGCCCACCTTGAACTCGGCGCGGGTGAGAATCTTCATCTTGTACCACTTGTCGAGCATGCGCTCGACATTGTCCGCCTCGTTCTTCGCGTTCTCGTCCGCGCCGCTCAGGATCGCGATCTTTTTGACCTTGAGATATTGCGTGAGGAACTCGGCATACACCTCACCGTAGCGCGCCGATTCGGTTGACGCGCCGCGGAACAGATAGTGGCTGAACGGGTGCGTGACCTGAGGGGCCGAAGCTATGGCGACATATGTCGGAATCTTGGCATCGCGCAGATAGTCGAGTGTTCCGACCGTCGGGTTGCTGCCCGACAGTCCGAGGACCATGAAGACGTTGTCCTGTTCGACCAGCTTCTTGACCGAGGCGAGCGCCTTCGCGGGAGAGAAGGCATCGTCTTCGAAGATCATTTTCAGCTTACGGCCGTTTACCCCGCCCGCAGCGTTGATCTCGGAAAGCGCCAGTTCAGCACCGTCCCGCCCTCCGAGTCCGATGAACGCTGCCGGGCCGGTAACCGGGCCGTACGCTCCGATGAGCACCGTGTCGTTGGTGACGCCGTTTTCGGCAGCGGCTGTCGAGCCAAGCAATGCGAGCGTGGCAACGACCGCAGCGACGACTAGTTTTCCGATGACGCTTTGCATCGCATCCTCCTTCGGTCAATTTGAACAAGACGGTGAGGCAAGCCTCACTTTGTCTCCTTCATGTAATCGAGAGCGCCTTGGGTGAGATAGTCGTTGCGCACCGGTGAAAAGAGATTAGCCATCTCGACATCCTCGAGCACCCAGGCTTCGTGAAGCGTGTTACCCGGAATTACGCCGACGTCGTTGGGCCCGCAACGGCGGCGCTGGCCGTCAATCTCGAACTCGATCAACCCTGACACGATCCAGAAGATCTGCTCCTCGGGGTGCCTGTGCGCCGCGGAGTGGCTGCCCTTCTTCATGTTCCACACTGTCAGCATCTGGTTGGCGCCAATAATCATGCGCCGGCTCATCTGGTCGGTCACCTCTTCACGCTCCATTTCGCGCAAATTCCGGACCTGCTCAAGGACGCTCATGTATCTCCTCCGTTTCGATTTGCGAGCGGCAACTCGCGAGAATCTATGAGCTCGCCGGCACTTGCTCCGAGTGCGTAAGCTCGATGGGTTTCGCAATGAACTGACTTGCGAGATACCGGTCTGGATAGAGTCGCGCATGCAGCTCGTTCCAGCGCTGGAGCACCTCCTCGCGCGTGATGGGGTTCAGCCGCTGCTCCGCAAAGAGGCGATTGTGGAGCTCGTTTTTGATCCGATAACGGACCAGGATGGGCAGCTTGCCAAGGATCTCCTGGAGCGCGGCACGCGCGCCGGCGGTCCATGCCGAGTCGTACTCGTCGCGGTCCTTGCCGAAATTGAAGCTTGGGATCGGAATTTCGTCCTGCGTCGACAATCGCCGTTCGCGTTCAGTTGCAGTCTTCGCCTCATCGATGACGCCAGTCGGGTCGAACACTACGCCGTAGACATGTTGAGCCGCCAAGCGCGACACGAATCCGAGCTCGACGTCTGTGCGCACCCGCTCGATATCTCTCAACAGCGGGTCGCCATATCCGCCACCGCCCGAGGTCGCGAGTCGAACGCGATCGCCCGGATTCAACTTGAGGAAATTAATTTTTCGGATCGATTGCGCGCGCTCGGTGCCCGCGTACAGCAGCGCCGGCCGCATCCGTGCACCGGGATGACCGCCATGGACGCCCCACGGGTGGAACCGCGTGCGATCCATGCCACGGGCCACCACGGTCGCATCAGGAGCGAAGACCTGGAACTCGAGTGCGATGCCGAGGCCTCCGCGATACTGCCCCGGTCCGCCACTATCGGGCACGAAGGCAAATTCGCCAACCATGATGAAAGTCTCGGACTCCAGGATCTCGGCCGGTGTATTGCGCATGAAGCCGAGCGTGAAGTCGACACCGTCGAAGCCGTCACCCATCGGCCTGCCACCCGATCCGCCTACGCACGGGTTAATCACGTGAATGCGCCGGCCGCTACGCTCGTAGTCGGGCACCGACAACAGCACGATCGTCGAAACCCCCGAACCGGCCGCGGGCGTCTTCTTTGGGGCCGCCTTGCCAAGCACTCCCATGAGTACATCGAGGATGCGGACACCCGACAGCGACCGCAGTCCGATCGCCGCGGGAAAGATCGGATGGACGAGCGACCCTTCGGGCAACGTAACCGTGATCGCGCGGAAGAATCCGGCATTGGTCGGAATGTCGGGATCCTGGCTGACGATGAAGTACATCAGGCCAGCGATGACCCAAGGGTGGACCTTGCCGGCGGTGGGGACGTTGTACGAAGAATCGACCTGCGGGTCGGTGCCGGTGTAATCGAGATGGATGCGTCCATCGGCGGACACCGTCATCGCGAGTCGGATTCGTATCGGAACGTCGGACACCGTGTCGTCCTCGAGATAGTCCGAGAACTCGTAGGTGCCCACGGGCAACGTCTTGAAGACCTCGTTCGCCTTCAACTCGGAGTAGGTCAGCAAGTCCTCCATCACCGTCCGAAGCTTGGCTACACCGTGGCGCGTCGCCAGCGCCTGCATCTTGCGCATTGCGATGTGGTGCCCCGCGCGCAGTGCCTGAATGTCGCCCCACAACTGATCCGGAATGCGCACGTTGTTGCGCAGTATTGCGCGCACGTCCTGGTTGAGAATCCCGTTGCGATACAACTTGATTGGAGGCAGGCGAATGCCTTCCTGGAACGTGTCGGTGAGACTCGGAGCAATGCTGCCGGGAACGGCACCACCCATGTCCGAGGAATGGATGAATCCCCACGTGAAGCACAGCAGTTCGCCATCGACGAACACCGGTGACCAGGCGGTGATGTCGGGCACGTGGGTGCATCCAGCCTTGCTCAGAAATGGGTCGTTCGTAACGATGAAGTCGCCCTCTTCGTAGTGCTCGATGGCGTTGATGCAGTCAGCGAACGGCAGCCCGAGCAGCGTGCTGGCGCCAAGCGTGCGCGGATAAGCGAAAAATGCGCCGTCCACGGTCGCCATCGCAGCCCCGAAATCCTGGGTTTCTCGCACGAACGTCGTGTGAGACGTCTTCGCAACCGTGATCGCCATTTGCTCGGCTATGGCTGCGAACTGCTTTGCGAAGATCTCGATCTCGATGGGATCGGTGCGCAGTCGCGCCGCGGGGATCGTTTCGGGAAGTCCGTACGGCACGCTCATTAGCCCCTACTCTCGCTGTAGGTGGAGATTTCCCAACGCATCTGTTTTCCCATACCAACCTGGCCGAACGAAGGTCGTCGTGTCCGTCTGGTCGATGATGCAGGGTCCGGCCACGCGCGCGCCGCCGCCAAGCTCGGATCGCTGGAACACCGCGATCGCCCGGCGCGCTTTATCGAAGTAGACGCTGCGCGTGCGGCTGCTGCTCTTGGCCGGAGTTGGCCCGATTTCATGACGCGTGCGATAGCGGGTGCGCTCGCCGATGACGGTGAGGCGCACGTTGATGATCTCGCCGGGAACCGACGGTTGGGTCACGCCGTAGAGTTGCTCGTAACGCGCGAAAAACGCCGCACGAACTGCTTCGGTGTCTCGTGCATCGAGTACCTCGGGCGATACCGGAACTTCAGTGTTGAATCCCTGGCCCTCGAAGCGCGCGTCGAGCGTGGGGAGCATCAGAACAGACTCGACGGACGTCTCATGGGCCAGTTGTGAACGTGCCTGCGTCTGCTTCTCCGCATACCAGCCGGCTATGCATTCCCAATCCGGAGCGTCGAGGGGTGTCTTGAGCGTCTGCACGTAATCGAGTCGAAAATCCGCGGATAACGATCCGAGCGCGCAGAATGTCCCTGGAGAAGGCGGAATCACTATTGCGCTTATGCCGAGTTCTTCCGCAAGCATGCAAGCGTGCGTAGGGCCGGCACCCCCGTAAGCGAGCAGCGAAAAGTCACGTACGTCGAAGCCGATCCGACCTTCGATGGCGCCAATGCCGGGAATCATGTTGGACGTGGCGATTCGCAGGATCCCCTCGGCGATTTCGTCGATGGAGAAGCGTGAGCGCGCAGCGAGCTTTCCGATCGCCTCTCGGGCGCGGACGACATCGAGATGCACCGTGCCACCGAGAAAGCCGTCGGGATTGAGCACACCGGTTACGAGGTACGCATCGGTGACGGTGGGAACGACACCCCCGCGCCCATAGCAGACGGGCCCCGGTTCCGCGCCCGCGCTTTCGGGACCGACCTTCAGCACTCCTAGGTTGTCGAGTCGCGCAATCGAACCCCCGCCGGCACCGACCGATACCACATCGACGCTCGGGATCACGACCGGCAGTCCACCGATGCGTGTCTCGCTCGAATAGGGAATCCGGTGATCGACTATCACGGCGAAGTCGCTGCTCGTTCCTCCCATGTCGAAAGCAATGACGTTGCGCAGTCCACAATCCTCCGCAAGCCGCGCCGATGCAATGACGCCCGACGCTGGACCGGACATCAGCGTCGCGGCCGGCCACTCCTTGGCGAGCCGGACCGGTAACATACCTCCGTTGGAGGTCGTGATGTTGACCGATCCTGCAAGGTCGATGCGTGCCAGCGATTCCTGCAACTGGTCGAGGTAGCTCGACACTTTCGGGGTCACGAACGCGTTGATAACGGTGACAAGCGAGCGCTCGTATTCGCGGATCTCTGGCCACACCGCGCTCGACACCGTCACGCGAACCGACGGGTGCTTCGAGCGGATGATCGAAGCGGCCTGCTGCTCGTGCGCCGGGTTCTTGAACGAGTTGAGGAAGCAGACGGTCAGAATCTCCGCGCCATGCTCGATGAGCTCCGACGCAGAGCGCTCGACCGATCCGATGTCGAGCGGAGTATGCACGTCGCCGCTTCCGAGAACGCGCTCCTCGACCTCGCGCACGAAGTTCCTGCGCACCAGCGGCACGCTCTTTTGAGTATAGAAGTTGAACGGATCGGGCATCTGCAGTCGCGCTATCTCAAGGAGGTCACCGAAGCCGCGGGTCACAAGCAAGCCCACTCGCGCCCCGTCGCGCGTTATGACCGCGTTGAGCGCGAGCGTGGTTCCGTGAATGAAGGCAATACAGCGTTGCGCGTCGCGACCCTGTTGCTCGAGCACGCCCTTGACGCCATTCACGACACCACGCGCGACGTCAGTGGGCGTAGTCTCGGTCTTGAAGAAGAAACGTTCGGTCGTCCTCGGATCGAACATCGCTACGTCAGTGCAGGTGCCGCCAATGTCCACGCCGATCGAGAAAATGTCTTCACCGCCGGGCACCTTTCACCTCCTCCGCGCCACACGTTTGCGACGTTGCGTCCCAAGTTCGCTCTTGCCGATCGATTCTTCCCGTGACCGGCTCGGAACCGCTAATCGCGTCTCGACATCCTTCGCTTCGGCGCGCACCAGCTGAACCATCCGCTTAAGCGCCTCGCCTTGGAACCGCAAGGTCAATCCGGAAAGCGCGATGGCGCCGATGCATTGTCGGTTCGCGTCGCGAACCGGCGCCGCTACCGCAGATAGCTGTTGCTGGTTTTCACCGTGTACTACCGCGACACCCTTCGCACGCACGTCTTCTAGGGTCGCGCGAATGCGCGCAGGTTCGACTACCGTGGTTGGCGTATGGCGCTTCAGCTTGGCGGCGAGAACGGTGTCCACGATATGATCCGCGCTGAATGCAAGGATGGTCCTTGCGGACGCGCTGGGCGTCGCGATCGACAAGCGTGATCCACGTTCCACGTACGCTCTGAGCGGTTGACGTCCGTCACTCGTGGCCACGTAGCAGTATTCCTCGCCCTGTACCAGCGCAAGGGAAGCCGTCTCGCCGGTCATGCTCGTGAGGCGGTCGAGCGCCGGTTGAACCACCCCTCGAATGTCGACCCTCGCCGCGGCGCGCTCTCCCAACTCCCACGCGCGAAGCCCCAGCGAGTAGCGCTTGGTTGACGGATCCTGGTTCACGTATCCGAGGTCCGCGAGTGTGCGCACAACGCGAAAGATGACCGAGACGGGCTCCTTCAACCGGGCACCAAGCTCCGAGACGCCGAGGTCGCGCGGCGACGCAGCGATGAGCTCGAGTGTTTCAAGCCCTTTCTCCAAAGTCAGGAGCGAATATGGGTTGGCGTGTCGCGGTACTGTACGGACTTCGGCTTTTCCCATTTGCGGAAATACGATTACCGAATTCCGGCATCGTGACCGCATCCCGCGGCGCTGTCAATGGCGCGCCCCGGAGGATGGGACGCGCCATGTCGGTTGCGCTGATCGGCGTATCGGGCGTGGGCGCGCGCGCCAGTTCGCGCACGAAGCAGCAGACGAAACGCGACGTCGAAGTCCGACACGCGCAATCGACGCGGTACCTGTCTGCCGACCATCGGTTTTTCCCCGATGGCCCAACAAAAAGGGCCAGTCCTCTGCCGGGTCGTCCTCCGTTGGCCAGATTTGGCAGGGTGGAAGAGCTGACCAGGATTCGGCGCGGAACTGCGGTCCTTGGCGGACCGCGATTGGGAGCTTCGTCGATGAGGTCCGGCGAGAGTCCAACTGCTGCTGACTCCGCGGGCCGAGCGGGGACATTTCCTGTTGGGCTAGCATCTGACACTTCGTCAAGGAGAAGACTCGGATGATCGTGTGGGATGCCAAGGCTGCGCGAATCACGTTCACGGTCGTGATCGTCGCGGCGATCTTGTACGGCGTGTACATGATCCGGCGCACCCTGTTCGTATTCCTCCTTGCGATTTTCTTCGCATACATGATGTACCCGCTGGTGTTGTTGTTGGATCGCTTTCGCCCACGACGCGCACCGCCATGGGCGTCCCCAGTGGCTACCTTGGTTCTCATACTGACGCTCGCCGCACTGATCGGGACACTGATCGGCCCTTCCATTGGGGACGAGGCGAATCGCCTCAGTGAGCAGTTGCCGGCACTGCTGCAGCGCGGTGATCCGACCGTGACGGGACGCTGGCCCACCTTTCTTCAGCCTTACGCCGATCGTATCGTGGCGTTCGTGCGGACCGAGCTTCGGGGCGGGGCCGCGGCCGCGCTCCCTTTGGCGCAGCGCATCGGGACCGGCGTCCTTCAGGTCGCCGGCGATCTCCTGTTAGTTGTGCTCGTGCCGATCCTCGCGTTTCTGTTCATACTCAGTGGACCTCGCATCCGCAACGTGCTGGAAAGGCTTGCCGCGCGCCAGCCAATGGGTCAACGCATCGTTGACGATCTGGACCATTTACTCGGTCGCTACATTCGAGCGCTCCTGCTGCTGTCGGTTGCGGCGTTCGGGGCTTATGCAGTGTTTCTTGCGAGCGTCAGCGTTCCTTATGCGTTGCTGCTCGCCGCCGTGGCGGCACTCCTCGAGTTCATCCCCGTGTTCGGGCCGCTGTTGTCCGCGCTCGTCATCATCATCGTCGCAGCTTTGGCCGATTATCCGCATTTGCTGTGGATATTGTTTTTCCTCGTCGGCTATCGCATTTTCCAGGATTACGTTCTCGGTCCCCGATTGATGGGTGCAGGAATCGGAGTGCACCCGATCCTGGTTCTCTTCGGATTGCTCGCAGGCGCCGAGGTGGCGGGTGTACCGGGGATATTCCTATCCGTTCCTGCCATTGCGGCTGTCTTGATCGTCGGCCGGCATGTGCTAGCCGATTGGGGGTGGATCGAATGAGGGAGGCTCCCTGCAGCTCGCATGCGGCAATCCCATGCAGTCACAAGGATGCGGAATGCAAACTTCCAATTGCACGCGCTTCAACTCGATGCAGGCTTGCGCCGGCGCCTGCGAAAAATTCGCATAGTCGCAGCTACATCCGCGTTCTCGAAGCGCTCGGGCTCGCGCGGGTCACGAAACCTGATGCCATGGGTTGAATCGTCGCCATATGGGCCCACATTGGATCCGTGTATTCGCGAGTCGTGGCAAAAGCCGATCGACCGCGCAAGATTCCCTCCTTTGACGCAGCCCGCGATCGCCCTCGGCGTTCCTTCGGACAGCGGACAGCTCGAGGTTTTATTGATCAACCCAATCGGAAATGAGTGCACCTATGAAACTGCGACCCCTGCATGACCGGATCATCGTTAAGCGGCTGGAGGAGGATCGCAAAACCGCCGGCGGCATCGTCATTCCCGATACAGCGACTGAAAAGCCCTCGATGGGCGAGGTGCTTTACGCGGGTCCCGGCAAGAGCGACGACCACGGCAAGCTCATCGCGATGGGCGTCAAGCCCGGCGACAAGGTCCTCTTCGGCAAGTACTCCGGCCAGGAATTCAAGCTCGAAGGCCAGGATCTGCTTCACATGCGCGAAGACGACGTCATCGGCATCGTTGGCTGACCGCTCACCCGAATAAAGTATCAGGAGAAACCAATCATGGCATCCAAAGACGTCCGCTTCGGCGAGAACGCACGCAACAAGATGGTCAACGGCGTTAACGTCCTCTCCAATGCCGTCAAGATCACGTTGGGCCCCAAGGGCCGCAATGTCGTGCTCGAGCGCAGCTACGGCGCCCCGACGATCACCAAGGACGGCGTGTCGGTCGCGAAGGAGATCGAGCTCAAGGACAAGTTCGAGAACATGGGCGCCCAGATGGTCAAGGAGGTCGCGTCCAAGACGTCGGACGTCGCGGGTGACGGCACCACCACCGCCACGGTGCTGGCGCAATCGATCATTGCCGAGGGCGTGAAGTATGTCGCGGCCGGCATGAACCCGATGGACCTGAAGCGCGGCATCGACAAGGCGGTCATCGCCATCGTCGAG
>Ga0157370_10009992_pt1 | contig 10039 bp, 6 predicted proteins | sample C35metaG_FD_113463 | JGI IMG/M metagenome (GOLD analysis project Ga0157370, IMG submission 113463) | Corn rhizosphere microbial communities from Kellogg Biological Station, Michigan, USA - C3-5 metaG | ecosystem: Host-associated > Plants > Roots > Rhizosphere > Soil | place: USA: Michigan... | reverse complement strand
GTATAAAAGTTAGTAGCAAGGTTATTAGGATCGAAGGCTCCATTAAAAACCGCAAAGTGAACAAAGTTGACATCTGTTGTACTTATTGTAAACGTAGCACACTGGGTAACACCGGAATTGTTTGTCCAAGTGTAAGTATCATAGTTATAAGTTCCTGGACCAAAAGTGCCGGGAAATGCTTTAGGGCCAGGACAAACACCTGGAACGCCATCCCTAAAGAGCCTGTTTGTCATTGAAGGATCTGAAGCAGCGATCGATCCGGTAAAAGTAGCACAAACCGACTGGGGTGCATTTGGAGAACCAACAGGTGCAGGTAATCCTGCATCATTGGATAGTTTCATACGGGCTTTAATTGCCTCTTTGGACAATTGCTGCCCAAAAGAAGCTTGCCCGAGAAACATAAGAACGAAAGCAAGTACTGCCGCTCCGCTGTTAAGTGACCATAAATTTCTAAGCGTAAATTTTGGTTGCATAATAAATGATTTAGTTGAATTTAGTAAACCGTCTTCGGGGTAAACCCAAATTAGACCGAAAGATAAATGTTTGTTATAAATCCGCAAAAAAAACCTTGCCTGGGACCCAATTAAACCCTTGTCACTGTAAGGATTTGATTATTTAGCATATATAATGATTAAAAGCACCGTTTCGGTATTTTTTGATCAGGGCTACAGCCTTACCACTTATCCACCTCTTCGCTACCCGGATTATTGCTTGAACTGGCCTGTGGTACCGTTTCGTCTTCGACTATATCAAGGGGTTCTGGGGTAGTTACCACCTCATGGTTTTCGGTGTTATTTTCGGGGTTAATTTCTCCGCCATTGTGCCCTTCTTCAAGGATCTCGTCATGGTTGAATGCATCAAAATCGAAATCGGGCATCAACTCTGTTTTTACATAGTCGACCGCCTCCCCTAAAGCCTTTATGAATTTGTTGAAATCCTCTTTGTACAGGAAGACCTTATGCCTGTCATATCCATTATCGTCAAATCGTTTTCTGCTCTCCGTGATGGTGAGGTAATAGTCATTTCCCCGGGTAGCTCTTACATCAAAAAAATAGGTCCTTCTTTTTCCGGCGCGAATTCGTTTGCTGTAAATACTCTCCGCTTTCTTTTCATTATTCTCGTACGCCACTGTTATAAGTTTTTAGCAGTTAAGGAATTAGTTTGGTTTCAGTAATGCACAAATATATAGATGTTTTTGAATCGGCCAAACTCACTTTAGGCTTATCCTCGGGGCGTTAATAAATTATTCCCTGGCCTGTGATCCTGCTCCTGCTGCCGGGCGTAAAGCCCTGCATAATACCCCTTCCTTGCCATCAGTTCTTCGTGTGTGCCCTCCTCGGTTATCATCCCCTGCTCGAGGACCACGATCTTATCAAAATGCAACAGGGAAAATATCCGGTGAGTAATGATCAGGGCTGTCCTGTCCTTCAAAAAGGCATCCAGGTGGCCCAGGATCTCCTTTTCGGTGCGTGAATCAACTGCGCTCAGGCAGTCGTCAAATATGATCAGGTTAGAGTTCTTAAGTAATGCCCTTGCGATAGATATCCTCTGTTTTTGTCCCCCGCTTAACGTTACTCCCCTCTCCCCGATCATTGTATCATATCCGGCGGAAAAGCCCTTTATTTCGTTGTCTACACTTGCCTGCATAGCTGCCGACCTGACTTCTTCAAATGTCGTTTCCTTCTTACCAAAAGCGATGTTATTGGAAACGGTTTCACTGAAAAGGAAAACATCCTGGGGAACATAGGCGATCTGCTCTCTCAAAGAATGAAGATCCAATTCATGTATATCCCTTCCATCCAGCAGGATCCTCCCGGAACTAACATCATACATCCTTAACAGGAGCTGGGCAATTGTTGTTTTTCCACTACCAGTACGGCCAACGATAGCCACCTTTTCCCCCGGGCGAATCTCCAGGTCAAAATCCTTCAGGGCCTGGATACCGGTATGAGGATAGGTGAAATCAACATGGTCAAACCGAACGGCTCCTTTCAGTACTGTCGGTGCCGTGGCATTACCAGTATGAATAGCTGGTTCCGTATCCAGGAACTCGTTGATCCTTTTTTGGGAGGTAGCGGCCCTCTGTATCATACTGGCTGTTAAACCTATCGCACTAACAGGAAAAGTGAGCATATTGATATACATCACAAACTCAACGATAGTATTAATTCCTATGTTATGGCCTCCCCTTATATAATAAAGGCCGCCGATCATTATAGTGAGTAAGGTACTTAGCCCTATCAGGAATGTTATGGATGGGAAATAGATCGCCTCAACCCTTGCCAGGCCTATTGCGTTCTTCTTATACTCCTCGCTGTTCTTTGTAAAAAAACCAAGCATGGCTTTTTCCTGTACAAAAGACTTGATGACCCTGATACCTGAATAAGTTTCCTGCGCATTGGTTGTCAGATCACTCAATGATCGCTGGATCCTTTCGCTTTTACGGTTAATGGTGTTGTTGACAAAATAAATAGTTATAGCCAGTATCGGCAAAGGGGCCAATACGTAAAGAGTGAGTTCCGTATCCCTTTTAAGCATAAAAAATACACTCAGGGAAATAATGGTGACGAGATTGGCAAGATACATTATGGCTGGCCCGGTGAACATGCGTACCCGGCTTACATCTTCTGCGATCCGGTTCATCAGGTCACCGGTGCTATTGGTCTTGAAGAAGGCAGTATCCAGTTTTTGGTAATGGCCGTATACCTCATTTTTTTGATCGTATTCGATCAAACGGCTCATAACAATTATCGTTTGCCGCATCAGGAAAAGAAAAAAACCCCGCAATAATGCCAGGGTAAGAATGGTAACTCCACAGATCGCAACCACTTTACCTATGGAATAATCATGCCCTCCAACCGTTGCAATGAATTTATCAACGAACACATCGTAATCGGGAGGTCTCTTTGGTTCTTTATACCCTGGAAGATGAAGAGATCGCTGAACAAAATCAATAACGAATCCAGTAACCTGTGGAGACAAAACATTGAAATAATTAGATAGAAAAACGAAAAGAACCCCCATTCCCAACCGCAACCGATATTTCCAGAAATATTTATTTAGGGCACCTAAATGATTCATTGAACAAATTTCGCAGCAAAGGTAGAGGGTCATGCAAAAATAAAATCCGTTAAAATTTTTTCACTCGCTATCAGGGGGTTATTTTTGCCGCGGAGAGATGGCAGAGCGGTCTAATGCGGCGGTCTTGAAAACCGTTGACTGTAACAGGTCCGGGGGTTCGAATCCCTCTCTCTCCGCAAAAGGGCCTGATAAGCCCTTTTTTGTTTGCCTTTCCCAAAACACTTATTATCACCGCCCCGGATGACAGTCATCATTTTTATAACCTTTCTCCCTCGATAACTTTAGTTGCCCCGTTGCAAACCCGTGGGCAACTAATTATGAAACCGTCAATTATTCCTTTTAATGAAATAGGACTTTCTGATTTACCGGAGGTGGGGGGCAAAAATGCTTCATTGGGTGAAATGTATAACAACCTCAAACAAACGGGAATAAAGATCCCGGGAGGTTATGCCATCTCGGCTTCAGCATACTGGCAATTTCTATCATATAATAAGATCGGCGACAAACTCAAACAACTCCTTGCGGAGGTGGACACATCCATGCTCACTAACCTGGCCGAAATTGGAATGGAATGCCGTGAACTGGTAAGCAACTCCACTATGCCTCCAGACCTGGGTGCCGAGATCATCAAGGCTTACCGTATCCTTCAATCCGCCGATAACGGTCCAAATAAAACTTCCGTTGCTGTTCGAAGCAGTGCTACCGCAGAAGATCTGCCTACTGCAAGTTTCGCCGGACAACATGATTCATTTCTGAATATTACTGGCGAAGAAACCCTTATAAAGGCTGTTCAAAAATGTTATGGCTCGCTGTTTAATGACAGAGCTATCAAATATCGCATCGATAATCATTTTGAACATATGAAGGTTGCTTTGTCAGTGGGCGTACAACTAATGGTTGGTGCAGATACCGGGGCCGCTGGTGTTATTTTCACAATTGATCCCGAAACCGGGTTCAGAAATTCAGTGTATATCACTGGATCCTGGGGTTTAGGAGAGAATATTGTACAGGGTGCGGTTAATCCCGATGAATTCTGGGTCTTCAAACCAACCCTGGCCGCCAATAAGGAATCGATCATTGGAAGAAAAAAAGGCAGCAAAGAAATGACGATGGTATATGTTTCTGATCCATTGTCAGAAAACCCCGTTTTGAGCATCCCTACCGATCCTGCAAAAAGGCAACAATGGATACTATCTGATGAAGAGATAAAACAATTGGCTTCCTGGAGCGTAGACATTGAGAACCATTACAAGATGCCAATGGATATTGAGTGGGCAAAAGATGGGGAAGATCAACAATTGTATATCCTCCAGGCAAGGCCTGAAACTGTGTATTCACAAAAAAAACAGGACCTGATCAAACAATATAAGCTTAAGAAAAAAAATCCGGTTCTCTGTAAAGGCAAGGCGGTGGGAAGAAAAATAATTAGTGGCCGTGCCTGCATCATCCACTCACTGACGGAAGCACCTAAAATTCAAAAAGGCGATATACTGGTGGCAGATATTACTAACCCCGACTGGAATGCTTTGCTGAGAAAAGTGGTGAGTATTGTTACCAATAAAGGGGGACGCACAAGCCATGCCTCTATCGTTGCAAGGGAATTGGGTATTGCGGCTGTAGTTGGAACAGGAAATGCCACACAGGTAATAAAGGATGGTCAAATGATCTCTATCGTAAGTACAGAAGGAGAAGAAGGACTGGTAATGGATGGAGTTGTTGAGTTTGAAGAAAAAGATACTGACCTGTCAAGTATTCCCTTAACAAAGACATCTCCCATGCTGATACTTGCTGATCCTGACCGTGCATTTGAATTATCCCGTTATCCTGCCAAAGGGGTTGGTTTGCTGAGAATGGAGTTCATCATTAATAACAGCATTTTGATCCATCCAATGGCTCTTTTGAATTTTAACCAGTTACCGGACTGTCCTGAAAAGACCATGATAGCTGGTTTGACATCCGACTACCACAGTAAGGAAGAATATTTCATTTTGAAATTGTCTGAGTCCATTGCAAAAGTCGCTGCTGCATTCTACCCTAGAGAGGTTATCGTCAGAATGAGTGATTTTAAGACCAATGAATATGCTTCCCTGGTCGGAGGTCGTTTTTATGAGCCTGCTGAGGAAAACCCTATGATCGGGTTCAGGGGAGCTTCCCGGTATTATGATGAAAGATACAAAGCCGGCTTCGGGCTTGAATGTAAGGCGCTACTTCGCGTAAGAAATGAAATGGGACTAACGAATGTAAAACTGATGATCCCCTTTTGCCGGACGATACAGGAAGCTAAGCAGGTTTTGCAAACCATGCATGATTTTGGGTTAAAAAGAGCTGAGAATGGCCTTGAAGTATATGTTATGGTTGAGATCCCAAGTAATGTGATACTTGCAGATAAATTCGCACAATTATTTGATGGCTTCTCCATCGGTTCTAATGACCTTACGCAACTTACACTTGGCCTCGATCGCGATTCGGAGATCGTTAGCCATTTGTTTGACGAGAATAATGAGGCGGTCACCACGCTTATCTCTCAAGCGATCAGTGCTGCAAAAAGAAGAGGGATCCGGATAGGGTTATGCGGCCAGGCACCCAGTGACTTTCCGGAATTCTCACAGTTCCTTGTACAACAGGGTATCGATTCCATTTCCTTTACGCCTGATGCTTTGCTAAAAGGAATTGAAAATATTGCGAGAGCAGAAGGCACCCTAAAACAAAGAAGATTGGCTCCTTTAAATTCATTGTAATATGTAAAAAGGGCCAATGGAGATATCTATGTCTTTTTCAAAAGCTTAGCAGTAAGTGGCCGAATCAGTTTTTTTAGAAGCTTTCTTTCAGTAAATTCAATTATAAACTCCCGCTATGAACACAGTTTCCCAGATGCTTTCCAGGAAGTCAGTTGCACTAATAAGCATTTCCCCTTCAGCAACAGTATTAGAAGCGTTAAAATCAATGGCCGAAAACAATATCGGTTCCCTTGTAGTGATCCATGGTGAGCGGTACCTGGGCATCATTACCGAAAGAGATTATTCAAGAAAAGTTGTATTAAAAGGAAAAAGTTCCACCGACACTAAAGTGGAGGAGATCATGACCACTGACCTTCCCGTTCTATCACCTTCGGATAGCACGGATCATTGTATGGAACTGATGAGCCAGAAAAATATCCGCTATATGCCCGTATTTGATCATGGAAAGCTTACTGGCATTATTTCGATAAGTGATGTTGTAAAGGGATTGATCAGTTCTCAAAAACAAACGATCGAGCAATTGCAAAGCTATATCGCATCCTGACCCTGGTCTTTTTCCAACACCACCACCAGGTCCTTTATGTCAACCTGCATGGGCAAAGACCCTATTTTCACGATGGCCCGTTTCCCGCGCAGTTCGATCACCGTTCCGACCTGGTGATTCTTTTTCATTTTTACACTTACTCCCGGTTTGATCTCCCCTTCTACCTCTCTGTATTTTGAATCTATTTTTTGCTGCATCCTGTTAACGGTCTTCTTTTCATTCTTTTTAAATAACAACGCTTCCATCTGTTTTACTACCTTGTTCTTATTCTCTTCTTTCCTCCATTCCACCAGTAACTGCTTCAGTTTTCTTTCCATATCCTTAAGATAGACCAGCCTTTCTTCAGATAAGCGATTCTGTTCCTTCAGAAGCTCCACCTGTTGTGAGTGTTTTTCCTTTTCTATGACGTGCTGCATTTCTTTTTTCAGCTTTTCATTGTCTTTCAATAGTTGCTGTAACTCTTTATTCTTTTTATCGATCTCCCGTAGATCCTGTTCCGTACGGTTCAGCAACTTGTCCAGCTGAAATTGTTCATCATCTGTCAATGCCCTTGCGCGATCGATCAAACCTTTGTCAAGTCCGATCCTTTCCGCAATAGAAAATGTATAGGAACTGCCAGGCTTTCCAATGATCAGTTTGTATTGTGGCTGTAATCTTTTTTCATCAAATCCCATTGCACCATTAAGGATACCGGGTGTTTTACCTGCCATAAGTTTAAGGTTCAGGTAGTGGGTGGTTACTATACCTATGGCGTGCTTTTTTACCAGTTCCTGGAGGATCACCTCTGCAAAAGCACCACCCAGGTTAGGATCGCTTCCGCTTCCCAATTCATCAATAAAAAACAAGGTGCGCCCGTTTGCATTTTCCATGAAATGTTTCATATGCAGCAAATGGGAACTATAGGTGCTCAACTCAAATTCTATACTTTGAGTATCCCCGATATGGATCATAATTTGTCTGAAGATGCCAAACTCAGAAGAAGGATGTACAGGCACCAACAAACCAGATTGCACCATGATCTGCAAAAGACCCACTGTTTTCAGGGTAACTGTTTTGCCTCCTGCATTTGGCCCGCTTATGATCAATACCCTGTTCGTATCATTTAAGGAAACCGAAACCGGGATCGTTTCCTTGCCCAATTGCCGGTTATAGAGTAATAATAAAGGATGGTAAGCATTCACCATGTGAATAAACGCCTTGTCTGAAACCACCGGGAACTCCCCGTTGATATCTATTCCAAATTTTGCCTTTGCTTTAATAAGATCATATTCTCCCATTGCCTCGTACCATTCTACCAATAAATGGGCAAATACTGAAAGCCTTGCAGTTAATTCTTTTAATATGCGATAGATCTCTTTCTTTTCATCACTTTCCAATTCTGAAACCTGGTTGTTCATTTCAATGGTCTCTTCCGGCTCAACAAAAGCGGTTTTGCGGCTGTCACTTTCACCATGTAGTATTCCCTTTACAGTTCTTTTTTGTTCAGCAAAGATTGCCACCACTCTCCGGCCGTTAAGAAAACTTTCTTCGATCTCGGCGAGGTATCCCTGTTTATTCAACCGGAATATCACTTTTTCAAACAGGCGCCGCAATTCATTTCTTTTCTTATACAACTGCTGTCGAATATCCTTTAACTCAGAAGATGCAGTATCTTTTACCTGGCCATCTTCATCTATCACTGCGTCGATCAGCTGGGCGACCATTTTATCATAACGTGTCTGGCTTATAGTGGTCTTTAATCCAGGATAAGCAGCTACTCTTTCCCCATCGAACCACCGGAAAATGCTTTCCATACTACCTGTCAATTTTCGTAATTGCAGTAATTCCTCCCCATTGAGCATTGCCCCTGGAATTCCAATTAATTTTAATTCCCTGGAGAGGTTAAGAGGGTCATCATTGGGAAAATAAATACCATTGGTCAGGATCTGTTTATACTCCTGGGTCTGGCGAAGGGCCAGCTGGATGATATCAAGCCTGGTTGCACATTCAAGGGTACGTACCTTTTCCTTTGCGTATTCGGATTGGCAATAAACAAGAATACGTTCCCTGACCTTATCAAATTCAAGTTGAGCGGAAGCAGAAGCCGGGTATAAATTCATAGACAGCGCGAAAATAAATCCAAAACTCCTCATGCATCGTATCTGTTTTTGTCTAAACTATTCGTCGCGGGGATTGTTAAGAATAGCTCAAAACTGACCCGGCAGCGCTGGTTTTGGCATAACAGAAACACCGACCTGGTAAAATTAGAATGAACTTTGTGGTTCCTTCTAAAATACCAACTATGAAAGCGATATTAGCAGCATCAATAACAGGTCTTACCGCACTTTTTTCCTGTGCGCAAAGAACTGCCAATAAACAGATCCAATCAGCATTAATCAATAATATGGACACCAATATGATATCTGGAGAAAATAAAGACACAGCTACATTTGCCAACGGATGCTTCTGGTGCACTGAGGCTATCTTTGAAGAATTGGATGGAGTGATCAGCGCGACATCGGGTTATTCAGGAGGGCAAACAAAAAACCCTTCATACAAGGAAGTTTGTACCGGGGAGACAGGTCATGCAGAATGCCTGCAGATCGTTTATGACCCGAGCCGCATCAGTTTTGATGAATTACTTGCAGTATTCTGGGAAACACATGACCCCACTACACTTAACAGGCAGGGTGCAGATGTAGGAACACAGTATCGCAGCGCAGTCTTTTATCATAATGAAGAACAAAAGGAAAAAGCCGAAAAATATAAAGAGCAGCTTGACAAATCGGGCGCTTTTGACAATCCTGTAATGACAGAAATAACCCCATTCACTGTTTTTTATCCTGCAGAGGACTACCACCAGCAGTATTTTGAGAATAATGAGAACACCAACCCTTATTGCAAGATCGTAATCAAGCCTAAACTTGATAAGTTCAGGAAAGTTTTTGCAGGAAAATTAAAGCATTGATCTTTTGATAAGCGAATCCGCCTCTGCTCAGCCTCAACTCTGGCGCACCATGGTATTTGCTCTTACGCTGCCGTAGAGTATCCTGCAAGTTGGAAGCCAGTATCTCCCTATTCAATCGACTATAACTCGACTATAACTCGACTATAGTTCGACTATAAGTCGACTATAGTCAGTCATGGGTTACATTTTAATTAATCGTAGTGCGACGCAGTTCAAGCAGGTTAAGCGAGTTGGCCTCAAACCCTTTTACATTGGTTTGTACCAATCTTACGGCTTTGTCATACCATAAGGGTACTACAGGGGCATCATTCATCATCACCTGGTCCGCTTGCTGGTACAATAAATACCGCAGGCTGTCATTGGTTTCCCGGATCGCCTTTTCAAAAAGGGCATCAAAGGCCGGGTTATTATAACGCGTATAATTCGGTGGCGCGGGATTCTTGGAGTAAAACACAGACAAATAATTTTCGGCATCCGGGTAATCGGCTATCCATGAACCACGAAAGAAGGTAGCGGTGGAATTTGAGGTCATGGTGAGCAACAATGATTTTTGAACCACCTCAACCTGCACTTTTATACCTGACTCTTCAAGTTGTTTCGCTATAAAATTTGCCATGTCGGCATAAATAGCGATCGTTAAAAGCCGGATCCCGGGCAATCCTTTGCCTGCTGGAAATCCAGCCTCGGCCAACAATTGTTTTGTTTTAGCGGGATCATAATGATATCCTT
>Ga0157370_10009990_pt1 | contig 10040 bp, 9 predicted proteins | sample C35metaG_FD_113463 | JGI IMG/M metagenome (GOLD analysis project Ga0157370, IMG submission 113463) | Corn rhizosphere microbial communities from Kellogg Biological Station, Michigan, USA - C3-5 metaG | ecosystem: Host-associated > Plants > Roots > Rhizosphere > Soil | place: USA: Michigan... | reverse complement strand
CTCCAACCCCGCGCGCGGCTGGAACGTGACAGCAGCGAACGTCGGCCTCGCCGGCGTCGGCCTCTCGTGCGACCAGTTGCCCGTGTACACCGGCAGCCTCAAGCCCGCATCGGGCACGGTGTTGAGCGGCCTGCGCATCACGGGGCCGCTGGACCTGTCGAACGGCAACATCCTCATTGAGAAATCGTGCATCCGCCCGGACCGCGTGGGCGAGCATCACGACTACCTGGTGACCACCACCACCTGCCGCGACGGCGGCTGCACCGCCACGCAGGCCGGCAACGTCGTCATCCGCGATTCGGAGATCGATGCGGAGCACCTCGATGCTTCGGCCATTGCGCAGTCGTGCGCCTTCCTCGGCGTGGGGACCCTGGAGCGCAACTACATGCACGGCATGGGCTCGGGCATCTGCTTCTTCGAGACCGGCGCGGTGCACAGCGCGCGTGCCGAGCGCAACTACGTGCGCGGGCTGCGCGCCTTCGGCAATCCCGAGACCACCGGCTCGCACAACGAGGCCGCGACCATCCGCGATTTCACCGACGCGCCGGGGCGCACCGTCGTGTTCCTGAACAACCGGCTCGACTGCTCGACCGCGAACGACACCGGCGCGCTCTTCATCCAGCCGACCTGGCTGCCGATCCACAACGTGCGCATCGAAGGCAACTATCTCGAAGGCGGCGGCTACAACCTCTATCTGGAACGTACCGGGAACGCGGGCTACGGCAACGTCGTTGCGATGGACAACCGGTTCCGCTCGACGGGCTGGAACCCGGTGGCCGTTGCATCAGGTCCGGGGTTCGCAAGCTGGAGCGACAACCATCGCTACGACGCCTCGAAGGTGGATGCCAAGGGCGATGCGGTGAACCCCTGAGTGCGCGCTCGACGACACGATGGGACCGGCGTTGTGGCTGGTGGCGCGCTCGACGGCGAGCGCGCGAATGATTACGCCCCGGTAGGTGCGGCCGGCGGCATCCCCAGGACATGGTTCCTGTGCCGGCCTTCGCCGAGAACGAAGTCGGTGCTGCCGCGAACCGCGAAGCCGTGCTTTTCATAGAAGCGGCACGCGCGCAGGTTCTGCACATTGACCATGAGCCACAGGCCATCGTTGCCCGCGCGTGCCGCCCGCAGCAACGCGGACCCCACGCCGTGCCGCGTGAACGGCTCCTGCACATACAGCGTGCAGAGTTCCGAATCGGCTTCAGGCACCAAGGCCTGCGGCACGCCGGAGCGCACCAGCGCATAGCCGACGAGCCGTTCATCGGCCTCGGCAACGTGCAGCGAAACATCGGGCGCATCCAGCAGTGCGAGGAATTTCTCGGGCGTGAACTCCGACAGCACATAGCGCGCGAACAGGTCGCTCACGCCCTCGGTGTAGGTGGCGAGCCAGACCTGGATCGACAAGGCGGCGAGGGCGTGCGCGTCGGCTGCGCGTGCAGGCCGAACGGAGGTGGGAGGAGGTGTCACGGCGGCTTTTTTCGGGCGGCCCGATTCTGTCAGGAACAGAATCCGCGCGCGACTGCGGTACGCGCTGCACGAGTGAAGCGGGCGTGACGCATGGCCGCGCCCGGTTTCTAAGACGACTGCAGGTTCGCGCGGAACTTGCTCGGCGTGGCGCCTGCCGCCTTGCGCATGAGGCGCCTCAGCGCAGTGGCGTCCCCGTAGCCGACCTGCGCGGCCACCTGGTCGATGGTCATCCGGCTTGTCTCGATCAGCATCCGCGCCCGCGACAGCCGCACGCTCTGCACGAGCGCGAGCGGACCCAGGCCCGTTGCAGCGCGCACGTGGCGAGCCAGCGTGCGCTGCGACATCGCGAACTCGTCGGCCAGGCGCGCGACGCTCGGCGGACGCGGCAGCGACGATTCGATGCGCTGCGTCAGCCGCCGGATCAGCTCGCTGCCGTTGGACATCATCGAGGGCACGACGAACGGCGCCTGCGCCTCGCGGCCATCGATCAGCAACACCTTGCCGACGGCATCGGCCAGCGACGGACTGAAGCGCGTGCGCAGCAGATGAAGCATGAGGTCCGACTGGGCGAACGCAGCGCCGGCCGTGCTGACCGGCCCGTCGGCACAGACCATGCGATCCGCATCGACGTTGCAGCGAGGTTCGATGCGCCGCAGTTCCGGCGCGAGCCACCAGGTGGTGGTGGCGCGCCGGTCCTGCAGCACACCGGCCGCCTGGAGCAGAAACACGGCGGAGCACGAGGCGGCCAGCGCGCCGCCTCGCGCGGCGTGGCGGCGCACGGCAGCGACGGCGCGGGTGGCGCAGTCGTCCGCCAGGCGTTCGGCCAGATCGACGGGGCGGTTGACCCCGAGGCCGGGAACGATCCACGTCGATGTGTCGGGGCGGGCGCGTGCGGGAATCGCCGAGGTCGCCACCTGCACGCGGCTGCTCAGCGGGACCATGCCGCCGTCCGGCGACACGACGCGCCAGGTCGGCTTCGGCATCTTGAGACCGAGTGCCAACCCTGCGGCGGCATCGAGCACGTCGAGCGTGATGCAAACACTGGTGGCAAAGGCTCCGGGCAACACCAGGACAGTGAAATCGTGCATGGCTTGAAACGCCTCATAAATGTCGAATTGGACACTGTCAGTCTAGCGCCAGGCCACGTGTAATAGCCGCTCCGATCCACCTGAAGACCTGCAGGACCCACGATGGCGACGACACGCAACCTGAACGAAACCGACGCGCTCGAAGACTTCGAGCGCCGCGAGATCACCCTGGACGACACGATGAAGAAGGTCTACGTCGCAGGCACCGGGCCGGCGGTGATCGTCATGACAGAGATGCCCGGCATCAGCCCGCACGTCGCGCGTTTTGCCCGCTGGGTACGCGATGCGGGCTTCACCGTGTACATGCCGTCGCTGTTCGGCCGCGATGGTGCGGTGGCGGATGCACAGGAGGGCAAGGCCGTGTTCCAGCATGCCTGCGTGAGCGCGGAGTTCCGCGCGTTCGCGGGCAACAAGTCGAGCCCGGTGACCCAGTGGCTGCGCGCGCTCGCACGGCTGGCGCACGGGGAATGCGGCGGGCCGGGCGTCGGCGCCATCGGCATGTGCTTCACCGGCAACTTCGCACTCACGATGATGCTGGAGCCTTCGGTGCTCGCGCCGGTGCTGTCGCAGCCGTCATTGCCGCTGGACAACCCGGCGGGCATCGAGATATCGCCCGAGGATATTGCCGCAGTGAAGCAGCGCCTCGACCGCGAAGACCTGAGCGTGATGGCCTACCGTTTCGAGGGCGACAGGTTCTGCACCGCACAGCGCTTCGCCGCTTATGCCGAGGCGCTCGGCACGCGCTTCGTCGCGCGGGTGCTGCCCGACAGCGCGGCCAACAAGGCGTCGCTGCCTTCGTTCTTCGAGCAGCTGGTGGCGAGCCCGCACAGCGTGGTGACGGCCCACCTCATCGATGAAACGGGCCAGCCGACGATCGCGGCGCGCGACGAGATCCTTTCTTTCTTCGCGCGCCGGCTGATCTCGAAGTAGCCGAGGAAATCAGGCCTGCGCCGAGGCGCAATCGGCCACGGGGCGACCGGTTTCGCGCCGGTCGAGCGAACGGCTCCAGAGCGCGATGGCCAGCCCCACGAGCGTGAGCAGTGCGGCCACCCAGCCCAGTGCGCGCAGGCCGGGGCCGTGGTCGATGGTCACACCGCCGACCCACGCGCCGAGCGCATTGCCGAGGTTGAAGGCCGCGATGTTGAGGCTCGACGCGAGGTTCTGCCCTGCGCCCGAGGCCTTCTCCAGCACCCGCAACTGCATCGGCGCCACGGTCGCGAACGAAGCCACGCCGAGCAGCCCGACGAAGACGACCGCGGCGAACGGCGTGCCGATGGCGAACTGCATCGAGCCGAGCACCACCGCCAGCGCCACCAGCGTGCCGAGCACGGCGGCCATCGGCGCGCGGTCTGCCAGCTTGCCGCCGAGGATGTTGCCGACGGCGAGGCCGCCCCCGAACACCAGCAGGATCGGCGACACGGCCGATTCCGAGAGTCCGGTGATCTGCGTCAGCAACGGCTGGATGTAGGTGTAGACCACGAACACGCCGGCAAACCCGAGCACCGTCATCGCGAGGCCCAGCAGCACCTGCGGGCGGGCGAGCACGGCCAGCTCTTCGCGCAGCGGTGCAGGCTTGGCTTCACCCTTCATGCGGGGCACGAAGGCCGCGAGCACCACGAAGGCCAGCACGCCGATCAGCGTCACCGCCCAGAAGGTCGAGCGCCAGCCCAGTTGCAGGCCCAGCCATGCGCCGGCCGGCACGCCCAGCAGCGTGGCGGCGGTGAGGCCGGTGAACATGATCGCGATCGCCGAGGCGCGGCGCTCGGGCGCGACGAGGCCGGTAGCCACCACCGAACCGACCCCGAAGAAGGTGCCGTGGGCAAGCGAGGTGACGACGCGCGCGGCCATCAGCATTTCGTAGTTGGGTGCGAGCGCGCAGGCCAGGTTGCCGAGCGTGAAGATCGCCATCAGCGCGAGCAGCACGGTCTTGCGCGGCAGCTTGCGGGTGGCGATGGTGAGCACGGGCGCGCCGACCGCGACGCCGAGCGCATAGCCCGAAATCAAGAGGCCGGCCATCGTGATGGAGACATGAAGGTCCGTCGACACCTGCAGCAGCAGGCCCATGATGACGAACTCGGTGGTGCCGATCCCGAAGGCACCGGCGGTGAGGGCGAGTAGAGCGATTGGCATGATGCCCTGTACTGTGCGGACAATCAGGGCCTGTGACTAGAATGCCGCCGCTACACACACTTGTGATTTGAAGTCACAGACAGGAGTCCCATGCCGCGCCTCGACGTCAACCGTTCCGGTGAAATGGAAGCTTTCGTGCAGGTGGTCGAATCCGGAGGGTTCTCCGCGGCGGCGCGCCTGTTGGACATGACGCCCTCGGCCATCAGCAAGCTGGTGGCGCGGCTCGAACTGCGGCTGGGCATCCAGCTCGTGCACCGCTCCACCCGCAAGCTGCAACTCACGCCCGAAGGGCTGCATTTCTACGAGCGCAGTACCCGCGTGCTGGCCGACATGGACGAGGCCGAGCGCTGTGCCGCCGCCGGTGCGGCGCCGCGCGGACGGGTCAGCATCAATGCGAGCGTGTCCTTCGGGCATCACATGCTGGTGCCGCTGGTGCCGCGCCTGCTCGAGATGCATCCGCAGATCACGCTCGACATCGCACTGACCGACCGCATCGTCGACCTGATGGATGAGCGCGCGGACATCGCGATCCGCTGGGGCCAGTTGCCCGCTTCCGACCTGGTGGCGCGGCGCCTGGGCGAAACGTACCAGGCCATCGTGGCCTCGCCCGGCTACCTTGCGAAGTACGGCACGCCGCGCACGCCGCAGGAGCTTGAGGCGCACAGCCGGCTCGGCTGGACCTACCGCCGCAACGCGCCCGATTGGCCACTGCGCGTCGACGGAAAGACGGTCACGATTCCCGTCGCGGGCCCGGTGCGTGCGGGCGATGGCGAGACACTGCGTCACCTCGCGATTGCAGGCGCGGGTGCGGCGCGGCTGTCGCTCTATCACGTGCAGCACGACATCGATGCCGGGCGGCTGGTGCCATTGCTCGAGGAGTTCAACCCGGCCGAGGCCGAGCCGGTCCACGCGGTGTACATCGGCAAGGCCGGCACGCTGCCCGCACGGGTGCGCGCGGTGCTCGACTTCCTGGTCACCTGCTCGGGCGTGGGAGACGGGCGCTACACGCGCAAGCGGACCGCGCCGATGCCGGGGAACTCGGCCGTCACCTGATCGCCGCGGCGGCAGGGCAGCACGCCGACCCATGAGCCGGTGGTGACGACCGTGCCGGCGCGCGCGGTCTGGCCGTGCCGCGTGACGTGGCGCAGCCAGATCGGCAGCAGCCACGCCGGATCGGCCAGCGGATGGGTGCCTTCGCGCACCACGACTTCGCCATCGCCAATGCGCGTTTCGCAGCGCTGCGAGGCCCAATCGATGGCGGCGTAGGGTTTCCATTCGCCAAGCACGAGCGCGCCGTGCACTTGCGAGTCGGCAAGGCGCAGCAGGGCGGGCGTGGAGGCGAGGTCCTGCCAGCGCGAATCGACGATTTCGATGGAGACGGCCATGGCGTCGATGAGTGAGGCCGCGTCGTCGTGCCCTAGCTTCGCTGCTTGTTCGGGCGTCACGTCCTGTCCGAGGCGCAGCGCGATTTCGGACTCGATGCCGGGTGTGTGGAACACGAGGTCATCGAAATTCGCCGGGCTCTGGCGCACGCCGGACGGCGGCAGCGGCGCATGCGTGAGCGTCACGCTGCGCGAGCCGCCGCCGGATTTCCAATAGCCAGGAACGGCGCCGTCGTCACCGAACCAGTCGAGCGCGGCAGCCACGGCGTCCTGTACTTCGTAGGCCTGGCCGGCGTCTTGCAACGCATCGGTCCAGGGGGCGGCGTCGAGGGTGCGGTTGCTGCGGCGCGCGGCGATCAGGGCGTCGGCGAGGGCGGTCATGGATGGATTCATCCTGCGATTCTGTCAGGTGTGTTTTACGTTTCCACGTGCACGTTGCCGTCCTTCACCACCTTCGCCCACTTGGCGATCTCGGTGCTGATGAACTGCTTGAACTTGTCCTGCGAGCCGCCGCCGTCTTCTGCGCCGTAGGTGTCCAGGCGCTCCTGCACATCGGGCATCGCAAGCACCGTGTTCACGTCGCGATTCACCTTCTGCGCAATCGCGGGCGGCAACTTGCCGGGGCCGGCGAGGCCGTACCAGGTGGTCGCCTCGAAGCCGGCAAAGCCTTGCTCCTGCATCGTCGGCACGTTGGGGTGGCCCTTGGCGCGCTTGGTGCGCGTCTGGGCAACAGCAATCACACGGCCGTTCTTCACATGCGGCGTGGCGGCCGTCATCGTTTCGAAGCTGTACTGGATCTGACCGCCCATCAGGTCGGCGAGCAATGGGCCGCTGCCCTTGTAGGGCACATGGAGCGCATCGACGCCGCCTTGCAGCTTGAACATCTCCAGTGCAAGGTGCTGCGCGGAGCCCGCGCCGGCCGAGCCGAAACTCACCGTGCCGGGCGCGGCCTTGCAGGCGGCCACGATGTCTTTCACGCTCAGCGCCTTCTGCCCAGGGTTGGCGATCAGCAGGTTGGGCGTGACGCCCACGAGCACGATCGGCACGAAGTCGCGCTCCACGTTGTAGCGCAGCTTGGGCTGCAGGCTCGGTGCGAGCGCGTGGCTGTTGATGTGCGCCATCAGCAGCGTGCTGCCGTCGCTGGGCTGCTGGGCCACGTAGTCGGCCGCGAGCACGCCCGCGACACCACCCTTGTTCTCGACGATGACCTGCTGGCCCCACATGATGGTGAGCTTCTGCGCGACCACGCGCGCGAGCGCATCGGTGCCGCCGCCGGGTGGAAAGCCCACCACGATGCGCACGGGCCCCGAGGGCCACTCCTGCGCGAAGAGCCGGGGCACGCCCAGCGTGGCGGCCGCGGCGCCCGCGGCTTGAATGAGGGAACGTCTTTGCATCATCTTTGTCTCCGTGGTGTTGGGGTCCGATGCGCGCCGGCCTGTTGACAGGTCCGGCAAGGTGGAGGCCGCCGCATCGTTCGAGCGATGCGTTGCGGCCGGTGTGTCGCAGGCCTAGGCGGCCTTCTGCAGGCCGACCGGCGCTGCCGCGTGGTTCGCGAAATGATCCATCGCCGCCTGCACGCCGCTGCCCGCGAGCTTGATGCCCGAGAGCTTCATGCCCATCTCGACGCCCGCGACCATGGCCACGAGGGTCAGGTCGTTGCTGTCGCCTAGATGGCCCATGCGGAACATGCGGCCCTTGAGTTTTCCGAGGCCCGTGCCGAGCGAAAGGTCGAAGCGCTGGTGGATCAGCCGGCGCAGCGCATCGGCATCGACGCCTTCGGGCGTGATAACGCCGGTGAGCACAGGCGAGTAGACGGCCGGGTCCGCGCACTGGATCGGCAGGCCCCAGGCGTTGACCGCGGCACGCACGCCAGCGCCCCAGCGCTGGTGGCGTGCGAACACGTTGTCCAGCCCTTCGCCGAGGATCATGTCGAGCGATTCCGACAGGCCATACAGCAGGTTGGTGTTGGGCGTGTAGGGCCAGTAGCCGTCCTTGTTCATCTCGACGATTTCGTCCCAGGCCCAGAAGGCGCGCGGGAGCTTCGCGGTCTTCGCGGCTTCGAGTGCGCGCGGCGAGAGCGCGTTGAAACTGATGCCGGGCGGCAGCATCAGGCCCTTCTGCGAGCCGCTGATGGTGACGTCCACGCCCCATTCGTCGTGCCGGAAATCGGCGCTCGCGAGGCCCGAGATGCTGTCGACCATCAACAGGGCCGGGTGGCCAGCCGCATCGATGGCCTTGCGCACCGCGGCGATGTCGGAGGTGACGCCGGTGGAGGTCTCGTTGTGCACCACGCACACGGCCTTGATCTTTTTCTCGGTGTCCTTGCGAAGGCGCGCCTCGATGAGTTCGGCCTGCACGCCGCGGCGCCAACTCGGCGCGTTCGGCAGGTGTTCGTCGGTGCCGGTGAGCGCGAGGAATTCGGTGGAAAGGCCCAGGCGCGTGGCCATCTTCTGCCAGAGCGAGGCGAAGTGGCCGGTCTCGTACATGAGCACGTGGTCGCCCGGGCTCAGCGTGTTGGCGAGCGCGGCTTCCCACGCGCCGGTGCCCGACGCGGGGTAGATCGCGACCGGGTGCTTCGTCTTGAAGATCTGCTTGATGCCGCCGAGCACCTTCAAGCCGAGCGTGCCGAATTCGGGCCCGCGGTGGTCGATGGTGGGAAGGCTCATGGCCCGCAGGATGCGGTCGGGCACCGGGCTCGGGCCGGGAATCTGAAGGAAATGGCGGCCGGTGGGATGGATGTCGAGTTGCAGCATGGACTGTCCTTTCGCTTTCAGTTTTGCATTCAAAATGCTTTTTTGCTTGATGGTTTACCCTTAATTGATGGGGTTGTGGCGCCCATTTTTTGCATTCAAAATGCATTCAAAGGGAAAGCCATGACTGCTGAAATCATCGAAATCTCCAGGCTCGCACTGCACGACCAGGTGGCTGCACGCCTTCGCACCATGCTGGTCGAAGGCCACATCGCACCGGGCGCGAAGCTCAACGAGCGCGAGCTGTGCCTTCAATTGCGCGTGTCGCGCACGCCGTTGCGCGAAGCCATCAAGCTGCTGGCGGCCGAAGGGCTGGTCGACCTCTTGCCCAACCGAGGCGCGGTGGCGGTGAAGCTCACTGAGGCCGACGTGCTCGACACCTTCGAGGTGCTGGCAATGCTCGAGGGCATGTCGGGCGAGCTGGCCGCCAAGCGCATCACCGACGAAGAACTGGCCGAAGTGCGCGCGCTGCACTACGAGATGCTGGCCTGCTTTTCACGGCGCGATCTCTCGGGCTACTACCGCCTGAACGCGCGCATCCACACCGCCATCAACGAGGCCGCGGGCAACCCGGTGCTCACGGGCACCTACCGCTCGATCAATGCGCGCGTGCAGTCGCTGCGCTTTCGCACCAACCAGAACGAGGCGAAGTGGAAGCACGCGGTCGACGAGCACGAACAGATGATCCAGGCGCTGGCCGCGCGCGACGCACAGGCGATGCGCAAGGTGCTCATCGCGCACGTGCTGCGCAAGCGCGACACCGTGCTGGAGCTGCTGCGCGCCGGCGAGATCTATCCCCAGGCCAACAAGGCGAACTGACCCCACACATTCACCATGCGCATCGACCCCGCCAGCCACATGCAGCCAGCCGGAACCGTTCTTCCGCCCAACGACACCTGCGAGCTGCTCTCGCGCCGGCTGCGCGCCGAGACGCAAGGGGAGGTGCTGTTCGACGACGGCTCGCGCGGACGCTACGCCACCGACGCGTCGATCTACCAGATCACGCCGGTCGGCGCCTTCGTGCCGACGAACGACAAGGACATCGCGACCGCCATCGACATCGCACGCGACCTCAAGGTGCCGGTGCTCGCACGCGGCGGCGGCACCAGCCAGTGCGGGCAGACCACGGGCGCGGCGCTGGTGATCGACAACAGCAAGCACTTTCGCCGCGTGCTCGAGGTGAACGCGGAGGAGGGCACGGCCACCGTCGAGCCCGGCCTCGTGCT
>Ga0157370_10009986_pt1 | contig 10044 bp, 8 predicted proteins | sample C35metaG_FD_113463 | JGI IMG/M metagenome (GOLD analysis project Ga0157370, IMG submission 113463) | Corn rhizosphere microbial communities from Kellogg Biological Station, Michigan, USA - C3-5 metaG | ecosystem: Host-associated > Plants > Roots > Rhizosphere > Soil | place: USA: Michigan... | reverse complement strand
GTCGCCACCGGCTTCGTGATCGACGACGCGATCGTCGTGCTCGAGAACACGACGCGGCACCTCGAAGCCGGGATGACGCGGATGCAGGCCGCGCTGACCGGCGCGCGCGAGGTCGGCTTCACCGTACTGTCGATCAGCCTGTCACTCGTCGCCGTGTTCATTCCGCTGCTCTTCATGGGCGGACTTCCGGGACGGCTCTTCCGCGAGTTCGCGGTGACGCTCTCGGTCGCCGTGCTGATCTCGCTCGTGATCTCGCTCACGACGACGCCGATGATGTGCGCGTGGCTGCTCCGCCCGGGTGGCGAAGCGCGCGAGGGGCGGCCCGAGCGGTGGCCGGCGCGCGTCGCACGCCGTGCGTTCGATGGCGTGCTCGCAACCTACGCGAAGAGCCTCGACTGGGCGCTCGCCAACCGCGGACTCGTGCTGCTGATGCTCGTCTGCGTGATCGCGATGAACGGCTACCTGTACGTCAAGGTTCCGAAGGCGCTCTTTCCCCAGCAGGACACCGGGCAGCTCATCGGCGGGCTCTCGGCCGACCAGAGCATTTCGACGAAGGCGATGGGTGACAAGCTGCGGCAGGTGGTCGACATCGTCCGCGCCGATCCCGCCGTGCAGTCTGTCGTCGGCTTCATCGGCGGTTCGCGCGCTGGCGGCGGGTTCATGTTCGTCGAGCTGAAGCCCCGCTCGGAGCGCGGGATCGGTGGCCTCGCGGTGATCGGCAGGCTGCGCCCGAAGCTCGAGCGCGTCCCCGGCCTGCGGCTCTTCCTCCAGCCGGTGCAGGACGTGCGCGCGGGAGGGCGTTCGAGCAACGCGAGCTACCAGTACACGCTGAAGGGCGACGACGACGCGCTGCTGCAGCAGTGGTCGCGCACGCTCGTCGACCGCCTCAAGACCTCCGATGTCGTCACCGACGTCAACAGCGACAATCAGGAGAACGGCGTCGAAAGCCATGTCGTCGTCGACCGCGACAAGGCGGCGCGCCTCGGTGTCACCGCGAGCTCCGTCGACGCCGCGCTCTACGACGCGTTCGGCCAGCGGCAGGTGGCGACGATCTACACCGGCCTCAACCAGTACCACGTCGTGATGGAGTGGGCGCCGCAGTACACCGAGAGCCCCGGTGCGCTCGGCGACGTCTACGTGCCGGGGACGACGCTCGTCGCGAACGCCGGACAGCTCGTCGCCACCGAGAGCACCGCGGGACCGGCCGCAGCGTCGAGCGGCACGGCGACGGCGACGCTGTCGCCGAATCCGGCGCAGCGCGGCGCCTCGACCGGGCAGGTGCTCTCCAACCGTCCGGCAAACCTCGTTCCGCTGTCGGCGATCGCTCGCGTGGTCGAGGATCCGACGGCGACTTCGATCAACCACCAGGACACCGAGCTCGCGACGACGATCTCGTTCAACCTCGCCGAGGGTGCGACGATCGCCGAAGCGGGACGGGCGATCGCCGAGGCCGAGGCCGACATCGCGATGCCGACATCGATCCGCGGCGGCTTCGCGGGGACCGCGCTCCTCGCCGAACAGTCGACGAGCCAGCAGGGAATCCTGATTCTCGCTGCACTCATCGTCATCTATATCGTGCTCGGCATCCTCTACGAGAGCCTCGTTCACCCGTTCACCGTGCTGTCGACGCTGCCGTCAGCCGGCGTCGGGGCGGTACTCGCACTGCTGATGTTCCGGATGAGCTTCTCGCTGATCGCGCTGATCGGCGTGTTCCTGCTGATCGGCATCGTCAAGAAGAACGCGATCCTCATCATCGATTTCGCGCTCGAGGCCGAGCGCTCGCGCGGCCTCAGCGCCCTCGCCGCGGTGCGCGAGGCCTGCCTGCTGCGCTTCAGGCCGATCCTGATGACGACGCTCGCTGCCGTGCTCGGCGCGCTGCCGCTCGCCATCGGATTCGGCGAAGGTGCGGAGTTGCGCCAGCCGCTCGGCGTCGCGATCATCGGCGGCCTCGTCGCGAGCCAGCTTCTGACCCTCGTCACCACGCCGATCGTCTATCTTTATCTCGATCGCCTGCGCCGGCGCGGGGCCGACGAGCGCCATCTCGCCCGCAGCGGCGCCGTCGCGCCGATCCCTCCGCTCGAACCGACATGACCTCCTGTCTCCGTGCGATGCATGCCCCCCGCGCGAGTGCGCGGCTCCCCGTGTGGCTTCCGTCCGCATTCGCCGCGACCGTCGCGCTGACGCTCGCAGCGTGTACGACCGCGCCCTACCAGCGGCCCGAGGCACCGGTACCGAAAGCGTTCAAGGAGGCGCCTGCGGCGGCGTCGAACTGGTTCCCGGCCGCGCCCGCCGACGCGCTCGATCGCGGGCCGTGGTGGAAGCTCTTCGACGATCCGGCGCTCGACGCGCTGATGGACGAGGTCGCAATCTCGAATCAGAACGTCGCTGCCGCCGCGGCTTCCTACGCGGAGGCGCAGGCGCTGGTGCGCGAGCAGCGCGCTGCGTTGTTCCCGGTGCTCGGGCTCGACGCCAGCGCGGGCAAGAGCGGCGCCGTACGCGGCGCGACGAAACCGACAAGTTATCAGCTTGGCTTCAGCGCGAGCTGGGAGGTGGACCTCTGGGGCAAGCTCGCGCTCGGCGTCGCCAGCGCCGAGGCGAGCGCCGAGGCGAGCGCGGCCGACCTCGCGGCGGCACGCCTTTCGGCGCAGGCCGCGCTCGCCACCGATTACTTCACGCTGCGCGAGGACGACCACCAGATCGCGCTGCTGACGAGCGCGGTCACCGCTTATCAGCGCTCGCTGACGATCACCACCAACCAGTACGACGCCGGCATCGCGCAGCGCACCGACGTGCTCGAAGCGAAGACACTGCTCGCGACGACGCAGGCGAACCTGGTCGCGCTCGAGGGTCAGCGCGCGGTGCTCGAGCACGCGATCGCGCTCCTCGTCGGCAAGGCGCCGGGCGGATTCGGCATTCCCGTCGCCGAGCGCAATGCGACGGTGCCCGCGGTGCCACTCGTCGTGCCGTCGGAGCTCGTGCAGCGGCGTCCGGACATCGCCGCCGCCGAGCGCGCCGTAGCCGCGTCCAACGCCCAGATCGGCATCGATCGCAGCGCGTATTTCCCCAGTCTCGGACTATCCGCGTCCTATGCCGGAGCGAGCTCCAGCCTCGGCAACGTTCTCAGCGCCTCGAACACCCTGTGGTCGCTCGGCCTGTCGGTCGCGCAGACGCTGTTCGATGCCGGCGCGACCAAGGCCCGCGTCGAAGGCGCCGAAGCGGCGCGCGACGTGGCCATCGCCAACTACCGCCAAACCGTGCTGGTGGCGTTCCAGTCCGTCGAAGATCAGCTCGCGACCATCCGTTCGCTCGCCCAGCAGGTCGACCTTCGCCGCGAGGCGTCGGCCGACGCCGACCGCACCGAGGAACTCACCCTCAACCAGTATCTGCAGGGGCAGGTGCCGTACACGAGCGTCGTCACCGCGCAGGTGACGGCGCTCTCGGCGCGTCAGACGCTCTCGCAACTTACCGCGAGCCGGCAGGCCGCTGCGATCGCGCTGATCCAGGCGTTGGGAGGGGGCTGGCACGCGCCGGCGACCACGCCGTCATCGTGAATGCATCCACTGTGGATGCGCCACAAACGCTCAGCGCACCGGAGCCGCGCAGAGGAACGGCAGCCACGCGTGCATCCAACTGCCGTCGGCGGCGAGCCATGGTCCGGCCAGCGTCAGCGCGGCGCTCGCGACGAGGACGCTGCCGGCCAAGCGGCGCGTCGCGGGGCGGCCAGTGAAGCCCGCGAAGCGCTGCGCGCCGAATGCGGCGGCGAGCATCGTCGGTGCGGTGCCGAGGCCGAACGCCAGCATCGTCCCCGCGCTGCGCCAGGCGTCGAGCTGCAGCGTGGCGATGACGAGCACCGTGTAGACGAACCCGCAAGGCATGAATCCCCACACCATGCCGAACGCGGCGGCGCGCGGCAGCGTCGCGACCGGAAGGAGGCGCCGGCCGACCGGTGCGAGGCGCCGCCATAGTGGGCCGCCGATGCGCGCAGCCGGATCGCGGATGCTGCCGAACGCGACCAGCGCCGCGAGGAGCAGCGCGGCTGCCGAGAGCATGCGCAGCCCCGTCCGCACCGAGTCGGTGGCGACAAGGTCGACGAGCCCGCCGAGCGTTCCGCCGAGGACGAGCCCGGCGAGCGCATATGCGAGCGTGCGTCCTGCCTGATAGCCGACGAGCAGGAGCGGCCGCGGCCGTCCGTCGGCGCCTTTCGCGGTAGCGACGCCGAGGGCCGCCGAGATGCCGCCGCACATGACGAGGCAGTGCCCGCTCGCCGCAAGGCCGAGGACGAGCGCTGCGCCCAGCGTCAGCGAGGTTGCGCTCATTCGCCGGCCCCGGACTCGGCGCCGGTCGCATCGTCCTCGAGCGGAAGCAGTCCCGGGGTCTCCATGTCGTCAAACTGCCCGTGATCGACCGCCCAGAAGAGTGCGATGCCGCCGACGACGAGGAGCGCGATCGACACCGGGATCAGCGCGACGATCGCGTTCATGCGGGACTCGCCTTCGCGGCGAGGCCGGAGCGCCGGCGGCTCGTCACGCTGCGCCCGATGCCCGCGCGCGCGCCTTCACGCCGGCCGATGCGCAGCGCATTCAGCACCACCGCGAGCGAGCTCGCCGACATGCCTGCGGCGGCGAGCCACGGCGGCACGAAGCCGAGCGCCGCGAGCGGCACGGCGGCAGCGTTCCAGACGAGCGCCCAGCGCCGGTTCTGTGCGATTCGTGCGAGCGTTTCCCGGGCGATCGCGCGCGCCTCGACGAGGTCGCCGAGCCGGCTGTCGACGAGGACGATGCCGCCCGACGCGCGCGCGAGATCGGTGCCCGAGCCGATCGCGACGCCGACATCGGCGCCGGCGAGCAGCGGCGCGTCGTTGATGCCGTCGCCGACGGCGACGACGCGCGCACCCTCCGCGCGCAGCCGCTCGAGCCGCGCGAGCTTCGCCTGCGGAGTGAGCGCGGCCTCCCAGCGCCCGATGCCGAGCTCATCGGCGAGCCTTTCCACGCGCGCGGGCGAATCGCCGCTCGCGATCGACACCGCGATGCCGGCGCCCGTGAGCGCGTCGATCGCCTCCCGCACGCCGAGCCGTGGCTGCTCGGCGACGCGAAACGCCGCGACGATACCGTCCGCATCGGCGAGCACGAGCGCGTCGTCGAGCGAAGGATCGATCGTGCCCGCCTCGGCGCGCCGCCGTCTGCCGGCAATCGCGTAGGCGGCGTGCCCGAGGCGCATCGGCACGCCGCCGACCGTGCCGCTGATCCCGGCGCCCGCATCGACGCGAACGTTCGCCGCGGGGGCGACCTCGCGCCCCGCGGCCGCTGCGACGGCACGCGCGATCGGGTGGGAGCTTGCGCGGGCGAGCGCCGCCGCGAGCGAGAGCGCCGCGGCAGGGTCGACGCCGGCGCGCGTGTGTGCGTCGTCGAGCGCGACGCGCGGTTCGGTCAGCGTGCCGGTCTTGTCGAGCAGCACGTGCGTCGCCCTGGCGAGCGCCTCGATCGAATCGGGATCGACGACGAGCACGCGCTTCCTCGCGAGCACGCCGAGCGCGCGCGTCAGCGCGGCGGGGACGGCGAGCGCGAACGCGCAAGGGCAGGAGACGACGAGTACGGCGAGCACGGCCGCGAAGGCCCGCGGCGGATCGACGAGCGACCAGGCGAGTGCGGTGACCGCGGCGAGCGCCAGCACGCGAGCGACGAAGCGCGCAGCCGCGAGCTCGCCCTCGTGCGCAAGCCGCGGCTTCGATGCCGCCGCGCGCGCGGCGAGCGTGACGATGCCTGAGAGCATCGTGTCCGCGCCGGTGCGCTGCGCGCAGAGCCGCGCGGGACCGTCGACGACGATGCTTCCGGCGAGGAGCGCGTCGCCCTCGCGCTTGCGGACGGCGACCGGCTCGCCCGAGACGAGCGCCTCGTCGACCGTGCACTCGCCGCCGGCGAGCGTGCCGTCTGCAGGCACCGTCGCACCTTCGGCGACCTGCACACGGTCGCCGGGCCGGAGCTCGAACGCCGCGACGCGGACGAGCGAGCCATCCGTTTCGACGCGATCGGCGAAAACAGGCGAGTGCAGCGCCAGCGCGTCGGCGAGCTCGGCGGTGCGGTGGCGTGCGCGCATTTCGAGATAGCGTCCCGCGAGGAGCAGGAAGACGAACATCGCAACCGAGTCGAAGTAGACGGCGGCGCCGCCGGAGACGGCCTCGACGAGGCTCGCCGCGTAGATCAGCGCCACCGCGAGTGCGACGGGCACGTCCATGCCGAGCCGGCGCGCGGCGAGCGAGCGCCAGGCTCCGGCGAAGAACGGCCGCGCCGAGTAGAACACGACGGGCGTCGCGACGAGCAGGCCGAGCCAGCGGAAGAGGTCGCGCGTCGTCGTGTCCATGCGTTGGACGTCGCCGAAGTACAGCGCGGCCGCGTACATCATCGCCTGCATCGCGCCGAAACCGGCAACCGCGAGGCGCTTCATCGCCTGCCGCGATTCCTGCCTTCTCGCGTCGTCGAGGACGCGCGCATCGAGCGGGAGCGCGCGGTAGCCCGCGCGCCCCAGCGTGTCGACGATCGCCGGCAGCGCGAGACGGTCGCGATCGCCGGTGATGCGCGCGCGCCGCGCCGCGGCGTTCACCTCGACGCTCGCGACGCCGGGAAGCGCCCCGACCGCGCGCTCGATCAGCCAGCCGCACGCGGCGCAGCGCATTCCATCGATGGCGAGCAGAACTTCGCAGCGGCCGCCGTCGAGCTCGCGAATTGCCTGCCGCGCCGCCTCGGGTCGCGCCCACGCGGCGGCATCGCCTGCGATTCGTGCATGATCGGGTGCGCGCGCCGCGGTGGCGCTGCGCAGCCGGTAGTAATCGGAGAGGCCGAGCGCGTCGATCCACTCGGCTGCGGCGCGGCAGCCCGGACAGCACACCGGATGCGGGACAGCCGCGACGACCGCGAGCACGGCGTTACCCGGCGGCAGCGCCTCGCCGCAATGCCAGCAGGCGCCCGCAGCTTCGGCTCGCATCGCCGCGCTCACGGCTGCTTCGCGCCGCTGCCGTTGGGGTGCGCGACGCGCGCGAGCGGCACGCTCAGCACGTGGACGCCGGACGTGGGGAGCGCTTCGTCGAGATGGCGCTCGGCGAGCACGATCATCACGATGCAGCCGGCGAGCGACGCGGCGAAGATCACCACGCCGAGCCACGCCACCGGCTGACGCCACCACGCCAGCGCGGCGCGGGTGATCGCCGCCTCAGTCGCGCGTGGCAGCGGCGGCGGGGTGCGACTGCGCATGGACGAAGGCCGCGACGGCGCGGGCGTCGTCTTCGCCGAGCCTCGCGCGCCACGATGGCATGATTCCGCGGCGCCCGCCGCGGATCGTCGCTTCGATCGTGTCGATGTCGCCGCCGTAGAGCCAGACAGTGTCGGTTAGGTTGGGTGCGCCGAGCGCCTGGTTGCCCTTGCCGTCCTGGCCGTGGCAGGCGGCGCAATTCGCCGCGAACAACGGTTTGCCGGCGATCGCCCTCACGTCGTCGTGCGGTCCTCCGGAGAGCCCCTTCACGTAGTTGGCGACGTCGACGATCTGCGTATCGGAGAGCGTGCCGCTCCACGCGGGCATCGCGCCGCGGCGGCCGCCGGTGATGCTGGCGAGGATGGCGTCGCCGCTACCGCCGTAGAGCCAGTCGCTGTCGGTGAGATCGGGGGCGCCGAGCGCCTGGTTGCCGCGCGCGTCGCGTCCGTGACACGCGGCGCAGTTGTCGACGAAGAGGCGCCCGCCGAGCCGCGTCACCTCGGGATCAGCGGCGAGCTTCTCGATCGGCGCGCCGTGGATGCGCGCCGACAATGCGGCGAGTTTCCGCGCGTTGGCGTCGCGATCGGCCTCGACCTCGGCGGTCGACGTCCAGCCGAGTACGCCGCGGAATGCGCCGAAGCCCGGATAGAGCGCGAGATAGGCGAAGCCGGCGATGAACATCGACATCGAGAGCACCACCCACCAGATCGGCAGCCTGCGCACACTTTCGCGCAGCACGCCGTGCGCCCACACGTGTCCGGTGGTGCCATCCTTCAGCGTCGGGATGTCGACGCGCGGGCCCCACAGGAACAGGAAGAACGTGATGCCGAGATTGACCACGACGAGCGCCATGACCCACACCGACCAGATCGCGCTCATCGCTCTTCTCCGTCCTGCATCGGCAGCGCGGCCAGCGCGTCGAAGATCCGCCGGTGCTGCGGCAGCCACGCCCACACCCAGATGCCGATGAACGCGATCATCAGGATCGACGTGATCACACCGGCGAGCGTCCCCCAGAACGGACTCATCGCGCGCCTCGCTGCGCGGTACTCGCCTGCGCCGCGTTCGCCTGCGCCGCAGCTCGCGGCGATGCGTCTGCGGTGGCGACCGCCGCCGGCGCATCGTTCATGATCCCGAGGCCCTGCAGGTAGGCGACCAGCGCGTCGAGCTCGGTCTTGCCGTCGAGCGCCTTCGGTGCGGCCTCGATGTCGGCATCCCGGTAAGGATCGCCGAGCGTGCGAAGCGTGCGCATCCGGGCCATGATGTCCTTCGCGTCGACCGGAGCCGTCGCGAGCCACGGATACCCGGGCATGTTGGACTCCGGCTCCACCGCGCGCGGGTTCGTGAGGTGCAGCCGCTGCCAGTCATCCGAGTACTTGCCGCCCACGCGCGCGAGATCGGGTCCGGTGCGCTTGGAGCCCCACTGGAACGGCCGGTCGTACACCGACTCGCTCGCGACCGAGAAATGGCCGTAGCGATCGACCTCGGCGCGAAGCGCGCGGATCATCTGCGAGTGGCAGAGGTAGCAGCCTTCGCGCACGTAGACGTCGCGGCCGGCGAGGCGCAGCGGGTCGTAGGGCTTGACGCCGGCGGGCGGCTTCACCGTGTGCGCCTGCACGAAGATCGGCGTGATCTCGGCGAGTCCGCCGAGCGAGACCATGACGAGCGTCAGGAAGCCGAGCAGCCCGGCGTTCTTCTCGATCGCCTCGAAGTAGCGGTATCCCCTTGCCATCGTCCGCTCCTCAGGCCCACGCCGGCAGCGGCGCCGGCACCTGCGCGGCGACCGGCTCCGGAATCGGTACCGGGATCGGGCGGATCAGATGGGCGCGCGCCGCCGCCGCCGTGTGCCACAGATTCCAGGCCATCACGACCATCCCCGAGAGCACCATCAGGCCGCCAAACCAGCGAACCGCATAAAGCGGCTTGATCGCGATCAGGCTGTCGATGAACGGCCAGGTGAGCGTGCCGTCGGGATTGGTCGCGCGCCACATCAGGCCCTCGGTGACGCCGGCGATCCACATCGCGACCACGTAGAGCAGCACCCCGCCGGTGTGGAGCCAGAAGTGCAGCTCCATCGCGCGCCGCGAGTGCATCGCCGGGCGCCCGAGCGCCCGCGGCGCCATCGCGTACAGCGAGCCGATGGTGATCATCGCGACCCAGCCGATCGAACCGGCGTGGACGTGCGCGATCGTCCAATCGGTGTAGTGCGACAGCGCATTGACCGACTTGATCGCCATCATCGAGCCCTCGAAGGTCGCCGCGGCGTAGAACACCAGCGAGACCACCATGAACTTCGCGGCGGGGTCGGTCTTCAACCGGTGCCACGAGCCGTTGAAGGTCAGCAGCCCGTTGGCCGCCGAGCCCCAGCTCGGCATCAGCAGGATCAGCGAGAATGCCATGCCGACCGACTGCACCCAGTCGGGCAGCGCCGTGTACATCAGGTGGTGCGAGCCCGCCCACATGTACACCGAGATCAGCGCCCAGAAGTTGACGATCGAGAAGCGATAGCTCCACAGCGGCTGCTGCGCCTGGCGCGGGACGAAGTAGTACATCATCCCGAGGAAGCCCGCGGTGAGGAAGAACGCCACCGCGTTGTGGCCGTACCACCACTGGACCATCGCGTCGGTGACGCCGGAGTAGATCGGGTACGACTTGGTGAGCGAGACCGGCAGCGCGAGGTTATTGACGATGTGCAGCAGCGCGACGGCGACGATGAACGCTCCGTAGTACCAGTTCGCGACGTAGATGTGGCGGATGCGACGCCGCGCGAGCGTCGCGAAGAACACGACCGCGAAGCTCACC
>Ga0157370_10009984_pt1 | contig 10046 bp, 7 predicted proteins | sample C35metaG_FD_113463 | JGI IMG/M metagenome (GOLD analysis project Ga0157370, IMG submission 113463) | Corn rhizosphere microbial communities from Kellogg Biological Station, Michigan, USA - C3-5 metaG | ecosystem: Host-associated > Plants > Roots > Rhizosphere > Soil | place: USA: Michigan... | reverse complement strand
CGCGTCACAAATCGCGAGAGTGCTCCCCACGCATCCTCTTTCGAGATAACGTACCATACGCTCCCGATGCGTCGGACTGGTGGGTCCGTCTCGTCCGCGAGGCGCGCCAACTTCGCCACAGCAACACTGGCCGGATCGCCCGCCAGACGCGAAAGCGCCGCGACATCACCAGGGACATCTTCGTTCACTGCACCGAGCAAGAAGATCGGTAGCACATCCGGACCGACATCAGCACGCGCCCACGCGGGTCGACCTACGGCCGCGCTTGTTGCGAGCCGACGGCGGAGCGCCAAAAGGCTTCGTCGTGCGAGGCCGGCCAACTCGCGCGCCCGATCATCGGACACCCCCATCGCCTTGAGCTCGCGCTCTGCTGAGTCGCGGTGGAGGCGCGGGATCACTAGCGTTCCGGTCACGCCTTCCCCCGGACTGCGGGGGATGAGCACGCGGTGGCCACGCCGAGTCGCGCGTTGTGCTAGGTCGCCCGGCGAGAATGTGGTCACGATGCAGGCTGGCTCGTCCGACGCGGCGATCTGGACAAAGGCGTCGGCGTCTCGCGCGACAACTGTGCGCGCGAGAACGGCCACTCGCTCGTCGTCCGGAAGCGAGACGAGCGCCGCGGCGATCAAGGCGATCGTTTCGTCTGGTGATTCCGACTCGACACCAATGGTGGGTGCCGCTGATGGCGATGTGAACCATCCTCTAATCTCATCCCGCATCGTCTCGCGCCCAGCAAACATGAGCTTGGGCGAAAGTGGCGGCGTCGTGCTCTCCGACCAATCCTGCCATACAGACTCCAAGTCATCCGCGCCGACCGGCCGCCGGCCAAGCAATGTCGAAATCCAGACGTGGGTAGCCGGCGCCTGCTCGAGCCATGCCTCAATGTCATCGACGTCGAGCACGTGCACTTCCCGCCAGAACTCTTCTGCACGCCGCGTTTCGAGCCACGTCGTCTTCGCGTTCCACCGCCTAGGTGTGACGAAGACGAACGCCGTTGTGGCTGGGTTGACAGGCCCGGCGGTGCTATGGGGCTGCATCGTCTTTCGCGTCTCGAAATCGTGGTCAGCCTTACCCTTGGGATTGGACGAGACGCCGAACTCCCAGACGGACATGCCGTCCGGAATAACGTGGTGAGTTTCGTTGATGACGACTACGCCGTCATAACCGCTTTGTTGAACGGCATCACCTGCAGGAAGTCCAATATGGGTGGCAGTCGATGTTGTCGCGTGGATTAGGCGACGCACGAGCACCGGGAGCTGTTCCTGTGCCCGGCGCGAGGTAGCCCAGCGCTCGAGATCGCGGGCGTCAATCAGCGTGATTGGAGGCATCTTCGATGCGTAGCGCGTTAGCTAGAGGATCGCTGGAGCCTCAAGGGACGCTCACCACCGAGTTTCGCAGCATCTCCTGATCATAGAGCTGGTTGATGGCGTCGGCGATAAGCCGAAGAAGTGTTCCGTACGGAAGCACAGCAAAGGTCCCGTGTGCAAACTCGTTTCGCATGTAGCTGATGCTCTCAGGGAGTCGTTGTGCCCAGGAATTTAGCCACTCCCAGTCGGCATTCTCCTGATCAACGCCGTGGCCGGGCCAGTCCCGAAACCGCTCGTTCCGAAGGAGTCTGTGCTTGATTGCATACTCCAGTTGATTTCTAAGGCTCGTCGGAACTACGAAGCCAAGTTCGGCGAACCGCTCACGCAATGCATACTCTAGACTGGCCAACGCCTGCGTCTGCGCTGGCATGTGGAAGGAGTATACGAACCACGAATAGAGAGCGAGATGGCGCGCTGTGAGAAAATGCTCGCGGATATGAATCGGAACTGACTCGCTGAGCTCTAGGGCCTCCAAGTCCGCATGAACATCCGTGAGCGTGATCTGGCGCCGTGCACCAGTGATCCGATCCACGAGCACCCAGTGCACGTTGCGCGGATCGGGCGCGGTAATCTCGTGGAAAGACTTGAATGACTCGCCGGGCATACGCAGGGTATTGGCTCTGAACATCGGAACTCAGCTGCGGCGCCTCGATACCAGAGCACTGGTCCCCGCAAGGATTTTTGCTCAATAGAGAGGACACCACCCGTTCCTAGAGTAAAACCGAAGGGCACTAAGCGCCAGCTTTCTTCAGCTCGTAAGGCTGACAGACTTCAGCAGCCGCCGCAGCGGTCCCGACTCGGCGTACCGCTCGATAATGGAAGCATGGCAACGCCTGGAGATCCTGTGACGGTCGTCATGATTCAGGCCCCGATTCGCTTGGTGCTCAAGTCTGTTGAAGATGAATTACAGCAGGACGTCCAAACGCTCGCCGAAGCCCGGTATGTTCACGACGCCGAGCCCCCCGGGATCGCGCGGCGTGTCTCTCAAAAAAAGTCTCCTTGCGTTGACCAGAAGCCGCGGCGGGCGTCGCAGATCGTCGCTAGAGCGTGCCACGAGAGCAAGGAATCGATTTATCAACCCGGCTGCGCCATCGGTAGCTCTGCCTAGGGTAGCGCTGCCAGACTTCGACTCGCCCCTACCCGGGTCGCGGCACATATTGCTTCTGCTAATGGTGCGTCAACTGTATGACGCACCCCAACTGCCCTGCGCTCTATTATTAGGTAGATGCCCCCGACTCCCCGCTGGACCGCCGTTTGCGATTTCGCCTTCACCTGGGAGGCCGAAGCCATCGCGTGGCTACGCGAGCGCTTGCCGGACTCTGCGGCGTACCGTGGGTGGTCGAACTTCGAGTTCGTGGCGCAGGACGGCTCGGTCAACGCGGTCGATGCGCTCATCGTCACGCCTACCAAACTTCTCCTCGTCGAAATTAAGAGCCGGCCGGGTGCGGTGAAGGCTGACTCGGGCGCGTGGGCTTGGACCCGGCCGGACGGCCGGATGCAGGTGGATGAGAATCCGCTCCCCCTCGCCAGCCGGAAGACCAAGCGGCTTTCCGGTCTTCTCCGCAATACGAAGGCGCTCAAGGGCAAGGCGTCGCCATACGTCGAAGAGGTCGTATTCCTTAGCTACCGCGACCTTCGAGCGGACTTCAGCGGATCGGCGGCCACGCGCGTTTTCCTCCGTGCAGCCGCGTCGGACTCAGACCGGAACATCGGAGCCTGCATCGCCGGATCCGCGGAGAACTCGTACGGCGGGCGGATGGACCACCAGCATCTCCGGGCCGCCATTCGAGCCCTAGAAGAGCTGAACATCCGGCCTGTTCGCCGGGAGTTTGGCGCGGGACAGTGGCGTTCCCGCAGCGCCCATCTCTGCATCACCGCTACCGCCCGAGTAACACACCCGACGCGAGGGCGAAGCGTCGGCGGCACACATACGACGCTTACGGACCCAGAATGTGAGTTGCCACAATACCGCCACGCTGACCGTTGCCCTTCGTCCCCCGCCGTGATCGCTCACCCCATACTCGCCCTATGCCGTCCCGCCATAGGCACTATCTAGTGTCTACAAGGCAGATGCGCGCGCACATCTGAACTCGAGATCTTCGCGTGAGAGACGATGGTTCACTTGACTCGCTGAGCGCGCGACTGGAGTGGTGGCAGGCTCGGTGGCGAGCGTTGACGAAAGAGCCCGATGCGCTTCTCCTCAGTGATCGGCTGATCCCAACGATGACTGCACTTCGCCAGTTGGTTGCTAATGCGCGGAGCAAGTCGGATCTTTTTGACAATCTCATTGAGCGTCTTCGGATCGCGCTTCCGGCGCCGCCCGCTCCTCCGGCTGCGTATCTCTTCGAGATCCTCGCGTCGAAGTACCCGAGGCAGGTCCGCGCCCTCCAAGACGCAGTACATCGAACGCGCGTAGATCTGGCTGAAATCCGTACCCCGCTCGAAGAACTCGTCCGCGCGATCGATACGGATACGGACCTATTCCTGGATTCGATCCAGCGGGATCTCACAGCTACCAACTTTGAGGACGCGGTAGGGCGCGTGCACGCAGCTACAGAGGCGATCCTTCGGCGGCTCGTTCTGGTCGAAGATCACAGTCGACTGGAGTCCTCTCTCGAAGAGGCTCTGAACTCGATCGGATTCGAGCAGGCGCTCACGCGCACGGCTTCGGTGCTCGAATCGGACACGGTGGGACTCAAGGCAATTTGGGAATGTTTGCAGAAGGCGTTTCGGATTGTTGCCGAGGCGGGTGACCTGGATGCGCGACTGCGCAGCATCTACGCGCCCACGCTGACCTTTCACTATCAACAAGTAAACGCGCTTGGACGGGTGGTAGAGGAGTGCGACCGTCGCCAACGCGCGGCTGGTGACGTCTCGTCGGAACAGCAAGCGCATCTGAGGGGGGAGCAGCCGCGTGGGCATTCGCGTGGAGGTGAAGGAGCTGCAGTACTTGCAAACGTAGGATGTGATGCCCTCGCGACGTGGGCGGACCACTGGGTACATTGGACAATCGGATACCTGTCACACCTGCGGCGAGATGATGACTCTGTCGCGGCCAACTTTACCGCCGAACTGCGCAAGGCGGATGATTACGTTCACGCCTGGGTCTGCGCTGCACCCGATATCGACGAGCAAACCTCGTCCAATGGCCTGTCCGCGCTGAGGCCTGTTCTATCCGAAGCAGTCGACCGCTTTGCGCGTAGGACGCTCCGTGAAGCAACGATCGCGGCTTTTCGCGCCCGGATCGCTCCCGCCACCGCAGAAGCCACTGGTACGATCATCCGTGACGCGCTCGCGTCCGAATACGCACTCTGCACGACAGCTTTGCCAGCAGCGAACGCGGCGACGCACGCAAAGATTGCGCGTCGAACAGCCGCACGGCGCGACATACAGGACTTGATGACCGCGACTATTACCGCGTTGCTTCCCGAGTTGACGGCCGCACTCGGTGAGAGCGCGGCTTCGCTCAGCGCGCAGAGTGGGCCTCTTCCGACCGGAAATGTAACCTCGCATGTCCGCCGTTGGATCACCTCGCTCACAGAAAGCGCTACGTGGCGTACGCATTTGAGTCCGTGCGTTGTGTTCGACAACATGCCGCATTCCGTCCGGCTAATTCTCGATCGTGTCGCCACACCGCTCCGGGACACTTCGGAATTCGATGTTGTCCTTTCAATTGACGGTGTGGATGCGCAAGGCGAGGTATGGGAGAGTGGCGGCATCACATGGTACGCTGCCAACCGCTACGTTTTCGGGGAGCACCCATGGAGCCGTGACGATGTCATCGTGTCTAATCTGCTTCGAGCTTGGGTGACAGTAGATGCCGCGACGGCCGCACAGGCTAGATCGCGTGGTATAGAGATCGTTGGAGCTGCACTGAATGGCGCGACTTTTCTCCTTTCCGCGACCGCGTCGGCCACTGGGCTGCGGGCGTCCATCTCACGTTCAGCGTTAGTAGGATGCACTGATGGCCGTTCATTCCACGCTGGCGGTGCGTGGGAGCGCGAAGAACTGTTCGATGTGAAATCCGCCAACGAGGGCCGATTCAGAGACGCCTCAACGAGCCTGAGCGATCTCGTGGAGCGCGTAGCCGGGCGCCTACCCATGTCGCCTCTTGAGAGCCGGCTGATACGCGCACACGCCTGGTATAGTGACGGCCGGTGGGACCCGAACCCTGTGACTCGTTTCCTGACCTACTTTGTGGCGCTCGAGCACATCTTCCTCGGTGGCAAGAAACAAGGTAAATGGCAGTTGCATAAACTTATTCCTCGCATTGCCGAGTGCTGGGCTTGGCCGCCGTTTCCCGAAAGCGAGTGGGTAACAGACATTTTCAACGCGGCAAGCGCACTCCGGAATGCGGTGACTAGGCCTCTCGAGATCGCGCTCGACGGTAATGCTAACATGGTCGGGTGGCGGACTGACGTTCGACCGCTCCTGGTTACCAGCAGCGTGACACGCGTCATGATCAGTCTCGCGCCGGAAATTCGTACCGGCGACCCCGGTGCCGTCGCCTTCGCGGCATTCGCAGCTCGCCTGGAGGCATTCACCGTAAAGCAACGCGAGTGCAACTACGACGATGCACGGCGCGCAGCGAGGGACATGCAGCAATTCACGATGGCGCTACTCGCAGAACGGCGCAATGAGATTGCGCACGAAGCGACGACGACGTACCCTGATGGCACGATCTACGCACGCAAGTTGGAGGATGTACTTGTAGCAGTCATTACGCATCTGCACACCGCACGAGATGTTGGCGGCGTGCGCGACATCGATGAAGCGATCAACTGGTGCGAGTCACCATGGCTTCAGTAGTTGAGTTCGGGCGATAGCTTGCGAGAACACCGTTCGCAGACGCGCGGGAAGTCTGGAGTGTTCAGACTCAGGTCAGTGACCGATGATACTATAGATTCAAATTCCAGAAGACTCAAATTCTGCGCCACGCTCAGGCGGCGATGGCGATCCCAGGTGGTTCTCACGATCGACCTAACATAGCCCCGTCGACGCGCGTATGTACGTCCGTGTGCAACGCGTTCCACCGTTCGTACCAGCGTGCTTCGGATTCATACCTTCCGTCTATCACTGCTTCTTTCAATGCCGCAACTTGATCTCTCACGCATTTTTGTTCGCCTTTCCAAGACCGCCGGCATAGAAGATCTCACCTGCCGCGAGGACTTCCTGACTGAGTGTCTCGCCGCGACGCTCGCCGAGGATCCCGAGTTGACGCGCGCATTCGTCGCGCTGCTAACAGGCAGTGATAATCATCTGTTGAACGACGGTACTTGGATCGGTGTGGAGACGCAAGTCTCTCACGAGCGTTCATGTCTCGATTTGGTGCTTCGCCCTGCTGGAGCGGTCCCAGTCGCGGTCGAGATCAAGCTCGACGCGCCAGAGGGCGCTGGTCAGCTCGCGAAGTACCTCGCGCTCCCTGAACGATACCGTGTCGCGTTCCTCGCTCCCGCCCGACGCACGATCGACCACGACGTGCTCGCGCACACCCGGTATCTCCGCCCTGCGGACGGACGAGATCACCTCACTTGGTTTGATGTGCACTCACTCATCGCCAGTGACGTACGTGCACACGCCGCGCGGACGACGCTGCGGATCGCGCTTCTCGGCCTGCTTGAAGAACTGGGCTTTGCACCACCAGTCCCGCAACTCGGGGATCTCCAAGCATCGAACTCACGTGAGCGAGCGGACGCTCGCCAGAATGCCGGAAAGCTCCTCGATGGTGTTCGGGCGACTCTCGTCGCGCTTGGATGGGAACTGCAGGGTGGCGATCAGCCAGGCGACGTCTGGACGCGGCGCGGACGTGTGGGTCGTCTTTCTCGCGTATGGGTTGGCACATTCGTGGAACGCAACCGCCTAAAGGTCCGTCTCTATTTTCCATGCGAGGCCGACCGAGCCGCTGCGATGAAGGAACTCGCGCACGCCATCTCAACGGCGCGCCATCCGGGCCTTCGCGATGCCGCCGTCACACAAACCAAGAAGATTGTGGATAAGGACCCCCGCGTCGCCTGCGCGGCCGATGTCTTCGTTCCGCACGTTGTGCTGGACGGCCTCGAAACGCCGGACGCGATTAGCGAGTGTTGGGCGCAGATCGTACATGCAGTAGTTTTGACCGCGAACACAAGAAGCGACAATGCGGATCCGGCGACAACCGGATTGCGTCCCTCGCTTGCTATTGAATCAATATGACTGAACACATCGGCAGCAGTGACGTGATGGGCCCTGCGAAGTTGCCAATCGATTTCAACGTGTTCGAGCGTTTCGCTACGTCCGAGCTGACTCATTCGGGAATCTGGGGCTGGATACTGCAATCACTCGATCCTGACTGCCCGGAGGAGCTGCACGAACTCCGTGCTCCCGCACGCGCGCTCCTCAAACGCCTCAACGTACAGCTCGACGGGAGGATCTCTGTTCAACGCGAGGTAAAGTTGCACGGCAGTGCGGGACGTGTCGACATCGAAGTTACTGATCAGAACTCGCGCGTCGTCGTAATCGAAACCAAAGTCAAAGCCGCACCAGACGTAGCGCAGCGAGAGCGCTACGCTGCCGCTTATCGGGCTGCGCAGCGGGCTCAAAACACACCCCGGCGTCTGATCGCAATCACGATCCTTTCCACCACCTTCGACGAACCGTTGGACAGGACAGACATCGGTTACATCGGCGCGGCGGAGATTCTTGACATCCTTCACGCTGGGAGGTATCAGGGCCAGCTAATCAATCAGTACACCACGTGGCTCGATTATACGCTCAAAACCCGGAAAGCCAATGTCGACAAGGCGCTCGGACGAGATCCAATCGTCGCACGTGACGCGCTGCGCGATGGCGCTGCGCAGTGGGGCGTGATGCGGAGCGTGCGGGACCAGCTTGGAGGCCAAGCCGCAGCGAGTCTTTACTGCGGCCGTAATCTCGACGGATCTGCGTGGACACAAGTCGCTTTTACATCTGGTTGCACATCTGACTGCGATCAGCTCTTCTACCGGCTCGAGTCTCGAGGCGATGCCGCCGAGTTCACACTCCGCCAGTACGGCAAGCCGATCACGCCCGGAAAGGCGGACCGGCTTGATCGGCTCCGCCAGTGGTTCCGGGAAGCCATGATGGCGAGTGGATGCCCTGCGAACTACTTCGACACTACCCCGCGGTACGCGCGGCGCGACGTCCAGGAAGCGAAAGTGGCGCAGGTCACGATTCCAAGCGCCACCGCTGCCGACCTGCTCGAGCGGCTCCCATCCGTTCACGCTGCATTCGCACGGCGACTGGGGGATGAAGGATGGCCGCTCGGGCCGGCGTGACTGGTTTAAGTGATTCACGTCCTCGAAAACCGCGGTCCCATCATGGCAAAACATTAATAAAGCAAACTGGCTCGGCACGTACCCGTCCCTCCTGAGTAGGCTCATCAGGTCGGTTCGAGTAGGAACGCTCCAACCGCGTCCCCCCGCCGACGTTCAATTGCGATCAGCGCTTCATTCGGCCAAGGCTCGGCCAGCCAACGTCGCTCTCCCTGCAACTCAACCAGCAGCGTGTGCGTCGTCGCGAACTCAATGCACGTCGGGAACATTGAGTTCGGGAGCGCGACTACGCGACTCGGGGTGACCGTATGCAATGGGATGCCCTGCGATCCATGCGCCAACGAATCCCGATCTCGCGCGGAAACAATGCGCGTGCGTGACCACAGGCTGCGTGCCGCGCGCCTTCCAGATGGACCGTCTCGTCCGCGACTCGAGCGCCCGGACACTTGCGGGTCGGCTTCGGGGTCCCGTACCCTGCGACGTGACCCTCACCCAGTCGGCCCCCTTGGATCGACGAAGCACGATCGGGGACGGTGTCAGCGTCGCGGCCGCCGTGTAGCGGGTCTCCGCGACGGCACACCCTTCCTTCATGGAGCTAAACATGCGACGAGTCATCGGCGGGAAAGTGTACAACACGGAGACCGCGACCTGTATCTGCTGTCTGCCCTGTTTCACTCAGGATGAACGCAACTTTAACTGGCACGATACGCACCTCTACAAGACCCCCAAGGGCGCGTACTTCATATCCGGTGAGGGAGGACCCCGTAGCATGTGGGCCGAGCAAATCGAGGCCCACGGATGGGCTTACGGCTCCGGACTGACGTTGGTAACGGAGGAAGAGGCGCGCTCGTACGCGGAACAGGCGCGCGTGCGGCCTGATGAGTACGAGGCGGCGTTCGGCCCGGTTGAAGTGGGCTGACATCAACGTCGGCCGAGCCTCTCGGCACTTGCGGGCGTCTCCCAGCACGTTCCCAATGCGGTTAGTCACCGCCCCAGGCAACGTGCTCGGCTAAGAATGCCGAGCACGTTGGTCTTTCTTAGTTGGAAAGCCACGCATCCCAAATCCAAATATTGAGAGAATTAGCTCATTGCGATTAGCGGTCTCCTTCTCGTCCACCGACGGGTGCCGCGCGACCAACTCGACTCGCGCGGCCAGTCACCGAGCGCGGAATTGCGACGCGCGATTCGACAGGCGCTCGCGAGGAATAGGCGTTGCGCCGCAGATCTAGATAGTTGCCGAGTTTGATGCGCCGCGGTCAGTTGCTCAATCGTTGTAAGCAGCGGGTGAAAATTGCACAGATTCGCCGATTGAAAATGGCACACTTCGGATCGAATAGCCCGCAGTAGTCGCAAGACGGCGTCAGCACCAGTACCAGATCGCCAAAGCCGTACT
>Ga0157370_10009975_pt1 | contig 10050 bp, 9 predicted proteins | sample C35metaG_FD_113463 | JGI IMG/M metagenome (GOLD analysis project Ga0157370, IMG submission 113463) | Corn rhizosphere microbial communities from Kellogg Biological Station, Michigan, USA - C3-5 metaG | ecosystem: Host-associated > Plants > Roots > Rhizosphere > Soil | place: USA: Michigan... | reverse complement strand
TGGCGTATCGAGCGCGGCGAAAGCCTCCTTGTCGCTGGCCGACAGCGCGATCGACGTGTCGTCGGCGCGCTCGCGCGCCAGCCACGAGGCGAAGCTCGCGACCGGCGACAGCGTGACGAAGGTGTTGAGCTTGGGCAAATCACGGCAGATGTCCTCGACCACCTGCTTGATCAGGAAGTTGCCGAACGACACGCCGGCGAGGCCGCGCTGGCAATTGGAGATCGAATAGAACACCGCGGTGCGCGCGCGATCCGGCTCGGACACTTCGCGGTCCGGCGCCAGGATCGGGGCAATGGCGCCGGGAATGTCGCGGGTGAGCGCAACCTCGACGAAGATCAGCGGATCGTCGACCAGCGCCGGATGGAAGAAGGCGTAGCAGCGCCGGTCCGGCGGATCGATGCGGCGGCGCAGGTCGTTCCAGTCGTGGATCGCGTGCACCGCCTCGTAGCGGATGATCTTCTCCAGCACGATCGCCGGCGTCGACCAGTCGATGCGGCGCAGCACCAGGAAGCCGCGATTGAACCAGGACGAGAACAGATGCACGAAATCCTCGTCGACGGCCCTCAGGTCGTCGCGATGGCCGAGCGCGTCCATCAATTGCTCGCGCATGCGCACCAGGGCGGCGGTGCCGCCGGGCGCCAGATTGAGCCTTCGGAACAGCTCCTGCCGGCGCGGCTCGGAGGCGGCATGCACCTCGCGCGCGGTGGCGACGGCCGGCGCGGCCGTCCACGCGGCGACCGCCTTGGCCATGCGCTCGGGCTCGATGCCGAAGCGCTGCGCCAGCGCCTCGAAGAAGGCGACGCGCGGCCCGGTGCGCAATTCGCTGTAGCGGGTGAGGATCTCGCGCGCCAGCGCCACGCCCGAGGCCTCGCCGCGGCCGGACAGGAGATCCTCGCACAGCTCGATCAGGCTCTCGGAGCGGATCGGGTCCTGCCCGCGCCGCTCACGGTTGAGCAGCGCGCGGCCGCGGTCCGAAATCGTCTGCAGCAGCTCTCCGAAGAAGGAGGTGTTCATCTACAAGCTCCGCGACCGCGGGACGGCCGCGGCGGTATCACTTGGCGGCGCCCATCAGGTGGTTCGGCAGCCATGTGGCAATCTCGGGAAAGAAGCACAAGATCACGATCGCCAACATCATACATATGACGTAGGGCAATGTCCCCCACATCACCTTGACCAGCGGCACGTCGGGCGCGATGGCGTTGACGATGTAGATGTTGAGGCCCACCGGCGGATGGATCAGGCCGATCTCCATGTTGATGGTCAGGATGACGCCGAACCACACCGGATCGAAGCCGGCCGCCGTGATGATGGGCAGCAGGATGGGCGAGGTCATCAGGATGATGGCCGCGGGCGGGATGAAGAAGCCCGACACCAGCAGGAAGATGTTGATGAGGAACATCAACACCCACTTGTTGGCGTGCATGTCGGCGATGCCCTGCGCCAGGGTCTGCGTCAGGTACAGCGACGTCAGCATGTAGCCGAACAGCACGGCGGCGGCGATGATGGTCAGAATCATCACCGACTCGCGCATCGTGTCGCGCAGGATCGCCCAGATCTGCGCCGGGCTCCACAGCCGATAGATGAGGATGGCGAGGATCAGGCAGAGCGCGGCGCCGACGCCGGCCGCTTCCGACGGCGTCGCGACGCCGCCGTAGAGCGAATACATCACGCCGAAGATGATGACGAGAAACGGCGCGATCTTCGGGATGGACGTAAATTTTTCCTTCCACGAATAGCGGAAGTCGATCGCGTGCGAGTGGAAGCCGCGCTTCCAGATGATGAACACCGTCCACAGTATGAACAGGCCGGTGAGCATCAGGCCCGGCAGCACGCCGGCGATGAAGAGGCGGCCGATCGAGGTCTCGGTGGCGATGCCGTAGAGGATGAAGGTGACCGACGGCGGGATCAGAATGCCGAGCGTGCCGCCGGCGCAGATCGAGCCGCAGGCGACGTCGTCGGGATAGCCGCGACGGCGCATCTCCGGGATGCCCATCTTGCCGATGGCGGCGCAGCAGGCGGGCGATGAGCCGGTCAGCGCCGCGAAGATGGCGCAGGCGCCGATGTTGGAGATGACGAGGCCGCCGGGCAGCCGGTACAGCCAGCGGTCGAGCGCCTCGTACAGGTCCTTGCCGGCGGGCGACGAGCCGATGGCCGCGCCCATCATCACGAACATCGGGATGGCGACGAGCGTGAAGTCGTCGAGACCCGACCAGAATGTCTCGGCGACGACATGCATGCTGTCGATGCCCTGGAACAGCAGCAGGAAGACGATCGAGACGGCACCGAGGCCGAAGGCGACGGGGATGCCGGACAGGAGCATGATCAGCGTGGCGACGAGGACGAGCCCGCCTTCTGTGGTGGGGCTCATGGGGCGTCTCCCAGCGCGGCCTTGGCCTGCTCTTGCGCGAAATGCTCGGCGTCGGCGCTCGGCGCGAGCCCGAACGGATGTGCGCGCCCGGTCACCAGCGCCAGGAGTTCGGCGAAATATTGCAGCACCAGAAGGCCGAGGCCGATCGGCATGGACAGGTACGGAATCCAGAGGCGCGCGCGCCACACGGTGTTAGACTTCCAGCCTTCGGAATAGGCCTGGAACCAATATTGCGTGCACACCGCCCACAGAACGATGCAGAAGCCGAGCGCCAGGCCCCCGGTGGCCAGCGCCAGCCAGTAGCGCGCACGCGGCCCGATATGCAGCGGCAGGATCTCGACGTTGACGTGGCCGCGCGTCATCAGGACGTAGGCACTGCCGACGAAGGTGGCGCCGACGATGGCGTAAGTGACGACGTCGATCTGCCAGATCGTCGTCAGATTGAGGATGTAGCGCTCGATGACCATGTCGCAGATGACGAGCACGGCGCCGCCGATCAGGAAGGCGGCGGCGACTCCTGCGACGCGCGACAGGAACGCCATCGTCCGAATGTAAGTGTCCATGAATCCCCTCGAAGCCGAGCCGGCGCGGCCGGTTTCCCCGTCGCGGCACCGCCCCCCGGCCTTGCGCGACGTTTGAATATGCACCGGCCGGCGGGCACAAAACCCGCCGGCCGAATGTCGTCGCGTTACTTATTTGACCGAGAGCGCCTCGTCGATCAGCTTCTGGCCGTTCGGTACGTCCTTTTCGTACAGCTTGTAGGACGTCTTCTTGGCGAGCGCGATCCACGCGTCATAGTCGGCATCCGAGAGCGTCACCACCTTCACCTTGTGGTCCTCGAACTGCTTGATCGTCTTCTGGTTCTCCGCGTCGGCCCGCTTCTCGTACATGGCCTGCGCGTCCTTGCCGGCCTTGATGATGGCGTCCTGCTGCTGCTTGTTCAGCCGCGCGAAGGTCTTCTTCGACATCAGCACCGGCTCGTACATGAACCACAGCGCGTTGTTGCCCGGCGCGGTGAGGCAGTCGGTGACCTCGTAGAGGCGGGTCGAGCCGAACGTGCCGAGGCTGGTATCGGTGCCGGCGACGATGCCGGTCTGGAAGGCGTTGTAGACTTCGTTCGATGGCGGCGACACGATCGAGGCGCCGGCCGCTTCCCACATCGCCGCGAAGGTCGGACCGGCGGCGCGGAACTTCATGCCCTTCAAGTCGTCCGGCTTGACGATGCACTTGCTCTTCGCCGCCATGCCGCCGGCAAACCAGGCGTCGGACAGGACCATGACGCCGCGCTTCTCGATCTCGGCGCGGATCTGCTGCATGAACGGCGACGCGTTGATGCGCTTGGCGCGGTCCTGGTTGCGGATGAGGCCGGGCATCAGGGTGGCCGAGAAGACGGGCGCCTTGCCGCTGGCATAGTCGAGCGGGAACAGCGTGATGTCGAGCTGGCCGTTGACCATGGCGTTCCACTGGTCGTTCGGCTTGAACAGCGAGGCGCCGGGATAGACCTGGATGGTCAGACCGACATTGGCGGCGGCCGCTTCCTTGGCGATCATCTGCACCATGTCGTCGCGAATGTCGCCCTTGCCGCCCGGAAACTGGTGCGAGGCGCGCAGTGTCATCTGCGCCTGCGCCGAGCCGGCGAGCAGGGCCACCGTGGCGGCCGTGGCGATAATTGTCTTGAGCGTCATGTTTCCTCCTCCGTGGGTACTTTTTTCAAAACGACCGACCTGCCGAACGTGCCGCCGGCATCGGCGATCGCAAAAAACGGCTTCAGCCGCCCCTTTGCACCTTAGCGGGCGGCGTGCCGGGGCACCATAGGGAGTCTTCCATCTGACGCGCAAGTGCATGGCCGTATGGAGCTTTCCGCCTCTGGCCACGACCGGGCGATCGCCCTATAACGCCGCCGAACATTGTCTTTCGTGCCGTCGCCTGAAGGAGCTGTTTCATCATGCCGAAGCCGTTGGCGGGTCTCCGCGTTCTCGAACTCGCTCGTATCCTCGCGGGCCCCTGGGCCGGACAGATGCTCGCCGATCTCGGTGCCGACGTGATCAAGGTCGAGCGCAAGGGCGCCGGCGACGACACCCGCGGCTGGGGCCCCCCCTTCGTCGAGGGCGTCGACGGCAAGCATATCGGCTCGGCCTATTTCCACTCCGCCAACCGCGGCAAGCGCTCGATCGAGCTCGACTTCGAGAGCGAGGAAGGCCGCCGCCTGGTGCGCAAGCTCGCCGCCAAGTCGGACATTCTGATCGAGAACTTCAAGGTCGGCGGCCTCGCCAAGTTCGGCCTCGACTACAAGAGCCTGAAGGACGAATGCCCGCGGCTGATCTATTGCTCGGTCACCGGCTTCGGCCAGGACGGGCCTTACGCCAAGCGAGCGGGCTACGACCTGATGGCGCAGGGCATGGCCGGCGTCATGGACCTGACCGGCACGCCGGACGGCGAACCGACCCGCATCGGTATTCCGATGTCGGACATCTTCACCGGCTGCTATTCCGTGGTCGGCATTCTCGCCGCGCTCGAAGAGCGCCACCGCACCGGCAAGGGCGCCTACGTCGACACTGCGCTCGTGGACTCCACCGTCGGCGTGCTGTCGAACCAGGCGCTGAACTATCTCGTCTCCGGCAAGGTGCCCAAGCGCATCGGCAACGCCCACGCCAACATCGTGCCGTACCAGGTGTTTCCGACCGCCGACGGCTACGCCATCGTCGCCACCGGCAACGACGCGCAATATGTCAAATTCTGCAACGTACTCGGCGCGACCGACCTGGCCCAGGACCCGGCCTACCAGAACAATGTCGGCCGCCTCACGCACCGCGAGGAGATCATCGCCAAGCTGTCGGCGCTGACCAGCAAGATGCAGCGCGACGACCTGCTGGCCAAGCTGGAGGCGCAGGGCGTGCCGGCCGGCCCGATCAACGACGTCGCGCAGGTGTTCGAGAACCCGCAGGTGATCCACCGCGGCATGAAGCTCGATTTGCCGAGCAAGGCGGCGAAGAAGGGCACGATCCCCGGCGTGCGCACGCCGATCGTCATCGACGGCTGGCGCGCGGCCAGCGAGAAGTCCGCGCCGCTCTTGGGCGAGCACACGCAGGACATCCTGAAGGAGATCGGCGAGGCGTGATCGGGCCGCGCACCTTCGCGCTTCTCTTCGCCGTGGCGGCTGCCGCACCGGCTGTGGCCGCCGACGATCTCTACACCCGCTTCTTCGCCGGCGTCGACGGCGGCAAGCTTTGCTATCTGCGCGTCTACGACGACGCGCATCTCAAGAGCCATCCGAAGCAGACGGTGCGCCGTATCTTTATCGACTTCGACGTCAATGCGCGCTCCGACGAGACGCGCAAGAACGGCGCCGACAATTTCGAGGCCGGCATCGGCTTTATGCTCAAGCGTTCGGACGAATGGTACGGCCAGGCGCTGTCGTGCAAGAGCGCCGGCGATCGTTTCGAATGCTTCCTCGAGGCCGACGGCGGCACGCTGATACTGACGCCGCGCGGCGACGCGCTACGTCTCGAGGTTGCCGGCGGCGCGGACGCCGACATCCACGCCGAGGGCATGAACGACTTCGGCACCTTCGGCGGCCGCGGCTCGGACGACCGCGTCTTCATCCTGCCGCGCGGCGACCGCAAGGCCTGCGACGCGGCGTTTGCAGGATAAGGGACGACGAGCGCCGCCCGGCCATGAGGGCGCGACGCCGACCGCCGTTGCTTACGCCGGCTCGAACTTGAGCGCGATGCCGTTGATGCAGTAGCGCAGATGCGTCGGCGGCGGCCCGTCGTTGAAGACGTGGCCGAGATGGCTGCCGCAGCGGCTGCAATGCACCTCGTCGCGCACCATGCCGTGGCTGCTATCGGTGTCGCTCTCGACCGCGCCGGGGATCGGATCGTTGAAGCTCGGCCAGCCGGTGCCGCTCTCGAACTTGAGCTTGGACTCGAACAATGGCTGATCGCAGGCCGCGCAGCTGAAGGTGCCGGCGCGCTTCTCGTGCAATAGCGCGCAGGAGCCAGGCATCTCGGTACCGTGCTGACGCATGATTTGGAACTGCTCCGGCGTGAGTATCTTGCGCCACTCGGCATCGCTATGGGTGACGGCGTATTGTCTGGTCATCGTCGACATTGTTCGGCTCCCCTTTACTGTCCCGGTCCGGCGCCCTCGCCCCAAGCAGGCGCTGCCTGCGGCGGCCACGCAAGGTCAAGGCGGATCGATGGCCCCTATGTAAGCGCTGACGCAGGCCGCGGCGAGCCCGGCGGAGCAAAAGCGGGCGGCCAGCATCGCCGCCGGCCATCACGGTTTCGTGCGGCGTCGGCATGGCCCTGCCGCCGGCGCGAGGCCAAGGCCCCGCGGCCCCTGTCACTTCACGAGCACGCCGCTCGCCTTGATCGGCGCTTCCCACTTCGCGATCTCGCTCTTGACGAACCTGCCGAGATACTCCGGCGTCGAGCGGTCCTCGGCGACGATCTGGGCGCCGAAGCCCTCCAGGCGCTCGCGCACCGCCGGCGTCTTCATGACCTGAACGATGGCGCTGTTGAGCTTGTCGACGATCGCATCCGGCGCGCCCTTGGGCAGGAACACCGCGTTCCAGGTGTAGGCCTGCGCGTCGAGTCCCTGCTCCAACGCGGTCGGCAGGTTCGGCTCCACTGGCGAGCGGGTCTTCGACAGGATGGCCAGCGCCTTCACGGTGCCGCCGTCGATGTGCGATTTGGTTGTCGAGATGATCTCGCACTCGAAGTCGATACGCCCCGCCATCATGTCGCGCATGGCGAGCGCGCCGCCTTTGTAAGGCACGTGCGTGATGTTCGTGCCCATCGCGGTGTTGAGCACGACGCAGCCGAGATGCGAGGCCGAGCCGGCGCCGCCCGAGCCGAACTGCATCTTCGCCTGATTGGCCTTCGCGTAGGCGACGAATTCCTTGAGGTTGCTCACCGGCAGATCGTCGCGCGCGATCAGGACGATCGGCACCTCGGCGATCAAGGCGACCGGCGTAAAGTCGGTCACGGCGTTGTAGACCGGATGCGCGTAGAGCCACTGGTTCTGGGCATGGGTGCCGACGGTGCCCATTTCGAACGTGTAGCCGTCGGGCCTGGCGTCGGCCACGCGGCGAGAACCGGTCATGCCGCCGGCGCCGCCGACGTTCTCGACGATGACGTTCTGGCCGAGGATCTCGCCCAGGCGTTGCGCGACAACGCGCCCGAGCAGGTCGGTGGGGCCGCCCGCCGCGAAGGGAATGATCATGGTCATCGGCCGTGTCGGAAAATCCTGCGCCGCCGCCGAGCCCGTGAGCGCCAGCAGGACCGCCAGCGCGACACCGTGGATTGTTCTTGTCATTGACCGTTCTCTCCCCGTGAGCGGGAAATATGCGCGCATCGGCGACGTCCGGACAAGCAGATCGCGGCGCCCCGGCTTCCCGTCATCCGACAGCAAAACGCCGGGCGCATGGCCCGGCGTTTCGTTCGCGCAACCACTGCCGCCTATTCGGCGGCGGCCGCGGGTATGACGATGTCACCCGGCTTCTTCGGCCGCAGCCGCACATAGACCTGTAGACCGATCAGCAGCACGCACAGGCCGATGAACACCGCCGAGATCGGCCGTTCGATGAACACCCCGATGTCGCCGCGCGAGATCAGCATGGCGCGGCGGAAGTTTTCCTCGAAGCGCGGGCCGAGCACGAAGCCGAGCAGGATCGGCGCCGGATGGAAGCCGAGGCGCAGCAGCACGTAGCCCAGGAAGCCGATCACCGCCGTCTCGCCGACCTGGAACATGTCGTTGTTGGCGGCATAGACGCCGATGCAGCAGAAGAACATCGCGCTCGGATAGAGGTACTTGTACGGGATCGTCAGCAGCTTCACCCAGACGCCGATCAGCGGCACGTTGAGGATGACCAGCATGATGTTGCCGATCCAGAAACTGGCGACGAGGCCCCAGAAGATATCCGGATGCTCCTTGATGAGCTGCGGACCCGGCACGATGCCCTGGATCATCAGCGCGCCGAGCAGCAGCGCCATCACCGCGTCGCCAGGGATGCCGAGGCTCATCGTCGGGATGAAGTCGCCCTGGATCGAGGAATGCGTCGCCGCCTCGGGGCAGACCACGCCTTCGATCATGCCGGTGCCGAATTTTTCCGGCGTTTTCGACACCTTCTTTTCCGTCGCATAAGCCACGAAGGAGGCGATGGTCGGTCCGGTGCCGGGAATGAGCGAGCACAGGCTGCCGATCAGGGTGCCGCGGAACATCGGCGCGATGGTGCGGCGCATTTCCTCACGCGACGGCCGCATGTCCTTGAGCGTGACGTTGGCGTACTTGGCGTTGACCGTCGACACTTGGTTGACGCTGTTCATGAACTCGCCGATGCCGAACAGGCCCAGCGCCAGCGCGATCAGCTCGATGCCGTCGTCGAGATGGGTCATGCCGAAGGTGAAGCGCTCGGCGCCGGTCTCGATGTCGGTGCCGACAATGCCGAGCATCAGGCCGAGCACGGTCATGGCCACGCCCTTGACCGGCGAGCCGCGCGCCAGGGTCGAGCCGGCCAACAGGCCGAGCAGCATCAACGAACATATTTCGGCCGGGCCGAACTCCATCGCCACCCTGACGAGCACCGGCGCGAGGAAGATCATTTCGGTGATGCCCCACGACGCGCCGACAAAGGAGGCGAACACGGTGGCGCCGAGCGCGGCGCCACCCCTCCCCTGTTTCGTCATCGGGAAGCCGTCGAGACACGTCACCGCATGCGGTGGATGACACGGCAGATTGAGCAGGATGGAGCAGATGGCGCCGCCGTATTGCGCGCCGTACATCACGCCGGCGAGCATCAGGATGGCGCCGACCGGCTTGATGCCGAAGGTCAACGGCAGAAGAATTGAGATGGTGGCGAGCGGGCCCATGCCCGGCAGCACGCCGACCATGTTGCCGACGAGCACGCCGATGAAGCACCACATGATGTTGTGCGGCTCGAGCGCGACGCCAAAGCCGTACCAGAGGTCCGTTAAGGCCGTTCCAATCACAGGCCTCTCCAGGTCAAAACCGGCATCGGTATCTGCAGGATGTACGAGAACAGCGCCACGCCGAACACCGTGACGAGAGCAGAAAGAATGAGCGAGTTCTTCAGGTTCGCATCGCGGTCGCCCATCGAGGCCACGAAGACGCAGGCAAAGGTCCCCGGCGCCATTCCGAAGTAGGCGCCAAACAGCATGAAAGCGAGCGGTGAGGCCAGGATGCAGCTCCAGGCCAGCCATTCACGGTTCTCAGGGAGAATATCCTCTTCCTCGCCGTCCGCCGTGACGAGCGAACTGGCGGCAATGCCGATACCGAGGCAGATCAGCAGGACGCCGAGCGCCGTCGGCAGAAAGCCCGGCCCCATGTGCATCAGGCTGCCCAGCCGATAGCTGGGCCCCTTCAAGGACATAACGAGTCCGAACAGAATCATCAGGCCGCCGGCGTAAAAGTCCTTTTTACGCACGAGCCGTTCGACCAGCCCCGCCGGGCTGTGCTGGCGATGGGAGCTCAGAGCACTTCCTCCAGATTTCTTCTTGAACGCTTAACTCTGGCCCTCAGCATTAAAGGCCCTCCGGAGCACAATCAATCCCTCATCCCCGCGCGACTTTTCAGCCAATGCAATCTACGGAAAATGGTAGTTTCGACAATAGCATTCCTGAATACCCTTAGACGAAGGCCGCATACTGCGATCGGTCCCC
>Ga0157370_10009972_pt1 | contig 10051 bp, 12 predicted proteins | sample C35metaG_FD_113463 | JGI IMG/M metagenome (GOLD analysis project Ga0157370, IMG submission 113463) | Corn rhizosphere microbial communities from Kellogg Biological Station, Michigan, USA - C3-5 metaG | ecosystem: Host-associated > Plants > Roots > Rhizosphere > Soil | place: USA: Michigan... | reverse complement strand
GTAGGTGTCGTTAGTGTTGAAATTCTTCTTGAGGAAGGCGGAATTGTCGATGTGGAAGCCGTTGCGGATGCAGCCGCCGTCCGTCGCATCGCCGCAGAAGGTGAATTCACCGTGGACGTTGTCGATGTAGCCGGCGTCCTTCTGATAGAAGGCGCTGCCGCGGAAGGCGATGTTCGTCGCCACCGGAAGGTTGATCATCCCCTCGAGTTTCGCGCCGACCCCGCCGTGATCGACCTTGTTGATCTCGCTGTCGATACGGCCTTCGGTGACTCCAAGCTGGGGCTTGTTGGTGATGATGCGGATGACGCCCGCTTCGCTCGATGCGCCGTAAAGGGTGCCCTGCGGGCCGGCGAGGCTCTCGATACGCGCGATGTCGTAGATGTGGACGTCGAGCGTTCCGCCGATCGTCGTGACCGGCTGTTCGTCGAGATAGGACCCGACCAGGGGCAATGACCCCGTGTGGTTGCCGTCGCCGCCGCTCGCGACGCCGCGCATGTAGACGGTGGTAAATCCTGGCGCCGCGGTCTGGAAACTGACCGACGGGAGCTGCTTGGTGTATTGCTCGAAGTTCGAGATGTTCAGCTGATCGAGCCGCCGGGTGCCGATCGCCTGGACGCTGATCGGAACGTTCTGGAGGTTCTCCTCGCGCTTGGTCGCGGTGATGATGATCTCGGTCTGATCCGGAACGCCCGCCGCTGCCTGAGCCTGCTGCACTTTTGCCGGCGGCGAAGTGACATCCGTCGCATTGGTGCCGGGCGCCGGCGACTGGCCGGTCGTCTGCGGCTGTGCGGTCTGAGCGAAGGCTGGTGTCGTAAGAGCGGTGGAAGCGAGAAAACCAAGCGCGAGCGCGCGGACCTGACGGTCGATCATCCCAGGAGCCCCCCTTCAAGGCGTTTGTGTCAGCATTGCGACAGACGAGTTGAGGAAAGTCAACGGCTAGTCTGCAGTCGGAACACGATTGTTCCGCCGCCGTTGCGTTTAGGTCGCGGGAGCGTCGGGGTATGCGTCGAGAACCGGACCGAGCGCATCCTTGAGCGTGCCAAGGTGCGCTTCGTAGGCGCGCCATTCGTCTGCGGCATCCTTGTAGATAGGCTTGCGCACCTGTTCGGAGCTCGCGGTTCTTACGGCACGCTCCGTCTTGTAGAATTCAAGACAGCGCGGTTCGAATTCGAGCCCGCAATAGTCGAGCAGCGCGCGAACCTCGGCTTCCGTATCGTCGATCATCCGCTCGTAGATCACGCGGTGGACCCGGCCGGGCATGACGGCGTCCATGTGCGCCATCAGCCGGACGTAGTCCGAATAATATCGGCCAAGATCCGTCAGATCGTAAGTGAAGTCCTGCCCACGCGCGAAATGCTGGCGGTAGTTCGACATGCAGCAGCCGAGAGGATGGCGCCGAGCGTCGATGATCTTCGCATTGGGAAGGACCATTTGAATGAACGGGACGAACATCCAGTTGTTGGGCAGCTTGTCGACGAAATACGGCCGATCGGTGCGTCGCTGCACGGCGCTGCGGCGAAGATACTCATTACCTGCTGCCCGCCGTTCTTCGGCAGTCATGTCGATCGCGGAAGCGGGATAGTGTCCGCTCGAGCGCGCAATGGGCGGCAATTCGGGAAGCTCGGCAGTGCCCTCGACCAGGCTGTGGGACGAGAGTATCTGCTCGACGAGGGTCGATCCGGCTCTCGGCATTCCTACCACGAAGATCGGATCTGGCGCGGGATCGCCTCCGGGTCGCTCCAGAATCTCGGCAGTGAACAGCTCGATGCTCCGACTGACGAATTCGGTCAGGTGGCCCGGGATGTAAGGGTGATATCGGCGCCGCAACGCATTGCCCGCAGCATAATGACCAAACGCCTCGTCGCTCCGACCGAGATCGTGGAACGCCTTTCCCAACGCGAACTCGATATGAAATCGATCGTCATCCTCAAGGTCGCCGCGGGCAAGCACCTGCTCCATTGCAACGATATCCGCGTCGGAAAATTTCACCGTCTTGAGGTTCGCGAGGCTCCACCAGATTTCGCCGACAGCTGGATTGGCCGCAATCGCCTTGCGGTACGCGGCAATCGCTTCGTCTTGCCGTCCCACGGTCTTGAGCATGTGCCCGTAGGTCAGCAGTGAGCGCGGCTGGTCGGGCGCCCTCGCAATGACCTGCTCATAAAGCTCGAGCGCCTGATCGAAATCGCCCAGCCGAGCGAGCGTCGCAGCGTGAAGGCTGAGATTGCCGGACCGATCGGGCTCGGCGGCGAAGATTTCATCAATCAGCGGCAGCGCTTCCGCGGCGCGCCCCAGTCGGCCCAGAACCATCGCCAGGTTCGCTCGAGCCTCGGTGAAATTCGGGTTTATCTCAAGCGCGCGGCGAAGAAGCGTTTCGGAATCCTTCAGGCGACCGATCCGCGCCGCCAGCTCTGCCAGCATTCGGATGGCGCGGGCATCGTACGGATCTTCTTTGAGGTGAGGCTTGAGGATGCGCTCGGCGATGTCGAGCCGGTTCTCGTGCATGGCCGCGGCCGCTTCGATCAGCCGCGGATGATATCGTCCATGGAACGGAGCCTGCGTTGCCACGAAGGAAGCCTAGCCGCCTCCCCTACTCGCGCCAAGCGGCGGCGACGGCTATCGAGCAGAAGCATGATCTATTTCGATGACCTGGAAGTCGGCGAAGAGACCTATTTTGGCTCCTACGAGGTCACTCGGGAGGAGGTGCTCGAATTCGCCCGCAAATATGATCCGCAACCCTTTCACCTTTCCGATGAAGAGGCAGCCAAGACGCATTTCGGTCGTATCGCGGCGAGCGGCTGGCATACAGCCGCGATGACGATGGCTGTCATCGCCAGACACGTAGTCGAGCACAAACAGGCGGGTCTGGGCTCACCCGGGATCGACGACCTTCGCTGGAAAAAGCCCGTCTATCCCGGTGACACGCTTCAGGTGCGTGGCCAGATCGTCGAAAAGACGCTGTCCCGAAGCAAGCCCGACATGGGCTCCTTCCGAACGCACACGACCGTGACCAACCAGAATGACGTCCCGGTGATGACCTTCACTTCGATCGTTCTGATCCGGCGGAGGCCGGTCGGGGCCTAGTCGTTGTGGTGCCGGCGTCGTTCGGACTGTGTCGTCGTTCGACGATTGAAGCCGCTCCAGTTCTCGCGCACCCGCGTCCGGGTTCCACTCACCCGAAGCGCCGGTGATCGCGTCGACCAATAAGAGCGCTGGCTGGTCGTCATGACGAAGGGACGCCGATAGCTGTCATAGACGTAATAGCCGGAGCCCGGATAATAATAATTGTCGTACCAGCCATATGGCGATCCGAAGCCGCCATAGTAGGACGAGTTGTAGCCATAGCCGTAATAGGGACTGCTGTAGCCGTAGCCATAATAGGGGCTGCCGTAACCGACCCCGAGGTCGCCATACGCACAGCCACCGAGGGCAAGCGCACCCGCGGCCAACATCGAAATATAGGGAATACGCATCTTTACACCTGCAAATTTGTGGTCGGGTGCAAAACGAATGGCTGGTGGCGCCGTTCCTACCGCTATTCCCGCCGTGCGGGTCCGCTCCTCCAGCGCCGCAGCGCGCGGAGCAGCCATTTCGGAAGGACTGACGCGACAATTGGAGCGAGCCGCAAATGCGGCGGAAGGCTTCTGGAAAGACGCCGAAGCTCCGAAACGGCCGCCGGCGCGTCCGCAAGCCGATATCCACCGATATGGACCGCAAGGTTTGAGGCAAGGAACCTGACGAGATCGGGGTTAGTCAGGAATTTTCGGCCTTCGGGGTCGTCGAGGAAGCGGGTGAAATGGTGCGGAACGCTTCCTTTCCGAGCCGTCGCTCCGGAATGTTCGTCGTGCCAGATGCTGAGCGCTCTGCCGCTATGCGCAAAGCGCTCGGTCAACATGAGCGTCAGCCATGCGGTGATGTCCTCTCCGCTCTGTGCGCCGACGGGAAATCCACCCAACTTGCGCCATGCGTCTTGGCGAATGGCTACGTTCGACGATTGGATGAGACCGTATGCTTTTCGGTAGACGCGCAAGGGATGCGGAAGTTCGCCGAAGAACCCCGGAGGCAAAGGCGTTGAGAACGGAACTGGTCCGGTCGGACTGTTCCTGGCGAAAAGCACGGTCAGTACCGCTGCTTCCGGAAAGGCCCGCGCAAGTTTTTCGAGTTCGGCCGCGCAATCAGGAAGCCATTCGTCGTCGGCATCGAGAAAGGCGATGTAATTGGATTGGGCTTCGTCGGCTCCGCGATTCCTTGCCGCCGAAACGCCCTGATTTTCCTGCGGAATGATGCGAACGGGAATTTGCGTCGGCTGCGCTTTCAGCAGCCGCTCGACCACCGCCAGCGAAGCGTCGCTGGAACCGTCATCCACGATTATCACTTCGTCCGGATGCCGCGTTTGGCGGAGCACCGATCGAAGCGTGCACTCCACAGCCGCTTCCTTGTTGAACAAAGGAATAACGACAGAGATTGTGACTTGGCGTTCGGAATCCGCCATCGTGTGAATTGGCTCCAATCCGGCGATGATTCCGCGACTGTTCACATGGAGCCGTTGAAAGTCCAGCGATGGCGACCTCCAGACGCCAATTCCTGATTGCCGCCGGCGCCGCCGGCTTTGCGCTCCCCGCCAAGGGAGCCGCAGCAGGAGCGCAGGTCTCGCCGGAAATGTTCGGCGCCAAGGGCGATGGACGAACCAACGACACGCACGCCTTCGTTGCAATGTCGGCGCATCTCAATGCCGCCGGTGGAGGAACGATCGTCCTTCGACCGAGGACCTATGTGGTGGGAGCCCAGAATCCGTCGGCCGGCGGAAAGGGCGCTTTTACCGCTTCCTTCACCGCCTCGGACATCATCCATCTCACGGGCTGCGGGCTACCGATCGTGATCGAAGGCGGAGGAGCGCGTCTGCGTTGCGCCCGCGGGCTTCGTTACGGCCGCTTCGACCCCCGTTCAGGCCACCCCCTGCCCGATGTCCTGAAGCTGGATGAAACCAACGAGGCCGTGCCCTACGTTGCCTTCATCCACATCGAGAAATGCTCCGGCGGAATTGAAATCAGTGACCTGGAGCTCGACGGAAACCTGCCGGGACTCTGGATTGGCGGCGATAGCGGATACGGCGGGTGGCAGGCGGGAGGGACGGGGATCATCCTGCATGGGAATAGCGGTACAACGCGCCTGTCGCGGATCCACAGCCATCATCACGCGCAAGACGGGATGATCCTGACGCCAACGCTCGATCGCCGCGGATCTACCACCGTCGTCGACGCGATCTGCGAATATAACGGCCGTCAGGGCTGCAGCGTAACCGGAGGCCGCAACTTCCTCTTTCAGCGCTGCCGTTTTCGCCACACCGGAAGGTCCGGCTTGCAGAGCGCTCCCGGCGCCGGCGTCGACATCGAGGCCGAAAATTGGCCAATCCGCCATGTCGTGTTCGAGGATTGCGAAATTTCCGACAATTCGGGGTTCGGGCTGGTGTCGGGCAGCGGCGACTCCGCCGACATCAGCTGCAGCCGCTGCAAGTTCATCGGAACGACTACCTGGGCAGCAGCGCCCGGCAGTCCGGGAATGCGCTTCAGCAACTGCGTTTTCGCGGGGTCGATCGCTTACTGCCACGGCGACGCGGATGCTTCGCGCGCGACGCATTTCATCGACTGCACCTTCACCGACGATCGGTCTCTCAGCCCGACCGGTAAGCTGTTCTTCGGTAAAACCAAAGAACACCCAATCGCAGTGGTGCAGAAGAGCCCGAATGTCCGATTCGAGGGCTGCCGGTTTCGGCTGACCGGCGATGCCGTCCTGCCGTCGTCCGATAATAAGGTCGTCTATTCCAACTGCGTGATGTCACAGCGTTCACCGGAGGTCTCCGAGCCGCGCGGGACCTACGTCGGAACGAATTCGATCAGCGGGCGAGCCGATCTCGCTGGAGCGATCATTCACGGACGCGTGGTCCTTAACGGCCGCGTCCTGCCACGAACTTCCTGAGGCCGCGCTAGACGCGCGAGGTGTACATCAACATCCCAATGACGATCAGCACGATCGTCAAGAAGCCTAGAGTGTAATACGCCGTCGAAGGACGAAGATATCGCGCGCGCCACAAATAGATCGTGGCGCCAATCAGCAGAACCAGGATTACGACAATCGCGGGGCTGGCGAGGCTTGCCGAAAGTCCACCCCCCGCCGACTGATTCGGTAGTCTCATGCTGTCGAGATCCTGAAATGAAGCCCGCGCCGGCTCTATGGATCAGCGAAGCGTGATTAGCCAGATGTCTGGTGGCGCTCCGAATCTCAGGGGTACGTAGCTCGTACCGACGCCCGAACTGACAACGAGCGTCTTCAAACCATCACGAACCACCCCGCAAAGATATTTCTCACCGAAGTCCGAGCCGGTCGCGAGCGCACCGACAATCGGAAGGACTATCTGACCGCAATGCGTATGGCCTGCCAGAACCAGGGTGGTCGACGATGGAACGAACGCGAATTCGTCCGGACGATGGACGGCGAGGACCTTGAGCCCGGGCGTGCGCCGAAGCGCCTCATAGGCCTTCAGTCGCGCCGCATTCCATGCGGGACGTTCGTGGTAGAGTCGGCCGTCTCTTCCACCGAGAGCAATCGGCCCCAACCGAACCGCATCATCGGCCAGCACGTGGACACCGGCTCGCTCGAGCGCGCTTGTGATGTCGCTCGCGCCGGCACTGTAATCGTTGTTTCCGAGCACCGCGTAAACGCCGAGCCTCGCCTTGAGGCGTCCAAGCGGAGCAATAGCCTGGTCGACGGGATAGCTCTTGCCTACCCAATTATCGCCGATGAAATCGCCTGCAGCGATCACGATGTCGGGGCTTAGCGCATTGATCTGATCCACGACGCGCGCGACGCGCTCGGGCGGCATATCGGGACCGTGGACGTGCACGTCCGAGAACAGCACGATACGCATTGGCGGCGCAGCGGCCGGATAGCCCGGAACTTCAAGATCGAGCCGCCGCACCAGGGGGAGCGCGATTGCATTTCGAAAGCCGGCGATGGCGGCGATCGCGGCAGCCATTGCCGCGAACAAGGATCCCCAGGCCGCCCTGCGCGACAATTCTAATCGGCCATCAGGCAGCGCTGTCCTGCAGCTTGTGTCGCTTCAGCGCGTGGCGGAGCTGGTCGTAGCTGAGGCCGAGGGCCGCTGCGGTCGCGCGCTGGTTGAAGCGGTTGCGGCGAAGCGCCTCCTCGAGCAGCTCGCGCTCATAAGCCGCGACCGCGCCCCGGAAGTCATTTGTCCCGGGCGACGGAGCAGGAGCGGACGAGACGACGTGAAGCGGCGCAGGCTCCTCGGCGTCCCCGTTAATCGCCGCCACCGCGGTCGCCCCGGCCGCGTCGGTTCCGGTCGGCGCCCAGGGCGAGTGGAAAGGATTGAAGACGATCACGTCGACCGCCCGCTCCGGGTCCTCATGACGATAGACGGCGCGCTCGATGACGTTCCTGAGCTCGCGAACGTTGCCGGGCCAGGGATAGGCTTCGAGCTCGGCGACCGCGCGCGAGGTGAAGCCGGGCCAATTCGACCAGTCGAGCTCGACGGCCATACGTCGGCCGAAATGATCGGCCAGCAGCGGGATGTCTCCCTCGCGCGACCGGAGCGGCGGCAGCGTAATCACCTCGAATGACAGGCGATCGAGCAGGTCGGCGCGGAACTTGCCCTTGTCCACCTGCGCTGGAAGGTTCTCGTTGGTCGCGGCGACGATCCGGACGTCGACGCTGATGGGTTTCGATGCTCCGATGCGGGTGATCTCGCCATATTCGGTGGCGCGCAGCAGCCGGTCCTGTGCCGGCATCGAGAGTGTCCCGAGCTCGTCGAGGAAGAGAGTGCCGCCGTCCGCCTCCTCGAACCGGCCGTGCCGCGTCTTTGCAGCCCCAGTGAAGCTCCCCGCTTCGTGCCCGAAGAGCTCCGCCTCAATCAGATTTTCCGGCAGTGCCGCGCAGTTCATGATAATCAGCGGACCGGCCCAGCGGGACGACAGATGGTGAAGGCGCTCGGCGATCAATTCCTTGCCCGTGCCGCGCTCGCCAATCACGAGCACCGGCCGGTTGAGCGGCGCGGCACGGCTCGCGCGCTCAACCGCGTCGAGAAACGCCAGGCTCTGGCCGATGAATTGGTCTGCGCGCTCCATGCCACTTTCGTTCCGGAATCTGGCCGACTGTTGGTGGCAAATCCCACCATTTGGCAAGGATTTTCGCCTCGCTTTCAGCCGAAAAATGACGATTATCTGGAAACCGAGCCATTCCCGGCAATTTGGCACGCACCTTGTATAGCTACTGACAGGTTTAGGCGCCTAATTTTGGAATTCGGAGTGACTGAATGAGCATCTTTTCCCGAACACGGGACATCTTTGCCGCGAACATCACGGAGATGCTCGACCGGTCGGAAGACCCGGCGAAGATGATCCGCATGGTGATCCTGGAAATGGAAGAAACGCTGGTCGAGGTCCGGGCCTCGGCGGCACGCTGCATCGCGGACGGCAAGGAGATGCGCCGCGCACTCTCACGGCTCGACGAGCTCCAGAAGAACTGGACCGAGAAGGCGGAGCTGGCGCTATCGAAGGGTCGCGAGGACCTCGCGAAGGCGGCGCTCATCGAGCGCCAGAAGGCCGCTGACATGGGCGAAGGCCTTCGCGACGAGATCAAGGGCATCGAGGATACGCTGAAGGGCTATGAGGCAGACATCGCCAAGCTGCAGGGCAAGCTCCGCGAAGCGCGCGCGCGCCAGAATGCGATTGCTGCGCGATTCGAGAGCGCCGTCACTCGCGCCCGAGCCCGCGAGCTTCTGAACGGAAGCCGCACCGAGGACGCATTCTCGAAGTTCGAGCTGCTCGAGCGGCGGGCCGATTTTGCCGAGGGGCGTGCCGACGCGCTCGGGATGACCGGGCCGAAAAGCCTCGAAGAAGAAATTGCGGAGCTCAAGGCGGCGGAATCCGTCGACAAGGAGCTCGAAGCCATGAAAGCCGCCCTAAGGGCGAAGGGGAAGTAATTGATGAGCGACAACATGGTCGGCGCCATCGCGGTCGTCGTATTATTCATAGGCCTGCCGTGGCTGATCTTTCACTACATGACGAAGTGGAAAACGGCGAAGACGCTGACCTCGGGCGACGAAAAGCTGCTCGATGATCTCCACGATGCTGCCCGGCGCCTCGATGATCGCCTTTGCACGATCGAGCGCATCATGACGGCCGAAAATCCCAATTGGCGGCAACAGTGCCTGCCAGGACGCGAGCGCGAAGATCTAGATCGCTTGCTCGCGGATGGTGAATAAGAATGACATACGATCGCTATCCCGAGCGCCAGCACCGCTCAAACCAGCCGCAACGGCTACCCGAGCAGCCGCGCTACGAGCATGAGCGTCCCGATCACTGGAGCGAACAGCCCGCAAGCCGCACCCGCTTCTACCGGGACAAGCAGAACGGCAAGTTCATGGGTGTCTGCGCCGGGATCGCCGATTATACCGGCTTCGACGTCTCGCTTGTGCGGATCTGCTTCCTCGCGGCGGTCTTCATGAGCGGCGGGTCGGTTCTGCCCTTCTACTTCATTGCCGGGTGGGTGGCCCCGACCAAGCCTCGCGAGCTCGACTATCGCGGCAGCGAGGATCGCCAGTTCTGGCAGGGGGTGCGTGCATCGCCGGCACGGGCCGCGCAGGACATCCGTTCGCGGTTCAAGGATCTCGACCGGCGCCTCGCCGACATCGAAAGCTATGTGACGACCGAGAATCGCTCGCTCGCCCGCGAGATCGAGCAGTTGCGTTAGACGGGGGTTGCAATGGGGTTCTGGACGTTCGTTTTCGCGATTTCCGCTGTGTCGATCGTCGCGGGGATCGTGAACAACTGGATCAAGGCGAAGCATGGCTATCCGATCGAGGAAGGCTCCGCGACCAGCGTTGGCGGCAAGCGGCAGATGGATGCGATTTGCGCTGAGAACCGAGAGCTCAAGAACCGCGTGTCGGAGTTGACCGATAGGCTTGCCGTGCTCGAACGGATCGCGACCGATCCGGCCGAGCGGGTGTCTCGCGAAATAGAAAAGTTGCGCTAAGTCG
>Ga0157370_10009970_pt1 | contig 10051 bp, 10 predicted proteins | sample C35metaG_FD_113463 | JGI IMG/M metagenome (GOLD analysis project Ga0157370, IMG submission 113463) | Corn rhizosphere microbial communities from Kellogg Biological Station, Michigan, USA - C3-5 metaG | ecosystem: Host-associated > Plants > Roots > Rhizosphere > Soil | place: USA: Michigan... | reverse complement strand
TCTCGGCGCAAGCGGCAAGGGCGGTTCGCAGATCACCAACGAGCTCGTCTCGCGCGGGCACGAAGTAGTGGCGATCGCACGCAATCCCGAGAAGTTGCCCAGCGGCCATGGGATCACGCCGGTCCAAGGCGACGCTTCCGATGCGGAAGGGCTGGCGAAGCAGATCGCCGGTGTCGATGCGGTGATCAGCGCGGTGCACTTCAATATTCCGGCCTCGACGCTGCTCACCGCGGTCAAGCAGGCGGGCGTCGATCGCCTTCTGGTGATGGGCGGCGCGGCCAGCCTCAAGAACAAGGACGGCGTGCGGCTGTACGATACGCCGGGGTTTCCGGAGAACATCAAGCCGATCGTCAAGCCGGCGATCGACTTTCTCGACGACCTCAAGAACGAGCACGACGTCGACTGGACCTTCTTCTCGCCGGCCATGGTGATCTTCGAAGGCCCGCGCCAAGGCCCCGGGAGTTTCCGCCTCGGCAAGGACGAGCTGGTCACCGATGCCAACGGCGAGAGCAAGATCAGCTATGCCGATTACGCGATCGCGATGGTCGACGAACTCGAGAAGCACGACCACTCGCGCAGCCGCTTCACCGCGGCCTACGCCTAGCCCTTGAAGCTGTCCTTCGCCGCGCGAAGGGCGGCGAATGTCTCGGGCGGCGAGCTGCCGCCCCAGCGCACCTGCATCTCGGCCGCATCGGCGCGCAGGAAAGGATTCGTCGCCAGTTCGCGGGCAAGACCCATCGGCACGGTCGGTTGTCCGGCGGCGCGCTTGCGGTCGACCTCGGCGGCGTAATCCCTGAGCGCGGCGTTGTCGGGGTCGGCATGAAGCGCGAAACGCGCGTTGGCCTGAGTGTATTCGTGGGCACAGTACAGCGTGGTCTCGGGGGGCAGGGCCTTGAGCCGTGAGAGGCTGGCCCAGAACTGCGGCGGAGTGCCTTCGAACATGCGGCCGCAACCGAGCGCGAACAGCGAATCGCCGACGAAGGCGATGCCGGCATCAGGCAGGTAATAGGCGACATGGCCGTTAGTGTGGCCACCGACATCGATCACCTGGGCGGACCATTCGCCGAGCCTGACTGTGTCTCCGCCTTTGACCTGCTGGTCGACCCCCTCGATCTTCGCCGCCTCGGCTGCCGGGGCGAAGACTTCGCACCCCGTCGCCGCCTTTATCGCCGCGTTGCCACCGGCGTGGTCGGGATGCCAGTGCGTGTTCCAGATTGCAGTGATCGGCCAGCCCTTGAGATCGGCCTCGCGCAGATAGGCATCGGCGTCGGGCGTGTCGATGCACGTCGTCTCGCCGCCATCCGGGTCGTGCAGCAGGTAGCCGTAGTTGTCGCTGAGGCAGGGGAATTGGTGAACCTGGACCATCGCTCTTACCAGCTGCTGTCCCTTCCGCGAGGATGGTGCGTCATGCCGTCGGGCAGGACGACCCAGTCGTGCTTGCTCTCCTCGTAGACCGAGCGGGTCGGCATGGGGAACGAAGGGTCGTTCAGCGCGCCGACGGGCACGCCGGTGATGTCCGGCATCCGGCTTGCCTTCACGTACACAGCGCTGCCGCACTCGGGGCAGAAGCCGCGGGTGAGCGTTTGCCCGGAATCGCCGGCACGGCTGTATTCGCGCGGGCTTCCGGTTATCGCGACCGCTTCGCGCGGGAAGTAAGCGATGGTGCCGAACGGCGAGCCGGTGCGGCGCTGGCAATCGCGGCAATGGCACATGACCGTGACCGCCTGCGCACCGTCGGCGACGGTGGCGGTGAGCTTTCCGCACTGGCAGCTGGCCTTCATGGGCCCGAGGTTACGCGCTGGAAGCAGACTAGGAAAGGCCCGCCGGCTCGGGTGAGCGGGCGGGCCTCTCTTATAGTCCGGCAGGAGCGAATTACTCGCTCTTCTGCTTCAGAGCCTCGCCGAGAATGTCGCCCAGCGACGCGCCGGAGTCGGACGAACCGTACTGCTCCACGGCCTGCTTCTCTTCGGCGATCTGGCGCGCCTTGATCGAGAAGTTCGGCTTCTTCGAGCGGTCGAATCCGGTGACCATCGCATCGACCTTCTGCCCCGCCTGGAAGCGGTCGGGCCGCTGCTCGTCGCGATCGCGACCGAGGTCGCTGCGCTTGATGAAGCCGGTCGCGCCATCGTCGCCGGCCTGCACTTCGAGTCCGCCGTCGCGGACCTCGAGCACGGTGACGGTGACGATGTCGTTCTTCTTGAGGCCGCCGGAACCGGCCGCGCCGCGAGCCGTCGGCGCGCCCTTCTCGAGCTGCTTCATGCCGAGGCTGATGCGCTCCTTGTCGATGTCGACGTCGAGCACGACCGCCTTCACCTCTTCGCCCTTGCGGTGAAGCGCCAGCGCGTCCTCGCCCGAGATGCCCCAGGCGATGTCCGACATGTGAACCATGCCGTCGACGTCGCCCGGCAGGCCGATGAACAGGCCGAACTCGGTCGCGTTCTTGACTTCGCCTTCGACCGTCGAGCCGACCGGGTGCTTCTCGGCGAACTCTTCCCACGGATTGCGCTGGGCCTGCTTGAGGCCGAGCGAAATGCGGCGCTTGTCGGAATCGACTTCCAGCACGACCACTTCGACCTCCTGCGAGGTCGAAACGATCTTGCCAGGGTGCACGTTCTTCTTGGTCCAGCTCATCTCGGAGACGTGGACCAGCCCCTCGATGCCTGGTTCGAGCTCGACGAACGCGCCGTACTCGGTGATGTTGGTGACCGTGCCGGTGACCTTGGCGCCGATCGGGTACTTGGCGGCAACGCCTTCCCACGGATCGCTCTCGAGCTGCTTCATCCCCAGGCTGATGCGCTGCGTATCGGGATTGATGCGGACGATCTGCACCTTCACGGTGTCGCCGATGTTGATCACTTCGGACGGGTGGTTGACCCGCTTGTAGCTCATGTCGGTGACGTGGAGCAGGCCGTCGATCCCACCGAGGTCGACGAACGCGCCGTAATCGGTGATGTTCTTGACCACGCCGTCGAGGATCTGGCCTTCGGAGAGCTTGTCGATCAGCTCGCTGCGCTGCTCGGCGCGGGTCTCCTCGAGGACGGCGCGGCGCGACACGACGATGTTGCCGCGGCGGCGGTCCATCTTGAGGATCTGGAACGGCTGCGGGACATCCATCAGCGGGCCGACATCGCGGACCGGGCGGATATCGACCTGGCTGCCGGGGAGGAAGGCAACGGCACCGTCGAGATCGACCGTGAAGCCGCCCTTGACGCGGCCGAAGATACGGCCTTCGACGCGCTTGCCTTCGCCGAATTCGCTTTCCAGCTTGTCCCACGCGGCTTCGCGGCGGGCGCGGTCGCGGCTGAGCATCGCCTCGCCTTCGGAATTCTCGACGCGGTCGACGAACACTTCGACTTCGTCGCCCACCTTGAGCTGTTCTTCGCCTTCGCCGCGGGCAAACTCGCGCAGCGGGATGCGGCCTTCGCTCTTCAGGCCGACGTCGATCAGGGCCATGCCGTTTTCGATGGCGGTGACGGTGCCGTGGACGACGCGGCCTTCGAAGCCTTCTTCGCCTGCGCCGCCGAGTTGTTCGTTGAGAAGCGCCTCGAAATCGGCGCGAGTGGGATTGGCGGTTGAAGCCATATAGTCGAGGTTCCTAGTTCAGTTTTTCCGGCCAGGCGGTTGGCTCCGCCGGTCTTTTCGGCCGAACTGCCCGCGAGGCCGGATGCCGCCGCGAGCGCCCTTTCGAACCTGCTGCCGAGGCGAGGGCGAAAAAGGCGGGGGAGGGCGGAGAAGCCGCCTGACAAACCCGATCGTGCCTTGAAGCGCGCACTCGACCCGAGCCGCGGCCCGATCGAACGGGGCGCAGGTAGGCGCAAAGGGTGCAAAAGGCAAGCGAAAGCGATGGTCCAAAAGCCGGCGTTGCCGCGAGCGGCCGGCCGAGGCTGGATGGCTTGCCTAGGCGCCGAAGCCGCCGCAGCACCAGGCGAGCGGCTCGGTGAACGCGAAGCCGAGGCGCGCGCTGGGGCAGAAGTCGGCCATCTCGTCGGCAACCTGCCGGAATATGTCCCACGGCATCGAGCGCGTACATGCACCCATCAGGTTGGCGCCGAAGTTGGTCTCGGAATTGCCGGTGCCGACGTCGCACATGAGGCAGCGCAAATTGCAGAAATTGTTGACCCCGAGGATGACGTGCCGCGGCGGCGCAAGCGCCTGGACGCGCACCTTGGCGCGCAGCAGGTCGACTGTGGACATCACCAGGCGGGCTTGCCGCCGCGAACCATCGCGCTCCCCTTCGAGGGATAGGTGCTTTGGCTGGCCGTGAAGGTTCAGCCCTACCGGGGCTGGCCTGCGGGTGCGTGAGGGTGGTCGGAAGCGGTCGCTATGGGCGGTTTGCGTGAGACGCTGCTTTAACCGCTGCCAAGGCGGAGGCCGTCGCCTCTTCGATGGTCATGCCCGATGTATCCAGCACGATCGCGTCCTCGGCCTGGCGCAGCGGCGCTTCGGCGCGGGTGCGGTCTCGCTCGTCGCGACGGCGAAGGTCCGCGGTGATCTCCTCGAGCGAGCGCTGGTCGCCGCGGGCGTGCATTTCCCTCCAGCGACGCTCGGCGCGAGCTTGGAGGCTGGCCGTGATGTAGAGCTTCACGTCGGCGTCGGGCGCGATGACGGTGCCGATGTCGCGCCCGTCGAGCACCGCGCCACCGGGTTGGGTGGCGAAGGCACGCTGGCGCTCGAACAGCGCCTCGCGGACCGAGTGATGGACCGAGACGCGGCTGGCGAAGCCGCCGACCGCCTCGCTGCGCAGCTCGGGATCGAGCAGCAGGCCTTCGGGGAACGTGCAGGCGGCGAGGGCGTCGCCGGCGTCGTCCGGATTGCCCCCGTCGAGGAAGACCTGCCGCCCGACCGCGCGGTAGAGCAGGCCGGTGTCGAGGTGGGGCAGGCCGAAATGCGCGGCGAGGGCCTTGGCGATGGTGCCCTTGCCCGAGGCGGTCGGCCCGTCGACGGCGATGATCACACGCGCTTCCCGCGCTGGCGCGCTTTGCCGAGACCGAACAGCGCGACAACGGCCCACACGCTTGCAAGGACCATCGACGGCCGGTTGCGGTTGACCGTGAGCGAGCGGATCAGCGCGGCCGCGCTGACGAGGTCGAGGCCGCCGACGAGGTACGGGTTCGCGGTCTTGCTTGCCGTGACAAGGGCAGAGGCCGAGACGATAAGCACCATGCCGAGAAAGCCAATGCCATTGGCGGTCTCGGGGGTCATCTTGGCCGCCCCGCCCAACCCGATTCCGTCACGCTGAACCCGCTTCATCATCCATCGGGCCCTGGGGACCCTCCGGGCGTACGGAGCAACGGTTGAAACACGGTGACGAAGTGCGGGGCGTGGGGAGGACATCGGTCTCATCCCGCCAGCCCGTCAAGCAGCGCCTCGAAGGCGGGGAAGCTCGTCGCGATCGGACGGGTGTCGTCGACTTCGACGCCGTCGCGGCTGGCGAGGCCGGCAACGGCCATGCTCATCGCGACACGGTGGTCGAGGTGAGTCCTTGTCCGGCTGTTGGCGCTCCCGCGCAGCGGCATGCCGCCTGTGCCCTCGATGACGAGGCCATCCTCGCGCTCCTCGATCCGCGCGCCGGCGCCGGTGAGCGCGGCAGCCATTGCCGCGAGGCGGTCGCTTTCCTTGACGCGCAGCTCGTCGAGGCCGCTGGTGGTGGTCGTTCCTTCGGCCAGCGAGGCGGCGACGAACAGGATCGGGAATTCGTCGATCATGCTCGGGGCGAAGGCGGGGTCGACCTCGATGCCCTCGAGCGCGGAGTGGCGTACGAGAAGGTCGGCTACAGGCTCGCCGCCGACTTCACGGCGGTTCAGCTCCTCGATGTGCCCGCCCATCTCGCGAAGGACCGCGAACAGCCCGGCGCGCGTCGGATTGAGGCCGACGTTTTCGATGACCAGCTCGCTACCGGGCACGATCAGCGCGGCGACGGCGAAGAACGCGGCGGACGAAGGATCACCCGGCACGTCGATCCGCTGCGGCTTGAGGTCCGCCTCGCCGCGCAGGCGGATCACGCGCTCGCCGCGTTGTTCCTCGACCCACAGCTGCGCACCGAAGCCCTTGAGCATGCGCTCCGTGTGGTCGCGCGTCGGCACCGGTTCGATCACGCTGGTCACGCCGGCCGTGTTGAGCCCGGCCAGCAACACCGCGCTCTTCACTTGCGCGCTGGCGACGGGGAGGCGGTATTCGATCGGAATCGCGGGGCTGAGGCCACGTTCGGTCAGTGGCAGCGTGGTGCCGTCGAACTCGGCGCCCATGCGGCCAAGCGGCTCGGTCACGCGACCCATCGGGCGCTTCGACAGGCTGGCGTCGCCAACGAACGTCGCGCTGATCGGGTGGCTGGCAACGAGGCCCATGAGGAGCCGCGTCGAGGTCCCGGAATTGCCCATCTCGAGGGCTGCCTTGGGCTGCAACAGCGCGCCGACGCCGACGCCGTGGATACGCCATTCGTCGCCCTCGCGCTCGATCGTCGCGCCCATCGCCTCGAGCGCGGCGGCGGTGGCCATCACGTCCTCGCCCTCGAGCAGACCGGCAACGCGCGTCTCGCCCACCGCCAGCGCGCCAAACATCAGCGAGCGGTGGCTGATCGACTTGTCGCCCGGCACGCGGATGTGGCCCCTGAGCGGCCCGGTAGGCGTGAAGCGGCGCGGGCGCATGGATGAAGGGTCGTGGCTCATGAGGCGGCGGGCTTTTGACAGCGCCACCCCCTTATGGCAAGGCGCGCGCCGCTGTTGACTCCGGCCCTTGAATCGCGTGTGGGCCGCACCCAATCAAGTGAACGAATTTCCGTCCGCCCCGCAGGGGAAGGGCGAGCGAAGAGGAACTATCATGGTCAAGCCAGAATGGGGCACCAAGCGCAGCTGCCCCAAATGCGGTGAGCGCTTCTACGATCTCGGCACCGACGAGCCGGTGACCTGCATCGAGTGCGGGAACAAGTGGTATCCCGAGCCGGTGCTGAAGTCGAAGCAGCCGATCCCTTTCGAGGAAGAAGAGAAGAAGAAGGAGCTCGAGGAAGCCGATTCCGATCTCGGCGGCGGCGACGATCTCGAGGACATCGAGAACATCGACGAGGACGAGGATTCGCCGGACAACGACGTCGACCTCGGCGGTGACGACGACCTGGGGGTTCCCCAGGGGGACGACGACGAGGACGAGAGCTGATTTCTGGACTTGCGGATTCGGGACCGCGCCCATAAAGGGCGGCCCTTCCGAAGCCGCGAGGTTTTTGGGACCGGCCTATCTCCCAGGGTAGGCCGGATATGAATGGCAAGGGGCCGTAGCTCAGCTGGGAGAGCGCTACAATGGCATTGTAGAGGTCAGGGGTTCGATCCCCCTCGGCTCCACCATTCCGCCGTCTTTCGGCCCTGAGCGGGCTGCAAATGGCGAGACGTGCGCTTCCGGTGCTCACGCCCATGCGTGGCTGTTGCGCTGGTGGTTCTCGCACCTCCCCATTTTCGTCTCGCTCAAGACCGCGATGCGGTAGAATGGACCGAAATCGATTACCGCCGCGCTTCGTGCGGCACGAGTGCTGAACCGCCCGCTGGCTGACGAGGTTTCGTCCGCCGGCGTTCTTGGCTTTTGGAGAATGCGAGCGCGATGTTCGATACGCTGTCAGATCGCCTGACCGGGGTGTTCGACCGCCTGCGCGGGCGCGGGGCGCTGAACGAAGGCGACGTGCGCGAGGCGATGCGCGAGGTGCGCGTCGCGCTGCTCGAAGCCGACGTCGCGCTGCCGGTGGCGCGCAAGTTCATCGACGCGGTGACCGAAAAGGCCGTCGGCCAGGCGGTGCTGAAGTCGGTCACGCCCGGCCAGCAGGTGGTCAAGATCGTCCATGACGAGCTGGTCGAGATGCTCGGAGGCAGCGACGGCTTCGCCGGCACGCCACTGACACTAGACGTGCGCCCGCCAGCGGTGATCCTGATGGTCGGCCTGCAGGGTTCGGGCAAGACCACCACGACCGCCAAGCTCGGCAAGCTGATCCGCGAGAAGAACGGCAAGAAGGTCCTCATGGCCTCGCTCGACGTCGCCCGGCCGGCGGCGCAGGAGCAGTTGGCGGTGCTCGGCGAGCAAGTGCAGGTGGCGACGCTGCCGATCGTGCCCGGCCAGCAGCCGGTCGATATCGCCCGCCGCGCGCTGGAAAGCGCGAGGCTGCAGGCGGTCGACGTGCTGATGCTCGACACCGCGGGCCGCCTCCATGTCGACGAAGCGCTGATGGCCGAGATGAAGGCCGTCGCCGGTGCTTCCGCGCCGACCGAAGTGCTCCTGGTGGTTGACAGCCTGACCGGCCAGGATGCCGTCAACGTCGCACAGAGCTTCTCCGGCGAAGTGCCGCTGACGGGCGTGATCCTCACTCGCATGGACGGCGACGCCCGAGGCGGCGCGGCGCTCAGCATGCGCGCGGTCACCGGCAAGCCGATCAAGTTCGCCGGCACCGGCGAGAAGCTCGACGCGATCGAGCCGTTCAGCCCCGAGCGCGTGGCCGGCCGCATCCTGGGAATGGGCGACGTCGTCAGCCTGGTCGAGAAGGCTGCGGCGACGATCGAGAAGGAAGAGGCCGACCGCCTCGCCTCGCGCATGCTCAAGGGGCAGTTCGACCTCAACGACCTGCGCAGCCAACTGAAGCAGATGCAGAACATGGGCGGACTGGGGATGCTCGCCAGCATGATGCCGGGCATGAAGAAGGCCAAGCAGGCGATGGCCCAGTCTGGGGTCGATGACAAGGTCCTGGTCCACATGGACGCGATCATCGGCTCGATGACGCCCAAGGAGCGCCAGCGGCCCGAACTGATGAACGCCAAGCGCAAGAAGCGGGTGGCGGCAGGCTCGGGCACCGAGGTCCAGGACGTCAACAAGCTCCTCAAGATGCACCAGGAAATGGGCCGCGCGATGAAGCAGATCCGCAAGATGGGCGGACTCAAGGGGCTCGGCGCCCTGCTCGGCGGCGGAGGCATGGGCGGTCTTGGCGGCCTGGGCGGAGCGAGCGGCGGCGCGCCGCCTTCGCTGCCCGGCCTCGGCGGCGGGCCGGCCAACATGGGTGACCTTCTCAGGAAGAAATGATTTTACAGGTATTTGAATCGGAAAGGTGAAGTAAAATGGCAATTGCACTCAGGCTCTCTCGCGGTGGCGCCAAGAAGCGTCCTTATTACCGCATCGTGGCCGCCGACAGCCGCTCCGCGCGCGACGGCAAGTATCTCGAGCAGATCGGCACATACAACCCACTGCTCGCGAAGGATGACCCCGCTCGCGTGAAGCTGAACGAGGACCGTGCCCGCTACTGGCTCGGCGTCGGCGCCCAGGCTTCGGACCGTGTCGCCCGCTTCCTCGATGCAGCCGGCATCAAGGAGCGCGCCGCGCGCAACAATCCGAAGAAGGCCGAGCCGGGCGAAAAGGCCAGGGAGCGCGCTGAGGAGCGTGCCGCGAAGCTCGCCGAAGCCGAGGAAGCGGCCAAGGTCGCCGCCGAGGCTCCGACCGAGGAAGAAGTGGTCGAGACCGCCAGCAGCGACGAGTCGGCCGAAGGCGCAGCGGCACCGGGTGAGGCCGATACCGTCGAGACTGCGAGCGCCGATCAGCCGGCCGAAGGCGGCGAGGACGTGGTCGAGCAGGCCGTCGAGGAGCAGGCCGAGGCCGCTCCGGCCGAGGAAGCCACTGCCGAAGAGGCTGCCGGCGAGGAAGCGCCTGCCGAGGAAGCGCCCGCCGAGGATGCGGCTGAGGGCTGACCCGCGTTGGCCCAGGACAAGCCCGTCACGCTTGCCGCCATTGCCGGCGCGCACGGCGTGACGGGCGAAGTGCGCCTGAAACTGTTCGGCGAGGGCGCCACCGCCCTCAAGCGCTATAAGAGCTTCAATGACGGCGCGCTGACGCTGAAGTCGGCGCGCGACGACAACAAGGGCGGCGCCATCGTCCGCTTTGCCGAGATTGCCGACCGCACGGCGGCAGAGAGGCTGCGTGGAACGCTGCTGACGGTTTCGCGATCCGCGCTGCCTGCGCTCGAGGAGGGCGAGTACTACCACGCCGACCTGATCGGCCTTTCCGCCGTGTCCGATGCCGGCGAAGCCCTGGGTAG
>Ga0157370_10009968_pt1 | contig 10052 bp, 9 predicted proteins | sample C35metaG_FD_113463 | JGI IMG/M metagenome (GOLD analysis project Ga0157370, IMG submission 113463) | Corn rhizosphere microbial communities from Kellogg Biological Station, Michigan, USA - C3-5 metaG | ecosystem: Host-associated > Plants > Roots > Rhizosphere > Soil | place: USA: Michigan... | reverse complement strand
TCCCAGCAAACCAACCTGCTGGCGTTGAACGCCGCCATCGAAGCGGCCCGTGCCGGTGAGGCAGGACGCGGTTTTGCGGTGGTGGCGGATGAAGTGCGCAACCTCGCCCACCGCACGCAGGAGTCGGCCCAACAGGTGCAAACCATGATCGAGGAGCTGCAAGTCGGCGCCCGGGAATCGGTCAGCACCATGAGCGACAGCCAGCGCCACAGCCAGGACAGCGTGGAAATCGCCAACCTGGCGGGCGAGCGCTTGAACAGCGTGACCTTGCGCATTGGCGAGATCGACGGGATGAACCAGTCGGTGGCCACCGCAACCGAAGAGCAGACCGCGGTAGTAGAGTCGATCAACGTCGACATCACCGAGATCAACACGTTGAACCAGGAAGGCGTGGAAAACCTGCAGGCGACCTTGCGGGCGTGTTCGGACCTGGAGCAGCAGGCGGCGCGTCTTAAGCAGTTGGTGGGTAGTTTCCGGATCTGACGCGCTTCTGCGGGCCTCATCGTCGGAACGTCGCCCGGAGCAGGCTCGCTCCCACAGTAGATCTCTGCCATACACCAATTGTGTGTCCAGTGGAGATCAAATGTGGGAGCGAGCTTGCTCCGGGCGGCGTTCCGACGATAGCGGTCTGTAATACACCGCAAAAACCTCGCTGGTCCTCGCGCCACAAAACCCCAAACGAACATCTATCCTTCATTAAGGTCAACCAAGGGAGAACAACGGACCGGAGGGATGCTCATTGTGCATATCGCGGACATAACCATGTTCTACGCACCGGCCAGCGGCGGCGTGCGCACGTATCTGGATGCCAAGCACCGGCGCCTGAGCATCAAGCCCGGCATTCGCCACAGTCTGCTGATCCCGGGCGCTCATTTGAGTGAACAGGATGGCGTTTACAAGGTTCCGGCCCCTGCCCTGCCCTTCGGCAAGGGTTATCGCTTCCCCCTCCGCCTGGCCCCATGGCGAAATGTCCTGCAAGTCTTGCAGCCGGATCTGATCGAAGTCGGCGATCCGTACCTGACGGCGTGGGCGGCGCTGGATGCCCGTCGGCAACTGGACGTGCCGGTGATCGGTTTCTACCACTCGGACCTGCCGTTGCTGGCCAGAAATCGAATGGGCAATTGGGTGACCCCCAATGTCGAAGCTTATGTCAGCAAACTGTATGGCAACTTCGACCGGGTGCTGGCGCCAAGCCAGGTCATGGCCGACAAGTTGATCGGCCTGGGCGTCAAGAATGTGTTCGTGCAGCCCTTGGGCGTCGACCTGCAGACCTTCAATCCCGGCGCCAGGGACCCCGGCCTGCGCGCCGAATTGGGCATCGATGAAGACACCCATCTGCTGATCTTCGCCGGCCGTGGTTCCAAGGAAAAAAACCTGCCAGTCCTGCTGGCGTGCATGAAGCGTCTGGGGCCTCGTTATCACCTGCTTCTGGTCGGTTCCTCGATGCCCGCCGTGGTGCCGGACAACGTGACCGTCGTCGACGAGTTCTGCCCGGCCACGCAAGTCGCGCGCTTGATGGCCAGCGCCGATGCGCTGCTGCATGCCGGCGATCAGGAAACGTTCGGCCTGGTGATTCTCGAAGCCATGGCCAGCGGTATTCCGGTCGTAGCGGTCGCCGCCGGGGCCTTTCGGGAAATCGTTACCGACGCCTGCGGCTTGCTGTGCACGCCTAACAATCCCCTGGCGATGGCCAACGCTGTGCGCGAACTGTTCAGCCAGGGCAGCGCTGCGCTGGGCAAACGTGCCCGCAGTCATGTCGAACAGCATTACGCCTGGGACACCGTGGTCAACAGTCTGTTGGGCCACTATCACGCAGTTCTCGGCAGCCATTGGCCGCTGACCGCCAATGGTTGAACCCATGAACCCGCCCAGCCTGTTACTTGTGCTGCACGACGTCGCGCCGCAAACCTGGACCGACTACCAACCTTTTGTCGAAGCCGTCGATGCTTTGGGCGAAGTGCCGATGACCTGGCTTGTGGTGCCCGACTTTCACAGGCATAACGATCTCGACGCCCATCCAGGCTTCAGGCGCTTGCTCACCCACCGAGTCGCCCGAGGTGACGAACTGGTGTTGCACGGCTACTTTCATTGCGACGAAGGCCCATCCCCCGGCAACCCCAGAGACTGGTTCATGCGCAGGATTTATACCCACGAAGGCGAATTTTACAGCCTGTCGCAAGCCGCCGCCCTCGCCCGTCTGCGCGCGGGAATCGAGGTATTCCATCGCTATCAGTGGCCGCTGGAAGGCTTTGTCGCCCCGGCGTGGCTGATGAGCGACGGCACTCGTCAGGCGCTGCGCCAGTTACCCCTCAAGTACACCAGCGATCCACAGCATCTCTATCGCCTGCCGGATTTCACTGCTATCGATGCTCCCGGTCTGGTCTGGAGTGCGCGCAGCGCCTGGCGTCGGGGCTTGTCAAAAGTTCTCAGCGACCAACGCGCGCAGCACTGGCGGCAAGCGCCAGTGATTCGACTCGGCGTGCATCCGGTGGACATGCGCCACCCGTTTTCACGCAATTATTGGCTGCAGACCCTCAAGCGCCTCCTGGACGAGGGGCGCGTGCCAATGACTAAAGCCCAATGGCTCTCGTTGCAAAGTGACCGTATCGGTCGCGTCGCATGAGTCGCGGAATTCTGCTGTTTCTCGCCCTGCTTGCCGCAGTGCTGATTCCATTGCTGCTCGGCGGCAATCAGACATGGTCGCGCCTGCAAAGCTTTCCGCTGAATGAATTGCTGATCATGTTCGGCATGATCTTCCTGTGCTGGGGAGTCAACACCCTGCGCTTGCGCCTGTTGCTGGGCGATCAATGCGACAAGGTCGCAAAGGTCAAAAGCCTGGGCGTGGTCATGGCGGCCGAGTTTGCCTATTGCGCCACCCCCGGCGGCAGCGGCGGACCGCTGACCATCATGGCGCTGCTGGCGCGTAACGGTGTGCGACCGGCAAGGGGCAGCGCCGTGTTCGCCATGGACCAACTGAGCGATCTGCTGTTTTTCCTCTGTGCATTGAGCGCGATTCTGATTTACGCGCTGTTCCAGCACCTCAGCGAACGCCTGGAGTGGCTGCTGACCGTCAGCGCCATCTCGATGTTCGGCGGGCTGTTCAGCTGTCTGATGGTCGCCCGCTACCATCGACGACTGATTCGCCTGAGCGGGCGGTTGCTCGTGCGCCTGAATGTCAAAGGCACCACGCGCCTGCGCTGGGCGCGAAAACTCCTGCACTTCCTGGCGGCGTTCACCGACACATTGAAGTTGCCATGGCAGACGCTGTTCAAAGTGTTTGCCCTGACCTGCGTGCATTGGCTCCTGCGTTACAGCGTGCTGTATCTGGCGTTGCGCGGGCTCGGCGCCGATTTGCAGTGGGCCTGGTGCTTTCTGATCCAGATGCTGTCGTTGAGCGCAGGGCAGTTTAGCCTGTTGCCGGGCGGGGCCGGTGCAGCGGAATTAACGTCGGCGGCGCTGTTGGCGCCGATGGTGGGCAAGTCCACCGCGGCGGCGGCCATTCTGATCTGGCGTGCGGTGACCTATTACTTTTACCTGGTGGTGGGTGGTCCGGTGTTTTTGCTGATGTTGGGCCGACCGCTGCTGAAGAAGCTGATGAGGTTCAAGCAGGCTTAGGCGTGTCCTCGGCTTCTTGCTGCAATTGCTCCCACAACTCGGCGGCACCGGGAAACTCCGTGCCGTCTTCGGGACTCATGTCATCCGGGTCGTAGCGACTCAAACACCCTTCCCCCAATGTGGCGGGAGCCTTGGAAGTGGCTTTGTCGAGTGGATCGGCCATGGTGATGTCCTCAGTGCAGAAACGGCGAAGGGCCTGAAGCGATTGAACGCCCAGGCCCTTCGAATTTCAACCGTATTGTGTAGCGGTCAGAAGACCACGGTTTTGTTGCCGTGTACCAGAACCCGGTCTTCCAGGTGATAACGCAGACCGCGTGCCAGTACCATTTTCTCGACGTCTCGGCCGAAACGCACCATGTCTTCGATGCTGTCACTGTGGCTGACACGTACCACGTCCTGCTCGATGATCGGACCGGCGTCCAGCTCTTCGGTCACGTAGTGGCACGTCGCGCCGATCAACTTCACGCCACGCATGGAAGCTTGGTGATACGGCTTGGCCCCAACGAACGACGGCAGGAAGCTGTGGTGAATATTGATGACCTTGTGCGCATATTCACGGCACAACTCAGGTGGCAGGATTTGCATGTAACGGGCAAGTACCACCACTTCGGCGTCATGCTGTTTGACCAAGCGCGAGACTTCGGCGAAGGCCGGTTCTTTGTCCTGCGGATTGACCGGAACATGGTAATAAGGAATGCCGTGCCACTCGACCATGCTGCGCAAGTCGTCATGGTTTGAAATGACGCAGGAGATTTCGCAGTCCAGTTCATCGCTGTGCCAGCGGTGCAGCAAGTCGGCCAGGCAATGGGACTCACGGCTGGCCATCAACACCACGCGCTTCTTCTGCGCGGTATCGGTGATGCGCCAGTTCATCGAGAACTCTTGGGCAATCGGTGCAAACGCTTCGCGAAAGGCTTCGATACCGAAAGGCAACGAATCGGCACGAATTTCGTGACGCATGAAGAACCAGCCGTTCTGATTGTCAGAGTGATGGCTCGCTTCCGTGATCCAGCCGTTATGTGACGCCAGAAAGTTACTGACTTTAGCAACGATACCGACGCGGTCCGGGCAAGCAATCACCAGCCGAAAAGTGCGCATGAGGGTAAAACTCCAGAACTTCGCAAAGGCGGCCATTCTAGCGATTGCGCAGCAAAACTGCAGTATTGATGACACGGTCGCGAACCCAGGCCGGTGAAACAGGTTCAATCAGCCCTTCGCCTGCCCGCGCGATGGTGTTCTTGCAGGCACTCTTCAAGAGCACAATTGTGAATATCTGTGATGACCGCATCATACTTTCAACTGCACCTGAAATTTGCGCCCTAATCCCCGCAACTAATTTAAGTAAAACACCGGTTAAATGTTTACTTGATGAAACACCCTGACTATTATTGCGGCACTGTCACCTGCCATCCAGCGCTAAACATAAGGTAGTCCCCATGTCCTTGATCAACGAATACCGCGCCACCGAAGAAGCTATCAAAGAGCTGCAAGCCCGTTTGAAGAACCTGTCCCAAGACGACAAACTGCAAACCGAGCTGGAATTCGAAGGCAAACTGCGCACCCTGATGGGCGAATACTCCAAGTCCCTGCGTGACATCATTGCGCTGTTGGATCCAGAATCCAAATCCAAGGCTCCACGCGGTGGCGCAGTAAAAACTACTGGCACCAAACGCGCCCGTAAAGTTAAGCAATACAAAAACCCGCACAACGGCGAAGTCATCGAAACCAAAGGTGGCAACCACAAGACTCTGAAAGAGTGGAAAGCCAAGTGGGGCGGTGACGTGGTAGAAGGTTGGGCTACTCTGCTGGGCTAAGCCACAGAGTTTGTCAAAGACTTATCCGCGACAAAAAATAACGCCAGCAGATGCTGGCGTTTTTTTATGTCTGCAATTCAGGCTGCGGTATTTTCGTTTTCAAAGATTTAAACGTTTGCGTAATTCCTGGACATAATTCTGCCATTCATTGAGCACCTCCCGCTGAAACGATGTAGCGGTAATTGCCAGTTGGGCAGCAGCCTCCATGAAAGTTTGCAGCGTATTTGGCGCCCCCCACTCAGGATCTGACAAACGTTGCTGACAGAATATTCGCCAGCGCTCTTGCTCCTCAAAATTCAACGTATCAGGGAAGTTACGTGCGCGATAACGAAACAACAATTCAGGCAAACGTTCGTCATCGAAAGGCCATTGCTCTTGTGATAATTGGACAGGGTCGGCCGCTCGGGCTTGCTCGCATAGACGCCGATCCCGATCACCGATAAAACCATCGTATAACTGTTGTTCGGGGTCCTGGCTCTGCGTGAAGTCTTCGCCGGCATAAATCGCCAGTACCTTATCCCGCCAAACCTGTTGTGCGTCACTTAGCCGCAGCACGCGCTCCTGATATAGCGCCATGTCCAGCCCCAAACGCTGTTGGTCATCTGGACGCAGCACCGACAAAGGTGCCACCACCGGGCACTTGTTGATATGGATGAGCTTGAGCGGCACCGGCAGTTCACCTTCGGCCAGGTCATCGCGACGGGTATACAGCCGCTGGCGCAAGGCGTCGGCATCCAGATCGAGCAACCCCTGGGGATCGAGGTGCAGGTCACAGACAATCAAGGCGTTTTTGTTGCGCGGATGCCAGGCCAGCGGTAGCACCACACCGACGTAGCTTCGTGCCGCCGAGAAACGCCCGGATATATGCACCATCGGCTGCAACAGGCGAATCTGGTCCATGACCTTTTGTTTGCCGCGCAATTGAAACAGCCAGTCATACAACTTCGGCTGTTTTTCACGAATCAGGCGCGCCAGCGCGATGGTGGCGCGAACGTCCGATAACGCCTCGTGGGCGCTGCCGTGGTCAATGCCATTGGCAGCGGTCAGTCGTTCGAGCTTGAGCGTGACCCGCCCTTCCTCATCGGTTGGCCAGACGATACCGTCAGGGCGCAACGCATACGCCGCCCGCACCACGTCGATCAGGTCCCAGCGACTGTTACCGCCCTGCCACTCACGGGCATAGGGGTCGAAAAAATTACGATACAGGCTGTAACGCGTCATCTCGTCGTCGAAGCGCAATGTGTTGTACCCCGCCCCGCACGTCCCCGGCGCAGCGAGCTGGGCATGCACCCGGGTCATGAAATCGGCTTCGCGCAAACCCTGTTCGGCCAACTGGCCTGGGGTAATGCCGGTGATCGCGCAGGCCGCCGGATGCGGCAGGATGTCTTCACTGGGCTGGCAGAAGAGGTTGACCGGTTCGTCTATTTCATTGAGATCGAAGTCGGTGCGAATCCCCGCCACCTGCAGCGGGCGGTCGCATCGCGGATTGATGCCAGTGGTTTCGTAGTCGTACCAGAAGATCGAGGTCACGGGCTGTTCCTGAACTGAAGATCGGCAAAGTCTAGGCGTTCACATCCCGCCCCGGCCAGTAATCTTGTCATTCAATCACCTCTGCCTACTCACCGTGCAATACATAGTTATGTCGTTTCCCCCCGAGAGGCTGCTAGCATCGGACGAACATCGAATCCCGAACAGGTCACATAAGGTTGCCCATGCTCGAGACCACAGCACTGCAAAGGAAAGCGACGCTGTCCCCGCCACTGGACACGCGGTATCACGTCGAAACGCCCGAAGGCATCGACTTGCCACTGCGCCCGGCCGGGTTGATGGTCCGTGCGCTGGCCTTCGCCATCGACCTGGGGCTGCGCGGGCTGATTCTCGGCGTCCTCTTTGTCGTGTTGGCGTTTCTGGGAAAACTCGGCGCAGGGCTTGGCTCGATTCTGTTGTTCGCGGTGAGCTGGTGGTACATGGTGCTGTTCGAAGTACTCAACCAGGGTCGCTCACCGGGCAAACAATGGATGGGATTGCGCGTGGTGCACGACGACGGCACGCCGGTCGGCTGGTCCGCTTCGCTGCTGCGCAACCTGTTGCGATTCGTCGACCTGTTGCCCTTCGGTTATTTCCTCGGGGCCATCTGCTGCCTGCACCACCCCACGTTCAAACGCCTCGGAGACCTGGCCGCCGGCACGCTGGTGATCTACCGCGAGCAACCGCTTGCCCGTCCGCAACTGCCGGATGCGCCTCCCCAGCGTCCGGCTTTTGCACTGACGCTGACCGAGCAGCGCGCCATCCTCGGCTTCGCCGAACGCCAGGGCGAACTCTCGGCGGCGCGGGTCAATGAACTGGCGTCCATCCTCGCCCAGCCGTTGCAGGTGTCCGAGCCACGGGCCGTGGTCGAACTCAATGGCATTGCACGTGGTTTGTTGGGTCCGGCATGAAGCAAAGTCTTTTCGAAAATCGTCACCAGGCTGAATGGACGCAGTTTTCGCTGATGCTCGAACAATTGGAGCGGGGCAAGGAAACCACCCGAATCGCCAGTTTCCCCAAAGACTATCGACGCCTCTGCCACCAGTTGGCACTGGCTCAGGAACGCGGCTACAGCAGTTTCCTGATCGACTCGTTGCAGCAACAGGTGCTGCGCGGGCATCAGCAACTGTATCGGCATCGCAGTCGGCTGGGCGCCAACGTCCTGGGCTTCATCCTGGCTGATTTTCCGCGACTGGTGCGCGAGCAATGGCGCTTCGTACTCGCCGCCGGCCTGATGTTTTTCGGCAGCCTGATCGGCTTCGCGCTGCTGGTGTATCTGTTCCCGGACCTCGTCTACAACCTGATCCCGGCCGAGCAGATCAGTGAGATGCAAAGCATGTACGACCCCGTCGCCGGCCATCTGGGCCGTTCGGCGCAGCGTGCGGCCAGTGAAGACTGGGTGATGTTCGGTTACTACATCATGCACAACATCGGCATCGCCTTTCAGACCTTCGCCAGCGGAATCCTGTTTGGCCTGGGCAGCGTGTTTTTCCTGTTCTTCAATGGGCTGATGATCGGGGCCGTGGCCGGGCACTTGACGCACATCGGCTACGGGCAAACCTTCTGGTCGTTCGTTATCGGGCACGGTGCCTTCGAACTGAGCGCCATTGCCCTGGCCGGTGCCGCTGGCCTGCAACTGGGCTGGGCCTTGATCGCACCGGGACGCCTGCCCCGCGCCGAAGCATTGCGACTGGCGGCGCGCAAAAGCGTGTTGCTGATCTGCGGCGTCATGCTGTTTCTACTGATTGCGGCGTTTATCGAAGCGTACTGGTCATCAATGACCGTGCCGACCCCCATGACCAAATACCTGGTCGGCGCGGCGTTATGGGTGTTGATGGCGACTTATCTGCTGTTTGCCGGACGGACCCGCCATGCGCCTGAGTGACGCCACGGTCGTGATCCGCCCCCGCTCGACATGGGAAGCCATGGACCTGGGCGTCCTGTTGAGCCAGCGCCATCGACGCTTGCTGATGACCAGCTGGGCCATCGTCACCTTGCCGGTCTTCGCCCTGCTCACCGTGTTTCTGTGGGATTCACCGTCCCTCGCGCTGTTCATCTTCTGGTGGCTCAAACCGGCCTTCGAGCGGCTGCCGTTGTACATCCTGTCGAGCGCCATGTTCGGTGAAACACCAACCTTGAAACAGGCGCTGCGCCAGTGGCCGCGCCTGCTCAAACCACAATTGCTCGCCAGCCTGACCTGGCGACGGCTGAGCCTGAGCCGCAGTTTTCTGATGCCGGTGGTGCAACTCGAAGGCCTGGGGGGCGAAGCACGTCAACAACGTTCAAGCGTGCTGCTACAGCGCAACGCTGGCGCCGCGCAATGGTTGACGATTATCGGCGTGCATCTGGAAAGTGCGTTGTGGATTGGTTTGCTGGTGCTGTTCTACATGCTCCTGCCACAACAGGTGGAACTGGACTGGGGATGGCAAACCCTGATTACCGCCGCCGTGCAGGAATGGCGATGGCTGGAGCACCTGACCAATACTTTTTACGTGCTGGTGCTGATTGTCTGGGAGCCGGTTTATGTGGCCTGTGGTTTCAGTCTTTACCTGAATCGACGCACGGTGCTGGAAGCCTGGGACATCGAACTGGTGTTCCGCCGACTGCGCCAACGCCTCATGAGTACGGCAGTCACATTGCTGCTGGCCGCGATGCTGCTGGTGCCGACTGCACAAAACGTCTGGGCCGATGAGCCGGCCATTACGCCGGACAGCCCGCGCCTGCTGGATCAACCGCTGACCAGCCAGGCCTCCAAAGACAGCATCAAAACCCTCCTCGCCCAGCCGCCGTTCAAGAATAAGGAAACGGTCACCCGCTATCGATTTGGCGAAGACGAACCTGCCCGCCAAAACCAGAACGACGGCAAGACACCTGACTGGCTGAAAGCGCTGGTCAGCCTGTTCGATAGCCAGCGTTTCGGTTTTCTCGCCAACTTGATCGAAGTGCTGCTGTGGGGCGCCGTGATCGGGGCCGTCGGCTTGCTGATCTGGCGTTACCGCGACTGGTTGCAGGCGTTCGTCAGCCGTCGACCACGGATAAACCGCCGGGTTGCGCGTGCCGTGCCGCAACGCGCTTTCGGCCTGGAGTTGAATCGCG
>Ga0157370_10009965_pt1 | contig 10055 bp, 9 predicted proteins | sample C35metaG_FD_113463 | JGI IMG/M metagenome (GOLD analysis project Ga0157370, IMG submission 113463) | Corn rhizosphere microbial communities from Kellogg Biological Station, Michigan, USA - C3-5 metaG | ecosystem: Host-associated > Plants > Roots > Rhizosphere > Soil | place: USA: Michigan... | reverse complement strand
GGTCGAAGGTCGAAGGTCGAACTTTGAACCTTGAATTATTAAATTATTATGGAAGAATTATTTGATGATAGCGAAGAACTTTTTGAAAGAGAAACGATTATTTGTGCCAAAGGCCAGGAACCATTGCGAATTGATAAATTTTTGATGGGCAGAATTGAAGGGGCGACAAGAAATAAAATTCAACAGGCGATAGAAGCCGAAAGAGTTTTGGTAAATGAGAAGCCAATAAAATCAAATTATAAAATCAGGCCTGAAGATAAAATTGTTATTTACCAGGCTTATTTGCCCGAAAGCAATATCATTGTTCCTGAAGATATTCCTTTCAAAATAGTATATGAAGATGAAGATTTAATGGTGATTGACAAACAACCCGGAATGGTTGTCCATCCTGGAAGCGGCAATCCCGGCGGTACTTTGGTGAATGCAGTGGCTTATTATTTAAAGCAACAAAACCCACAAATTGATGAAACAGAACTTTCGCGATTTGGTTTGGTTCACCGGATAGATAAAAATACTTCCGGACTTTTGGTAATGGCAAAAACAGCAAAAGCGATGACGCATCTTGCCAAACAATTTTTTGATCATACGGTTTACCGGCGTTATGTGGCTCTGGTTTGGGGCGATTTTGAAGAAGATGAAGGAACTGTAATAGCGCATGTAGGACGGCATCAAAGATTCAGGAAAATTTTTGCTGCTTATCCTGAAGGCGAACATGGAAAAGAGGCAATTACTCATTTTAAAGTGCTTGAAAGATTTAATTATGTAACGCTTGTTGAATGCCGCTTGGAAACCGGCCGCACACATCAGATCCGTGTCCACATGCAACACATTGGCCATCCGCTTTTTAACGATGAAACATATGGAGGCGATAAAATTGTGAAAGGAACGGTATTTACCAAATACAAACAATTCGTGGAAAATTGCTTTGAGCTTTGTCCGCGACACGCTTTGCATGCACAGCAATTGGGTTTTATTCATCCGGTTACCAAACAGGAAATGAGATTTGAAAGTGAACTACCGGAAGATATGAAAGCAGTGATTGAGAAATGGAGAAATTATAGTGCGGGAAGGAATATTTGAATCAAATATATACTTCAGAGACTTAACTCTGCTATGGATGAACGACTGATTTAGGATATTTATAAATTAGTACCTGCTGATGAGCAGATCAAAAACATTTCAATTAGCGAGTTGCCTCAAGAGTTACAAAATAAAATATGGCGTGCATTAGATGATTATAAAAATGGAAGATATATTACTCAAGGCCAGATAAAACACAGATTATTCACATTTGCTTTTGGAACCGGACGATTCAATTTTTAAAAATTAGTGTAATTCGTGGCTTACAAAATCAAACAGTGTTGCCGTAAAAACGCCGCGCTCCCTTTTCTTAAAAATCGCTTTCCAGTTGCCGTTATATTTTAAAACAGCAGGAACCAATAAATTTCCAATTTTCGCCATCTGAACTTCCATATCGACACTGAAATCATAAACGCCTGCATCATAACTCAATGAATAATTTCGTGCCACTATTTCAAAGGTCTTTTCATTAAACCAGGTAGTCATTTCATCAATTACCACCTCACTTTTTTTATTGTTTTTTACTTTAATCGAAAACTTATAACAAGGAATGGAATCATAACTTTTGTAATCAATATTCATATCATATTTATCAGCCATGGAAGGATCAAAAATGGCGGTTTTGTTGCTGATAAAAGGAAGACCATTTATCCTTTTTCCGGGATTAAAAAACAGCATTTTTAATTGCTCTTTATGCTTTTCTATTCCGCTCAGGCCGCTTGTAGAAAATTCATGACCTTTTACAATATTATTTTCACCACAAACAGAATCCTTTGTAAAAAATAATCCAGCATATATCTGGGCTGTGTAATAATTAAAATTGCCATCTTTATCAAACATATTGCCTGTTACTGTTTGATTCAGCGTTTCCATTTTTCTACAGTTTCCGGTACGTATTTGTTTCGTTTTGCTGCGCAATGAAGCCTGAATATTTCCATTTTTATCCAGCATTCTTATATCATTTAAAGCGGTATAACCAATTACCCGCAAATTGCGAAATGCTTTATAAAAAGTAGTATCATTTTTTACTCTTTCAATAAAAGAAGGAACGTCTAATTTATTATTCAAAACGATTTCTGAAAGAGTGATGTAATTTTCATCCACTTTCACAGTGGTATCTTTTTTCTTTTGGGCAAAAAGAAATGAAGAACAAAACAGCAGAACAGAAAGGGTGAAATACTTTTGAGTCATAATTAGCTAATTAACTAATTAGCCAATTAGCTAATTATTAAAAGACATCCGGTAATCCACTGAAACTTTTCCTTTTGAAATGTCATTTAACTTTCGTTTTAACAGACTTTTTTTCAAAGGTTTTAAATAATCAATAAACAATTTGCCTTCAATGTGGTCGTATTCGTGAAGAATAACGCGGGCGGTAATGCCATTGAAAGTTTTGGTATGCTCCACAAAATTTTCATCAAGAAAATGAATGATTACAGTTTCTTTTCTCAGAATATCTTCTCTTATTTTAGGAATACTCAGGCAGCCTTCATTATACGGCCATTCATCGCCCCCGGTTTCCTTGATTTTTGCATTTATAAAAACGCCTTTATAGCCATCATCGCCAGGATAATCATCTTTTTCGTCTTCTTCCAGATTGTCCAGGATCTGTATGCTGTCCATCACAAACAACCGAATATCTTTATTTACCTGCGGCGCTGCCAAACCCACGCCTTTACTGTTGTACATGGTTTCCCACATATCTTCGATTAATTTTTGCAAGCCCGGATAATCATGCGAAATTTCAATTCCTACTTTTCTTAAAACCGGGTTGCCGTAAGCTACTATCGGAAGAACCATAAATTAATTATTGAATTATTATACCATTTGAATGCGAATTTACACGATTTCAAGAAGTTTTTGCCTTCCATTCCCATTCTAAAAACAGTAAAAAAACAAAACTTTTCAATAAAAAAAGTCAGAATGTTTCAGTTAAAGAAGTTATTTGGATTGTAAAACAAACAAATAACAACGATTTCTATTTTTCTTCGCTTATTATTTCCATTGTTTTAGCATCTTTCATGCCATTGAAAAATTTGTTCAAAACTGATTGAAAAACAGGATTAGTATTGGGTAATAAAGAAAATAAGGTCATGGATGATTTTAGTTTTAAATCATCAGGACTGCCAAAGATTTGATGAGCGTTACTAGTTTTAAGGGTGAGCAATTCATTACAAATCTCAATGAGCCTTTGCCCTAAAACTTCATGATTTAAAAAATCTTCAGCTTCTTTCATGTTTTTTATAGAATAAAACCTTGAATTTTCGCTAAAGCCAAGCCCATGAATCTGTGGAAAGATATACCACATCCAATGGGATTGTTTTCTGCCATTTTTTATTTCTGATAAAGCAAGAGCGTAATCCCTTTTCTGTGCGTCAATAAATCTGTTTAAATTGTTTTGTTGGGACATTTTGTTTTTTAAGGATTAAATAAATAACATTTTTTTCAATAAGCTAATTTATTAAAATAATTATGCTTCATTTTATTTTAGCAGTAAACAAACAAATTCTTCGAAGTTCTCATTTTAAAAACCGACATAAAAAAACCGGTAAATCAATTACCGGTTTTAAAACTATCAGATCGATAAAATCTATTTTGATTGAACCAATTTTGCCTTTGGTGTTTTCTTTTTGTCTGATTTAATGCGTGCTGTACCCAATGGCTTGTCTTTTGCAAACTCAATCAAAATGGGAGCAGCTACAAAAATAGAAGAATAAGTACCTGTTACAACACCAATCAGCATTGCGAAAGAAAATCCACGGGTTACTTCGCCACCAAAAATAAACAACGCAAGCAACGTTATGAATACGGTTGCTGATGTCATAATCGTTCTGCTCAGGGTATCGTTGATCGCGCGGTTGATAATCGATTCTTTAGAAGCGCCTTTCATGTTGTGGCTGTCTTCACGGATACGGTCAAAAACGATCACCGTATCATTCATCGAGAATCCGACAACCGTCAGTATTGCAGCAATAAAATGCTGATCAATTTCCAACGGGAACGGCACAATATTTTTGAAGAATGAAAATACTGCCAGTGCAACAAACACATCATGTAATAAGGAAATAATGGTTCCCAATGAATACCGCCAATCGCGGAAACGCAGGAAGATATAAATAATGATTGCGATGATTGCAAAAATTACTGCTTTAATCGCACCATTTTCAAGGTCCTTGGAAATTACCGGTTGAACAACCTGTGAACTTTGAATATTATTTTTTGCAAATTCAGCGGCGGTAAGGTTAGCAGGCAATTGCGATTTCAAACCCTGGTACAATCTTGCTTCTACAGCGCTATCAGCATTGTTTACGCCTTTGAGATACGATGTAGTAATATTGATGTGTTTGTTATCTCCAACTGTTTTTATAACCGGATAATCGCCATCAAACGCAAGATGCAAAGGATTACGAATAGAATCCACATTTACATTATGAGCAAACTGAACAGTATAACTTCTACCACCTTTAAATTCAACGCCTTTTTCAAAACCATTAAAGAAAGAACCGACACCAAAAATCAGCACAACAACTGAAATTGCATAAGCTACTTTCCGGTATTCGATAAATTTATAACTGGCGTGCTGGAATATTTTCTTTGAAAATTTAGTAAAATAAATGAAATGCCTGTCTTTTTTTGACATCCACAAATCGGTAATTAATCTTGAAATTAATATTCCGCAAAAAAGTGAAAGTGAAATACCGAGCATCTGTGTAGTTGCAAAGCCAAGTACAGGACCTAAGCCAAAATAAAATAGAATAGCAGCAGTTAAAAACACCGTAACGTGGGCATCAATAACCGGTGCATAAGACCGGATATAGCCATCATGAACGGCCTGGTGGTGGCTCTTGCCACGGGCAAGTTCTTCTTTTATTCTTTCAAAAATAATTACGTTTGTATCTACTGCCATACCAATCGTGAGTACCAAACCCGCAATACCTGCTGCGGTCAACGTAGCACCGAGTGCACTTAAAATTCCAACTGTAAAAAGAAGGTTTAATATTAAAGCAATGTTGGCAATCCATCCTGCTGTATTATAATAAATAAGCATCAGGATAAATATAACAATAAATGAAATGATGAATGCCATCATACCGCCATGAACCGCGGCTTGTCCGAGCGTAGGCCCAACAATTTGTTCCTGTACAATTTTTGCAGGAGCATCTATTTTACCGATTCTTAAAATGCTTGCCAAATCCTGTGCTTCCTGCACAGTAAAATTTCCACTGATTTCAGAGTTGCCACCTTCAATGGGGCCGTTTACATTGGGTGCGCTGTAAACAATGTCGTCCAGGACAATCGCAATCGGCCTTCCCACATTATCCGCTGTTAGTTTTGCCCATACACGGCTGCCTGTTGGCGTCATCGTCATTTTGATTGCGGGACGGCCGTGTTCATCATAATCGGCTCTGGAGTCTTCAACCCCTTCCCCTTCTAATTTTGCTTTATCAGTACCTGGAACCGTTTTTATCGCATATAGCTCAAAATATCTTTGACCGGATTTTTCATTTTTTTGCTCCAGGCCATATAAGAATTTGATGTTTGGCGGAAAATTATTTTTCACTACATCCATTGATAAATATTTATTTGCCAGGGACGTATCTTTTGCTTCTACATTTGCAATAGCAGAATAATATTGTGGCTTTCCATTTTGGCTTTGTTGTGGCCCGATAAAATGAATGATACTTGCCAATGGATGCTGGTTGGCCAATAATTTTGCAGAATCTGCTGCTGCCTGCGCCGTATTTTTCAAAGAATCAGCAGACAAACCACTCAGATAATTGGCAAGTGCTTTATCAGCATCATCAATATTTTTTCCTATTTCACCTATATTATAAACTTCCCAAAACTGCAAGTAAGCAGAAGCCTGCAATAAGTTTCTCACTCTTTCTGCATCCTGAACACCGGCAAGTTCCACATTAATAATCCCTTTATTTGCATCAAGGTTGATGGAAGGAGATGCAACGCCAAACTGGTCAATACGTTTTAAAAGGACTTTGTAAGTTTGATTAATTGCGGTTTTCGCTGTAGCCTGCAATTGATTTATCACTGTCTGATCGTTGTCGGTGATCTTAATTGTTTTGCCGGCACCAGCAAAAACTGAAGCGAGGCTTACTCCCGGATTTTGTTGCTTAAATGCCTGAGCGAATAAAGTGATAAAATCCTGATCGCTGGTTGCACTTTCTGTATTGGATTTCTGTGCTGTTGCAGTAGCGAGCGCTTTTAATAAGGCGGGGTCTTTTGGATTATTACTTAATGATTTTAATAAACCATCAAGGCTTACATTTAAAGTAACGGCCATTCCACCCTGAAGATCCAATCCAAGGCTTAGTTCGTTTTCTTTTGATTTCTGATATGTTGTTCCTAATACCGGATATATCTTATCATCCCTTGTGCTATCCAGGTAATGATGGAATGTTTTTTGTACAAGTTCATCTTTCTCATCGCCGGAAATACCGGGATGGCTTTGGCTGACAAATTTCACTGCCTTTGCTTTCATTTTATTCTCATGGCCATTAACCACCCAGGTAAAAGAAAGCTGATAGACAGAGATGAGAATAAGCATAATGGCAAAGAACCACACCAAACCTTTCAGTTTCATAACGTAATTTAATTTTTAGAAGTTCGCAAAGATAGGGGTTTGGTATGAAAATTTTTATGGAGATTATGAGAATAACAAAGATATTTTTTTCATAAAACTTTATTCAAAAGCCTCTGTCTGTATTTCCTCTTAATTATGCTCCCGCTGAAAAATCCGGATGATCTGTAACAATTGCAAATTGAATTAAATGCAAAGCTTCTTATTTGGATTTCAAAAGTTGAAATTTTTAGAAAACACCTCCTTCAAAACATGCTCAAGGTTAAAATAAAATTTGTCACAAAAAGATTCCAACTATTGTTCAACTCATCTTTATTTTAAACGCCTGTTTTATAAATTTTCCATTATACCAGACAAACAAAAATAGAGTTTTTAAAAAAACAATAAATAATTTAATTATATAAATAGTAAGAGGGAATTTATTAATATAACCAATATTTAAATGTATTTCTAATTCTATAAAAAATAAAGTTTCTCTCCAAGAGGTTTAAAAATAAAATTCTTTGAATAATTAGCCAGTAATGATATTTAATTTTAAAATATTAATTTATTTTATCCAATACATATTATATAAAATACTGTTTGTTTAAATTTTTATTTGAATAATGCATACATAACTTATTCAATTTGTAAAACAGCATCAAATTGAAAATTTTGATAATACTTCGCTTCAGAAATTAGCACCTAAGCATTAAAGAAAATTATTATTATATAAATCCATAAATACTTAACTGTCATTTAAGCAGTCATAAAATAAAAAATATGCACTTCAAAATCTAAAAAACCTGTTAGAACATTACAAAAACTAAGAATCTATTTTTTATTTAAAAATTAACTACACATAAAGCCATTAATTATTTTATAATCAGTTAATTAATAAATCAAAACTGACATAAAGACAAACTTTATGGGAAGGCACTTTTTTATTTCTAAAACGGAAAATTTAATTAATTTATTCGAATCATAAAGTTTATATAATTGACTAAATATTATTGATAATAAATTAGTTATCATTACATCCTTACTACTACTTTCATTAGTTAAACTTTTCAAAATCATTTCTCAGAAATTACCAATTTCATTAGCAGGAAGAATACTACCTTTGATGTAAAATTTCAAATCACTTCAATAAATGAGAAAAAAATTGTTGGCTTTTAGTTTTCTAATCATGGCATTTTTGTCATGCTCCTCCCCTAAGGCTTTGGAATACAAAACATATCATAATTTCTCTATTCAAAGTCTCGGATTCAATAAATCTTCTATAAGTCTTGACCTGAAATATTACAATCCCAATAATTATGGCATGCAATTGAAGAGTACCGATTTGGATATTTTTATAAATGGAAATCTTTTTGGCCACAGTTCAATGGACACTTTGATAAGAATTCCGCGGCGTGACACCTTTAATATTCCGGTAAAATTTGATGTGAATATGCAAAGCATTTTTAAAAATGCCTGGAATACGTTGATAGGAAAAGAAGTTTTGGTAAGACTTTCAGGAAAAGTAAAAGTGGGAAAAGCGAATGTATTTATGAGTTTCCCGGTAAATTATGAATCAAAAGAAACATTTTCTTTTTTTTAATATCCTGTTTTTTTAGGAAAAACCGAGAGGTAGGACGGGTAATTTGGAGGCAAAAAATTTCAGTAACAAAAATAAATAAGAGAGAATCTGATTTCTTTTAAAAGTGATTTACCCAGAAATTTCAAATTTTTAAAGACACCTAAAAGGCTTCACAAACGGTTATTTTTTTGCCGGTGCAGGATTTACAGATGGAAAAAACCGGCAGGGAGGTGGTAATTTTTTTGTTGCTTCAGGTTCGGCCGTAACATCATCCGCATCGTAGCCCATATTTGCAAGAGCAGTTTTGATATTTTCAATATTAGTTCTGTCTGTGTACCAAACTACAGTTACTGTGTGTCTTCGAAAATCTGCTTTTACAGAAGAAACACCATATTCATGAACTAAAAAATTCTCTACACCGGTCTTACAAACATCAGCTTGCAGACCAGGTGTTTTGATTATCGCTTTTTGCACCGCTTTTTGTTGGGCAAATCCCGGATTTGAAAATGCAGTAAGCGCCAGTAATCCAGGAATAAATGCTTTCATACACGATTTATTTTTGATGAATTTAAGAATTTGCCTTCCAGTTAGCCGGATTCTGCCGCCAGTTTAACAATGCCTTTTGATCCAATTCAGAAATAGATTTTTGCTCAATCGCCAGAGCAATCAGGGAATCATAATCAGTCAGGGATTTTAAAATAAGCTGGTATTTTTCAAATGCTTTTTTTGCTTCTTCAAAACCATAATTAAAAATTGAAACCATTCCTTCAATTTCCAAACCCGCAGTTTTTAAAACATCCACAACCTGCAAACTGCTTTTACCAGTTGACACCAAATCTTCCACAACCACTACCCTTTTTCCAGCTTCGTAAAAGCCTTCGATTTGGTTTCCCAAACCGTGTTCTTTTGGTTTTGGCCTAACATAAATATAGGGAAGTTTTAACTGGTCAGCAGCCATCGCGCCCCATGGAATTCCTGCTGTTGCAACACCGGCAATCATATCTGCATTCTCAAAAGTTTGAAAAATAATATTACACATTTCTGATTTTATAAAATCACGGATAAAAGGAAAGGAAAGAATTTTCCTGTTATCACAATATATGGGACTTTTCCATCCACTTGCCCAGGTAAAAGGATGTTCAATATTTAATTTTATTGCATTAATTTGTAACAGCTTTTCAGCGATAGCTTTTTTATCAGTCATGCTGCGAAGATAATAAACACGTATGAGCTATATTACAATTTACTTTGGAGAAAAACCTGTTTATCTGTGCGATAAAATCACTTCAGAAATTGAAGAGTACCGCCATCATCCTGATGCTGTTTTTATTGATGAACTTTCAACTGCAGCTATTAATTCGTTGCTGCATGAGATCAATAAACCACGGTTTCATGCGGGGATTATTTCAGGAGAAAATTTCAATAAATTAAAAGCAGGTTTTTTCAAACATTTTCATTTAATTAAAGCAGCCGGCGGTGTTGTAAAAAATGAAAACGATGAAATATTAATGATGTTCCGGCGTGGCAAATGGGATTTGCCAAAAGGAAAATTAGATGAAGGAGAAACATTGGAACAATGCGCCAAGAGAGAGGTTGAGGAAGAAACCGGCTTGCAAAAATTAAATATTATTAAACCAATAGCCATCACTTATCATACTTATGTTCAGTTTGGAAAACACAACCTGAAAGAAACTCACTGGTATGCGATGCAAGCGAAAGGAAATGAAAAATTAATTCCGCAAACTGAAGAAGATATTACTGAAATTGTTTGGGTAAAAAAAGAAGATTTACAGAAATATTTATCGAATACTTTTCCTG
>Ga0157370_10009963_pt1 | contig 10056 bp, 3 predicted proteins | sample C35metaG_FD_113463 | JGI IMG/M metagenome (GOLD analysis project Ga0157370, IMG submission 113463) | Corn rhizosphere microbial communities from Kellogg Biological Station, Michigan, USA - C3-5 metaG | ecosystem: Host-associated > Plants > Roots > Rhizosphere > Soil | place: USA: Michigan... | reverse complement strand
TGTTACGTTTAATACGAGAGTTCCCGGATTTGAGTTCCAGGTAACACTTACTGCCGCCATTCCAATAACGCCCCCGGAGGGGGGGGTAGTTCCGCTTTTTGAGGTATTGCTGGTTCCGGTAACAACCCCATTTGTCATAGTGTAAGTCCAGGAACAACTGTTGCAGGTAGCACTTTGCACACCGCCAATAGTACCTGTATAGCTGTTGGAAGTGCCGGAGGTCACACTTGTTGGACCGAAGATCCCTAACTGGCTATAGGATCTACTATTAATCAACATTGTGAATATGAAAACGACAATTAGTTTAGATTTCGTAAATGGTACCATAAGTTTGTACTTTACTATTTTTGAGGCATAAGGTTCATTATTATTCTGTTCACCGAACATCCATTTTTTCGTTTTTTTTATTGATATGTGATCAATAATTGTCCCGAGTCGGAATAGGCCAAAATATTGGAATTTGTTTCTGTCGTTACCCGTCGGAAGTAAGTGGTAACTGAGATCGTCCCAGAGAATTGTAAGTCCTTTCCATTTGCCCCCTGTATGTCTGTCCAATCGAATTGGTTAGGTGAGCTCTGCCACTGATAAATGTAATTTGGATCACAAGACCCACCTGTGGGAACTGCACAATGAAAGGTATAAATAGCCTGATCCGGATTTAATATCTGCACCTCATCTGTGTCATCAATTACGCCGCCAGCCAGATCAGTCGTACCAATTATTTCCATACTGACATTTCCTAGATCAGAACTAACGTCAATTTTCCGTTCCGCTGCACTGTCATTCCATACCAGCAGCACCATGGAAGGGCTTGTCACAATTGAAACACAATGATCACCACCGGAAAGAACCCCTCCTGTAATACAGATACGGGTATTAGAGGTGGAGTCCCATTGCCCGGTTATCATGTACTGATACGTTGTTCCCGGAATGATGCAGCCTGGACCTTTGATTTCTGGTTGAGCAATACCGAAATTACCCTTCATAATATACAGGGCCGTTAAACAAATTGTCTTAACAACGTTGTAAAAGATTCGCTTTCTCATATATAAAAATTCTTGTTGGCTCTAATAACTGTCTGTTTTGACTAAACTTAACCTAACCTCTCACTTCCGGGCATATCCTATTGCCACCAGGCGAAAAGGGATTCGGCTTTACTTCCACAATCAGAACTCCTTTGTTATCATATATTCCTCAAAACCTTTAGCAACGGTATAGCTTCCATCAGGCTGCCTTATTAATCTTTCCTCTTCTTTTACCGGATGTGATTTTATATTATAATCAATCTTATCAAACCTGAACGAAGTGGTCAATTCTTTTACAAAGAAGAACACATCACCACGCAAGGTTGAAGTGGTAACCAGCATACCATCATAAGCAGGGTCCTTTATTAAACCACTATAGGAAGCCGAATCCACCGGTTCTAAGAGAGTCCTTGTCCGCCTAAATTCAACCGGCTGATGAGATGATATACGATATCTAACAGAGATTGATTCTTTTGGAAATGCCGTGCCGTATATCGTTTCCCTGCTTTTTAATCGAATTTCGTTTTGATCTTTTCCTGAGGCGAATACAGAAGAACCATATTTTTTGGCCAACAGATCAATTGAAGAATCAGGTATTATCCTAACTAAGGTTTTCTCGAAACTATTAACTATATCCTGATTATTCCGGTACAGTAAAATGCTTTTTGCGGGGTTATTGACCATTATTATCAAAGAATCGTTAACGATCTCTTCCAGCCCCTCAGCTTTCATATAAAAACTATGGTAATCATAGTACACCTCCATATCTGCCTCCATGGAGTCAGTCGGTTCTGTGACTTGGCTTGAGCTATTTTTGATATGTATCTTTAATTCAACCGGCAATTGATTATAGATTTGTCTTAAGTGGATGAATTCATTCAGGGCGAACAAACTATCACCCATTTCATGTTGAGCATAGCTGCTCGTCGTCAGCAAAATCATCATTACAATTTGTATTATTCTTCGGATCATTTTCTGTTATTCAAATGTTTTAATTGGCCACTTGCGCGAACTATATTTACTTTTCTTTTTTACTTTGTACTATCAAAAATTCTGTCTGTTCTGATATTTCATGCAGCACAGATGAATAGTTAATGAACAACCCTTTGTAAAAAACTTCGGGTTTCAGTAACCGTCTTTATACCTTCTTTTGTTTCTACTTTGGTTCGGATCAACGTGCCTTCTTCATCGTATTCATAAAAAGTTGCATAGTTATTGGCATCCAGTTCCGACACGAGCCGCAGGTTCACCGGATCATATACATAGCTCTTTATGTTGGAATTGAATGGTTGCATCCGGATATCATCAAAATAAATAGCCGCAGGTCCTGTATTCACGAGGTTCAATGTCATACTTGATGATATTGAGGGAGCAATAAAACTGCCTTCATATTTTTGCCAGCCGTCTATTATAGGACCAGCAGGATACAATGTATCATCGTAACCGGCACCCGCACCAAAATTCAACAGAACCTCGTTGTAAGTATATGTTGAGTCACGGCATGTAATTCCATTAGCCGGGTCGCCGCAATTTTCATGCACCCAGGCGGTAAACAGCATTTTTTTATTAGCAAGGACTGAAAAGAGAGGATTTTCTTTAGTTGTGGTCGCTGCCAGAGGATGAGTATAAATGCAACCCGTAGTTTTCGTCAGATTCTTATAATCCGGTGAGGTAGAATTAGAGCAGGACCAATTATAGCTATTACTTGTATAATTCACTCCATTATTGGTTGCCACATAGAATTCCGTTGCACTATAGCTAACCATGTAAGTACCGGGGCAAAGAAAGGCGGTATAGCCTGCAGAGGTATAGTTAAAGCCATTCTGCCATAATAAATAATTGCTTACCTGGTTTCCCAGCGAATCATAAATATAAACTGTAAATCCATTATCATGTCGCCCAACGGTTACTCCATTATTATTGTATGAGGTATTCATATTGATGCTGAAATTATAGGTCTTTTGTGTGGCGGCGCTGATATAAAAGAAACCCGACTGTGTATAATAGTGCATTCTTGTGCCGTTGTTGTTATAGAAGGTATCGACAGGTTGAATAGCGAGTGAAAGGCTTGGACTACTTGTACCATATGTAGCCGAGCCTTGATTAGCAGGTGTCTGAGGGGTAATAGGAGTAAATGTATAATTCCCTCCCTGTGTGCTTAGCACCCCTGTTGTATCTTTTTGGTAGATCATAACAGGAGATGATGAACTATCGGGTTGCGCAAAAACAGGAATTGAAAGAGATGAAGTTGATGATCCATTAACCTTTAATACGTACTTCCCGGTATGTGCTTTAAAATTAGTGGAATCAGTATTAATTATTGAGCTATTGGGTAACCCATTAAAATTAATGTTGCGGTTATAGAAATTAAATGAGGTGTTGTTGATGCTTTCACCATAACCATAGTCTTCAAAACCTTCTGCAAACATTTCATTATACCTGGCATTATTTGCAATGGCAACGGGCATCGTTCTGTTATAACCGTATTGGGCCGATGTATAAATTCCCAGTGCATCCACTGTTTCCAGTTCCAGTCCTTTTGAATTTGTTTTGTTCAGCTTATTGTTCCATACCCATTGAGTACTGGTTGTGTCAGGTATCAGGTTGCTCGATGCATTAAAATCCCAATAGAGTTTGAAATTGCTCAGGTAACCATTTACTGAAAGGTTCGTGGAAGAAGTCGTATCATATTCCTTCCTGGTATCATAAAACACCATAGTACGATAGGGGCGAAAATTCCCAACTAAGCCTTTACTATAAGGGTTAATATTCTTATCAAGATAACCCAGGCTGTCAGGAACTTCATGTGGTGTGCAGGTACCGGAATCAGTAACTAATTTGTAACGATTAAACACGTCATTATCTACCAGCCATTTTTCTTTGAATTCAGTCGCTGATGCATTTATTACCTTAGAAGCTGTATCAAACTTGAGTTTTCCGGTTATAATCGGATTAGCCATACTGGTCACTGATTCGGTTTTGGCATCTAACATATTCCTGTGCCCGCTGCGAATAATTCTAAAGCTAACATTGTCCATAGTGTAAGGCCTGCCTTTATGATCAAGGAAAATAAAATCCGGAGTGTTTATTAAGGAAGTTGTGTTTTTGTTTTTATCAAATGCCCAAATGAGTTCAATCCCTCCATCGTTTACCTGGCCATTGCATCCTGAATGCCTGGTTGAATTTTTAATTAATAATTCATCACCACTTTCAAAAACAGAAAAATTAAATCCGGCTGTTGTTAACTTGCCATCACTAAATGTAATATTCGAATAGGTGGCGTCGATATTTTTATAGGCTAGCCCCATGCCTCCATAAGCCCAGTAGGCAGGATATGAAGTGTTGTAAACAGATTTATTAAATTCATTGTTGGTACGGGTTACAAGAACTTCGCCGGTTTCAGCATCGTAGGCAAGATTTTTGGTAGAGACCTGGCTTCCTTTATCGTTGACTACAACACTATCGAGAACGCTATGGTAGTTTACCACTTTGGTAGTGGTTACCGAGCGATATATATTTTGCGCAGTGCCGGAAACCGGCCAGATCGTTGGAACAGGAATAGGAATAACGAAATAAAGTATATCTACCTGCCCCTGGATTTCCAGGCTGGTACTTTTTACCGAGAATTCTCTTGTATCCGTCATCAGGTCAACATCAATTCCCATATTGCCGCTATAAGCAGAGCCGGTATTGTCCTTGCCAATGAAGGTAAATTGATCATTGAGCCCATTGGTGCCTGTATTCTTATAAAAATTTTCGGTATAACTGATTCGGGTTGTAGTATCATTATCTGCATATGAAGATTGTGATTTCATTTTACCATGCATATCATTGGTGGCAATAAGAAAACCCTGCGACTGGGCTTTGTAATCGTAAGAATATTTATTAAAAAAGGCCTGGGTAGAAGCCTGGTGAAATTCTTTTACACTACCTGCATCAAAAGGTGTATAATTATAATACACCGGATAATCCTTAGCCGTATAGAATTCCGTTACCTGTTTACCAATTCCTGATCTTGTTTTTTTTGTGGTGTCGAATTTTATTGCCGTAACGGTCACCTTACTGTAGCCTACGAGAGGAGCCGGGAAAAACGCATCTAATGCCGGCATCTCAACAGCTCCGAATGATGTGGGACCGGCCGGTAAGTAATCCTCAACCTGTATAATCGATTGAAACGGATTTTCTTCACCCCCCATTTGCGGTTCGTAGGAAGCTACACCACTGCTGATTTTTCGAACACCGCCATTAAAACTTTCGGTCATTGAATAATCATAATTTTGTCCGTACGATGCTGCATATTGTTTGGTCATCGTGTCCCAGTTATCTTTTAGTATTACTGACTTTACGCGATAGCCGCCGCCATATTTGGATCCATCCGGATCATTTAACCTGACAAAACACTTTGTCAGATCTGTATGCATTGCCTTTCCATCCTTTCGAAATGCGTTTATGGGGTCAGTGAAAGCATCCCTTAGTGAAGTCAACATTCCTAACAACATATCGCCCACTTGTTTCAATCCCGGTTCTCCTGAAACATCATAGCCTTTGAATGCCTGTCCCGGAAGTTGTTGTCTTAGGTACTCAAGTGCTGTTACTGACAAAGGACTTTTGCCGGCAAGCCTGTTCATTTTTATCCAAATGATATTGTGATTCGTACTAACCACGCCACAACTGTTATAGCTCGCATAACATGTAATGTATTCGGGCCCTTTTGGCATCAATACCCAAATCTTAAAAGCCAGCTGAGTTACTCCCTGCAGATACCTGTTATGAACTTCTACAGTATCAGCACAGGCGACAGGTACCTGGATAAAAACGTAATCATTTTCAGTGGAAGAAGGGTAGGTCAAGGGATATAATCTGTCGGTTGCACTGCTATATGTATTTGTGCTTCCAAAACCCACGATGTTCGTCATTTCGGCCGCTCTTTTGTTCTGTACCCACGCATAGTCATCCGTTTCGTAGTTTACATTTATTTCTCCTCCGGATGGTAACACAATTTTGTTAAGCATCCACGCACTGGCATTTTGATCAATTGTAGCTTTTTGTGTTGAATCCTGTATGGAATAGGGATAGTCACTGTTCTTCAGACCACCGGGATTCATGCTGGCCGGTTTATAATTACCCCAGCGATCGGAGGCGCCAAAAGCATAGTTTGGATTGTTACCGTAGGAGAATCTGTATTTGTTTTTAAATGCTCTTGTCGTACCATTATAGGTAAACCAAAGGCTGTCTAGTGTAAGTTTCCCTTTAGTTCCTGTCACCCCAGAAATATTGTCAGGCGTACCTTGGCAAAGTTCATAACCGTATCCAAAGTGAACTGTTTTTATGGGCTTTGCTTTCGCTAAGCCGTTAGCTTTTAAATCTGCTTTATTATACAGTGCTATGCTGTCCAGTTTTCTCAGGAGAGAATCACTGGTGTTAATGACGCCATATACACTTTTCGGCCCTTTCCCATCATTGGGCCTTGCCGAAGTGTAAAACAAGGCGATCATCGTTTTTGATTCAACGGAACCCAAATACCATGATTCCCTTTCCCCATAAACAATAATAGCTTTATCGTCTTTCACTTCCGACCGCGACCCACCATTAAAATTTGCCGAATTATCCCCGCTCAACGGAGTACGCCATCTGTAAATTGAATCAATAGCCGATTTTATCCGGGTGTAATTAAATTTAACTGCCTCACCAAGGTCATCTTCTGTTATACCATTACCCGTTACGTCAACATAGTCTGGAGAAAGAATTCCGGACAATAAAAATGAACGGGCATAAGGCGGTGTTGTAGTAATCTGCACATAGCCGTCACGGCTGGAATTATCCGCCAGTAGCCCTGAGTTGGCATACATATAGCTCGGGTTGGCAACACTGACCGTGTCTGGCGGTGAACTTATTGAATAAGAATTGTCGACGGAAAAAGTAAAATCTTTCTGAAGTGTGTTGTAAACAGGTATTCCATAAACATATCTCTTGCCGTTACTTTCTGTAACATTGATCTGTGATATGTGATGAGGTTTTCGATAGGATCCGACCCGGGATATGGTCTGGTATATCAGTGTATCTGTTACGTTGTCTAGAAATTTTTTGTTGTCATAACTCTTAATCATTGTATCAAGTCCGGCGTGAGAAGCTTCATCCGCAGTTAAGAAACTTGTTACCTGGGTGCGTTTGTTCCGTTTAGTTATTACGGGTATTTTAGTGAGGTCCGTTTGTGTAGGATTTGCCTGCAGGAAAGTATTAAACGTTTGTAGTTTGGCCTCTATAGTCGGCGAGTTATTGCTGCCTCCTAAAACAAACCTGACTAGGTCTGTTCCGCCAACTTGCTTAAAACGATTGGAATCCGAAACACAGTTTTCACCAGGATTTCTGAAATAAACATTTTCAGTCGTGTCATGTGCGCTTGTAAATTGAATCGAATTTCTAAGTTTATTACCTGTGTTCCATTCTCCGATAATAGAAGGTGTTTTGACGGTATTAAAATTCGCACCGTAATGCCCGGGCGGGTCAACATCGCCACCGAGACCCCAATTTTTGTCTTTTGAGGTTACTGCATTATCTCTTACATAACCGAGGTCATTTCTGAAAGCTCTGATGCTACCTCCGGTACCCTCGCCTTGTATAGTAAAAACATCATAAGAATATTGGGGCACTGAAATAACCGGCGTATTGGGGGTTACTTCCCGGTCGTTAAATCTGGTGAAGTCCATAACATAATCAGGGTGGTTTATTGCATTCTGATAATACAGATAGCCTACCATGGGCTTCTTTTGCATGGTATCTTCTTTTGCAATCTCTGATTTTTGTCCATAGACTTCTGCATCGACATCTGCAGCCACTCCAAAACTGCCAAGGCCGAGTTGGAACTGGCCAGACCATGCCGTATTTGTAAGCGGCATTCGTAGGGAGGGAGTGTAACTTGGTTTTACAAAACTGATTGATGTAGAATACAGGGTTGGATTAAAGTGTCCTCCGGCCTGATATGTGTAGGCTTCCTGAGTTTTTTCATTTGTTTTGGACTCCATATCATTGTAGGAAAGACCCGCTTGCTCTGTTATCTGAAGTGCTTTTATCCCACTCCTTGAGTTATAGGAAGTTGAAAGTCCAACACCAAAAGACGCAGTATTATTTTGCATGGCTGCATTAGCTGTGAGGGACGCGTGCGCTGAAAAAGAAGTACCACTTCGGGAATTTATATCGATACCAATATTTAGTCCGGCGCTGGCTGCCGGAGTTTTTTCACTCCCGGCTAGTGTCCCGATGTTTAAAGCTGCATTACCCCTTAAAGCAAGATTCAGAGATGGTCCTAAATAATTATTAAAAGCAACTCCAAGATTGGCATTTAAAGGCGCCTTAATTCCAAATAACTCTGCATCTGCTCCTATTCCTAATCCCCAGGTTTTATTCGGCTTCATTATTTGCATTTGGGTCAGTGTATCCTGCCCGTTGAAGTCATCGGGTATGCCACGAACGTTGCGATTGATGCATCCCGGATTTATGTTCCAACCAAGGCCTACCCAACTTGGTTCCTGCTCCATCGTAACACCTCCATCATAATAAATGTTTAAAGGATATCCCCCCACATCCATCAGTGGAACATTATAATTAAAATCACCGGTAAAAAGATTCACCAGGTTGTCAGAACTAACAGATTTGAATGACGACATCTCAGGCTGATTCGGGCCTCCCAGTGGAGGTAGCATTTTCTTTTGGACATGAACAGGCAAAGTTGAACGGTGTTCAACATTGGTATTAACGTCTTCAACTGAAGGGTAAATATTCTCGCCAACCGACAATCCGGGTTGTGTCGGGCCTGATTCATAAAAGCTCTTATAAGCTTTGGTATTTTGTAAATCGTATAAGGGTGCAGCGTTCATTCTTAAAGGCAGAAGAAGAAATTGATAGAAGATTATATAAAAGACAAATGCAATCTTCCGGGAATAACGAGTCGATAATTGTACTATCATTTTATTTCAATAACTGTGTTAGAAGATTTATTTCGAAGTTCTGAATGAACCCTTGTAAACTAAATTTTGCATGTCGGGAATTTGCACAGAATACACCTCATCAGGACTAAATGAATGACCAAGTTCAAGCATAAGAAAATTATTCCCATATTGAATTGATCGGGTAAACTGCTTTACCATCATGCCCTTACTATCTAAAATAGTGATCACGTCATCATGTGTCTTATCATAAGAATAAAACTTAACGCCCAGCACATCTCCGGTAATAAAAGCTGTATTTACAGGAGTACCGTCATTCTTTAATTCCAGATATGTTCCTTTAACCGCAGGAGTTGGATCTGGGTGTCTGGAGTTTAAACTAAAAGTCCAGACTTCACTCTGTGCAACGAAAGCATCGCCATTTTTTGCAATTATTCTCCATGCATACAGCCTGCCTGTATCGAGACTCTTATCAGATGAGGCGTAATTGTTAAATGATGTAGCCAGATGAAAGGCTGAGTATACAGGTAAATTCTCCTGAATTGCTTCCATTGGAGTTTGTCCTGGTTGCACTTCCGTCACCAACAAATCATAGTTCAAATCATTAAATAAAATAACAGGTGTGGGAGGTAGCCAGTTAAATTGAGGATAAGGAGTCTCGACTATAGACGAATCGGTCGGTAGGTTCAGTTGAGGTGGGCTTAGGGGGTCCACCTCGAAATTGAAACAATCCTCGGAAAGCAAGGCGCCATCGCTGTTTTTATCATCAACATAAATGGTATAGCAGGCCCGATAGCTTCCGACCGGCAGCAATGATTGGGGCATGCTGTTCAGATCAAATGCCGGTGATAAATAATTATAGTCCACGGGCTCCACGTCGGAAGCCTTTAGTTGATTAATCCCGTTAACCAGTGAAAAGGTCCTTGTCATTGCACGCATGACAGGATGGTTTTCCTTTGCATCGAAAAGGCTAAGACTTATCTTCACATTCATTGTGGTATTGGAGGACCACATTAATGTCAGATTCCATAGCTGATTTTTTTTCACCATTCCGGAGGGCGGTTCATGCACCGACATGGACAGTTGAG
>Ga0157370_10009962_pt1 | contig 10057 bp, 7 predicted proteins | sample C35metaG_FD_113463 | JGI IMG/M metagenome (GOLD analysis project Ga0157370, IMG submission 113463) | Corn rhizosphere microbial communities from Kellogg Biological Station, Michigan, USA - C3-5 metaG | ecosystem: Host-associated > Plants > Roots > Rhizosphere > Soil | place: USA: Michigan... | reverse complement strand
TCCGAGCTCTTCGCCGAGTTCGAGCACGAAGCTTTCGCCGCCGCCTCGATTGGCCAGGTGCACCGCGCCGAGATGCTCGACGGCCGCCAGGTCGCGGTCAAGATCCAGTACCCCGGCATCGCCGAGGCACTGGACGCCGACCTGCGAAACGCCGGCACGATCGTCCGTCTCGCCCGTGCCCTCGCCCCCGGCCTCGACGCCAAGGCGATCGCCCACGAGATCCGCGAGCGGGTCATGGAGGAGCTCGACTACGAGTACGAGGCTCAGAACCAGCGCTCCTTCGCCCGTGCATATCGCGATCACCCCTTCATTTACGTACCGGAAGTGATCACCCGCCTCTCGCGCCGTCGTGTGCTGGTGACCGAGTTCGTCGAGGGGCTGGACTTCGAGCGGATCAAGGAGCTGCCACACGAGGGGCGCAGCCGCTTCGGCGAGATCATCTTCCGCGGCAACCTCGGCTCGATGTTCAACCTGCAGCACTTCAACGCCGACCCTCACCCCGGCAACTACCTGCTGATGGAGGACGGCCGCGTGGCCTTCCTCGACTTCGGGATGACCAAGAAGCTCGACCGCGAGCAGATCGTGCTCGAGCAGCGCGCCTTCGACGCCGCCTCGCGCGACGACCCCGAAGCCTTCCGCGAGGCGCTGCACGAGCTCGGCTTCATCAAGAACCCCTCGAAGCTGGACGCCGAGCGACTGCTCGAGCACATGGGGGCGGTCGGGGGCTGGTACGTCGAAGACCGCGAGATCGAGATCACCGCCAAACGGGTGATGAAGATCATCGAGTCGACCAACGACCCGCGCTCGGAGTACTACGACCTGATGCGGCGCGAGTCGATCCCGGCCGACGAGCTGATGGGCCGGCGGATGGAAATAGGCGTCGTCGCGGTCCTGGGCCAGCTGCGGGCGAAGCGCAACTGGCACCGGATCATGCGCGAGTGGGTCTACGCGGACCCGGCTTCGACCGAGCTTGGCGAGCAGGAGTGGGAGTACTTCGAGGGAAGAGGGATCAAGCGAGTCCCGGGTTTGACCGAAAAGCCCTAACGAGACGAATCGAGCCGGCGGAGGAGGAACGATGAAGCGGATCAAACGAGGCTGGGCGCTGAGCAAGAAAAGCTGGGGGGTGCTGAACAGCCACCGCGAGCTGGCCCGCTTCCCCCTGTATGGAGCGTTCGCCACGATCCCGCTGGCCTTCGTCTTCCTCGGCCCTGGGCTCTACCTGCTGGACGAGAACGTGCTCGGTGGCGCGATCCCGCTACTGGTGATCGGCGTCTACGTGCTCAGCGTGGTCGGTATCTACTTCAGCGTCGGCCTCGCGGCCGCAGCCGACATGATCTTCCGCGGGGAGCAGGCGACCGTCAGCGACGGGCTCGCGGTGGCCCGCGGCCGCTTTTCCCAGATCTGCGGCTGGGCTGCAGTCTCGACCGCGATCAGCGTGCTGATGGGGGCGCTGGAAAACCAAGGGGGTATCGCCGGGACGATCGCCGCGCGGTTGGTCGGCATGGCCTGGTCGCTGGTCACCTTCCTTGCCGTGCCGGTGATCGCGATCGAGGGCACCGGGCCGTTCGAAACGTTGAAGCGCTCGGCGAGCCTGTTCAAATCGCGCTGGGGGCAGCAGATCACCGGCAACATCGCGATCGGGGGCGCCGTCTTCCTCTTCGGTGTCCTGCCGAGCGCGGCGCTGATCGCAATCGGCGTCATGGTGTGGGCCTCGGCGAGCTTCGCCGGCGCGCTCCTCGTCGTCCTCGGCGCGATCGGCCTCGCGATCGCCCTGCTGATCAGCAAGGCGCTGAGCGGCATCTTCGGCGTGGCGCTCTACCGCTACGCGCTGGACGGCGAGGCGGTCGGTGGCTTCAGCGCCGAAGACATGGAGTCGGCCGTGAAGCGCAAGGGCGGCCGCAACGCACCGCCGACGGCGACGCCCGGCACGGTCTAGAGGCGCAGCGCAAGCGACACTTCACCACCCGCAACTTCCAGCCAACTTCCCGCACCTCAGGGGGCGAATTTGTTTCCGGTGCGCCTTATGTGTCTGTGCGACACACAAAGCGCACCGGAAATGATGGGCATGCCATTGCCGCTCTTGCCGAGCGGCAGCACGGTGTGGTCGCCCGGCGTCAGTTGCGAGCGCTCGGTCTCAGCGACACGGAAATAACCACTCGGACGGGCGACGGGTATCTGCGGCCTCTCTTTCGCGAAACGTTCGCGGTGGGCCATCGCCCGGCCGACCGGCGTGCCCGCATGCTGGCGGCCGTCCTCGCGTGTGGCGACAGCGCGGTTCTGTCACACGGCAGCGCCGCTGAGCTGATCGGGCTCTGGGACAAGCGGGCCGGGCCGGTCGATGTAATCCCACGTGGCTGGTCGGGCCGAAAGATCCAGGACATCCGTTGGCACCGGGTGCTCTTCCCAGCCCCGGAGGAGATCGAAACCAGGCACGGAATCCGATGCACAACGACCCCACGGACTCTGGTCGACATGGCGGGGCGGGTCGGACAGCACTCGCTACGCCGCTTGATCGAGCAGGCCGCCGTGCTCCGCGAGCTCGACGTCCGGGAGGTGGATCGCATCCTCGCCCGAGGCCGCAGACGCGGCGCCCCGAACTTGCGCGCCCTCCTTGAAGTCTGGCGTACGGATGACGAACGCAAGCCCCGCCTACGCAGCCTCCTGGAGGCTCGCTTCGTGCCCGCACTGCTGGCAGCGGGCGTCCCGGCGCCGAGGTGCAACGTCAAGCTTTGCATCGACGGGGAGTCGCTGGAGATCGACATGCTCTGGAAAGAGCAACGCCTGGCAATCGAAACCGACGGTGAGGAAACGCACGGAACGCGTAGTGCCTTCCAGAGCGACAGACGGCGCGATCAGCTCCTGCTCGCCGCCGGCTATCGGGTCGGTCGTGTCACCTGGCGACAGGCGGAAGACGAACCCGCCGCGGTCGCCACTCGGATCAAGCGCATGCTCGCCATCGAATAGCGGCTTCCGGTGCGCCTTATGTGTCAGTGGGACACATAAGGCGCACCGGAAGCCGCTGGGGTGGAACTGGTTGGCCTAGGAGGCAATCTCCGACAGTTCGTCGAACAAGCGCGGGTCGTTGGAGCAGATGCCGTTTACGCCGGCGGCTACGAGCTTCTGCATGCGGGGGAGGTCGTCGACGGTCCAGGCGATCAGCTCGACCCGTGCGAGATCGGTGATCTTGGCGAGCTGACGGCTGACGAGCGGGTGGTAGACCCACATCGCCTCCACTCCCATCTTCGGCAGCTCGCGCGCCGCCAGGCCAGGAAGCCGTTTGCGCATCCAGACCATGGCGGCCAGCATCGGCGCCTTGGCCCAGCGCTTCGAGGTCCAGTCCTTGGTGACCCTCGGGTAGGTCCAGCCGCGGCGCAGGCCCGGCTCCAGCCGGTCGATCCGCGCCAGGGTCGAGAGCTCCATGGTCGAAACCATCGCCCGGTTGAGTAGCCCGCTTTCGCGGACTGCCGCGACGATCTCCTCCTCGCGCCCGGGCAGCTTGATGTCGAGGTCGATCTCGACCTTGTCCAGCGGCGGCCTGGTGAATGCGTCGAGCGCCTGCGTCAGCGTCAGCGGCTCACGCCGCTCGGCATCGTGCCAATCGTGGGCGACGATCAACGGGGTGCGCTCGGCGGCGTCGATGCGGGGGTGGCCATCCAGCGTCCAGAGCACATCGAGCTCGATGACATCGACCCCGACCTCGACCGCCTTCCCAAAGCTCTCGAGAGTGTTCCCGGGAACGATCGAATCAGCCCCCTTGTGCCCAACCCGAATCAATTCCTTACCCAATCCGAGCGGTCGGCAAGGTTGGATGTGCTTGGCTGGGCGACCAGAGCCAAGCGAGACGGTTACGGCACGGTTCCCGCGTAGCAGCGCTACGCGGGATACCGAAACGGGGCCGTATCGCGACGGCGCTGGGCGTCCAGGCGCCGCATCCAACCGCCGCCGCCCGCGTCAAAAAAGTTGGTTCTCGCCGGCGAAGATCTCGGAGACCGAGTCGTCGGTGAAGATGCGGCGGATCGAGTCAGCGAAGGTTCCGGCGGTCGAGAGCACCGTGATGTTGTCCGGAGCGCCCGGGCGAAGCGGGAGCGTGTCGGTGACGACGATCCGCTCGATCGCCGAGCTCGCCAGCCGTTCGTAGGCCGGACCGGAGAAGACGCCGTGGGTGGCGCAGGCGATCACCCGCGCGGCGCCCTCGTCGAGCACGGTCTGAGCGGCGGCGCAGAGCGTCCCCGCGGTGTCGATCATGTCGTCGACGAGGACCGCGGTCTTGCCCTTGACGTCGCCAACGACGTAGCCGATCTCGGCCACCTGCTGAGCGGGCCGCTCCTTCTCCATCACCGCCCAGTGGGTGCCGATGCGGCGGGCGAAGTTGCGTGCCGTCTTGACCCGGCCGGCGTCGGGAGAGACGATCACCAGCTCCTCGCTCAGTTCCTGATCGGCGAACCACTGGGTCAGCATCGGCATCGCCGTCATGTGGTCGACCGGGACGTGGAAGAAGCCCTGCACCTGGCCGGCGTGCAGGTCCATGGTGAGGACGCGATCGGTGCCGACGCCCTCGAGGCACTTGGCCATGATCCGGGCTGAGATCGGCTCGCGTGGGGCGGACTTCTTGTCCTGGCGCGCGTAGCCGTACCAGGGCAGGACGGCGATGATGCGATGGGCGGAGGCGCCCTGGGCGGCGTCGATCATCGTCAGCAGCTCGACCAGGGCATCGTTCGGGGTCATCTCACTCTGCTCGTTGGCGCAGGTCGACTGGACGATGAAGACGTCGGCGCCGCGGATCGACTCCTCGTAGCGGCAGTAGACCTCGCCGTTGGCGAAGGTCTTCAGCGTCACCTGGCCGAGGTCGAGATCGAGCTTGCCGGCGACCTTGGCCGCCAGCTCCATCGAGCTGCGGCCGCCGAAGACCATCATCCGCTTCGAGTAGTCGTGCGGGATGGCCGTCGGCGCCGTCTCAGGCGCGACCCCTGGGCGCTGCTCGATCGTGCTCACGAATCCTCCTCACGGGCCTTCGCGGTCTTGCCCTCCGCGTAGCCCTCGATGTTCCTCTGGTCGTTCTCGCTCACCGCTAGCGCCCCTTCGGGGACATCCTTCTTGATCACAGCTCCGGCGCCAGTGTAGGCCGCGTCGCCGACTTGTACCGGGGCGATCAGCATCGTGTCAACGCCGAGCCGCACATCGGCGCCGATCGTCGTGCGGTGCTTGCGGAAACCGTCGTAGTTGGCGGTGATCGTGCCGGCGCCCAAATTGCTGCCGGGCCCGATGTCGGCGTCGCCGACGTAGGCGAGATGGGGGACCTTGCTGCCCTCGCCGACATGCGAGTTCTTGATCTCGACGAACGCGCCAGCCTTGGCGCTCGCCTCGAGGTGAGCGCCGGGGCGCAGGTAGGCAAAGGGACCGACGCTGCAGCCGTCGAGCACATCGCACTCGACGAGGTATGAGTGCGGGACCTTCACACTCTCGCCGAGGCGGGTGTCGATCAGCGTGCTGAGCGGGCCGACGACCGAGCCGGCACCGACCGAGGTGCCACCGCGCAAGCTCGTGCCGGGCTCGATCCGGGCGTCGGCGGCGATCTCAACGCCGGCGTCGACCCAGGTCGTGCCGGGATCGACGACGGTGACGCCGGCCAGCATGTGCCTCTCGAGAATTCGGCGGCGGCCCTCGGCCTCGACCGCGGCCAGCTCCACTCTGTTGTTGACTCCCATCGTCACGGCGAAGTCGCCGGCGCGGTGGCCGGCGACGGAATGGCCGGCCCCACGCAGGGCCGCGAAGACGTCGGTCAGGTAGTACTCGCCCTGGGCGTTGTCGTTCGACAGTCCGGCAAGGGCAGCCGCGAGCGGGCCGGCATCGAAGGCGTAGGTGCCGGCGTTGATCTCGCGGATCGCGAGCTCCTCGGCGCTCGCATCGCCGTCGGCTTTCGCCTCGACCACGCGCTCGACCCCACCGTCGGCGCCGCGTACGACCCGCCCATAGCTGCCCGGGTCGTCGAGCTCGATCGTCATCATCGTCGCGGCGGCGGGAGACGCAGCGTGGGCTTCGAGGAAGCCGGAGACGATCTCGGCGGAGATGAGCGGGTGGTCGCCGGAGAGGACAAGGACCGTCTCGGCTGCTTCGACCAGCGGCAGTGCCGCGCGCACGGCGCCACCGGTGCCGTCGGATTGAGGCTGCACGACCGTCTCGACGTCGTTCGGCAAGCCGGCCGAGATGTCGATGCCCGGGGAGACGATCGCCGCAACACGGCCCGCACCGGCGTCGCGCGCAGCGAGGATCGGCCAGGCGACCAGCGGCCGCCCGCAGATGGGATGGAGCATCTTCGGCGTCGACGAGCGCATACGCGTGCCCTCTCCGGCCGCCATGACCAGCACAAGGGGGGAGCTCACCCTCAGGATCGTAATGCCGGGGGAGCGAGGATGGGGCGTCCCTCCGTTTGCTGGGTTTTCGCCACCAGCGCCTTGCAGCGCTCGCTAGCCAGCCGGGCGAAAAGAGGACGCCGCGCACTCCGGATACCCCATCCTCGCTCGACTCAGGCCGAACTCGCGGGCGAGGTTCGTTCAAAGCAGCTTCTTGAAGGGACGCTCCCTGTGAGGGCTCCTTCGATGAGTGAGCTCAGGGATGGAAGGGTGGGGTACCCCTGGAGTGTGCGGCGTCCTGTTTTTCGCCTGTCAGCTCAGCGAGAGGAGCAGCGGCTCCCGGCGAAAAACCCAGCACCGCGGAAGGGGTGCCCCACCTTTCCATCCCCCACTTAGGTGCGCGAAAGGTCCCGGCCGACCAGGGCGACGGACGTGAGGGTCCAGCCGGCGAAGATCAGGTCGATACCCACCAGGAGGCCGATCGCCCAGTCCGCGGAGCTGGGGAACTTGGCCAGGACGAGGATGCCGATCAGGAGGCCGGCGAAGCCGCTTAGCCCTACGAGGCCCGCGCCCTGCTGGCCACGGCCGGCGAAGGCGACGAAGATGCGGGTGAGGCCCATGAAGAGGAAGTAGATGCCGAGCACCAGGGTCAGAGTCAGGGTGCCGTTGTGCGGTTCGACGATCAGCCAGAGGCCGACGATGACCGTGAGGAAAGCCCAGAGCAGGCGCAGGATGACCGAGCCGATCGAGTGCGCGGTGAACGCACCGGCGACGAGGAAGGCCCCGGCGATGACCAGGATCCAGCCGATGAAGATCGCGGTGCCGACCGAGGCGACCGCGGGCACGACGATCGCGACGCAGCCGATGACGATCGCGAAGATGCCAACGGCCATGAGTGCCTTCCAGCTCCGCGCCAGCCCGGCCCGCACGTCCGGGTCCAGCGCAGCTCCGCTCATCTCCATGCGAACGACCTTAAGTCCTCAGGCGGACGCAACCGACAACTTCTGTCGCATTGATGACCCCATGGGGTCCAAAAGGCATCAAAAGTTGGATCGGCCACGGTAAGGTCGGTGCCGATCCGGGGTGGTGTAGTCGGCTAGCACGTCTGGTTTTGGTCCAGGAAGCGAGGGTTCGAGTCCTTCCCCCGGAACTCGTGCGACTAGCTGACGGGCTCGCGCTCGGGGGGGATCTGGCCGCCCCGCTCGGTGCCGGCGATCAGTTCGTCCGGCGACTTGTCCTCGGGGATGAAGCCGGACTTCATGCCGAAGTAGACGGCCTGGGGGTGATGAGCGACTATCGCCACCGTCGACTGCTCGGGCGTCACGGCGAAGCCGTCGGAGAGGGTCATGCCGATCCGCTCGAGGTCGAGCAGGCGCCAGACCTTCTCGTGCTCGGATTGGTCCGGGCAGGCCGGGTAGCCCCAGGAGTAGCGGCGGCCCTGGTCGGGATCGATGCCGAGCTCGCGACGCACCCGCGCGTGCAACCACTCGGCCAGGCCCTCGGCCGACTGCACGCCGAGGCCGTGGACGAAGAGCTGCTCGGCGAACTCGCCTTCGCCCTCCAGCCGCTCGATCAGGTCGGTCACCTCGGGGCCGACCGTGACACCCTGCAGGGCGACGATGTCGCGCTCGCCGCTGTCTAGCGGGCGGTAGAAGTCGGCAAGGCAGATCCGGTCGTGCTTGGGCTGGCGTGGGAAGACGAGCCGCTCCAGCTCGCGCTCGGGTTCCTCGGGGTCGAAGACGATCAGCTCATTGCCCTCCGAGTTGCAGGGGAAATAACCGAGTCGCGCCCGGGGATGGAGGTAGTCCTGCTCACGCCACATCCGCTCCAGGCGGGGCGCGAAGCCCTCCTCCCCCCCACCGCCCTCGATCAACTCGCGCCAGGCCTCGCCCTTGACGCCTTTGCCGCCCCAGTGCAGCTTGAAGAGAACGTGGCGGTCGAGGTATGGGAAGACCTCGTCGAGGTCGATCTCGACCTCGCGCACGCCGCCGAAGGGCAGCTCGGGGACGGGGTTGTCGGTGCGCGCGGCGGAGCGCACGCTCGCGTCGGTGACCGGCGGCGCATCGTCCACCTCGACCGGCTTCTCGCGCAGTGCCTTCGCCTCGGCGCGGATCCGCTCGACCAGCGCCGCGCGCGCCGCCTCGTCGACCAGCGCGTCCATCGTGTCGAGGCCCTGGAAGGCGTCCTTGCAGTAGAAGACCCCGGGGGCGTAGACGTCGTCGGACTCCTTGCCGTGCGGGTAGAGCGTGCGGCGGCCGAAGTCGCGGTTGATCGCCGCGCCGCCGATCAGCACCGGGAACTCGAGCCCGCGCTGGTGCAGCTCCTGGATGCAGATCGGCATCTGCTTCGAGGTCGAGACGAGCAGCGCGGAGAGGCCGATCGCGTCGGCCTCGTTCTCGACCGCGGCCTCGATGATCGTCTCGACCGGGACCTGCTTGCCGAGGTCGACCACGGTGTAGCCGTTGTTGGTGAGGATCGTGTTGACCAGCGACTTGCCGATGTCGTGCACGTCGCCGAACACGGTCGCGATCACGACCTTGCCCTTGGTGTGCCCCTCGATCCGGTCGAGGTAGTTCTCCAGCCGCGCCACAGCGCGCTTCATCACTTCGGCCGACTGCAGGACGAAGGGCAGGATCAGTTCGCCGGCACCGAACTTGTCGCCGACCTCCTTCATCGCCGGCAGCAGCACCTCGTTCAGCGTCGGGACGGCGCCGATCTTCTCGTTCGAGCGGTCGATCCACTCCTCGACCCCGTCCTTCTTGCGGCGCAGGATGTGCCAGTGCAGGGCCTCCTCGGGCTCCATCCCTGCGGTCGGGTCGTCCGCCTCCTCGGCGGCCTCCTCGCCCTTCGACTCGAAGTGGCCGATGAAGCGCTCCAGCGCGTCCTCGCGCCGGTTGAAGACGAGGTCGTCGGTCAGCTCGCGCTCGGACTCGGAGATCTCCGAGTAGGGCGTGATGTGGTTGGGATTGACCATCGCCAGGTCGAGCCCGGCCTCGACGCAGTGATGGAGGAAGACCGAGTTGAGTACGGCGCGGGCGGGCTGGCCGACGCCGAAGGAGACGTTGGAGACGCCGAGCGAGGCCTTGACCCCCGGGATCTCGGCCTTGATCCGGCGGATTCCCTCGATCGTCTCCACCGCCGAGGGCTTCCACTCGTCGTCGCCGGTCGTCAGGGTGAACGTGAGCGCATCGAAGATCAGCGCCTCCGGGTCGAGGCCGTGCTTGTCGCAGACCAGGTCGCGGATTCGCTTGGCGATCTCGACCTTGCGCTCGGCGGTCTTGGCCATCCCGACCTCGTCGATCGTCAGCGCGATCAGCGCCGCCCCGTGTGCCTTCGCCAGTGGCGCGACGACGTTGGCCTTGTCCTCACCCGCCTCGAGGTTGATCGAGTTGACGATCGCCCGCCCGGGGATCTTCTCCAACGCGGCCTCGATGACATTGGGCTCGGTCGAGTCGACCTGGATCGGCGCCGGCTGGGTCAGGGAGATCCGCTCGACCACGGCCACCATCTGCTCATCCTCGTCAGCGCGCTCGGTCAGCGCCACGCAGATGTCGAGCACGTGGGCGCCGCCGTCGACCTGGTCTTCGGCGACCTGGACGAGGCCGTCGTAGTCATCGGCGAGCAGCAGCTCCTTGGCCTTGCGCGAGCCCTGCGAATTGACCCGCTCGCCGACCAGGGTCGGGCGCGGCTCCTGGACCAGCGGCGTC
>Ga0157370_10009961_pt1 | contig 10058 bp, 6 predicted proteins | sample C35metaG_FD_113463 | JGI IMG/M metagenome (GOLD analysis project Ga0157370, IMG submission 113463) | Corn rhizosphere microbial communities from Kellogg Biological Station, Michigan, USA - C3-5 metaG | ecosystem: Host-associated > Plants > Roots > Rhizosphere > Soil | place: USA: Michigan... | reverse complement strand
TGATCGGCCCGTTTTCTAAGAAAAGCATTGGCACAACTGCAACCGGCTACACAGTGGGCGGCACAGCATGGTACAGAAAAACTTTTACATTTAAACCTACAGATGCTTACAGCCAAACCATTATAAATTTTGATGGTGTATATATGAATTGCGAAGTTTGGGTAAACGGCAAATTGCTGGCAAAGCAACCCTATGGTTACACACCTTTTGATGTAGATATAACCGCCGCGCTTAACCCGACAGGTAAACCAAATGTATTAGCTGTAAAAGTTCCCAACGAAGGTAAAAACTCAAGATGGTACAGCGGATCGGGTATTTACCGCCACGTTACGCTGGTTAGAAAACAGTCGCTGCATCTGGCTCAAAATGGTATAAATATAACAACAGAAAGCTTAAGCGGTAATAAGGCTATAATTAATGTGTCAGCATTGGTTGAGAATGCCAATAAAAAGGCTTCAACACTACAATTCGCCATTAAGCTGATAGACCCAAGCGGTAAAATTGTTCAGGTGATAAAAACCCCTGCTAAAACAATTACCGGTGCAGAACAGCAAATTGAGCAAAAAATAACAGTGAACTCGGTTAAACTATGGTCGTTAGAAAAACCCAATTTATATACTGCAGAAATTGAAGTTTTGAATAATGGAAAGACCACTGATAAGAGTAAAACCATCTTTGGTATCCGCACCATCCATTTTGACGCCACAACGGGCTTTACCTTAAATGGCAAGCGGGTTTTATTAAAAGGTGGCTGTTTACATCATGATAATGGATTTTTAGGCTCGGCGACTATAGATCGTGCCGAAGAACGCCGTGTGGAACTAATGAAATCGAATGGATTTAATGCTATTCGCACCAGTCACAACCCGCCATCTAAACAGTTTCTGGATGCCTGCGATAAATATGGCATAGTGGTAATTGACGAAGCCTTTGATATGTGGGAGCGACCAAAAAACCCCGAAGATTATCATCTTTATTTTAAAGAATGGTGGAAAAAAGACTTAAAGGCTTTAATTCACCGCGACAGAAATCATCCGTCTGTAATATTCTGGAGCATTGGCAACGAGATAAACGAACGCGTAGATTCATTAGGGTTAGCCATTGAAAAGGAGCTGGTTGCTGAGGTTAAGCGCCTGGACAATACCCGGCCTGTGACCGAGGCGATATGCAGTTTTTGGGACCACCCCGGTTACAAATGGGAAAGTACAATACCCGCGTTTGCCATGCTGGACGTTGGCGGCTATAATTATATGTACAAAGAATATGAAAATGACCATATAAAACACCCTGAAAGGGTAATGATGGGTACAGAATCGTACGCAAAAGAAGCGTTTGATTACTGGCAACATGTAAAAAAACATCCCTATGTAATTGGCGATTTTGTATGGACGGCTATGGATTATTTTGGCGAAACAGGTTTGGGCAATAGCCGGTTAAATGATGAAACCGCAAGAGGCATTTTAAGGCCCTTCCCCTGGTTTAACGGATTTTGCGGTGATATCGATATTACCGGAGCTAAGAAGCCGCAGATGCTTTACCGCGACGTAATATGGGAAAACAGTAACCTTGAAATGGTTGTACACGCCCCTGTCCCTGAAGGAAAAAGAGAAATTGTAAGCCAATGGGGATGGCCCAACGAATGGCAGAGCTGGAACTGGGCAGGCAACGAAGGCAAAATGATGGATGTGCGGGTGTTCTCTAACTATCCGCTTGTACGACTTGAATTAAACGGCAAGATTATTGGCGAGCAAAAGGTTGGCGACGAGACTAAGTTAATAGCAACGTTCAAAGTGCCTTATCAGGCCGGAACGCTGAAAGCCATAGGTATTAAAGATGGTAAAGAAGTAGCCTCAAAACAGTTAACTACCACCGGCAAGCCGACGAAAATAAAACTGATTGCCGACCGGTCCACCATCAAAGCCAATCGTAACGATCTCTCTTATGTAAGGATAGCAATAACAGATGCAGCCGGCAATATTATACCTGATGCGGAAATACCTGTTAAGATTTCCGTTTCTGGCGATGGCGAAATAGCGGGATCAGGCAGTGCCTCGCCTAACGATATGGAAAGTGTTAATAATGCCGTTTGTAAAACTTACAGGGGTGCGGCATTGGCGATACTGCGCCCTTTAAAAAATTATAAAAAAGGCGCTATAAAGTTAAAAGTTGAAGCGCAAGGATTAAGCACCGGAGAGTTAAACGTTGAATTGAAATAAGCTTGATTACTAATTATTAAATGATGTTATCAATTTTTTAGTCAAAAGCTTTAATTTAGAACCTTACACGCATTCATCATGAAATCAACCAACAGAAGAAAATTTTTAACAACCACCGCAGTTTTAGCCGCGGGTACAGCAGCATCAGCCATGTCAACAAATAACGCAGCAGAGAAATATCCGGTAGTACACCATGTATTGTTCTGGTTAAAAAACCCAAAATCAAAAGCCGATCTGGATAAATTAATTGCCGGAGTAAAAAGCCTTGGAAAAATAAAAACAGTACGCGAGTTGCATGTTGGCGTTGTAGCCAGTACAGAAAAACGCGATGTGGTTGATAACAGCTGGTCGGTTTCAGAACTGATGCGTTTTAGCGATCTGGCCGGTCAGAAAGCTTACCAGGATGATCCGATTCACTTAAAGTTTGTTGAAGAATGTAGCCCGCTTTGGGAAAAAGTAATTGTTTATGATGCGATAGAGGCATAACATCCATTATCATCTTATGTCTGGGTAGGATGACAAGGTTGATGTAGCGATAACAAAAAAGAGTGTTGGCTCCCCAACACTCTTTTTTTGCGATCTGCTTATGCAGTCTGTTTAGTTTACATATTAACCTGCTTATTGATTTTTACCATTATGGCTGCTTTTTCCTTATCAAGTTCAACTAATTTTTCTTTCTTTTTGGCGATTTTTTCGTTCAGATCTTTAATGTCTTCCACATTATCAACCTGATCTTCTCTTGCATCTTTAGCATCATTTGCCTGGGTATTAGCTTTTTTTGCCTGCTTCATAGCCTTCTTAGCGTCGCTTAAATTGCCGTTAGTAGCTGTAGAAGCTGTTTCCTTACTGGTTTGAGCTGATGCAATAGCGTCTTGCGCGGTAGAGGTCTTTTTAGAGTCGAAACCGGCAGTTTTGTTTTGCTGCGTTATCAGTTTGGTATTTAGTTTGGCAATGTCTAAAGTAACTTCGCCATATTCTTTATTTAAAGCAACAGTATCAGCAGGTGTAGCATATTTTTGAGCAGAGGCGGCACCGGTAAAACCTAATGTACCTAACGTAATTGCACCAAGCATCACGGCAATAGTTTGTAATTTGATCATTGTTTTTTAATTATGATTGCCGTGGTATGGCGATCATAATTAATCAATAATCAGTCCGCAATGCATTTGACCATAAAAACGTAACTTATTGTATTTCAATAAAATAAAGTGTAGCTTAAATAGGATTTAGTGTAGTTAAAACGGCGTTATTTTCATTTGAACGGGTGCACATTGCAGCGTCTTGGTTTAGGATAAAGCTGTTTGCACTAAGTATTGATCATTAATTTGTTCCTTTCAAATCAAGATGTCTGAAAAACCTTCGAAGCACAGCTACATCAGCCTTGGGGTTATCATGCATGGTAGTGTGTGAAGCATCGGGTATCAACGCGAATTGCGAACGCGGTACCAAACTTTGATAATACCGAACAGTTGCAGGCCGGGCTGCGTCAAACTCGCCGGCTATAAAAAGCACCGGGACTGTTATTTTGTGCAACACAGCTGTCCTGTCGTATTTTCTCAAAGTACCTGTCGGATAAAGATCGTTCGTTCCCCACATGTAATCGCCCATTGGTTTACCTGCCGTTGCCAATGCTGAATCAACATCAGCGCTGAGCGGATGTACACGTTCATAGTAAGCGTCATAATAAAGATTCATAGCATTTTTAAAAGCAACGGAATCCTGCAATAAGCCTTTTAAGCTATTTTGTAATACCTGCCTTCCCGGCATAGGCAACGCGGCTACCAGGGAATCGGCATCCCGTCGCCAAAGTTTAGCGCTAAGAAAAGGGCTTGCTAATATCACTCCCTTAATACCTTCAGGATGAATGAGATAATACTCCATTGCAAGCGCGGCACCGCACGAGTGTCCGTATAAATAAAAATTTTTAACCTTTAAATGTCCTAGCAAAGTTTGTATTTGCTGTACTTGTTCCGGGTGTGTAAAAAGAAGAGTATCTGTTATCCTGTCAGACCGTCCGCAACCTAACAAATCAAATTGGATCACTGGTCGGTCATCGCTTAACGCCAACAGCGGGTTAAGATAATAGCTGGTAAAACCAGGCCCGCCATGAACTAACACAACCGGCGTTTTATTGCCGCTTCCTGTAACACGGTACCATATCTTTCCGCCTTTGACGTTTACAAAGCCTTGCTGAGGGGAAAGGCCCGAAGAATCTTTGCAGCCAATTAAGATGAGGAAAATGTATAATAACGACAGCCGATCTATAAGCCTCATAATTACGCGAAATTTAATCAATTAAATGAACGAATAGCATCCGTTTAACAAGATTTCTGCAATAGCCAGTTTTGAATCTGGGGGTGATCCAAAGTGATCCACAATGATCCGAAAAAATGACAATTTTTTCTCTTTTTAATTAATTGATAATTAATAGTTTAAGTCTGTTTTATAGCTAATTTTCCTGACGTAAAAGTAGTTTCGTTTTTTATAAATCAAAACACATAAGTAATTAATAATCAGTTAATTATAAAAAATGATCCGATTTTTTTTCCTGAGACACATATTTTTTGGATCACCACAAAAAAAGCCAACAGAAGCAATTTATCATGTTCTGTTGGCTTTTTTTGAAAATATCTACCTTTTACCAATCCAGTTTCAACAAAGCTACTCCCTGGCGGGCAAGTGTTGTATTGATAGTAAGTTTGCCATTCTTTACTGCAAGCTTCTGCGGCTTTCCAACGGTCTCTAACATGCCCGCTTTCTCCAATGCCGCTATCTGCTCCTTAGTAGGGTTTTGCGGCGATCCCATCTTTTTCCAGGCTTCGTAGGAGTTGCTATGCGTGGCGTCAACAAGATATTGCGTTAGCGTTACGTTAGTCGCCTTTAAACCGGTCAATGATACAGTAACAGGCTCGGCGGGCGATTGGATATCCATATCGTGGTAGTTCCATAACATTACCGTTGCTTTTTTTGTGTCTTTGGCAGCCAAAGCGCCAACATCAGTTTGCGGTCCGCGGGCGCTTGAATCAACAAACGTTCTGAGCGGATACATGCGGTTACCAATAACCTCTACCCTTTTGCCAGACATTTTACCAAACATGCGGAAAACATTCAGCACCGGCTTATCAACCCCATTGGTAGCCAGATCGCGGAAACCGTAAAACCACGGCTGATCCTCAAACTCAAATGCCCAGGTAACTGCCCCCTTAAAGTTAATGCCAATCTCGTCAGCCAGTTGATATTTGCGTGCAAAAGATGCAGCGGTATAGCTTGGATACATGGTACCATTACGGTAGGCATTCTGCGGACTGGTAACCATACCGCAGGCAGCGCAACCCTCGGGGTCAGATTCTCCTATGATGATAGGCAAATTCCTTAGTGTAGGGAACGATGCAACTATATTGAATCCCTTTTGTATATCGCGCATTTGCGTGCCCACGTTCATACGCACAACGCCATCAACCAAAGTTGGTGCGCCCTTAGCATGGAACGAAATAAGATCTATAGGTGTGCCCACTTTACCGGTTACATAATTAGTGCCCGATACACAATGCGTTAGAAAATCGGTTAAAAACTTGGTGCCGCCCCTGCCTCCGGTACCGGCTACATCGGCACCGCCTATTTTGGCAGTTGGCAAAGCGCGTTTAACCGCGTCTACAGTATAATCATATAATTTAAAGAATTCTTCGGGAGTGCCTTTCCAGTATTCAATGTTAGGTTCGTTCCATAGTTCCCAGTACCAGCTTTCTACCTCGGCTTTGCCATAACGATCAACAGAGTGCTTAACCCATTGATAAACCAGCTCGGCCCATTTGTTATAATCCTTTGGTGGATAAGCCCAGCCGGTAGCAATAGAAGATCTGCCGCCCGGTGTCCAGCTATGTTTATAAGGATCGGGCTTGGTAGACATTGCCTCGGGCATAAAACCTATCTGTGCAAATGGTTTCATACCGCGCTTTACATAGGTATCAAAAATACTGTCTATCAATCGCCAACTATAAATGGGCTTGCCGTTAGCATCCTCTGTATAGGCGTTGGTAGATCCCCATTTTAGCTTAGGTATGCCATCGCCGGTGACCAACAAGCTATGCGCGCGTACATGTACCGGCACAGGGCTTAAAGCAGAAATCTCAGAAAGCAGTTTTTTGCCGTCCTTCATATACGTGTAGTTCGGCTCGTCATAACCAAACCAGGCCCACATGGGGTACATGGCACCAACTTCTTTGTTCAGGTTTACCTGGATAGTTGCCGGAGTAGTTTGAGTTTGCGCTGCACTGAAATTACACCATACGGCACAAAGCATAAGCAGCGTGCCGAAAGCTTTTAATGATCTTAACATAAAACGGTAATTTGGTTTACATGTCAAATATAATGAAACATTGTTGAATTGATGTAAACAATAAAACAACAAAAAAGCGGCCCGCCTAAAATAGACGGGCCGCTTCTATATAAGATTTAAAATATGCTTATGCTTTATCTTTTGTCCAGTTGCCATCAACTAAACGCAGGATGTTTAACGGGTTATCTTTCTTCAAAGCATCAGGAAGCAGGTCATCAGGGAAATCCTGGAACGCTACCGGGCGCACAAAACGCAGGATAGCACCGGTACCTACCGAAGTTGAAGCGGCATTGCTTGTTGAAGGGAAGGGACCACCGTGCACCATTGAATGGCAAACCTCAACACCTGTTGGGTAGCCGCCATAAATAACACGACCTGCTTTTTGCGTAATAATGCTCACTACAGGCAGTAATGCTTCTTTGTCACCATCCGCAGCGTGAACAGTAGCTGTAAGCTGACCTTCTAATGAGTTTAACACGCTGTGTAATTCAGCAGCATCTTTACAAACTACAAATAGTGTAGCAGGGCCGAATACTTCTTCAGTGAAGGCTTTATTGCTTAAGAACGCTGCTCCGGTAGTACTGAAAGCAGATGGACGAGCCTCGGCTTTGTCAGCATTAGCAGCAGTTGATGCTTCGGCAACTAAAGTAGCGCCTGCTCCGTTTAATGTATCAATGCCGTGAGCGTATGCTTTGCAGATATTTCTGTTCAACATCGTTCCGGGAACAGTATTAACAAACTCGCCTGCGAATGATTCAATGAATGCTTTGCTGGCTTCGCTTTCTATCATTAAAACCAAACCAGGGTTAGTACAAAACTGACCAACACCCATAGTTACAGAACCGGAAAGTGCTTTAGCTATTTTCTCTTTTTGAGATACCAAAGCGTTCTCCATTAACACAACAGGGTTAATAGCGCTCATTTCGGCATAAACAGGGATTGGCTCAGGGCGTGCATTGGCAGCGTTAAACAAAGTCATGCCAACGTGGCGTGAGCCCGTGAAACCAACTGCTTTAATAACCGGGTTTTCAACCAGTTTAACTGAATGCTCGTGGTTTAAATATACTGATGAGAATACACCTTCTGGCATACCAGTAGTCTGAGCAGCCTTAGCAATAGCAGAGCTTACCAAAGCATTGGTACCAGGGTGTGAAGAGTGAGATTTTACTATAACAGGGCAACCGGCAGCTAATGCAGAAGCGGTATCGCCACCTGCAGTTGAAAATGCCAGTGGGAAGTTACTTGCGCCGTAAACAGCAACTGGGCCCAAAGGGATCAGCATTCTACGGATATCTGATTTTGGCAGCGGCTGACGATCTGGTTGTGCAGTATCAATGCGGGCATCTAACCACCATCCGTCGCGCAGTAATTGCGCAAATAATTTTAACTGACCACAGGTTCTGCCACGCTCGCCGGTAATACGGGCAACAGGTAAGCCAGACTCAGCAGTACATCTTTCAATTAAAGCGTCGCCCAGAGCCATTATCTCATCGGCAATAGCATCCAAAAACTTAGCGCGTTGCTCGTACGAAGTCTCGCGGTATACCGGGAAAGCTTTTTCAGCCAAAGCGATAGCAGCATCAAACTCTTCCTGGGTAGCCTGTGTAAATTTCTCGGGAAGGTATTCGTTTTTTGCAGGTACAAAAGACTGGAATGTTTTTTCGCCTTTTGCGCTGTTTTTAAATCCTATAAAATTATCAGCTATAAGTGTCATAAAACGTTTTGGGTATATGTTAAAGGTTATATTTCGTAACGCAAATATGGGCTTTTCCTTTGCAAATTGTGCCTGTTAATCGTCATTTTTTGTAAAAGTAGTGATAGAATGGAAAACGTTTGCGTTCGCTCTAAAATCTGTTTACATTAGTGCAACCAATAATAAACCGGGGCGCACGCCCCGCAATATTTAATTTACCATGAAGTTAAACCGAAGATCAACCATAAAACATATGCTTACAGGAGCTGCTGCGCTTTCAGTCAACAATTTATTGGCATCACCCCTGTCTCAGGCAGATTCAAACCCACAACATTTGCCATTAAAAGGTAATATCAACCATTCTGTTTGCAGGTGGTGTTATAAAGAACTGGAGCTGGACGTGCTTTGCGCAGAAGGCAAAAAAATGGGACTTAAAGGGATAGATCTGGTTGGCCCGGCTGATTGGCCCATACTACAAAAGCATGGCTTGCATTCGTCTATGTGTAACGGTGCCGAGATCAACCTGGTTGATGGTTTTAACGATAAAAAATTTCATGCCGAGTTGATTAAACGCTACAGCGACATGATACCATTGGTGGCCAATGCGGGTTACACTAACCTGATATGCTTTAGCGGCAACAGGCGCGGTAAAAGTGATGAAGACGGATGGCAAAATTGTATCGAGGGTTTAAAACAACTGCTTCCGCTTGCCGAAAAACATAAGGTTGTATTGGTAATGGAGCTTTTAAACAGCAGGGTTGATCATAAAGATTATCAATGTGATAAAACAGCTTGGGGTGTTGAACTTTGTAATCGACTGGGCTCTGAAAATTTTAAGCTATTGTACGATATCTATCACATGCAAATAGATGAGGGTGACGTGATTGCTACCATAATGAAATACAATAAGTATTTTGCCCATTATCATACAGGTGGTGTACCCGGACGCCATGAAATTGATGAGACACAGGAATTATACTATCCGGCAATTATGAAAGCGATCATGGATACCGGCTACAAGGGCTATGTGGCCCAGGAATTTATTCCGAAAGAAAAAGCGCAACTCGTAACCTTAAACAAATGCGTTCAGATATGCGATGTATAGTGTTTCTATTATAATATCCATCCTGCCTAATTAATAAGTTAGGCTATATCCCTTAATTATATGTTAATGTTGAGGAATACAGGCTATTAATATCTACCTAATTTTAATGCGCCTTGATTATGATCCTTTATAGCAGATCATAAAACCATTTATAATACATTAAATGAAAAAACTTCTTACATCAGCTTATTTGCTGCTTTGTATGCTACCTGTATTTGCGCAGAGTAGTAAATCAACAGCCATTAAAAATAACGAAATGTGCTGGTGGTATGATAAACCCGCAACCAAATACTGGGAAGGTTTGCCTATAGCTACCGGCCGTTTTGCTGCTATGGTAGGCGGTAAAATAAGCAAAGAAGATATTGTTTTTAACGATGAGACATTATGGACAGGCGGCCCTTATAACCCAAATAACCCCGACGGCCCCCAGGTAACCGCTAATGTTAAAAAGCTGGTATTAGATAAAAAATATACAGAGGCAATTACCGAAGCTATGAAGCTAAGCAGCGCCCCTGTAAGTGTGCAACATTACCAGCCCATGGGTATTTTAAACATTGGTTTTGATGGGCACGATGAAAAAGCAGTAAGCAATTACAAACGTAAACTGAGTATGGATAGCGCTTTGGTGTCGGTAACTTACACGCTTAATGGTGTTAATTACAAGCGCGAGATATTTGCCAGCTACCCTGATCAGGTTATTGTGATGCG
>Ga0157370_10009958_pt1 | contig 10058 bp, 7 predicted proteins | sample C35metaG_FD_113463 | JGI IMG/M metagenome (GOLD analysis project Ga0157370, IMG submission 113463) | Corn rhizosphere microbial communities from Kellogg Biological Station, Michigan, USA - C3-5 metaG | ecosystem: Host-associated > Plants > Roots > Rhizosphere > Soil | place: USA: Michigan... | reverse complement strand
GCCGCATCGTGTTTTACATCAAAATAAGCTTCGCCGCTTAGCTTAACGTTTCTGTCTTTTTGATCGAAATTATCTCCAAGTTCAATTTTACTATCGGCATTAAGGTATACTAAAGTACCATCGGGCAAGGTAATTTTCTTCTTCTCTCCTTTTTTAGCTGTAAAATTTTCGGCATAATGCAAATTGTTATTGGGTTGCTTATAAACGATGTACATTAAGCCTAAAAACAATACGACCAAAACAGAAGCAGCAATAGCATAATGTACAGGCCTGAATCTTTTAACTTTAGTTACAGGTGTTATCTGGTTAGTGAGGTAATCTAGCTGTTTATTAACTGGTTTTAAATTACCACTTAAAAGCTGGTATAATTTTTTGGCTGCGTATACTGTTTTATGTTTTTCGGGATGTTTGTCCATCCATGTTTCCCAAAAAACCACGCATTTTTCATTGCTACCTTCACAATATTGCTTAAAGGTATCATCCATTAAAAAATCTTCAGGATACTTATATTCATCAACCATGGAACGGGCTTTTTAATACCAGTGCACGAAAGGTGATTTTTTTACCAAGGATTTTTTACTTTTTTTTAATTTATTTTATAAATATGCCTGAACAGGCTAGTATTGATGTTTTTGAAGGAGAAAGTGAGTGCGAAAATGAATGAACGAGTGAGTGAATTTCGGCTAAAATTTAAGCTGGGTTCTCAAAAATTTTAATGCACTATAAATGGTATTATAGGCTGTTCTAACGGTTAATTGTGTTCTTTTGGCCACATCTTCATAGCTCAAACCATCGTAAAACCGCAATTGAATTAATTTCCGCTGCTGAGGGGTTAGTTTTTCGAGTGCAGCAAGTAAACTGTTTTTTACCAGCTCATCGGATTGGATTTTTACGATTAACTCTTCATAGGGCATTTCAAGCAATGCCTCATCTTCAGTCACAATTACTGAAATGGCTTTATTCAAACGTTGCTCATGTGCAATCCGTTTTAAAATTTTCCGTTTTAAAATAGTACGGAGATAGGATTCAACCTGCTCTACCCTTGGAAGCTTATCGTGTTTCTCCCAAAGTTCGAGAAACACCTGGTTCAATGTATCGGTAACCATTTCAGAATCGCCGTAAACACGCAGACCGAATCCGGCTAAATTCCTGTAAAGCCCCTTGTACAGATTTAGAAAGGCATCTTTCTCTCCCATGCACATGGCCTCCCACCACAGCGTATGGAGGGTGCTCTTATCGTCAGGGAAATTATGCTTGCTCATGATAAATTTTACACCAGTTCTTTCCCTTTACCGGACTTGAAATTCTTGTATTAGGATACTTTTGAAAAAATATAATCATTAAATCATTTAAGCAGCACACGATTTCAGGGGTATGGTATCGTATTGCATTTATTTGGTTTAGGGTGAATTAGTTGGCACCAAGTTACAGGTTAATATCGAAATACCATTATTTTTTCTGAAGTTCCAATCTGGACAAGTAGTTTTCAGGAAAGCAGAAATGTATGGAAAGTGATTTGAGGATGCCAATAGTAAACAGCTAGAATATCATAAAAAGCAAAACGGGGACTTTCTTCTTTCGATTAAGTTCCCCGTTTTTAACTTTAAAAACAACCATAGCTGTATTTTAAAGCATCTAATCCTTGTTACCTTGATTTTTCCGTTATCGTTAGGTTTTGCAACTTTTACGATTCGTGAAAATTTATTTCCAGCTCTTCTGTCCGTAAACTTCTTAGCTTTCAATAATCTCTGTTTAGGCCTGTGCGATTTTCATATCGGCCAATCTCTCGATGGCAATATATATTCTTACTCGGTTTAACCCTTTCTGAAACTAACCGTTATCCTTGTAAACTATCCGAAATCTGTCACCTCTCGGTTCTTTATTTCTTTTGGATCGTTTTATCAGAATTCAAAGTACTTCGTATTTGATATCATCTAATTTAGGTGTAAAACCGTTATCTGTCAAGAAAAAACAATGTTTTTTACAAACAAAGTTTTCAACTTAAATTAACTGGTTATCAACAATTTAAAACATTAAAAACCTCATCTCAAACCCTAAAAATGCACTTATTTTGGTTTTATTAACATTGGCTCCTTTTTCACTTATACACAAAACGTATCGAACTCACTACCAGCAATTTGTTCTTTTTCTGCGTAAAATGCTGAAAAAACAAAAAACTTAATTTCAATCTCAGCAAAAAGAATGGCTATTATGTTATTTTTGTAATATGCAGATCAGGCAACCCATCCGAAACATACAAGACTTTTTACTGAGTACGTATTTTGCCGACGGCCTGCGCATTACCATTGGTGTACTGCTTCCTTCCTTAATATTTGCCCAGTTTGGTATGCTAAAATACGGCATGACCTTATCTTTAGGAGCCTTGTGTGTAAGCGTAGTTGATAGTCCGGGGCCAATGGTACACAGAAGAAATGCCATGCTTATTACCACGGCACTTATTTTCACCTTTTCTATTATTACAGGCCTCACCAACAAAAACCATTACTTTATTGGCTTTTTACTGGCTGTATCGAGTTTTATATTTTCGATGTTCTACATCTATGGCCTCAGGGCCGCCTCAGTTGGGACCGCGGTGTTATTGATCATGGTGCTCAGTATCGACGATATCAGGCCCTGGCAGGAAGTATTGCTCCACTCAGCACTGGTTTTGGCAGGTAGCTTATGGTATACTGGTTTAAGTTATTTCGTTTATCGCCTGCGCCCCTTCCGGCTGGTGCAGCAATCGTTAAGCGATTCGATTTTAGAAGTAGCCGAATTTTTAAGGGAAAAAGCCAAATTTTACCACCAAAACAATAATTACGAAAAAACCTATGCCGATTTGCTACAGCTCCAGGTATCGGTGCATGAAAAACAGGATGCCGTTAGGGAGTTGCTTTTCAGAACGCGCGAGATTGTTCGGGATTCGACACCTGAAGGTCGCTTTCTCTTATTGGTATTTGTAGATATGGTCGATCTGTTTGAGCAGGTAATGTCTACCTATTATAACTATCAGCAGCTGCATGATCAGTTTGATAAAGCAGGAATTTTACCTGATTATGAAATGGCCATTAAACGAATTTCTTACGCTTTAGATGACATTGCTTTTGCACTAAAAAGCGGTGGTACACCCGTTGTTTCCAAACGGTTGCTCATCGAAATAGAACGTTTAAAAATTAAAATCAACAACCTGGAAAAAAATAACCAAAACCAGGAATACAATACATTAGGAATTATTGCGCTGAAAAACATTGAGGTGAACATTGAGAATATCCTTTCGCGTGTTAAAACCATTTTCAGTTATTTTAAAATCAGGAATAGTAAAGATATCCGTCAGGCAGAGGTGGATACGGAAAAATTTATTACCCGCCAGAAGTTCGATCTTAAACTCTTTACCGAAAACTTAACCTACAGTTCTTCCACTTTCAGGCATTCGCTACGTGTTACCGTAGTGATGTTACTGGGCTTTGTGGTATCGCTGGTTCTGGATTTCTCGCACAGTTACTGGATTTTACTCACCATTCTCGTGATCTCAAAACCTGGATTTAGCCTAACCAAAGAACGCAATTACCAACGCCTTATCGGTACAACCGTTGGTGCCTTTGTGGGGATGGGTGTACTTACCTATATCCACGATAGAAATACCCTATTTGTAATTTTGCTGATTTGCATGATTGGCTGCTACAGTTTTCAGCGTAAAAATTACGTAGTAAGTGTACTTTTCATGACGCCCTATATCCTCATTCTCTTCGATTTTTTAGGTATGGGATCTATTGCGCTGGCCAGAGAAAGGATATACGATACGTTTATAGGCTCGGGCATTGCGCTGCTAGCCAGTTATTCGCTCTTCCCTACCTGGGAGTACGAAAACCTGAAAGAGGCCATGATCGACATTTTAAAAGCCAATAAGGATTATTACGATCAGGTTATTAAATTGTACTTTGAAAAGAGTTATAACCGAACGGAATATAAACTGGCACGTAAAGAAGTATATGTAAGCACAGCAAATCTGGCCTCATTGTTTCAAAGAATGTTCTCTGAACCCAAAAGCAAGCAACTGTTTATTAAAGAAGTACACCAATTCACTTCTTTAAGCCATCTTTTATCTTCTTACGTGGCCACGCTCTCGCTTTATAACAAGGAACATGAGTTTGTTTTCGAAAGTTTTGACAACTTAAAACCCATGGCCAATAACACCAACTACCTGCTTGATGCTGCTATTGAAAATCTTTTACAAGGCACCAGTACCATCGATAATGTACCTTTAATCAGATTAAACGATAATGGTTTAAGCGCTAAAAAAGGCGAAGACCTTGTACCTGAACAGTTCGATCTGATCCAGAAAGTGGCTTATGATATTTATAAACTCTCGGTTAAAATAAAGCTGTAACCTTTATTTAATCAAGCAGGCATTAAAGGGTAAAGTGTACGATTCTCCGTTATCGAGTTTAAAAGTAATCTGTCCGTCGCAATCGAGGTGCTTATCTACAATATCTTTTGCATTAAAAACGATTGGATAAAATTTCTGTTCTGCATTGTCAGATTGGATTGAATCGGCCCTGGGTTTAAATTTCAGTTTTACTTCTATCCCGCTGGCTTTAATCAAAACCTTTTCTATTTTGCCAAATCTGGCTTTGGTGGTAAAATCCAGTAGCAGTTCGTCAGCCTGTGCTTTAGTAGCATCGCTAAAAAGGCTAAAAGCATAGTAAGTTTTACCCTCGCGGAAATACTGGTAATCGATATTCTTTTTCTGACCATAAGCGGTGGTTGCCAGAGCGAAGCTCAGCAATAAACCTATTAAGACTTTCATCATATTAAAATCTGGGGCAAGGCACTTTAAACCCTTTAAAATTATTGTGCCTGTAAATAAAAGATAGTTCGTAGGTACGAGGCGTAGCACTTAATAATTTACTGCCATATACTGTGTAATTTATACCGGCACTAATATTGCCAACAGCCGCGCCTACATAAGGAAAAAAGGAAGCTTCGTTAAATTTATACCAAATGCCGAGATTAAGCTTTACCTTGGTTTCTTCGCCAGGTTTTAAGCCTAAAACGGTACCCAAAATGGCATCTTTGTTTTTATTTTGGGCATTGTAAACCCCGGTAACATTTAAATCTGCATAATCATTTAACAGGTAAACCATGCCCAGGTTAACGGTTCGGCGTGCTGCTACAAATTCGCGACTACTGTTTAAAAGAGCATCCTTAGGTCGTGTTAAATGGTACTGTGCATAACCTCCGGCAATGCTTAGCCTATCGAAATTTGCAGCAAAATTAACCCCGATATTTACGTCTAAATAAGCTGTTTTATCGTTTTTTAAATCGAGGTAATTGGGCATCGAAGTATCAAAACCACTACCATTATACTGCGAAGCAAAGGTAAGTTTATTGTAATCGAGATATTTAGCTACGTAGGCTATTTGTGGAGCCAGCCCGAATTTAAAACGGTGTTCTTCATCAAAATACTGATAGTAAGAAACACTGGCGCTGAGATATTGCGATTTTAAGGCTTTATTTAGTGATTCATCAAACAAGCCGCTTAAACCTATGCTAAAGTAGTTATTGGTAAAATTTTCATCTTCGACCAATTTAACATCACCCGAAACGCTGTAGGTATTGTAAGGATCGCCGAGATTACCCCACTGTTGCCTTGTATTGACTGCAATACGGTACTCGCCATCAAAGAAGCCCGTAAAAGCCGGATTTAGTGAGAGTGGTGCCGCAAAGTACTGCGAAAATTTGGGGTCTTGTGCCAAACAACATACAGTAGCCAGGCACAAAAAGAATATCATCAGGGCTTTGTACATCATAATATCAGAATAGTTTTTCCTTTTGATTGAATTTTCCCTCCAAACAGGTCAATCCCCTCTGCAAACCACGAAAATGTTTCAAGGGGTTGCATTTTGCTTTTAAACTGGCCATCCCAACCGCCATTAACAAGAGCTTCACTTTCGTATACCAAAATGCCCCATTTGTTGTAAACCCTGAAACTGGTTAGTTTCTTAACACTTACCAAAAAAGGATACAAGCGGTTATTCGTTTCCTTTTGTGGCGTAAAAGCGGTTGGTACTATAATTTTGGGTTGTGGTAAAACCGTTAAGGTAATTGGGGCACTACTTATACAGCCATTTGCGCTTTGTATGGCCACATAATAAACTCCTGCCCTGTTCATTTTTGTGGGGTTCTGCACCGGGCGTTTCAGGTCCTGATCTTCAAAATAGGTAGCTTTAACAAATGCGCTGCTTCCCTTGGTAATTTCAGGCGCAGTTAAGTCGATAAATTCATTATCAAAAATAGTTCTTGGCTGACTTAAAACAAGTTTTGGCGGTTCATTGTAGTTGACTACAATTTTAGCGGCGCTAAAACAACCGCTTTCGTTGGTTGCTTTTACATAATAAGTACCTGGTTTTACAATCGCTTTAGGATAAGCAAGTGGATTTGTAAGGGCCTCGTCGCTAAAAAAGGTATAGGTAAAATGACCATTGGCCTCGGTATACAATGCCGGATTGGTTAAATCTACCTTGTCGGGATAACAGGCTGTTGCAGGCTGATTTATCGTAAAAACAGGTGGATTGGTTATGCTGGCAACTATTTTATCGCTTACCATACAACCTGCGGCACTAACTGCTTTTATATAATAAACTCCGGATTTATCAATACGTGAAGGATCACTTAAAACTTTACTCAGCGCCTCGTCCTCATAAAAACTATATTTGAATGTAACATCGCTGCCGGCAAAATTTTTCAAAGCAGTAAGATCTACCAGATTGCCAAGGCAAAGGGGTTTTGGATTGGTAATTTTGAGCAGTGGCTTCTCCTGAATCGTTACTTCAACCGGAACCATTTTGCTACAACCAAATTCGTTTGCGAATTTAATAAAATACCTGCCGGAAGCTTTAATGTGTTGTGGATGGGTCAAAATTTGTGTTGCAGCCTCATCAGCATAATAGGTTTTGCTTATACCGATCAGTTCACCCACACATAATTCGTTTTTCGTAATATCAACGCTTTCAGAATAGCAAACCGCAGCGGGATTATTGACCGTAATATTGGCCACTTTATATACCGCAATATCAATTGGCACTACACTCTCGCAACCTTTGTTGTTGGTGGCTTTAATGTAAAAGGTTTTGTCGCCCAATATTTTAACTACAGAACCTATCTGGCTGGTTAAATCTTTATCTTCATAAACCAGATAATCAAAATCGGCCGTACGGTTTAAGATGTACTTTTCGCTTAGCAGATCTATTTCACTGTTCTGGCAAACCACATCTTTATTTAAAACCTTTAATTCATAATCAACACCTTTTATTACGGTACTGATTGTACTTGGACAACCAAAACCTGCATAAGGAACCACATCTAAAATAATCTTCGATCCATCGGCTGGTTTAGGCTTAATACTAATGAACTGGCCTGTGCCGTATTTAACCGAACGATCGGCATTATACCAGCTGTAGTACTGAAAGCCACTTGGCCCCGACATATTTAGGGCATCGGCACTTTTGCAATAAGTATTTCCAGCTATCGGACCGCCGCAAACATTATTTATATCTACATAAGCATAACCAAAATGGCCTCCCCTGGCGCAATCGGTACTGATAAACTCAATCAGCAATTGCTTGCCCTGGTAACCCGATAAATTTACAGTAACCGCCGACCAGTCTTTGTAAATTACGCCTTCATATTCAGCAGATTTTTTAAAGCCAGGTAACGATGAAGTAGCTACATACTCAAAAGAAGCACAAGGGATGTACTCGTTTTTTTCTACATCTTTTACACGTGCAATAAAACGTGGTTGTTCATAAGGTTCGTGATCAGGGTCTTCTAAAACTACCGCATACTGGTAGGTCAAAGTAAAGTCTGGCCGGTCTGCAGGTACGGTCATCTGGTACGAAATACCATCAACCTGGCTTCCGGTTCCGTTATCACCTATTTTAGCTACAAAATTGCCCCCTGATGGCGGGATCAAACTAAAGCCTCCATAAGGATCAACAAGGTTTTTCTTACTGATGATGGTATGCCTTCCGGTTGCAGGTTTAGCAACTTCGTTTAAGGTAAAGGTGGTTTGATTGTTTTCAATACTAACCAGGCCGGTAAATATTTTCCAGTTCTGAAAATTTCCATTTTCAAAACCAATATTCTCCGGGCAGGATTGTGCATAAGATCTTGTTGGCATAGCAAAATATGCTATGAGCAACATCAAAAACAATCTATTGATCAACGGGATGATTTAAATAGTTATGATATAAAAATATCGTTTTAGTGTGTGCAGAGATTTTGTGTCAAGATAAAGTCATGCTTTTTTACACGAAACCCGATACTGATAAATGAGTACAGCTAAATGTTACAGGTACTCAACCATAACACAAAAAACCACAACAAACTGATTTTAAGCAAAATAAAAAACAAAACAATTCACCCCGTAATTTTAAAATTCATTTTTATTCTCAGTTTTAATGATAAAAGAGCGGATATAACTCCTGTTTTTTTACATGAAATGATTTTAAAATATTTCAACTATCGCCAATTATGCGCTTAGCAGTATTTTTAAGCAGTCTAACCGCAGCTAAAAACAAAGACAACTGTAATTTGTTAAACTAAATCAATTAAGAAAATGATTATGGAAAAGCTATATACAGCTGAAGTTACAGCTACTGGAGGAAGAGACGGACACATTAAATCAAGCGATGGTATTTTGGATTTCGACTTAAGAAAACCAAAAGAATTAGGCGGCCAAGGTGGAGCCACTAACCCTGAAGAGTTATTTGCGGCAGCATGGGGGCCGTGCTATTTAGGAGCTTTAGGTTCTATAGCCGAGCGCGAAGGAATAGATGTAAGTGAAGCAAATGTAAAAGTGTTGGTTTCGTTTAATAAAGACGGAAATTCATTTGTGCTTTCGGCTGATCTGGATGTCCATATCCCGGGTATCTCTCATGAGGAGGCACAGTCATTGGCCGAAAAGGCACATCGAACCTGCCCTTATTCTAAAGCTACTAAGGGGAATATTGAAGTGAGGGTTACTGCGGTGTAGGTTTTTAACAGGCAATAGATGACATGACCTTAGAACGGACGTCATTCCCGCACAGGCGGGAATCGTAATATTTTAGCTTTAAGATTCCCATCCGATAGCTATCGGATCAAGTTGGGAATGACGATCTTCTTTTAAGCATTTCAATAGAAAAAACAAAAAAGGTCCCGGTTAAAAACCGGGACCTTTCTCATTTATATCAAAGTCAGCCACTTGCTGGCTTAAATTATATCGCTTCTTCTTTAACCAAAGTATTCGCCGGGCGGCCGTTTTTAAAAGCATCGCGGGTTTTTAATCCCAATAATTCGAACATGGCCATATCATCAACAAAAGCCGGGTTTGGTGTAGTTAACAATTTATCGCCTGCAAAAATAGAACTTGCACCAGCCATAAAACAGAAAGCCTGCTCTAATGTGCTCATTTCGTTTCTTCCGGCCGATAAGCGTACCACTGAATTTGGCATTACAATACGTGCAGTCGCAATCATCCTTACCATATCCCAGATCGGTACACGAGGTTGATTTTCTAATGGCGTTCCTTTAACCGGTACCAAAGCATTAACCGGAACCGACTCCGGATGTGTTTCCATGTTTGATAAAGTCTGTAGCATCGACACGCGGTCTTCTACCGTTTCGCCTAGCCCAATAATACCGCCGCTACATACGGTTAATTTAGCTTTACGTACATTATGAATGGTATTTAAACGGTCATCGTAAGTTCTGGTTGAGATAATACGTTTGTAATCATCTTCAGAAGTATCCAGATTATGGTTATAAGCATATAAGCCGGCATCGGCTAAACGTTGTGCCTGATCTTCGGTAAGCATACCCAGGGTACAGCAAACCTCCATATCCATATCGTTTACAGCTTTAACCATATCAATAACACGATCAAAATCGCGGTTATCGCGTACTTCGCGCCATGCTGCCCCCATACATAAACGTGATGCACCACCCTCTTTTGCCTTTACAGCAGCGCTCACCACCTGGCTAACCTGCATCATGGGCTGTACTTCTACATCGGTATG